>Ga0207054_1052_pt1 | contig 39418 bp, 16 predicted proteins | sample Alteio_BWMinCont_60_FD_153288 | JGI IMG/M metagenome (GOLD analysis project Ga0207054, IMG submission 153288) | Enriched cells from forest soil in Barre Woods Harvard Forest LTER site, Petersham, Massachusetts, United States -... | ecosystem: Environmental > Terrestrial > Soil > Temperate forest >... | reverse complement strand
AGAGGTAGGGGTAAGGAAAGTAATGGGCGCAGGCAAGGGCAAACTCATCGGCCAGTTTATTGGTGAAGCCGTTATTATGTCGTTCATATCGGTTTTGGTTGCTGTCGGATTGATTTACCTGGCGCTGCCATCATTCAATGACCTGGTTCAGAAACAATTATCGGTTAATATTTTTGAACCATCGCATTTGATTTATTTAATAGCTATAAGCCTTATAACCGGGTTATTGGCAGGCAGCTACCCGGCGTTTTACTTGTCTTCATTTAATCCTATTTCGGTTTTAAAGAATATTAAAATAAAATCAAGCGCGGGTTCGGGTTTCATCAGGCAAAGTTTGGTGGTGATACAATTTTCAGTGTCTATCATCCTGATCATCGGCACAGTGATCATCTACCAGCAGATACAACATGTAAAAAACCGCGGACTGGGTTATAGTAAGGATAATTTGGTTTACCTGAATTTGCAGGGCGACCAGGCCGATCATTTTACCCCGGTTTATAACGATTTGATGCGGTCAGGCCTGGTTGAAAATGCTGCTTTGAGCGATAATAAGGTGCTTGAGATAGGCAGCAATAACGACAATTATTCATGGGATGGCAAAGATGCCTCCAAAAATCCGCTCATTTCCTGGCAAAATGTAAGCCCGCAATTTATTTCGGCAATGGGGCTGAAACTGGCTGCCGGTCACGATTTTAACAGCGATTCTAAAGTCGACAGTGCAAACGTTATCATCAACGAAGCATTTGCCAGCCAAATGGGCAAAGAGGGCAGGGTAGGCGGTATCCTTCGCGATGGAAGCGCAAAACCGCTGCGCGTTATAGGGATATTAAAAGATTACCTGTACAACGATATGTATGGTACAGCGGGTCCCCTGGTGTTATATAACCACCCATCAGGCACAAGTGCATTAACTATTCGGTTTAAACCGGGTGTTGATATGCAAGATGCCCTCGTTAAAGCCGGCGCCATTTTTAAAACCGATTATCCCGGCTATCCATTTGAATATCAATTTATAGATAGTGATTTCGGCCAATTATTTAAAACCGAAACATTGACCGGCACACTGGCGGGCGTTTTCGCATCGCTGGCCATATTTATCTCTTGCCTCGGTTTATTCGGCCTGGCGGCCTATACTGCCGAGCGCCGCATAAAAGAGATCGGTATCCGCAAGGTTTTGGGTGCATCGGTTTCTGGCCTGGCCGGGTTGCTCTCGAAAGACTTTTTAAAGCTGGTGATCATCTCCTGCGTTTTAGCATTCCCGGTTGCCTGGCTGTTTATCAATAACTGGCTGCAAGGCTACCAATACAGGGTAACTATCAATTTCTGGATATTTATACTGGCAGGCGCGGCAGCATTGCTGATAGCGCTGGCTACGGTAAGTTTCCAGGCTGTAAAGGCGGCACTGATGAACCCTGTGAAGAGCCTTCGTTCGGAGTAGGTAGTTAGCAGTAGCAGTTGGCAGTTTTAGCTTGGAGACCGAAGCGAAAAGAACAAATGACGCAAAGCAAATGCCCCAATGACTTAATGACGCGAAGCAAATGACAAATCAAATTAAAACCACCATCCGCAGCTTGTTAAAAAACAAGGCTTACGGTTTTCTTAATATCAGCGGCTTAGCCATCGGCATTGCTTGTGCCGGGCTTATATTTTTATGGATAGCCGATGAACTGACCTTTGATAACAATAACGCAAAAAAGGACAACCTGTATGCGGTAAAGGTTAATGCCAGTTACGGAGGCAATGAATTTACAATGGGCTCGACGCCGCGGTTAATGGCAGCTTCGTTAAAGGCTGAGATACCCGGTATAGTGAACACCAGCCGCTTATCCGATCAGGATGTAAATTCGCTTATCACTATTGGCGGTAACGCGATGTATTCGTCTGGCAGGTATGCCGATCCGGCGTTGTTCAGCATGTTTACGTTTGATTTTGTGCAGGGAAATGTAAAGGATCCGTTCCCGCAATTGAATTCAATTGTGCTAACCGAAAAAACAGCAAAAAAATTCTTTGGCACTGATCCTAATGTTATTGGCAAAACGATAAGGATGAATAATGAATATAATTATGTAGTAACCGGGGTAGTGAAAGATTTGCCGCAAAATTCCACCCTGCAATTTGAATGGCTGGCGCCTTATGAAGCGGAGATGCAGCAGGAACTGGCAAAACATGGTCAACCCGATAATTCATGGAAAAGTTACGGGCCGTTCACTTATGTAGAATTAGCGCCAACGGCCAGCCTGGCATCTGTAAATAAACAACTTTACCATTATATATACGGGAAAGATGCAACACAGAAAACCACGGTATTTTTATTCCCGATGAGTGACTGGCATTTATATGATGATTTTGCAAACGGAAAAGAAACCGGCGGTGGGGCAATTAAACAGGTAAGGATGCTTTCGCTGATAGCATGGATCGTGCTGTTTATTGCCTGCATCAACTTTATGAACCTGGCCACAGCCCGCAGCGAGAAGCGCGCAAAAGAAATTGGCGTTCGTAAAGTATTAGGATCGGGTAGGAAGAAACTAATAGGACAATTTATTGGCGAATCGCTCATCATGTCGGTAATTGCTACTGTTTTTGCAGTGATAATTATGGTCATCGCCATGCCTGCATTTAATTCGCTCGTTCAAAAAACGCTGACACTTGGCTTAACTAACCCGGTACATATTATAGCCTTGTTGGTGATCGCAATAATTTGCGGGCTGCTGGCCGGAAGCTATCCTGCACTATACTTATCATCGTTCGATCCCATAAAAGCTTTAAAAGGGTTAAAAATCAAAACCGGTAGCGCAACAATTATCCGCAAGGGTTTGGTCGTTTTGCAGTTTACGGTATCGGTTGTATTTATCATCAGCACCATTGTTATTTACCTGCAAATACAGCATGTAAAGGACAGGAACCTTGGCTTTAATAAAGATAACCTTGTTGAAATAGATATGCAGCACGGTTTCGCAAAGAATTTTTTGACCATAAAACAGGAACTTTTGAATACTGGTTTAGTACAAAACGCAGCAACATCCGACCATACCACCATTTACGATGGGAATAGTGACGACAGGTTTACCTGGGAGGGCAAGTCGCCTGACAACAAAGTAGGGATTACTTTCAGGGATGTTAGCGCCGAATTTATTTCAACATCGGGGATGCATATTGCTGAAGGGCGCGATTTTACAGAAGCCCTGTCCGATACTTCAACAGTGATCGTTACGGAATCGCTGGCAAAAATAATTGATAAAAATGGCGTAATTGGCAAGATCATCCGTTCACCCCGCGAACAAGGGGAAGGGGCTTATAAATATCTGCGTATCATCGGCGTGGTGGATGATTATGTGTACGGCAATATGTATGGACAAGCTGGCCCGACAATATTTTTATGCAGGCCGCCATTTAAAGATATAGAAGGCAATGATAACCTGCTGTATGTTCGCATAAAAGACCAGCACAATTCACAGCAAACTTTGGCGCAAATAGGGACGATTATTAAAAAAAATAACCCTGCATTTCCATTCAAGTACCAATTTGTTGATGAGCAGTTTAACGCCATGTTTATGGGCGAGGTGCTGATGAGTAAATTGTCAAGCGTATTTGCCTCTTTGGCCATATTTATTTCGTGCCTTGGCTTGTTTAGCCTTGCAGCCTATACCGCCGAAAGAAGGATAAAAGAGATCGGCATCCGCAAGGTGCTTGGCGCAACTGTACCTGGTATCGCCGGGCTTTTATCAAAGGAGTTTCTGCAACTGGTGGGGATATCGTGCCTTGTTGCATTCCCGGCAGCGCGGTGGATGATGCATAACTGGTTGCAAGGGTATCAATACCGGGTCGCTATTCACTGGTGGATATTTGCAATAGCCGGTGCCGCAGCTTTAATGGTGGCCTTAGTCACAGTAAGTTTCCAGGCCATAAAAGCAGCGCTGATGAACCCGGTTAAAAGCCTTCGCTCTGAATAGTTTGCAGTGAAGAGTTAAAATGCGCGCTAACTTAAACCTGCAAACTTTGCTACTCCCTCCTACTCGCTTTTCAAGCTCTTCACGGGATTTGCCAGTGCTGCTTTTAGCGCCTGTATGGTTACTGTTACCCCTGCGACTAACAGTGAAGCTGCTCCTGCGGCGATGAATATCCACCAATGGATATTTATGCGATAAGCAAAATCCTGTAGCCATTTGCTGGACATATACCAGCCAATTGGCGAAGCAATGGCCGTTGCTATAATAACCAGGTACAAAAAGTCTTTTGAAATGAGCAGGATAATATTTGACATGGTTGCTCCAAGCACTTTCCTTATGCCAATTTCTTTTGTGCGCTGTACTACGGCATAGGCAGTAACAGCAAACAAACCAAGGCAGGCCAGCAATATTGCAAGCGCCGAAAATGTGGTAAATACGCCTGCTGTACGCTGCTCGGTGCGGTATAAAGCATCATATTCGTCATCCAAAAACCTGTATTCAAATGGGCGGGATGGCACCTGTTCTTTCCAGAGTCGGGCAAGTGCATCTACCACGGCTGTTGTATTGTTACCTGTTATCCTTACAAAAATATTCTGTGTTTGGTCATGGTCTAAAAATATCAGCAGCGGGCCAATGGGATCGTGAAACGATTTAAAGTTAAAATCTTTAACCACCGCCTTTATCCTGCCGGGATAATTTTTTGAGATCTCTTTACCTATAGCCTCTTCCGGCGTCCATCCCAATGCCCTCACTGCCGATTCGTTCAGCATAAATGCATACCGGAAATTTTTACCCTGGTTGCTGGTATCCATTTGCAAAAGATCGGTATGGTCAAAATCACTACCAGCCACTATTTTCAATTGCATGGTTTTTACAAAGTCTTCATCCATAGGCAAAGCATTAACGGTTAGTGTTTTGCCATCTTTTGTATGTATAGCATCTCCCCATTTAACATCTACCGGTTCGGCATTGGCCGATGCAACATTTTCGACTCCAGTGATATTACTGATCTCTTTCTTAAGTGTAGCCACTTGCGGCAGCATACTATAACTGATTGGCAACACCACCACATTGCTTTTGTTATATCCAATGTCTTTACTGCGGATATAAGATAACTGCTGCAATATCACCACTGTAGTGATGATAAGAAAGATAGAGATAACAAATTGAAATACGATAAGCGACCGTCGTACGCCCTGCCCCGAAGTAAATGAAAAGCCCGATTTAAGTATTTTTGCCAGTTTAATATTTGACAACAATAGTGCAGGATAGGCGCCTGCTAAAAAGCCAATTATAACCCCCAAAATTACCAGGCACAACAAAATTACCGGATCAAAGAGTGCGTAAAAGTGGAATTCCTGCCCCGAGAGCTGGTTAAAGAAAGGCAGTATGAGAAATGAAAGGCCAATAGCAAACAAAACAGCAATAGCCGTAACCAAAAGCGATTCGCCTATAAATTGTTTAAAAAGCTGTTGTTTTGCTGCGCCAAGCACCTTGCGAATACCAATTTCGGCGCCCCGACCGGCAGATTGAGCTATTGACAGGTTTATATAATTTACCCCCGCAATGACAAGGATAAGAATAGCAACGATGATTAAAATGTAAATGTAAGTTATACTTCCGTTTGGTTCGAAGCCGTCGGGAAGGTTTGAGTGTAAATGCACACTTGTTAATGGCTCAAGGTTAAAAGTAAGGTATTCGTTGCCGGTGGTTTTAAGTTCGTTTTTATCAACAACCTTCATATAAGCGGTAATTTGCTTTTGCAGCGGTTGTATATCAGCAGCACTTTTAAGTAGCAGGTAAGTTATATAGTTGGCGCTGTCGTATTGTTCCTGTTGGGCGGCGTCTAAAACATTAAAAGGCACCATAAAATCAAAGTGGATCTGCGAACTTGAGGGGCTATCAGCCGCCACGGCCGAAACCATGAAGCTTTTATCGCCAACTTTTAAAACTTTCCCTATCGGGTCTTCGCTGCCAAAATATTTTTTTGCTGTGGTTTCGGAGATGACGATCTTATCTTTAGTAATCAAAGCAGTAGTAGCGTCACCTTCAATAATATTGAAAGAGAATATTTTAAAAAAGGAAGCTTCGGCATACATGAAATTCTCTTCTTTAAATAGCTGGTTTTTGTAGCTAACCACTCTCGAATGTTTAAACATCCGCACAAATTCTTCTACTTCGGGGAAAGTCCGTTTAAATTGCGGCCCAACTTTGGTACCGGTCACAGCCACTTTTTGTGCGTAGCCCCCACCAAAATTATAGTCCATTGTTACCCGTACTATCCTGTCAGCATTTTTATTAAAGCGGTCGTAACTCAGTTCGTGCTTTATGTAAACGCCTATTAACAGGCAACTAACAATACCGGCGGTTAACCCGATGATATTTATAAACGCGTACAGCCTGTTCTTTTTCAGGTTTCTCCAGGCGATCTTGAAATAGTTTTTTATCATGAGGGAAGGAATTATTGAATTACTGATTTACTGAATTATTGATTTTTTCAACTGCCAACTGCTACTACTAACTGCCTCTTTTCTCACTCGCTTCTAAGGCTTTTCACCGGGTTCATCAGCGCTGCTTTTACCGATTGAAAACTTACCGTTACTAATGCTATCATTACTGACAATACAGCGGACAATGCAAATACCCACCAATCCATACTGGTATGATAAGTATAGCCTTTTAGCCACATATTCATAAATATCCACGCGGCGGGTGATGCTATTAACAAAGCTATTGCAACAAGTATCAAAAACTCTTTTGATAATAAATTGAATAACGAAACCGTACTTGCGCCAAGCACTTTACGGATGCCTATCTCTTTAATCCGTTGTTCGGCGGTAAACATAGCCAGCCCTAACAGGCCCAGGCACGAAATGAAAATAGCAAGGAATGCAAATGCTTTCGAAAGCTTGCCAACTACCTGCTCATTATTATACAGTTTTTGGTACTCTTCATCGGTGAAATAGTATGTAAAGGTAAAATTGGGGTTTAACTCCTTACAAAGTTTCTCAATAGTTTCCATTGCCTGTTTGGTTTGTCCCGGTAAAGTGCGCACCAAAATATTACCATATTGGTCGCTATCCCGTAACCTTACTATCAGTGGTTGGATGGGATCATGCAGGGAATTGAAATGAAAATCTTTTAATACGCCGATAATTTTACCTTTTTTGTTATCCCACATATTAAGCTTCCGCCCTACCGGGTTGGCGTAACCTATCCTTTTTAATGCGCTTTCATTTATTAAATAGCCTAAAGTATCAGTTGTAAAGTCGCGCGAGAAATCGCGGCCGCTTACCATTTTCAGTTTCATGGTTTTAACAAAATCATAACCCACAGATATCTGGTTAAATTCAATGTTAAGGTTCGGGTCTTTGCCGTCCCAATAAACGCCGCCCGTGGTGCTACCGAAGTTTATCGGCGCATCAGACATCCGTGTAACTTGTGCAATGCCGGGCATCCTTAATGCTTCATTTTTAAACACCTTGTATCCTGTGATCAGGTCGCCCTCTATGGGTATGTACACGAGGTTTTCCCGATCATACCCCAAATTTTTGTTTTGTATATAATTTACTTGTTTTGAAACAACGATGGTACCGATGATAAGCACCACCGACAGCACAAACTGGAATACAACTAAGCCCTTACGAAACCAGGCCGCGCCCGTACTCAATTTTACAGCGCCTTTTAATACTTTGACAGGATTGAACGATGACAAAAACAATGCGGGGTAACTTCCCGAAATAAAACCAGTTACAAGTGTTAACCCAATAAGGCTTAACCAAAAATAAAGGTGGTTAAACGGGTAGGCGATTTGCTTTAACGTAACCGAATTAAAAACAGGCAACAGTATTAAAACCAATAAAATAGCTATGGCGACAGCTATAAAAGTAAGTAAAACAGCCTCGCCGATAAATTGCTGTATTAAAACACCGCGCACGGCCCCAACCACCTTACGAACCCCTATTTCCCTCGCCCGCTTCACCGACCGCGCCGTGGTTAAATTCATAAAATTGATACAGGCGATGAGCAGGATAAAAACGGCGACAATGCTAAACAGGTGAACATACTCTATACGGCCGCTGTCAGGTCTGCCGTCTGTAAAATCGGAATGGAGGTAAACTTCGCCAAATTTTTGCAAACCCAACTGCTCCCTGAAAGCTTTGCTTTGTTCTTTATTATAAGTATCTAAAAAAAGTCTTATCTTTTTATCAACCAACGCCGGATTTGCATCCGCCCGCAACATAACAAAGGCCTTGGGGCCGTTATTGCCCCATTGTTTAGCCCAACCATTTTCTTTCAAAAAATTATCCCAGTTGATAAGGAAGTCGAACTTATCAGAAGTATTTTGGGGCAGGTTTTCAAAAACTGCCGTAATGGTAAAATCTTTTTTGTTCTCGTATTTCAGGGTTTTCCCTATTGCTGCATGCGGGCTGCCAAAAAAATCCTCGGCCATCTTTCTCGATATAGCTATACTTACAGGTGTATTTAATGCTGACTGTGCATTACCCTCCAGCAAGGGATAGCTAAACATCTTAAAAAAGTCGGAATCGGCGGCAGAGCCATCAAACTTCAATATTTTATCGCCAACCCTAAATGTATTTTGGTTATTAAATCCAAAGTTCGTAGCATACTGGATATCGGGGATCACCTTTTTCAATTCATTTGCAAGTACCCCCGGTACTGAGTATTGCCCCACTACTTTATTATCATAGTACTGGCGTTCAATAACTGCATACAGACGTGCGCCGTTAGCATGAAATGAATCGATGCTTAACTCATTTTGCACCCATAATAAAATAAGGATGCTACAAGCCATACCCAATGCCAGACCGCAAATGTTTATAATGGAGAAAAATTTGTTCCTCCATAGGTTTCGCCAGGCGATTTTTAAATAGTTCTTTATCATGATTTTTTGATTTCACCGATTTATTTTTGATTTCACCGATTTTATCGTTTAGCTTTCTGCTTTGGTCTTTCTGCTTTTAACTTAACTGCCAACTGCTACTGCCAACTGCAAACTTCCCATTACTCGCTTCTTAAACTATGCACAGGGTTTGTCCATGCTGCTTTAATGGCTTGCCAGCTTACCGTGAGCAGGCAAATTGTTAAACTTAAAAACAGCGTTAAAATAAATACCCAAGCACTTAACGGTGTATGGTATATATATTTTGTAAAATGTGCATGAGCCAAATATCCGCTGACCAAAGCGCCTAAAACAAAGGAGATTAGAACCAGCACAACAAACTCCATTGATAAGTTTAACCATAAATTGCCCGTGCTTGCGCCCAACACCTTGCGGATACCAATCTCCTTTTTCCGTTGCTCGGCGGAGAATGACGCTAACCCAAATAAACCAAGGCAAGATATAACAATGGCCAGGCAGGTAAATATCATCGACATGGTGCCCAGCAGCCTTTCATTATTAAATTTGGCATTGAACTTTTCATCTGCAAACTTATACTCGAAGGGATATTGCGGATTGTACTTTTTATAGATGCTTTGTAATGTAGCAAGACTTGCAGATATGGACCTCGCTGGATTTAATCTCAGTCCCACATTCCCTGTCCACCCCTTTATAAAACCTATAATTGCAGGTTTAACAGGCTCATAAGGCGATCCCCATACAAAATTTTGCACCACTCCTACTACTTTACATTCTTTTCCCTGGTATTTTACAATTTGGCCTAATGGCTGTTTAAAACGCATCAGTTTTACCGCAGCTTCGTTAAGTATTATAGCTGAACTATCTGTAGGATAAGCAATTGAAAAGTCCCTGCCCTGAATGAGCTTTAGCCCATAAGTGCTAACAAAATGATAGGTAACGGCCATCTGGTCAATTGGCAATTTATCTTCGCCCGGCAATTGCCCCTGCCAGGTAATTCCCCATGAGCTGCTTTGATCGTTAGTGATACTGCCTGATGTTAATGCGCCATCGGTAATTGCCCCGGCGTTAATAGCATCAAGCCTGAAACTTTCGAATTTAGTATCCATAGCGCCTTCATCAGGCATATCAACCAGGCCGTTACGGTCATAGCCAACAGGGAGGTTTTTGATATAACTTATCTGCTTGTAAATAAATATACTGTACAATATCAGCCCGATGGCAAAGCTAAATTGCAATACAACCAGTATCTGGCGTGGAAGTGCCGCCGCTTTGGTATTGATAAGCTGGCCTTTAAGCACTTTTACCGGTTTAAATGAGGATAGAAATAGCGCCGGATAACTGCCTGCCACCAGGCCTGTAATTATAGTAACCCCCAAGGCGATAGCCCACGCCCATATATTAGTGTAAGGTATAGCCAGCTTTATGCGGATGATATCGTCGAACCATGATATAGATACCAAAATGAGTACAAAGGCTATGATGAGGGCTAAAAACGACATAAACAATGATTCGCCCATAAATTGTTGCACAAGCGCAAAACGGCGGGCGCCAATGGCTTTACGTACCCCAACCTCGCGGGCACGGCGCTCGGAACGGGCGGTGGAAAGGTTCATGAAATTGATACAGGCGATCAAAAGGATGCCTATAGCCAGGTATAAAAACTTTTCGACCGAATCGATATTGCCGCCTATACTTATCCCATTTTTAAAGTCGCTGTATAAATGCAGCCTCGAAAATGGGTATAAAAAGATGGTATTTTCTTTATTATTCGGGTCGTAGCGCTTAACAGTATATTTAATTTTTGAATTGATAGAAGCCAATGAAACTCCCGGCTTTAACAGAGCGTAGGTTTGAAAGGAATAATTGCCCCATCCTGAAGTTTTTATCCAGCTTTGCTCGGCAGTGAACTGATCCCATGAAATGAGGGCTTTAAAAAAGAAGGAAGAATTTTTAGGATTATCTTTTATTACCGCGCTGACCTTCAGCGGGAACTGGTTGTTTAATTTAATCACCTGCCCAATGGGATTTGCATCGCCAAAAATAGCTTTGGCACCCGATTCGGTAAGGACAATTGACGACATATCCTTTAAAGCATTGGTTTTAGTGCCCGAAATAAAATCAAAGCTGAACATATCCAGCAGCGAAGGGTCGGCTGACAGCGTGTTTACTTTTACAGCTTTGTCCTTATAGTTCATCAAAATATCATAGCCCCAATTAGTACGGGCTATTTTTTCAATTTCGGGGAAATCTTTGGATAAAGCAGGCGCCATGGGTACCGGCGTGGCTGTGCTGGTCATTAACTCGCCGTTGCTTGGCTGGTTCCGCATCACCTGGTACAGGCGGGCATCGTTTACATTAAACTTGTCGAAACTAAATTCATTATACACATACAGCAGCAGCATAAAGCTTACGGCCATCCCGACGGCAAGGCCGCCAATATTAATAATGCTGTAAAGGCGGTTTCTGAGTAGATTTCGCCATGCGATCTTCAGGTAGTTTTTTATCATGATACGAGGTTTTAACTTGATACCCTTTAATACCTAATAACAGACGCTTGTTTGCATTATTAGGTTGCACGTAATTTAATAAAAGTCAAAGAAACATTTTTACTGCAAACTGCCCACTAAAAACTGCTAACTACCTTCTATTCGCTCCTCAAACTTTTCACCGGGTTAGCCAATGCCGCTTTAATTGATTGAAAACTTACAGTAGCAACAGCAATAACTACAGCCGTAACGCCAGCGAGTATAAATACCCACCAGTTTATGGCGATGCGGTACTGGTATTTTTTAAGCCAATCGTGCATGGCCCAATAGGCTACCGGGAAGGCAATTACGCATGATAATATAACCAGTTGCAAAAAATCTTTTGAAAGCAGGCCTGCCAGGCCGGGTACGCTTGCGCCAAGCACCTTGCGGATACCTATTTCTTTTGTACGACGCTCGGCGGTATAAGCTGCCAATCCGAACAGACCGAGACAAGATATAGTGATAGCCAATGATGCAAAAACCCGCGACAATTTGCTTACCAGCATTTCGGAGGTAAACATCTGGCTAAATTGATCATCAACAAAACGGTAGTCAAAAGGATATGCGGGATTATCCTTTTTTAATACGCCCTGCATGGCAGTTAGTGTTTTTTCAATATCTGCCTGCTGTTTTATACGTACATACATCACAGTATTACTTTGTGGCGCACCAGAAAAAAACATAACCGGGTCGGGTTTGCCATACATATTGCCATAAACATAATCGTTTACCACCCCAACAACGGTAGCGCTTGTGGTATCGCCTTCGCCATGCACCCTTTTACCAATCGCGCTGCCTTTTCCCATCAACCTTTCCATCGACTGGGTAACAAGCATACGCAGCGGCGCCCCGGTATCATTCACGGTAATATTACGACCTTCGAGAATAGTAAGGCCGGTTGTATTTACATATTCCGGCGTTATATACCGCTGTGAAACCAACACTTGCGAGCCCGGCGGCTTACCCTCCCAGGTAAGGCCATTTGTATTGTTACCGCCGTAAATTATTGAATGGTCGGCCAGGGCAACGTTCGAAATATAGCCGGTGCTAATCAAGTCCTGTTTTATAACATTAAAGTTTTTAGCCATATCGCCCTGCAAGCCCATTTCCACAAGGTTGTCTTTATTAAAGCCCAATTGCCTTGCTTTTATATGTTGAATTTGCTGATATACTATAATGGTGCTGATGATAAGGATAATTGAAACTGTAAACTGCATTATTACCAATCCTTTGCGTACATAGGCTGCCAGGCTATCCTTTAGTTTTATCCCTTTAAGTACCATAACCGGGTTAAATGATGATAAATACAGCGAAGGGTAGCTACCTGCCACCAGGCCGCAAATAAGTGTAATTGCCACCAGCATCATCCAATGCAGCGGATGGTCAAGACCGAGCGTTAGTTGCTTTTGTACCAATGTGTTAAATTCAGGCAAAGCAATTGCCACAATCAGCATTGCTATTACGGCCGCCAACAGCGCCATAAAAATAGCTTCGCTGATAAATTGGGTAATCAGCCATTTTTTAGCTGCGCCAAGTACCTTACGCACACCCACCTCGCGGGCGCGTTTTTCGCTGCGGGCGGTGGCCAGGTTCATAAAATTAATGCAGGCAATAAAAATGATGATCCAGGCGATAAGGGTAAACAGGTGTACGTTTTCTATCATTCCGCCGCCGGTCATTTTCCCGCTGTCAAACTGGTCATAAAGGTGCCAGTTATTCATGCTGAACAAAAACAAATGGGTTATCGAGGTGGGCTCACGTTTCTCGATGTAATTATACAGTACTTTATCGAGTGTTTGAGGCCTTACTCCTGGTTTTAACTCAACATAGGTGCTCAATGAATTATTTCCCCAGCTATGCAGCCATGGGCTCCGATCAAAGTATATTTTAAATGGCATCAGCCACTCAAATTGCAGGCTTGAGTTGGTGGGCAGGTCTTTTAAAACCGCAGTAACCACGTAATCCTGCTTGTTATCCACCCTGATGTTTTTGCCGATGACATTTTTATCGTTACCAAAAAACTTAAGCGCAGTTTTTTCAGTAATTACCAGTGAGTGCAATTGCGAAAGTGCAGAAGCTGCATTGCCCTGTACAAACGGCAATGTAAACATGCTGAATAATGATGCTTCAACATATTTCCCCGATGCAAGCACTGATTTATCGCCCGAAGCAAATAACAGGGATGTTTGGCCCTCAGAAGCGCGACACGTATTGGCAATACCGGGCAATTCGGCCTGCATTACTGGTCCCATTACGCCCGGTGTAGAAGAATGTGTAAATACATAAGTATCATACTTCTGGTTTTCGCGTACGATGTACAACCTGTCCTTCTTGGTGTTATTTGAGTCGAAGTTAACTTCGTCCTCAACCCATAAAAAAATAAGCGATGCACAGGCTATACCGATTGCCAGCCCGCCTATGTTTAAAAAGCTGTAAACCCGGTTCTTAACTAGGCTACGCCACATTGTCTTTATAAAATTTTGTATCACGGAGGAATTAATTAGCGAATTATTGAATTAGTGATTTAGTGAATTAAACATTTGCGCTTTCGTCTTTCTAACTGCCAACTGCGAACTTTCAACTGCAAACTGATTACTCGCTCCTTAAACTATCTACCGGATTTGCTATCCCCGCCCTAATGGCGTGGTAACTTACTGTTATAATTGCCGTTATCACGGCCGCTGCGCCTGCGGCAGCGAACATCCACCAGGAAATGTTTATCCGGTAGGCAAAATTTTGCAGCCAGTTATGCATTGCCCACCATGCTACAGGCGAAGCAATCACAATCGCCAATACTACCAGTTTCAAGAAGTCCTGCGACAGTAATGCGTTTATCGATGCCAGGCTTGCACCTAAAACCTTGCGGATGCCAATCTCCTTTGTGCGCTGCTCAATAGTAAATGCAGCCAACCCGAATAAACCCATTGTAGCAAGTACAATAGTTATCGACGTAAATATGCTGAATATGGATGCCAGCCGGTCTTCGGCTTTGTATTGTTCGTTAAAAGCATCATCCATAAAGGTGTAATTGAACGGGGTATCCTCGTCGTATTTTTTATAAATGCCCTGCATTGTACTGATCAGGGTGGGCAAATTGGTGTGCGGTTTTACTTTGGCGAACAGGTTACAGCCAAATTTGCTAAAATATTTATCGGTGTCATTTGCAATATAAAGGGTCAAGGGCTTCACCGTAGATTCCATCGAAGTAAAATTGAAATCTTTTAATACGCCAACAACTTCTATCTTTTGGTCGCCTGATTTAATGAAACTGCCTATTGGATTTGCGGGCAGGTGCAACGCTGTTATTGCCGATTCATTAATAATGGTTTTGGTGCGGCTTACCAGTTCAATGTTGGCGGCCGGCGGATATTTCCATTTTAAACCCAACGTTTGCATGAAATTTTTATCCGCAATCAAGAATGCTATAGCAACGTTCTCCCCTTTTGCTTTGCCGTCAAAAAAACTTACATCGTAGCCTTTGAACATGGCGGTGTGTGATGTTGCAACACCACTTACGCCGGCTAACGACTGTACATCATGCTTAAATGCCGGGTACTTTTTTCCCACGCTGCTCCCAATGGGCACCATCACTACATTATCCTTATCGATGCCGGTATCGGCATGCCTGAAAAAATATAGCTGGCGGTCGATAACTATACCGCAAATAATAAGGCCTATTGATATGGCAAATTGGAGGGTTGTAAATATCTTCCGAACAGTTACACCTCCGGCCTGCTTGCCCATTTTGCCCTTTAAAGTAACCACCGGTTTAAAAGCCGAAAGTACCAAAGAGGGATAGCTGCCCGCCACTAATGCCGTTAATAACAGCAACCCACCTAACAATAATAAAACCTGCGGACTGTATAAAAACGAGTTGTCAATTTTAAGTTCCAGCACATTTAAAAACCATGGGGTAATTAAATAGCACAGCAAATAACCCAATATGAACGACAGCACCGTAAACAACGCTGACTCAACATAAAACTGTATTGCAATTGCTTTGCGGCTTGCACCGGCCACTTTGCGCACGCCGACTTCTTTTGCCCGCAGGGTAGCCCTTGCAGTTGAAAGGCTCATGTAGTTAACTAAAGCCAACAGCAATATCAAACCAGCCACAAGTGGAAATATTTTAAGATATTTTATATTCGAAAAACTGTCGAAGCCATGCAAATGAGTATCGGTAAGGGCATCGAATTTAAATTTTATATCGTCAAAAATCTTTTCACCTTTTGCCATGGCGTTCATGCCTTTTGCCAGCGTGGCGGTATCGGCTGCATTTTTCAGTTGCAGGTAAACGCTGAAAGAGCCATAACTCAATTGCGATGGCGCCCCAACCAGGGCCGGCGCCTCTTTCATGGCCAGTAAGCTTTGGTTAGAAGCAACGAAATTAAATTTGATGGATGAATTTGAAGGAGCATTTTCGGCAACGCCTGTGACCTGGTAAGTATAAGCACTATCTGTTTTTATAGTGATAGTTTTACCAATCGGGTCATTTGTTCCGAAATATTTCTTTGCCATGTCCCTTGATAGAACAACTGTAAACGGTTTATTCAACACATCATTGGCCGAACCGGACAGCAACTTAAAGGAAAAGAAATTAAAAAAACCAGGGTCGGCAAATAACAATTTATCTTCCGAAAATTTAGCATCGGCAGCAGACGGGGTGTTCACAATTACCGGCTTAAAATAACCCAGCGTACGCATGTAAGCTTTAACCGTCGGCTGACTTTGTTTTATAATTCCCCCAGAGGCATAGCTCAGGTATTCCATATTCATAACGCTCCCGCCCATTTTTATTTGGGCATGCGGGATAAATACCAGGTTTGCATTTTTATGAAACCGGTCGTAGCTTGTTTCATGCGCTACATACATCATTATCATCATACAAACAGCCAGCCCAATAGCCAGCCCCGAAATGTTGATAAGGCTATACAACTTTTGCTTTGTTAAGTTGCGCCAGGCGATTTTAATATAGTTGAATATCATGGGGATCAATTATTGAATTATTGATTTATTGATTTTTTTTCTTTCTTAACTGCTGCAAACTGCCCACTGTAAACTGTAAACAGATCATTCGCTCCTAAGGCTTTTCACCGGGTTAACCAGTGCTGCTTTTATGGCCTGGTATGCTATGGTGATGCCCGCTATAATTATAGATGCTGCAATGGCTATTATAAATATGCCGGCGCCTATGTTTATATGATAAGCATAGTTTTGCAACCAGTTGTGCATAGCATAATACCCTACCGGCGCCGCCACTACAAACGCTACCGAAATAAGCAAGATAAATTCTTTCGAAAACAGCCCGATTATACTTGCTAATGATGCACCCAATACTTTCCGTATCCCAATTTCTTTGGTTCGCTGGGATGCCGCAAATGATATTAGCCCATACAAGCCCAAACAACCAATAAGTATGGCGATGAACGAGAATAGCTTAAATGCGGTGTAAACCTTTTGCTCCTGCGTATAAAAGCTCGCGATATGCTCATCCAAAAACTGGTATTCGAATAGATTGTCGGGAAACAGGGCCGACCATGCCTTATTCACCTGGTCAATAGTTTTGGTCATGGTAGCGGGCTGCAATTTTATGCTGGCCATAAAGAACCTATTTGCCTGGTATTCCAATATGCAGGCACGCCTTGCTTTATGTTTTGATTCGCTTTGAAAATCCTGTACAACGCCAATGATAGTCGCCATCTGCCCGTTCATTTTAATGTGTTTGCCAATAGCATTGCGGGGATCCATAATGCTCAATTTGTGGATCAGTGTTTCGTTGACAACAACATTCTGAGCGGTATCTTTTGCATTGGTTTTACTGATCTTTTGCCCCGCCAGCATTTTAAGGCCGAACAGATCCGTATAATTTTCGTCAATAAACTTTACCTCGGTTACATCATCTTTTGTGATCCCAAAATCGGGAGCAGATAAACTGGTAAAGTTATTATTGTATGATGGTGCGCCTGATGAAAAACTTACTTGTTTTATGCCGGGGTTACTAAGTAATTCATGTTTTAACACCACGCCTTTGGTGCTGTCAGGCACATAAAAAGAGACGACCGCATCTTTGTTGAAACCCAGGTCCTGATTCTCAAAAAAATCCATCTGGTGGGCCACTACCAACGTGCCTACAATCAAAATTTGCGAAATGGCAAACTGCGCCACCACCAGGCCTTTGCGCAAGGTAAACCCGCGGACGAAATTGCCCGTTTTATTTTTCAACGACTCAACCGGCTGGAAGCCTGATAACACAAAGGCCGGGTATAACCCTGCTACCAGGATGACAAGCACAGTGAGACAGGCAATCCATCCCATTACAATCGGTTGGGTTAATTGACCGGCATCAATTTTAATGTTAAGCCAGGCGCCTGCCTGCGATAAAAATACAGCAGCCAAACCAACGCCAAATATCAAAGCTATCATTACCAGGATGGTGGTTTCCCCCAAAAATTGTTTTATCAATTGCGACCGCTGTGCGCCTAAAACTTTGCGCACACCAACCTCTTTCGACCTTTTAATGGCCTGTGCAGTGGCCAGGTTTATAAAATTAATACAAGCGGTAATGATGATGAGCAAGGCTACGCCAAACAGGGCGTAATAAGTATCTTTCGATGTAGGTGTAATTACGTTATTTATATATCGCTGGTCGAAATGGATGTCTTTAAGCGGCTGTATAGGTAGCCGGACGTCTTTGGGGTTAAGCCCCCAGTTTTTGTGCAGAAAGGCCGGTGTCCGCGCCTGTACCTGCCCGATAGATTCATGCGGCGGAAGCAGGATGAAAGTAAAAAAACCACCTCCAATTGCCCAAAATTGCGACATTGGATTTTTTAACTGGCTTTTGATACTTTCAAACGATACCAATATTGAGAACGGCAGGCTCCTGTTGCCCGGTATATCTTTTATAACGCCGGTAACCTTAGTATTTATCTGGTTGTCGACGTTTACCAGTTGCCCCATCGGGTTTTTATCCCCGAAATATTTTTTGGCCAGGGTTTCCGTTAATACAATTGAATTTGGTTCGTTGAGGGCTGTTTTAGGGTCGCCGGCTATCCAGTCGTAGTTAAATATATTGGTGAAATGTTCATCGGCAAATGCAAAACCCTTCTCACGGAAACGGTTATTATTTACCTTGGTCATAACCTCGTCGCTATACATTACCTGGGTAACGGTAAGCTCGGGAAAATCGGTACGCATGGCAGGCGCAATAGCTAATGATACGTTTGAGTTAAAATCTATAGCATTTAGCGTTACCCGGCAAATACGGTCGGCCTTTGCAAAATTATCATAGGTAAGCTCGTTCCTTACTATCAAAAAGATAACCAGGCAGGAAGCTATTCCCAAAGTAAGCCCGAAAATATTCAGGAATGCATAACTCAAATTCCGCCTGATGTTGCGGAACGCGATAATGATATAGTTTTTTATCATGACCTGGCCCCCTCTAAATCTCCTCCGCCAGCTGGCGGAGAGACTTTTTGATTTTATGGTTAATAATCTTTTTACTTTGTACTTCCTAACTGCGAGCTGCTACTGCTCACTGCAAACTGCTCTCACTCATTTTTTAAGCTATCAACAGGATTACTTAACGCTGCCTTTATAGCCTGAAAACTTACAGTAATAATGGCGACGACTATGACGGCAAAACCTGCCACAACAAATATCCACCATTGAATATTTTCCCGATACGCAAAACTCTGTAAAAACAATTTTTGCATTGCCAGCCAGGCTAATGGCGAAGCCACAATAATGGAAATGAATATCAGCTTTATAAAATCAAATGATAGCATTGCTGCTATGGTTGATACTTTTGCACCCAACACTTTTCTTATACCTATCTCTTTGGTGCGTTGCTCGGCAGCATAGGCAGCCAGGCCAAATAAACCAAGGCAGGCTATTATTATTGCCAGCGAGGTAAACACAATCGAAATAGTGCCCTCGCGTTGTTCTGCGTGATAGGTAGCATCAAAGTCCTGGTCCATAAATGAGTAATCCATTTTAACGCCCGGCGACAACTGCGTCCATTTAGTTTGTATGCCGGCCAATACGGCGGGGATATCTTTCGTATTCAAACGGACGCTTAAAGCGCTTACATCAGGCGAAAAGGTTAAAACAACGGGGCTTATCGCATCGTGTAACGAGCTGAAATTAAAATCCTTAACCACCCCAATAATGTGATAGGCTTTTGAGTTTGATATATCCTGCTTGCCGCCGTTCGACCGGTATAAAATTTTGTTTATCGGATCTTTAAGCCCTAAGAAATCTGCTGCGGCCTGGTTAATAATAATGCCAGAAGAATCAGCCAGTACCTGGGCCGAAAAGCTTCGGCCTGTTGCCATTTTCATGCCCAGCGTATTGAAATAGTCCTCATCAACACTCCAGGTTTGCGGAAATAGTGCTTTCTTTTGATCGAACGATGCATCTTTGAAAAAGATGGAGGTATTCCGGGCGTTTGCTGTTGGAAGAAACCCTGTCAGGGTTGCATTTTCAACACCCGGCAATTGCTTCACCTCCTGTTTAAAAACCTTTGCCGTGTTATTGCCGTTCATCTCAAATGTGTTTTTCACGATGAGCACCTGGTTACGGTTATAGCCAAGGTCTTTGGTTTGAATATAATTGAGTTGTTTATAGATAACAAGCGTGCCTATAATAAGGAAGATAGAAATGGAAAACTGGAAGACAACCAGGAAATTCCGCAGGCCGCCGCCTTTGAAGCCGCCTGATAACTTACCTTTCAATACATCGATTGGCCGAAACGCCGAAAGAAAAAACGCCGGGTATGAACCCGCGAGCACACCAACCACTAAAACAATAAACAACAAAGTGGGTATTAGCCATGCCATAGTTTGAGGGCCGATGATAATATTCTTTCCGGCCAACTGGTTAAATGCTGGCAATAAAGCCAACGCGGCAACAAAGGCTATGATGGTGGCAGCCAGCACCACCAATATTGATTCGGTAAGGAATTGCAGCACCAGGTATTTCCGCGATGATCCCAAAACCTTACGCACGCCAACTTCCCTTGCCCGGTTTGAGGACCGGGCGGTAGATAGGTTCATAAAATTAACGCAGGCTATTATTAAAATGAACAGTGCTATGGCCGAAAAAATATAAACGTATTGTGCAGAACTGTTGGGGCCAAGCTCGCCCGTACGGTTCGAATGCAAGTGGATATCGGTAAGCGCCATTAAATTCAGCCTGAAAAAGCTCCCGCTTTTTTCGAACTGGGCCATACTCATTTTCAATTGATCCTGCATTTGCTTGCCGCTGTATTTATTTAAAAAAGCAGGCAACGCAGCTTCCAGCTTTTTATGGTCAGCTGCCTCCTTAAATAAAACATAAGTATTATAATCGCTCCTTAACCATTCGGTCGATTTGCTGTCCGGAAACGAAGCCATCGATATAAAAAAATCGAAGTTAAAATGCGACTGTACAGGTATATCCTTAATTACCCCGGTAACTTTGTAAGCACTATTATCATTAAATGTCAGGGTTCTGCCTACAACATCGGTGCTGTTGAAATATTTTTTTGCTGTAGATTCCGTAAGTACAACGCTGTTTGGTTCTTTCAATGCAGTTACCGGACTACCATTTATCATCGCCAAGGTAAAAACATTAAACAGCGATGGATCAGCAAAAGCAACCCGATTTTCGAGGATATTTATCGTTCCTTTTTTTACATGTGCCGACCCGGCATTTTTTATCCTTACAGCATCCTCAACATAAGGAAAATCATTTTTAAGGGCATCCGCAAGCGGCGGCATTGCAACCGCATAAAGCACGTTGTTTTCGCCAAGCTTAAGGTCTTCATTTACCCTGTAAATCCTGGCGGCGTTTTTATTATAATTGTCGTAGCTTAACTCATCTACCACATAAAATGTAATCATCAGGCAGCTGGCCAGGCCTAATGACAGCCCCAATACATTCAATACCGTAAAGCACTTGTTTTTTAACAGGGTACGAAATGCTGTTTTAAAATAGTTCCTTATCATGATAATTATTGAATTATTGAATTAATACTTTTTTTCTTTTTTTTTCTGCAAACTGCTACTGCCCACTGCCAACTCAACATCACTCACTTCTCAAGCTATCAATCGGGTTGCCTAAAGCCGCTTTTATGGATTGAAAACTTATCGTGATAAAAGCAATAAAAATGGCTATAACCCCGGCAAATGCGAGTATGTACCATTGTATATTTTGCCGGTAAGCAAAAGCCTCCAGCCATTTGTTCATGGCCCACCATGCTGTTGGTGTGGCGATCAGTATCGAAATAAGTACCAGTTTGATAAAATCCATCGACAGGATGCTTACAATGCCTGAAACACTTGCCCCCAAAACTTTCCTGATACCAATTTCTTTATTGCGTTGCTCGGCAGCGTAAGCGGCCAGGCCAAATAACCCAAGGCAGGCAATTACAATAGCAAGCGTGCTAAACGAGATAAAAATGGCGCCTATGCGCTGCTCCGAGCGGTAAGTGGCATCAAAATCGTCATCCATAAATGAATAGGAAAATTGCTGGTTTGGCGACAAGCCTTTCCAATTATCTTCAATTTTAGCCATTAGGGCAGAAAGATTTGCTGTTTTAACACGCGCGCTGACGGCGCCCCTGTCTTCGCTATAAACCAAAGCAAGCGGGCTTATTTTATCCTTTAAAGAACTGAAATGAAAATCCTTTACCACCCCGATAATGTGGTAAGGCTGTATCCCATAGCTATCCCTGTATAATATTTTATTTATGGGATCTTTTCGCCCAAACTTCTCCACAAACGCTTCATTCACGATCATTGCCGATGAATCTGTTGCCATTTGGTTTGAGAAATTCCGTCCCTTAATAAGCTTTATACCTAAAGTGTTGATATAATCCTCATCAACAGGCCAAAATTCTGTAAGTACATCGTGTTTGATATCAATGGGCAGCTCAGGAAACAAACCTGTCATATTTCTATCCTCGCCGGTTGGCAAATAAGTGGACATCGTTGCGTTTATCACTCCGGGCATTTGTTTAATCTCCTGCTTTAAAATTTTCGCCTTTTTACCCAACACGTTCACGTTTTTTATTACGAGCATCTGACTTCGGTTAAACCCCAGGCTTTTATTATGGATGAAATTCAATTGATTATAGATCACCAGGGTTCCTATTATTAAAAAAATGGATATGGAGAACTGGAAAACAACCAGGAAGCTCCTTAAAAAGCCTCCCTTGAAACCAGCCGCCGGCTTTCCTTTCAATACATCTATCGGCTGAAAAGCTGACAGAAAAAATGCAGGATACGAACCGGCCAGGGACCCAACAACTATTATGATTACCAGTAACGAAGGCAACAACCACGTCATGGAATGTGCCGTAAAAGCCAGTTGCTTAACTGCCATTTGGTTAAAAAATGGCATTAGCAGCCACGCCAGCGCCACTGCTATTATTGTGGAAACTAATGTTATTAAAATAGATTCAGTTAAAAATTGTGCAATCAGGTATTTACGCGGCGAACCCAATACCTTACGTACACCTACTTCTTTGGCCCGGGTTGATGACCGGGCTGTTGAAAGGTTCATGAAATTTACACAGGCTATAAGCAGTATAAATACTGCTATAAGCGAAAAAATATAGACATATTGAATAGTCCCGCTATTGCTAAGTTCGTATTGGCTTGTCGACTTTAAGTGAATATCAAGCAGTGGCGTTAAAACTATTCTCAAGTAATTACCGCCAGTTGTCCATGCGGATGGCGAAAAAGAATTTTTTATATCGATTTTTTGAATTTCCGCTGCGAGGCTTTTAACGTCAGTCCCTGGTTTAAGCAGTAAATAATTGTGTACGCCGCCATAACCCCATCCGCCGGCACGACTTTCGGGTATCGATGAATAGGATAAAAAGAAATCAAAACTGAAATGCGACTGTAATGGCACATCTTTGATCACCCCGGTTATTTTGTAAACGCTGGTATCGTTTATAGTCAAGGTTTGCCCAACAACATTGGTTTTATTAAAATACTTTCGTGCTATACTTTCGGTTATAACAGCGGAATGCGGCTCGGACAATGATGTTGAGGGATTGCCATCTATCATCGGCAAAGTAAAAACATCAAACAAACTCGATTCAGTGTAAACAATCCGCCTTTCCTGGATATTATTATTCCCTTTACGGATATAGAATTTTTGCGGCGATAAAAAAAGAGTTTCTTTAGGGAAAAACCTTGTCATTTTTTCAATCTGCGGAAAGCTTTTTAATGCCTCTGCCAGTGGTTTTTCTGACCCTGCATACGAAGCAGCGCGCCCGTTTAAACTTACGTTTTCTGTTACGCGGTATATCCTGTCGGCTTTGGTATTGTATTTATCATAGCTTAATTCATCAACCACATAAAATACAATAAGCAAACAGGTTGCCAGGCCTACTGATAAGCCAAACACATTTAAAAAGGTGAAGCCTTTGTTCTTTAACAAAGAACGGCAGGCGGTTTTAATGTAGTTACGTATCATTTTAATTAGTGAATTATTGAATTACTGATTTTTTTCTTTTCTAACTGCCTACTGCAAACTGCTCTACTCGCTTTTTAAACTTTTAACCGGATTTGACATTGCCGCCTTTATTGATTGATAGCTTATAGTAATAAAGGCGATAAATAATGCCATAAATGCGGCCAGGGCAATTACCCACCATTGCATGTTTTGTTTATAAGCAAAAGACTGTAAAAACAATTTTTGCATTGCCCACCAGGCCAACGGCGATGCAAGCACTATAGCAATTAACACCAGCTTCATAAAATCTTTTGAGAGCATGCCTACAATGGTTGATACATCAGCGCCTAAAATCTTGCGGATACCTATTTCTTTGGTGCGTTGCTCAGCCGCGTAGGCAGCCAGGCCAAATAGGCCAAGGCAAGCTATAATAATCGTCAATGTGGTGAACGACACAAATATTTTCCCCATGCGCTGTTCTGAACGATAAGTAGCATCAAATTGCTGATCCATGAAGGAATAGTTGAATTGCTGATTTGGCGAGAACGATTTCCACTTGTTTTCAACTTGCGATAATAATGCGGGGATATTATTTGAACTGATATGTATGGTCAGCGCGCCATTGTTATCTTCATTTTTCAACACCATCGGTTCAATATTGTCCCTCAGTGATTTGAAATTAAAGTCTTTTACAACGCCGATCACATGGTATATTTTTACTTTTTTACCATAATCGTCTTGCGGGCGGTATAAAAGTTCGTTAATAGGTTTTGAAAATCCGAGTAACCGAACAGCAGATTCATTGATAATTACAGCAGTTGAATCTGTTGAGAGTTTGTTTGAGAAATCACGCCCGGCAATTATTTTCATGCCCATGGTATTGATATAATTTTCATCAACCTGCCATTGTTGTACCAGCAACCCGCTGCTTGCATCGAGGGTTGGCGATTTAAATAGTGAGCTGCTATTGCTGTTACCGCTTGTTGGCGTATCACCGGTTAAAGTTGCATTGTAAACCCCGGGTAGCTGCTTTATTTCCTGCTTAAAAAGTTTTGCCTGCATGCCAAGCGCCCAAACATTCTTAACAGTGAGCATATGATCACGGTTATAACCAAGGTCTTTATCCTGGATATATTTAAGCTGGTTATAAATAACCAATGTACCTATGATCAAAAATATAGAAATCGAAAATTGGAAAACCACTAAAAAGCTTCGGAGCCGCCCGCCCTTAAACCCGGTAGCAAGTTTTCCTTTTAATACATCAACCGGTTGAAACGCTGAAAGAAACAATGCAGGATATGAACCGGCCAGACAGCCGATAACCAATACCAAAACAAGCAGCGCAGGTACCAGCCATGTTAACAAATGCGGTGTTACGACCAATTCCTTGCCCGACATTTGATTAAACAAGGGCAATAAACTTCGGGCCCCAAACACCGCTAATAGGGTTGCGACAAAGGTCACCATAATTGATTCGGACAGGAACTGTGCGATGAGGTATTTTCGCGGCGAGCCAAGGACTTTGCGTACGCCTACTTCGCGCGCCCGGTTTGAGGAACGTGCAGTTGAAAGGTTCATAAAATTAACGCAGGCGATCAGTAAAATAAATATCGCTACCGCCGAAAATATATATACGTACAGAATATTGCCGTTTACACCCATTTCGTTTGTACGATCTGACTTAAGGTGGATGTCTTTGAGCGGTGTCATAATAAATCTCAAATAATTACCGCTTTTAAGGAAATCATCATAGCTTAAATGAACAATACTTTGAAGCTGCGATCCCACATAGGTTTTAACCAATTGAGGAAAACCGCGTTCAATATTTTTAGGATCAGCCCCTTTTTTCAGGAGTATGTAAGTTTGGAAATTGCTACTAAGCCACGAAACATCTTTGCTTTCGCTTAACGTAGCCAGCGAAATAAAAAAATCAAAATGGAAATGCGATTGTTTCGGTATATCCCGAATAACGCCGTTGATTTTATACGTATCCCCACTATTCAAAAGCAAGGTTTTTCCAACTACATTAGTGTTATTAAAATACTTTTTGGCTGTGCTTACTGTAATAACAATTGAGCGTGGTTCGGCTAATGCTGTTGCCGGGCTGCCTTGTATCATTGGCAGTGTAAACACATCAAACAACGTAGGGTCGCAATAAGCCACTCTATCTTCTTCGATATCCTGGTTACCTTTTCTTACGTGAAAACTCCCGGTAAGCATAAACCTTACAGTTTGTTCAACTTCGGGGAAGGTACTTTTCAAAGTAGCAGCAAGGGGCGCTGGCGCAACCGCGGTTGATACTACATTGCCATTAAATTTAACATCGTTACCAACGCGGTATATCCTGTCTATTTTGGTATTATAATGGTCGTAGCTTAGTTCATCGAATACATAAAAAACAATAAGCATACAAACTGCCAAACCCAATGCAAGCCCGAACACGTTAATAAAGGTAAACCCCTTATTTTTCATCAGGCTGCGAAATGCCGTTTTTAAATAGTTTCGTATCATGGCTAAATCAATTATTGATTTACTGAATTATTGAATTATTGATTTTTTTCATAACTGCCAACTTATATCTACTCACTCTGAACGTAAACTCTTCACCGGGTTCGCTGCTGCTGCTTTTATAGCCTGGAAACTTATGGTAACCAGCGCCACGATTACCGCCAGTCCTCCGGCCAGGCCGAATATCCACCAGCTGATCGTTATGCGATAAGCAAAGTCCTGCAGCCAGTGATGTAGTATCAACCAGGCAATAGGTACGGCAATACATATGGCTATTAGAATAAGCTTTATAAAATCTTTAGAAAGCAGCAATACAATGTTTGAAACCGAGGCGCCAAGTACCTTGCGCACACCTATTTCTTTTGTGCGCTGGATAGTCGCGAATAATGACAGTCCTAACAAACCCAGGCAGGCTATTAATATGGCGAAGCTACCGAATATGCTAAACGCTTTGCCGAACAGCTCATCATTTTTATATTGTGCATTGAACTGCTCATCTAAAAAAGAGTAATCAAATAAGTTACCAGGGAAAAAACTCTGGTACTTTGTTTTAATAGCTGCTATGGTAGCGGACACATTTTGGGCGCTGATCTTTATAGAGATGGGGCTTTGAATATTTATAGCGGGTTCAAGTATTGTTGGCTCGATAGGATAACGCAACGATTTTTGATGAAAATCGGCCACAACACCAACTATGTCCCATTTACTTGTACCATTTAACATTGTACGGCCTATAGCTGCCTGTGGCGATGCAAAACCAAGCTCCTTAACGGCATTTTGGTTTAAAATAAGGTTATGGAGTTTATTAAAGCTTGGGTTATAATCCGTGGCCACGAAAGCCCGGCCGGCTACCAATTGCATACCGTATGTTTTCATATAGTCGCGGCTTACACCATCAAACCGCATGGTAAAATGCATATTAGGGTCGTTTTCAGGTCTCCTGATACCAAAATTCCTGCCCATTTCATTTCCAGGCACCCAAAAAGATGAAGCGGCGTTTTTTACGCCCGGGATTTGATCCAGCTCGGCCACAAATGCATTTGCCCTGGCGACAAAAGTGGTGTCCTGTTTCACAAATACCGGCCCGTTGATAACGAGCATCTGATCAATATTTACACCCAACTTTTGCGCGTTCATAAATTTAATTTGTTTATAAACCACGAAGGAGCCTGTTATAAGCACCACTGTTATAGCAAACTGGCCAATAACCAACCCTTTGCGCAAAAAGGCGCCTTTTTTTGAGTTACTGAATTTACCTTTCAGCACCAAGATGGGCTTAAATGCCGACAACACGAAAGCCGGGTAAAAACCCGAAACAAATATCCCGGCAAGGATAAGTGCTACAAGGCCTATGCTAACAAGGTAGCCGCCAAGGCCCTTTTTAAACAGGTAGGCAAAAGAAAGCTGGTGTTGCACCAACTCGTTGAAAATATTTTGGGCCAGGTAAACCATTATGAGCGCAATGGCCAGCGCTATGATATTGATAATGAAAGACTCTGTAAGGAATTGCCTGATAAGCTGACCTTGCGTGGCGCCGGTTACTTTGCGTACGCCAACTTCTTTAGCCCGTTCAACTGACCGCGCAGTAGCAAGATTGATATAATTTACCCATGCTATGCCAATAATAAACAAGGCTATGATAAGCAGCCCCCAAACCACCGTGGCGCTGCCCGTTTGGCCGATCTCATACTCCGTATCCGAATATAAGTGGACATTTAGCAGGGGCTGCAGGTAAAACTTCTCAACACTTCCCGATATTTTGTTGCCCTGGAAATGCTTTTGGCTGAATGCATCCATCTTTGCATTAAATGTGGTATAATCAACACCGTCTTTTAGCTGGATATAGTGCCAGAAGTCGGAATCGGTAAAATCATACTCCGCCTGTTTGTACCCATAGCTGTGAATAAGGGTTTGATAGGATTGCAGCATATCAAACTGCAAAATTGAATTTTCTGGCACATCCCTAATTATAGCGACTACTTTTGATGGAAATGTATCCTGGGATACGGTTATCAGCTTGCCGATATACGGGTCGAAGTTATTATTATGGATATCAAAAATTTTACGGGCAGTCGTCTCGGATAAAACAACGGTGTTAACATCCTTTAAAGCCGATTTCAAATCACCGGCAAGCGCAGGATACGAGAACATAGAAAAGAAGGCGTTATCGACAAATAAAGAGTTCTCTTTTGGTATTTTTTTATCTTTATAAATAAGGATTTGATTACCTCCCGGTAGTACCCTTATATAGTTTTGCACTTCAGGATAATCATCCTTCATTGCCTTGCTAACGGCAGAATAGGTGATGGTGCCATGTTGTATCAGCTTATTATTTTGATACCTGTCATTTACAACACGGTAAATGTTCGATGCATTTTTATTAAAATGATCGTAACTCAATTCAAAGTTTACATACTGTAATATCAATAAGCAGGCAGCCATACCAAGTGATAAGCCAAGTATATTTATCGACGAAAAAACCTTATTCTTCCGAAGGTTGCGCCAGCCTATTTTGAAATAATTTTTTATCATGATTTTTTAGATTTCACCGATCTATTTTTGATTTCACCGATTTTTATCGTTTAGCTTTCTGCTTTAATCTCTCTGCTTTTAACTTAACTGTCAACTGCTACTGCTACTACCCACTCCCACTGCTTATTCGCTCCGCAAGCTCTTCACCGGGTTTGCCAGCGCTGCTTTTATGGCCTGGAAGCTTACTGTAAACACTGTTATCAAAATGACTGATACAATCGCTATCAGGAATACTGCCGGGCCTATGCTAATGCGATAGGCAAAGCTGTTTAGCCATTGACTTAATAAGTACCACGATAGCGGGAAAGCGATCAGTACCGCTATAAATACAAGTTTCAGGAAATCTTTTGTGAGCATAAAAGTTATGCTGTTAACCGATGCCCCAACTACTTTGCGGATGCCGATTTCCTTTTGCCTTTTTTGCGCTGTAAATGCTACTAAGCCGAAAAGCCCCAGGCATGAAATAAGAATGGCCAGCACCGAAAAATATTCAGACAATGTGGAAACCCTTGTTTCTGTTTCATATTGTTTTTGGTAGGCTTCATCCAAAAAACTATAGGTGAACGGAAATCCGGGGTTAAACGATTCATACAGTTTCTGTATTTGCGCAATGGTTTCTTTTTGATTGGTTCCCTTTATCCTTACCATCACTTTATTCCATGGATTAATGCCCTGGTTAAGTGCAATGAAGGCTGGTTTTACTGCCTCGTGTAATGATTCAAAATGAAAATCTTTTACTACGCCGATTATCTGTATGTTATTGTTGCCGCCTTTAATAAATTTACCCACAGGGTACTTCAGGTGCATTACTTTAACTGCCGCCTCATTCAATATGATATTGTTAGCATCGCCGTTGAAGTTTTTTGAAAAGGCCCGGCCTGCGGCCATGTGCATGCTCATGGTCTCAATAAAATTATAGCCGCCGAAAAAACCTTCAAAGTAAACTTTTTTATCTGCCGGGTCACCGTCCCAGCTAAACCCACTGGTAGAATAATTGCGTCCAACAATATTGTGCTGCGTAAAACTAGCATTTATTACGCCCGGTATAGTCCTCAATTCTGCATCAAATGTTTCTTCATTACCCTGGAGCTTTCCCTCCGAATCAAACCTGACAATATTTTCTTTAGTATAACCCGGACTGGTTGATTGTATAAATTGAATTTGTTTGTAAACCACCAGCACGGCTACAATAAGCATCACGGATATAGTGAATTGAAACACCACCAGGCCCTTACGAGCTATAATTTCGGATACTGACGATTTTAATTTACCTTTTAAAATAGACAGCGGATTAAATTTGGAGAGGTATAGCGCGGGGTAACTACCGGATACCAAGCCTGTAAACAGCGCAATACCAATTAAAGTGAGCGTAAGCGATGTATCGAAATGCAGCTGTATATCTTTACCCGTTAAGTAGTTAAACTGCGGTAATAAAAGCCAGGCGACACCGATGGCAAACAGCGTTGTAAACACAGCCATCAACATTGACTCGGAAAGAAACTGAGTGATCAGTTGGCTGCGGGCTGCGCCTACCACTTTCTTTATGCCTACTTCCTTCATCCTGCCGGACGCTTTTGCGGTTGACATGTTCATAAAGTTAATACAGGCAATCACGAGTATGAATATTGCTACCAGGGAAAACAAATTAACATACTCGTCGCGGCCACCGACCCGCGATCCATGGACAAACGTATCATGCAGGTAAAGCCCCGAAAAATTCATGGCGAATAGTTTCCTTGTTGTGTCCCCACCACCTTTGGTAACTACATCTGCAATTTTTTTATTAAAAGCGTTAACATCAGTGCCTTCTTTCAGTAAAACAAAATTATGGGGACCAGTATTGTTCCAGGTTTTAACCCAGGCTTGTGCGGGCAGGCTTGCCAGGTAGTCAAATGATAACACAAAATCAAACTGTTGTGAAGAATGAGATGGCAATTTTTCAAAAACACCCGACACAAAAAAGTCCGTATCATGCTGAAAACGGATGTCTTTCCCGATAATATTTTCGGTAGTGCCAAACAGTTTTTTTGCAAGCTCATCAGATATCACAATGGAGTTTTTAGCATCAAGCACTTTTCCCCGGTCGCCCTTGAGCATTTTAAATGAAAAAATGTTGAAATAATCCTTGCCGACATACTCGCCGGCTGCTTTAATATTCTTCTCGCCGGATGAAAGGGTGAATTTTTGAAACCAATCCGCAGGCGCCACCGGCGCGGCATATTCAACTTCGGCATCCTGGAGTTTTAACGTTTCGCTAACAAGACCTGACGACTCATCAGACAGGCCATTAATTTCCCCGGATTTACGATGTTCCATCACCTGGTAAATGTGATCGTTGTTCGCAAAAAATTTATCGTAGCTCAATTCATCATGTACCCATAAATAGATCAGCAATGTACAGGCTATGCCTGCCGAAAGCCCAACCACGTTAAGCAAAGTAAACTGCTTGTCCTTTTTAAGGTTGCGGAATGCGATTTTTAAATAGTTTCGTATCATTTCAATTATTGAATTATCAAATTATTGAATTATAGAATTATTAACTGCGAACTGATAACTGCTGTAAACTGACTTATTCGCTTTTCAAACTCTTAACCGGGTTTGTTAGCGCTGCTTTTATTGATTGATAACTGATTGTAATAAATGCTATAGCAATAGCCGACAGCCCGGCGGTAACAGGTACCCACCATTGCATATTTTGCCGGTAGGCAAAGCTTTGCAGCCAGCCGCTCATTGCCCACCAGGCAAACGGAACGGCTATTAAAATGGATATGATCACCAGCTTTATAAAATCTTTTGAAAGCATGCTTACTATGGTTGATATATTTGCACCCAATACTTTGCGGATGCCTATTTCCTTTGTCCGCTGTTCGGCGGCATAGGCTGCCAGCCCGAATAAACCCAAACAGGCTATTATGATAGCTAAAGACGTAAAGGCAATGGAAATAGCTCCCATGCGCTGTTCGGAACGGTAGATGGCATCAAATTCCTGGTCCATAAAGGTGTAGCTCAACTGCTGGTCGTGCGATACATCTTTCCACCTGCTTTTTATCTGCGCTATCAAGCCGGGAATATCGGCTGTATGAACACGGATGCTCATTACCCCCATGTTAGGCGTAAGGTTTAACACTAATGGCGGCACATTTTCTTTTAGTGATCTGAAATTGAAATCCTTCATTACACCAATGATATGAAGCTTGTTCAATTTTGTGAGTTGGCTATTTGCCGGCGTATAAACAAACTGACCAACGGGTTTTTTATCGCCCATCAGTTTTGCAAAAGATTCATTAATAATTGCTGCGGAAGTATCTGTGGCCATATCCTTTGAAAAATTCCTGCCTGCAATCATTTTTATTCCGAGTGTTGAAACATAATCCTCATCAACAAACCACTCGTGTGACAACACCGCCTGTTTTTGATCGATAACCTGGTTTTTAAAAAATGAAGTGGTGTTATCGTTGCCATTATCAGTAGGCAGCGAATTGCTAAGCGTGGCGCTTTGCACACCCACAAGCTCCTTTATTTCCTGTTTAAAAGCGTTAGCGCCATTACCAAGCGCCCATACATTTTTCACAATCAGGATATGGTCGCGGTTATAGCCGAGGTCTTTATTTTGAATATATTTTAGCTGATTGTAAATAACCAGGGTGCCGATGATCAAAAAAATGGAAATGGCAAACTGAAATACCACCAGGAAGCTGCGGAGCATCCCTCCTTTAAAACCTGCTGCCAGTTTACCCTTGAGCACGTTTATGGGCTGAAAACCCGAAAGAAATATCGCCGGATATGAGCCGGCCAAACAGCCGATCACTACAATAATAATCAGTAAGGCAGGTATCAGCCAAGCTAAAATCTGTGGGGTTACGGTTAATTGTTTACCCGACAACTGATTGAAAAGTGGCAAAAGTGCCCAGGCCGCAAAAACTGCTATGGCCGCGCCCACCAGTGTTACCAATATGGATTCGGTTAAAAATTGGGCCACCAGGTATTTGCGCGGCGAGCCAAGTACTTTGCGTACGCCAACCTCGCGCGCCCGGTTTGCAGATCGCGCTGTAGAAAGATTCATGAAATTAACGCAGGCTATCAGTAATATGAAAATCGCAATTGCCGAAAAAATATACACATAGGTAATATCGCCGTTGGGTTCAAACTCATCCAGCATTGCCGATTGCAAATGAATATTTTTAAGCGGAATAAGCGTAAATTTTAAATAGTTGCCGCTTTTTTCAAACGCGGCAAAGTCCATGTGTAAGGTGCTTTGTAACTGGGCGCCGGCATGCCTATGCAAAAATTCGGGCAGCTTTGCAGCAAGGTCCCTGTAATTAACACCAGGCTTTAATAAAATGTAGGTGTTGAAATTATTAAACAGCCACGAGTTATCCCGGCTTTCGGCCAGAATGGTAGGCATTGACATGATAAAATCGAAATGAAAATGCGATTGCTGGGGTATGTTTTTGATCACCGCCGTTATCTTAAACAGCGAGGTATCGTTAACAGTAAGCACCTGCCCCACTACATCTGTTTTGCCGAAATACTTTTTAGCGATATCTTCTGTTACGATTACAGTATGCGGTTCTGTAAGGGCATGTGTCGCATCGCCGTTGATGATGGGTAGGGTAAATACATCGAGTATGGAATTATCAGCATAAACCATTCGGTCTTCCTGTATATTTTGCGCGCCTTTTTTTACTTTATTGCCGCCTCTGTTCCTGAACCTTGCAACCTGTTCAATCCCGGGAAAATCGGCTTTCAATGCAGCACCTGCTATAGGGGGCGTTATAGCATAAGGATTTTGAACCCCGCCGAATTTGATATCGTAGTTTAAACGGAAAACCCGGTCCGCTTTTACGTTGTACCTGTCGTAACTTAATTCATCAAACACATAAAAAACAATAAGCAAGCAGGTAGCCAGCCCCAAAGCGAGTCCAAATACGTTAATAAAGGTAAACCCTTTGTTTTTTAACAGGCTACGAAATGCGGTTTTTATATAGTTTTGTATCATTTCAATTATTGAATTACTGAATTATCGAATTATTGAATTTTTTAACTGCAAACTGCCTGCTAATAACTGCCAACGACCCTACTCGCTTTTCAAACTTTTAACAGGATTTGTCAATGCTGCTTTGATAGATTGATAACTTATTGTAATAAATGCTATGGCAATTGCCGACAAACCTGCTGTTACCGGTACCCACCATTGCATATTTTGCCTATAGGCAAAACCTTGCAGCCAGCCGCTCATTGCCCACCAGGCAAACGGAACGGCTATTAAAATGGATATGATCACCAGCTTTATAAAATCTTTTGAAAGCATACTTACTATGGTTGATATATTGGCGCCCAATACTTTGCGGATACCTATTTCTTTTGTGCGTTGTTCGGCAGCATAAGCTGCAAGGCCAAATAAACCAAGGCAGGCTATGATGATGGCCAGTGTGGTAAATGCAATGGAAATAGCCCCCATGCGCTGCTCTGAACGGTAAATAGCATCAAAGTTTTGGTCAAGAAACGAATAGCTGAATTCCCTGTTGGGCGATAGTTCTTTCCACCTATCTTTTATCTTAGCCATAAGACCAGGTATGTCGGTGGTATTAACACGTATGCTCAAGTTGCCAATATCTTTACTCAGTGAGAAGAGCAAAGGGGTAACACTTGTATGCAGCGATTTAAAATTGAAATCTTTCACTACACCAATAATGTGGTATTTATTTGTTTTTGTAACCATTGCATCAGCAGGCGTATAAACAGGGTGATTTAGCGGGTTAGCATAGCCAAGCTGCTTTGCAAAAGCTTCGTTGATCACTACGCCCGTCGAATCAGAAGTCATATCCTTCGAGAAATTACGGCCTGCGGCCATTTTAATACCAAGCGTCGGGATAAAATCTTCATCGATATTCCAGTCGAAAGTTAATACCGAACGTTTCTGGTCTATAACCGGGTCTTTAAAATAGGTAGTGCTATTGCTGTTTTCATCGGTTGGCAAGGCATCCGACAGTGCAGCACCATGTACACCAGGCAGTTGTTTTACTTCCTCTTTAAATATTTTTGATGAGTTGCCAAGCGCCCAAACATTTTGAATTACCAGTACATGGTCGCGCTTGTAGCCAAGGTCTTTATTTTGTATATATTTAAGCTGACCGCTGATAACCATTGTGCCTACTATTAAAAATATGGAAATGGCAAATTGTATAACAACCAACACGCTGCGCAGCATACCGCCCTTAAAACCACCGGCAAGTTTCCCTTTTAAAACTTTTATGGGCTGAAAACCCGAAAGGAATAAGGCTGGGTATGATCCTGCCAAACAGCCCACCACCAAAATAATTATTAATAAACAAGGTGCCAGCCAGCCCAATATTTGTGGGGTTACGGTTAACTGCTTACCTGATATTTGATTAAACAAGCCAAGTGCGCCCCAGGCGCTTAATACAGCTATAATTGCCGCTATAAGGGTTACCAATACCGATTCAGTTAAAAATTGGGCAATAAGCGCAGAACGCGGTGAGCCTAATACCTTGCGCACCCCTACCTCGCGGGCCCGGTTTGAGGAGCGGGCGGTTGACAGGTTCATGAAATTTACGCAGGCAATAAGCAGGATAAATATGGCTGTAGCCGAAAATATATATATGTAATCAATATTGCCGTTAGGTTCTATCTCATCGATACTGGTTGACTGCAAATGAACCTTTGTTAACGGAATAATGCTAAGTTTGAAATAGCTCCCATTTTTTTCTAAAGTATTAAAATCCATATGCAGAATGGTTTGCAACTGCGGGCCGGCATGTTTTATCATAAATTCCGGTAGTTTTGCAGCAAACGTTTTAGGGTCTACTCCAGATTTAAGCAGCACATAAGTGAAGTAATTATTGCTGAACCATGAAATGTCATATTTGGAGTTAGTGCTGGTCATCGACATAAAGAAATCGAAATGAAAATGCGACTGTGAAGGAATATTTTGTAATACGCCGGTAACTTTGTACTGGACACTATCATTAACAGTTAATGTCTGGCCCAGGACATCCACATGGCCAAAATACTTTTTTGCCATATCCTCGGTAATAACAATAGTATGCGGCTCGGTCAGGGCGTTTTTAGGATTGCCTTTTATCATCGGCAGCGTAAATACTTCAAAAATTGTACTATCGGCATATACCATGCGGTTTTCCTGAATATCCTGTGTGCCTTTGCGTACCTGGTTGCCGCCACGGTTCCTAAACCTTGCCACCTGTTCTATTTCAGGAAAATCGGCTTTTAGGGCCGCTGCCGAAGGCCCCGGGGTTACGGCATATGAATTTTCAAGCCCGCCAAATTTTATATCATTGTTCAAGCGGTATATTCTATCCGCTTTTGCATTATATCTGTCGTAGCTCAATTCGTCGAATACATAAAAAACAATGAGCAGGCAGGTAGCCAGTCCCAAAGCAAGCCCTAAAACATTTATTGCAGTAAACCCTTTATTTTTCAAAAGGCTGCGGACTGCTGTTTTTAAATAATTCTTTATCATCGTATTTGATTATTGGTAGTTGTATTATAACTTATCAGATCTCCTTATTCAACCCGGTTCATTAATTTTTCGGGGCAAAATAAAGGCAACACTCAAGCTAACCCCTCCAAAATGGAGGAGGTTAGCGGAGGCACTTATTATTAACTTATATAACTAAAGTCCATAGTCGGTAGTCGAAAGTCCTGAGTCGAATTTCTACACTGACTTCAGACTATAGACTTTAGGCTTCAGAATTATATCATTATATTCTCAACCACAGTCTGGCCGTCAAGCAGGCGGATTATGCGATGGCTGTAACGGGCATCATGCTCGGAGTGTGTTACCATTATTATAGTTGTACCCTGTTCGTTAAGGTCTGTCAATAACTCCATTACATCATTACCGTTGCTGCTATCAAGGTTACCAGTTGGCTCATCCGCAAGGATCAGTTTTGGTTTGTTAACCACTGCCCTGGCAATAGCCACGCGTTGCTGCTGACCACCCGATAATTGCTGAGGATAGTGGTTGCGACGGTGCATGATCTGCATTTTGTCCAGCACCTCTTCCACTCTTTTTACGCGCTCGGCAGATGGCACACCAGTGTAAATCAATGGCAACTCAACGTTTTCAAACACGGTAAGTTCGTCTATCAGGTTAAAGCTCTGGAAAACAAAGCCGATGTTATGCTTGCGCAGATCAGCCCTTTTGCGCTCAGTATAATGCGCTACTTCAACGCCGTTAAAAACGTAACTACCTTCATCAGGATCGTCAAGCATACCCAAAATGTTAAGCAAAGTTGATTTGCCGCAGCCTGATGGGCCCATAATGGCCACAAACTCGCCTTTTTTAACTTCAATTGACAGCTTGTTCAAAGCAATGGTTTCTACCTCTTCAGTGCGGTAAAATTTTTCGAGATCTGTAATTTTTATCATTTGCGCCTCCTAAATCCCTCCTTTTTTAATTTGTGGCAGGATTTGATTTTTATAGTTTTAAGTTAATTAATTAGTTCCTCTTTTATTTTAGTTCATGGATCATAGAGCTTATCCCCGTCTCTTCTTTCCTGATTCTTGACTCTTGGTTCTTGACTCTCTCCTCTATTTCTTCAATATCAGTTCCTGTATGTCACCATACGTTTCGTAGCTTGATGTTATTACCTTATCGCCCGGCTCAAGCCCGCTAACCAATTCGTAATTATCGGTTGTTTGCCTGTTGATCTGAATTGGTACCCTATAGGCTTTTTTGCCATCTGCACTTACTTTAAATATCCAGTTGCCACCGGTTTGCTGATAGAATCCACCTTTAGGCAACAGCAATGCTGTCGTTTCATCACTTAATGAAAGTGTCACTTGCACAGTCTGGCCTTTTCGTATGCCGGTCGGTGTTGGGCCTACAAATGCCATATCTACATTGAACTGCCCGTTCACAATTTGTACAAATACCTTTTGTACCACCAGGTGATATGTTTTATCATCAAACTGAAAAAAGCCTTTCAATCCTGTAAAAACCCTTGGTATATAGTGATCTTCAATGCTCACCCTGATCTTAAAGCCCGAAAGCACGTCTATCTGGCCCAATGGGTCCCCTGCTTTTTCATCCTGGCCAATTTCGGCCGTAAATGATGTTAACTGGCCTGCAACACGCGCCCTTACGGTTAGGTCGCTTACTTTTTGCCTAAGCAACTCCAATGTATTTTTCATTTGGGTAAATTGCTCTTTCGACTGAACATCCTGCTGCTTAACCGTTACAGTGTCCTGCTTTAATATTTGTGTGGCCAGGTTTTTGCTTTTTAATTGATAGTTATAATTATTAGTTGCTGTTTGATATTCCTGCAATCCTATCGCCTTTTTGGCATACAGGTCCTTATCCAGGTTATAAATCCTTTCTGCTTCTTTATAAGCTATCTCCACAGCGGCCATATTCTGCAATTTTTGAATAGTGTATTGCTCCGCATTGTTATGTGATATTTCCATTTGGGTCTGTGCTGCGTAAACCGCAGTCTCTTCATCAGCCAGCCTTAATTGAAGGTCGGTATTTGATAATCTCATAATCGGGTCGCCAACTTTAAGATTGGCGCCGTCTTCAACAAATTTTTGTTCAACACGGCCACCATCTGAGGCATCAAGGTAAATAGTGGTTAAAGGCATTACTGTGCCGTTAACCGGGATGTTCTCCTGGAAAGGCCCCTTGGTAATAGTGCTTATGGTTAAACGCTCGGTATCCACATCAAGCTTGCTTTTTCCCGATGTAAAATAAATGCTCCCCGCAATCAGTAAAACAATGGCTGTTATGCCGCCAATAGTTAGTAATCGTTTGGTATTCCAGGTCTTTTTTTCAATTATTCTGTCCACTGTTGTTATATTATATTTTGTAATTGTTTGTTAATGGTTATAAAAAGATATGCCACAAATTAAATAGCTGTATTTCAGTATATTAAACCTAAAATACTATATTGAAGCGTACGCTTCTGTTACAGCAAGTGTACGGTAATGATACAATGCAATTGGTCATTGGTCATTGGTCATTATGTCATTGATTTTAGCAATTGGGTATTGAATCATTGGTAAACAGGTCAATAGTTAAAGATAGTGGTTTGTAATTACAATTTATTGTTCATATTTATGCCATTGACGGCTTTTAGCATAAAAATTGCAGGACGGGAAATGATGTTTAACGTCAAAGAAATTATTGGTCATAATGTTATGAAGTAAATTTACAATTTTACACCGCATACTTCAAATGACCGAATGACTAATGACCAATGACCAAATAAAGAATGATACTAAAAAAATCTAATGTTTTAATTGTTGATGATGACCCTGATGTACTTACCGCAGTAAAGCTTTTGCTGAAAACGGAGGCACAGGAAGTTATTACAGAAAAGAATCCCGAAAATTTAAACTGGCTGTTGCAGCGTAACCAGGTTGACCTTGTTTTGCTCGACATGAACTTTAACAGCGCAATAAACACTGGCAACGAGGGCATTTACTGGCTGCGTAAGATTAAAGAATGGAAACCAGCTGTTTGTGTTATCATGATAACCGCTTACGGCGATATCGACCTTGCTGTACGCTCGCTGAAAGAAGGAGCCAAT
>Ga0207054_1047_pt2 | contig 41068 bp, 8 predicted proteins | sample Alteio_BWMinCont_60_FD_153288 | JGI IMG/M metagenome (GOLD analysis project Ga0207054, IMG submission 153288) | Enriched cells from forest soil in Barre Woods Harvard Forest LTER site, Petersham, Massachusetts, United States -... | ecosystem: Environmental > Terrestrial > Soil > Temperate forest >... | reverse complement strand
GATGCTGTTGTTACCCCATTTACTGTTATAGAAGCCCCGGCATCTTGTTTGGTTGCAGTTACAGTTACACTGCTGGTAGTATTTGGTACCGATGTGGTATAATTCACATATCCAGGCCCGGTTACAATGGTAAGCGTTGATGCAGGCGTTAACTTTATTGAGGTTAATAATGCATCGCTTGACGCTGACCTTGTTGCTGTAATTATATAACTTTTTGTTGTTTTACCATCCGCCGCAGTTACTACGGTTGTTATCGTGTTCGACCCCACAACCAATGGTATTGCCGCCGACGCCACGCCCGATTTTATGCTTATTCCATTTACGGTAATGGTTGCAGTTGCATCCTGCGTTGTCGCGGTCACCGTTACACTGCTGGTTGTATTAGGTACTGTTGTGGTATAGTTCACATAGCCCGACTTTGGCAAATGATGGTATAGTAGTGCACCAGGGCGTATCGCCAAATGGGGACGGTATCAATGACTTCCTGAAAATAGACGGTATAGCAAGTTATCCAGATAACAGGCTGTTGATAGTTGACAGGAACGGCGCAACGGTATACCAGGTAAAAGGGTATGATAACCAAACGGCAGCATTTGATGGGCATTCGAATATCAACGGTAAGATGCAGTTACCCGGAACTTATTTTTACTCATTAGATTATACAGTTAATGGCCAAAGTAAACATACAACAGGGTATATAATACTTAAATACTAATGTCCCGATAGCTATCGGAAGTCTATGGTCGAAAGCCCATAGACAATAGTAAAAAAAGACGCTTAATGCCGTAATGCGGAATAGTATACGTAAAGATCACTTTGCTTTTGCTATTCCGCATTTTGGTTTTAATTGATTGAACTTTTCATCGCTAATGATAAGTCCCACCCTAATGGGTAGCATTGGATGATACAAGAGTCCGTTAAAAAATCACTATTTCAGGGGATTGTCTTACCTTTCCTCAATAGTTATTTTTATCCAGATAAAAAACATCTTAATTGCCTATAAATCAACAGGGATAATACTATGAAAACAAAGTTACTTTTGTCACAAAGCCACAATACGGCATCCACCTATACAGGCAAAATAAAATTGCTGTTACTTACAGTTCTTTTTTGTTTTACTACAAATGTATACGCCGTTATAGGACCGGTACACGGGCACGCAAACGGTGTAACTATTAATAATGGCCGCAACACCGCCGGGAAAGAAATAAAAAGGTCAAATACCGTTACCGCACCAACGTTAAGCTATACAAGTCCGCATAGTTATCCTATCAATGTGGCTATAGCGGCGCTTTCGCCAACAAGCAGCGGGATAGCAGCGCCGGCCTATAGCGCTACTGCTTCAACTATTGCCTCCGGCTTTTCTAACCCGGGCGGCATGGCCGTTGATGCAGCGGGCGATCTGTTCGTTGCTGATTACGGCAACAGCGAAATATTTGAATTCCCTGTTGGAGGCGGCTTTGCAGTTCTTATAGGTTCGGGTTTTACTAATCCGAGTGATGTAAAAGTTGATGCAGCAGGCAATGTTTATGTAGCCGATAGCGGCAATGGCGCGATAAAGAAAGTCCCGGCGGGCAACGGTACCCCGGTTATTTTAGCCGATGGTTTTGTTTTCCCTTCGGCCATAGCGCTTGATGCAGCAGGCAATGTTTATGTTGCCGATGGCGGCGGCACGAGTGTATATAAGATACCTGCAGCCGGAGGCACGCCAATAGTATTGGGTTCATCGTTTAATGGCCCGTTTGGTATAGCTGTAGATGTCGCAGGAAATGTATATGTTTCTGATGCTAATAATGGTTTATACAAAATACCGGTTAACGGCGGCAGCCTGGTTACTTTACTTACAGGGTTAAATAACCCTAACGGTATTTTGGTTGATTACTCAGGGAATATTTTCGTAACAGATTCAGGCAACGGTGTTGTAAGGGAAATTCCGGCAGGCGGCGGTAGCCCGGTTGCTTTACCTTTCCAAACTGGCTTTCCGTTTATGCTTGCTATAGGTAATTCGGGTGAGCTTTTGGTGAGCGATGACAGTGATGGCACCGTAAGGGAGGTTGACCCCGTCGGCGGTTATTATATAAGCGCCAATTTGCCTTTAGGCTTAAATTTTAACAGCACAACAGGCGTTATCAGTGGTACGCCTACCGTTGTAACCCCGGCAACAAACTATACAGTAACAGGTTATAACAGCACAGGCAGTATAGCGGCAACAGTCAATATCGCTACTACAACGGCAACAACAAATGCCGGATTATCAGGCCTTACTTTGAGCGCCGGCACTATACTTCCCGCCTTCGCAACAGCAACTACGGTTTATACCGTAAGTGAGCTTTTTGCAGCAAGCTCGGTCACCGTTACGCCAACCGCGATTGACCCTGGTGCAACAATAACGGTTAATGGAGCGCTGGTAAACTCGGGAACAGCATCGGCGCCAATTCCTTTAATTGTTGGCTCGAATAAGATAACAACCGTTGTAACAGCCCATAATGGCGTGACTACAAAAACTTACACAGTAACTGCAACAAGGGGCGCGGTATCAACAAACGCCTTGCTCGCTTCTATAAGCCTAAGCCCTGTTTCAACACTGGTTGGTACTACAGGCGCCGGTTACCTGAACTTTACTTCGGCAGTACCTTATAGTACTTCATCCGTACAGGTTATCCCTACGGCAAAAGATGCAACAGCAACCATAACTGTTGATGGTGTCCCGGTAACATCGGGAAGTTTGTCGCAAAGCATCCCATTGGCTATAGGCGCAAACACCATAACCACTATATTGACTGCCCAGGATGGCGTGACCACAAAAACAGTTATTATAACCGTTACCCGGGCGCTATCAACCGATGCAAACCTTTCAGCTTTGAAAATAAGTACGGGCACATTGTCGCCGGTATTTTCACCAACGGGGATCACCTATTCAGACAATGTAGCAACTACTGTAACTTCAGTTACGGTAACGCCAACAACCGATGATCCCGCTGCAACAGTAAAAGTTAACGGCACGGCAATAACATCGGGCACCACATCGGCCGCCATTCCGCTTGCTGTAGGCAGTAATGCAGTAAAGATAGCAGTTACAGCACCTAATGGTACAACAGTTCAAACCTATACCGTTACGGTTATAAGGGGGACATCCACTGATGCTTTGTTAACCTCGATAAAATTAACGCCAGCCTCAACATTAACGGTGGTAACCGGCCCAAGTTATGTAAATTACACTACATCGGTACCCAATACAACCAGCAGCGTAACGGTAACTGCAACCGAGCAAGACCCTACAGCTACCCTAAAGGTAAATGGCGTAACCGCGACATCGGGCGTAGCGTCGGCAAGTATACCATTGGCGGTGGGCAGCAATGTCATCAATATCGTATCAACTGCCCAGGACGGCGTAACAACCAAAACCTATACCATAACGGCCACCAGGGCGAGCTCATCTGATGCACTATTGACAGCTATCAAATTGACGCCAACTTCGACACTAACCATTGTAACAGGGCCAGGCTATGTAAATTATACCACATCAGTGCCTAACACAACAAGCAGTGTAACGGTTACCCCAACAACCCAGGATGCAAATGCCACCATCAAGGTGAATGGTACATCCGTGGCATCGGGAGCAGCGTCAGCTGCAATTCCGCTGGTTGTTGGAAATAATACGATAACAACGGTGGTAACCGCCCCGGACGGTGTGACAACCAAAAGCTATATTATAACCGCAACCAGGGCGGCATCCACTGATGCATTGTTAACCAGTATAAAATTAACTCCTGCTTCAACGCTGACCATTGTAACCGGCCCGGGATATGTAAATTACACTACATTAGTGCCAAATACCACAAGCAGTGTTACGGTTACTGCAACAAAACAAGATGCAGGTGCTACCATCAAAGTAAATGGCGTAACAACGGCATCGGGCATGGCATCAGCAGCGATACCCCTGGCAGTTGGCAGCAATACGATAACAACCGTAGTAACAGCGGCGGATGGCACAACAACTAAAAGCTATATCATAACAGCCACACGTGCAACAGCAGGGGGGACAAACAACCTTGATGCAATATCAGTTACAAAACCTGCGGATACCCCATCCATTGAAAATGATGGGGTTATGGTACACCAGGGCGTATCGCCAAATGGCGACGGCATCAATGACGTCCTGAAGATAGACGGGATAGCAAGTTATCCTGATAACAGGCTAATGATAATGGACAGGAATGGTGTGACGGTTTACCAGGCAAAAGGCTACGATAATCAAACCTCAGCATTCGACGGGCACTCGAATATCAACGGCAAAATGCAATTACCCGGAACCTATTTTTATTCATTAGATTATACTGTTAATGGTGAAAGTAAACATACAACAGGGTATATAATACTTAAATACTGATGTTGGTCTATGGTTGATAGTCCATAGACCATAGCAAAAAACAATTACTTGCTCGCGCTGTAATGCGGAATAGCAAATGTGAAGGTACTTCACATTTGCTATTCCGCTTTTTGTTTTAATTGATTAAACTCCTTATGGCTATTTTCCAGGGCAACGCCAAACTGGCGTCGCTAATGTTAATTGTCAATCCGGGGACTATAACGGTGTCACACAAAGCTTTTTGAAAAATCACTGTTTCAGGGGATTGCCCCACCTTTTCTCAATAGTTAATTTTATCCCAACAGAAAAACATCTTCAATACCTATAAATCAACGGGATACTACCATGAAAACAAATTTACTTTTGTCGCAGATCAACAATACAGCGACGGCTTTTACCGGCAAAATACAATTGCTGTTACTTGCGGTTCTTTTTTGTTTTACTACCAATGTGTACGCGGTTATAAGGCCGGTACACAAGCGGGCAAATGGCGCAGCTATTAACAATGGCAACAGTGCTGCCGAAAAAAAAATAAAAAAACCGGGTGCCTTTACCGCGCCGGTCATCAGCTACAGCAGTCCGCAGGTTTTTGTTACGGGCACTGCTATTTCCCCGGTTTCGCCAACCAGTACCGGTGTAAACCCTGCCGGGTATAACCCAAGCCCTATAACTGTAACCAGCCCTACCTTTGCAAGGCCGCGCGGCGCAGCAACTGATGGCGCGGGCAATTTATATATCGCCGATTATTTTTTAAATGCGGTATATAAAATAGCCCCCGGTGGCAGCTTCACAACGATAGGTTCGGGCTTTCTTAATCCAACAGGGGTGGCGGTTGATGCCGCAGGCAATGTTTTTGTAGCCGATTACGGTAATAGTGCGATAAAAGAGGTCCCTTTGGGGACTGGTACGCCGATTACGCTTACCAATGCTATTGCGCAGCCATACGGTATTGCCGTGGATGCCAATGATGATCTTTATATAGCCGATTTTGGTAATAAAGATATCAGGAAGATGGCAAATGCAGGCGGCGTTCCGTTTACGTACGCAACCGGTTTTGCAGGGCCCCTAAGCGTAGCAGTTGATACCCACCAGAATGTATATGTTGGTGATACAGGCACCAAGCCGATAACAGAGATCCCTTTGGCCGGTGGCGCTAATATAAATATAGGCACAGGTTTTACCGATGCTTATGCCATTACGGTGGATAACGGCGGGAATGTTTTTGTAGGGGATAATGACGCCAGCGGTATCGTACACGAAGTACTGGCCGGCAGCGGCACAATAAATACATTAATGACCGGTCTTTCGTATCCTGAAGGCATAGCAGTAGATGGCACAGGAAACGTTTTCGTGTGCGAATATGGCGCAGGCGAGGTACACCAGATTAAACCTATGGGCGGTTACTATATTGGGCCATTATTGCCCCGGGGGCTTAGTTTTAATTCAATTACAGGTGTGCTTAGCGGTACGCCGCTGGTTGAAAGCCCTGCCGCAAATTATACAGTAACTGCTTACTCGGGCAACAGTACCGGTACCGCTACGCTAAATATAACTGTTAAACTTGCCCCGCCAACAACGTTTACTTATGCAACACCGCAAACATATACAGTGGGCGCGGCCATAACTGCGCTTGCGCCAACAGGCAGCAGCGGGGTTGGGGCGTTACAATATAACAATATCGCTACGGTGTCTACTAACGTAACCCAGCCGTATAGCGTTGCATCAGATGCGGCCGGGAATATGTATGTTGTGGATTTGGGTACTAACACTATCCTGAAGATCCCGGCAGGTAACACAGCAACGCAAAACTTAGGGTCTGGGTTTAGTACACCTACCGATGCAGTACTGGATGCGGCCGGCAATATATATGTGGCCGATTACGGTGATAACGCCATAAAGGAGATAGTCGCCGGCAGTACAGGCGCACCGGTTACCCTCGGCTCGGGTTTCCAGGGGCCGCACGGTTTAGCGGTTGACGGCGCAGGCAATGTGTACGTTGCCGACGAAGCAGACCATTCGGTTAAAGAGATAATTGCAGCTACGGGCGCTACAGTTACCGTAGCTGCCGGTTTTGTAGAACCATGGAGCGTAGCAGTAGACCCCCTGGCCAATATATATGTTTTAGACAGGGGCAATGGCCAATTACTAAAGGTGCCTGCCGGTGGCGGGACGCCTGTACTTGTAAGGTCGGGCTATACCAATCCCTATGCAGTAGCAGTTGATCCGGAAGGTAATGTATTTGTGGCCGACAGGGATGCCAGTTTAGTGCAGGAGATACTTGCCGCCGGCGGTTTTCTTAACATAGCCACTGGTTTAAGTTCGCCCGATGGCCTCGCCATTGACCGCTCCGGTAATGTATTGGTAGCCTGTTATGGTGATAATACCATAAAAGCTATTCAACCTTACGGGGGCTATTTCATAAGTGCCTTTTTGCCGGCTGGTTTAAACTTTAACGGCAATACCGGTAGTATCAGTGGTACCCCGGTTAAAGTAAGCGCTGCTGCAAATTATTTGGTAACAGGGTATAATGATAACGGCAACAGTTCGGCAACTGTTAATATAAAAGTAAATAATCCGGCGGCGGTTACCATAAAGTACGCAACACCACAAATGTATACTATTGGCGTTGCCATTACTGCATTGCCGCCAACAAGTACAGGTGTTGCAGCCCCAGCGTACAACAGCCCGAATGTTTTGGCATTGGGTTTTGGCGCGCCAACCGGGGTTGCAGTTGATGCTGCCCGCAATGTGTATATTGCAGATGCTGTTAACAATGCGGTATTAAAGATAGCCGCAGGGACTACCACCCCGGTAGCTATAGGTTCGGGTTTCAGCGGCCCGTTTGGCGTTGCGGTGGATACTAAGGGCAATGTGTATGTTGCCGACCAAACCGATAATGCAATAAAAATGATCCCGGCCGGCGGCGGCGCGCCGGTAACTTTAGGTTCGGGGTTTAATGAGCCAACAGGTGTTGCCGTTGATGCTGCGGGCAATGTATATATTGCTGATTATAAAAATAGCCAGGTAAAAGAGATCTTTGCCGGGACTAACACCCCGGCTGTTATAGGCACAGGGTTCACCTTCCCGGTTGGCGTAGCGGTAGATGCCGCGGGCAATGTATATGTAGCGGATAACGGCAATAATGCCGTAAAAATGATAAGCGGGGTAAACGGCGCTACCACTACCCTGGCAACGGGGTTCAGTCATCCCTATGGCGTTAATGTTGATGCTGCAGGCAATATTTATGTGGCCGATAACTTTAACAATGCGATAAAAATGATACCCGCAGGCGGCGGCGCCACGGTAACCTTAAGCACCAGCTTTGTTAACCCCGAAGGCCTGGCGATGGATGCAGCCGGTGATATATATGTAGCCGACGCGGGCAACAAAGCAATTCGTGAAATAAAACCCGTTGGCGGTTATTTTATAAACACCGTTTTACCAGCAGGTTTGGCTTTTAATAATACTACCGGTGTAATAAGCGGCAATCCAACGGTCATAAGCCCGGCAAAAAATTATATTGTTACTGCTTATAATGCGGGTGGCGGTGTGCAGGCTACTGTTAATATTGGGGTTAGTGCGCTCACTTTCAGTTACAATAGCCCCCAGGTTTATAATGTTGGCAACGCTATTGCCGAATTGGACCCAATTCATAAAAATGGGGCTGTCGCCGATACTGGCTACAGCAATGTAACGGTTAACGTGGGTACGCTTGCCGGGGCCCCTTATGCCGTAGCAGTAGATGCTGCCGGTAATGTGTATGCTGTACAGACAGCAAACAACCTGGTAACAGAATTCCCGGTTGGCGGCGGCGCGCCAATTACTTTAGGTTCTAACTTTAACCAGCCGAAGGGCGTAGCGGTAGATGCCGCCGGTAATATATATGTTGCCGATACCGGCAATAATGCCATAAAGATGATACCTGCGGGCAATGGCACACCGGTAACTTTAGGATCAGGGTTTAATGGCCCTACCGGGTTAGTGGTGGATCGCGCCGGCAACGTTTATGTGGCCGATAAGGGCAATAACTTAGTAAAGAAAATACCCGCCGGCGGTGGCGCTGTGGTTACCATTGGATCGGGCTTTAATGGCCCAACCGCTGTGGCTTTAGATGCTATTGGCAATGTGTATGTGGCCGACCAGGGCAATGGTGCAATTAAAAGGATCTCCCCTGGCAGCAGCAACGTTGCTTTGCTGGTGCAGGGATTAAGCGGGCCGTATGGTGTTGCTGTCGATAATTCGAACGTCATTTATTTCAGCGATGGCGGCAATAATACAGTGAAGGTGATATTTGACTCAAGCAATGGAGCTATCCCTATTGGTTCAGGATTTAAATTCCCCGAAGGGATAGCAGTAGACGGTGCCGGAAATTTATATGTTGCAGACTTCCAAAATTTCGCAATAAAAAAGATACTGCCTACAGGTGGCTATTATATCAGCCAGGCTTTACCCGCAGGCTTATATTTTGATAATATTACCGGCAGCATCGGCGGTACGCCAACAGCCATCAGTCCCGCCACTAACTATACCGTTACGGGTTATAACGGCCTTGGCGGCGGATCGGCAGTGGTGAATATTAAAGTCGTAGCAATTGCCGATGTGAGCTTGTCGAACCTGAAAATAAGCGCAGGCACATTATCGCCTGTTTTTGCATCGGGCACAACCAGCTACAACGTTGCTGAAACAAATGCTGTTACCTCGGTTACGGTAACGCCAACCGCCAGCGATGCAACTTCAACAATTAAGGTGAACGGCACACCGGTAACCTCAGGGACTGCCTCGGCAGCGATCACAATCCCTCCGGGACTTGGCCAAACCGCTATTAATATAGTAGTTACCGCCCAGGATGGTATAACAACACAAACCTATAAAATACTGGTAACCCGTACGCCATCCACCGATGCGCTGTTAACATCCATAAAGCTAAACCCTGTTTCAGCGCTTACCGTAGTAAGCGGACCAAGCTATGTAAACTATACCACAGCGGTGGCCAATACAACAAACAGTGTAACGGTTACAGCTACCGAGCAGGATGCAACCGCAACACTAACAATTAACGGCGTAACTGTGGCATCGGGAGTAGCATCACAGGTAATTCCATTAATAGTAGGCAATAATGTTATCAGTATCGTATCATTGGCAGAGGATGGCACCACCACTAAAACATATACCATAACAGCCACAAAAACCGCAGCAGTAAATGCGGGCCTTTCTGCGTTAAAAATTAGCAGCGGTACATTGTCACCCGTATTTGCAACAGGCACAACCACATATACTGCTGCGGTAACGAACGCAGTAACTGCAATTACCGTAACACCAACCGCAGGCGACGCAACGGGAACTATAAAAGTAAACGGCACGGCAGTAGCATCAGGGGCTGCATCGGCAAGCCTGCCGCTGGCTGTTGGCCCTAATACAGTAACTGTTGCGGTAACCGATGGCGGCACTACAAAAAACTATACGGTGACCGTCACCAGGCCCGGACCGGGATCAAGTGATGCGCTGTTAACTTCGGTAAAGTTAACCCCGGCTTCGGCATTAACTGTTGTAACCGGGCCAAGTTATGTGAACTATACTACAACGGTGGCAAGTACAACAAACAGCGTAACTGTTACAGCTGCTGAACAGGATGCAACAGCCACCATAAAAGTGAATGGGGTAACTGTAGCCTCGGGCGCGGCATCCCAGGCAATTGCATTAACAACGGGAAGCAATGTCATTAATATTGTATCAACTGCCCAGGACGGGACTACCACCAAAACTTATACGATAACCGCAACAAAGTCGGTGTCATCCGACGCCCTTTTAACTTCGGTAAAGCTAACGCCTGCATCAACCTTAACAGTTGTAACTGGCCCAAGTTATGTGAATTATACCACATCGGCACCCAACACAACCAGCAGCGTAACGGTTACAGCTACCGAGCAGGATGCGACCGCAACCATAAAGGTAAACGGGGTTAGCGTGGCCTCGGGTGTGGCATCGACGGCTATCCCCCTGGCAATTGGCAGTAACGTTATTAATATAGTTTCAACCGCGCAGGATGGCGTAACCACCAAAACTTACACGATAACGGCAACCAGGGCGGGCTCAACAGATGCGCTGTTAACCTCCATAAAGCTGGCACCGGCTTCGGCGCTGACCATTGTCACAGGGCCAAGTTATGTTAACTACACCACATCGGTGCCAAATACAACCAGCAGCGTAACGGTTACGGCAACCAAGCAGGATGCAAATGCTACGATAAAGGTAAACGGCGTAACCGTAGCATCGGGCACGGCATCGCAGGCGATTGCTTTGGCCGTCGGCACTAATGTTATCAATACAGTAGTAACCGCCCAGGATGGTGTAACCACTAAAACCTATACCATTACGGCAACCCGGGCAATGCCATCGGTAAACAACGTTTACGAACCAATATCAGTTACAAAACCGGCAGATAACCCATCTATTGAAAACGATGGTGTTGTAGTCCACCAGGCAGTGTCACCAAATGGCGATGGGATCAATGACTTCCTTACTATCGATGGGATAACAAATTATCCGGATAATCAACTGATGATAATGGACAGAAACGGGGTAATGATATATCAAACAAAAGGCTATGATAATGGTTCAAAACTGTTTGATGGACATTCTAACCTTAACGGCAAAATGCAATTGCCGGGGACTTACTTTTATGCATTGGATTACGCTATAAACGGTATCATCAAACATAAAACAGGATTTCTGTTGCTGAAATATTAGGGGTAGTTGATTAGAGATTGGTCGAAGCAATTAAAACTAATCTCTAATCTCCAATTAACTAATCTCTAAGGTCATCCCCTTGCATCGCTGTAACTAAAGTGTTATATTTAGGGCTGTAAGCTTCCGTACTCTTTTAATTTAGCGAGATGACCTCAGCGAGGGATGTAAAAAACCGCCTTGTTTTTTTTTACGCGCCAGGTATCCGCCTGTTTGTGTTTTTCACTATGTGGGCTGCAACGCTGGTTGCCGATGGTCAAGCTACTTTTAATTTACGAAAAGTAGACCTTCCGGCTCCTTTTAAACATTCCGAAATACGGGCCGTACGACAGGACAATGACGGCTATACCTGGTTCACCACCAGCCAGGGGATATGGCGGTACGATGGTACCGATGTGCAGCCCTTTGATATTAACGATCCCGAAATTCCACAAAGCGCTGTGCCCGATGTGATTTACTGCTACGATGGGTATATTTTGCTTTTTTTTGATGTGGAACATGGCAGCCGGATGCTGGCTTATGATACCTATACCTCGACGACGACCAAATACTTACTTGATGAGCACCCGCAGAGTTTTTACAATTCGCCGACTGGTAAACTATTAATTTATAGCTGGAAGAACAAGCGTTGGCAGTTTTCGAGAAAAGAACTACTGGTAAAAATCGGTGACGCAGTGCGTTTAAAGGGTTGGGAAAATAGCAGGGTAATAGAGAATGTTATTGTAGACAAAGATGGAAGCACTTACATATTTTATCACCAAAAGGTATTAAGAGTAAAAAACGGAGCTGTTTTTTTGAACAATGACCCGCTAACCAGGGCGGATGATGCCGGTTTTAACTTTTCTTACGCCAAGGATGTTTTATGCTCGTCGGCTTATTTGTTTGCGAGGTTCCCCAACGGGTTTATTATATACGATAAGCGTACGCTAAAAAAACTGTATGTATACCTCGGGGTTGACATACCCATTGCCTACCTTTTAAACGACCATTTTGTAGTCCTTCAGTCTGGCGCCGGCAGGCTTAAACCCAATGATAAGCTATTTAAAGTCCAACCATTCCCCTATGCCGATATCACCGGCAACATTAAAACCTATATTAATGAACCGGGCAGCAACCATATTTTAATAGCTGCGGAGAAAGGCATGTTTGAACTCACGCCCGATGCTACACCCGGTAATAACATCGGGAAAACGGAGTTTTTTACCCAATTTTTTAAAGACAAAAGTGTGCGCAGCGTTTACCGCTTAAGCAACGGCAAACTATTTGCCGGCACATATAAAGGCTTTTATGCGGTTGAAAGGGGTACTGCGCGTTTGATCACGACCCTTGCTATATACAGCATAACAAAGATTAACGAAAACACTTTGCTTTTAGGTATCGAGGGTGCCAACGGGTTCGCCACAATTGATACCAGGAGTAACCGGCTGACCCAAATAGACAGTAAAGGCCGTTTTATATTCGGTTTTTCGGTGCAGAAAGATGGTGATGGTTACATTGCGGGCGGGGCTTATAACCTGTACAGGCTTAAAAAATTAGCCGATAGTCAATGGGCTTCCCAATTGCTGTTGCATTCGGATAGTTTGGGTAACGTTAAGCAAATAATGGCGATGGATGACCATTGGTGGGTAGCCACTTCGGTGGGGATATTCAACCTCGACAGGAACAACCGGCTTAAAAAGATATTTCCCATGCACGAAAGTTATGGCGTGTATGCAATACAAAAGGAAGGCAATAACTTTTGGCTGGGCACGGCCGCCCACGGACTGATTAAAATTGACAAAAACTGTAAAATTTTAAGCCAGCTGAAGTTTAGTGACGGCCTTGCGGGCGATTTTGTTTACTCCCTATTTAAAATCAACGGCTTGCTTTATGCAGGCACCAACCAGGGCTTAAGTGTGTTTAACACCAACGGCGGTATGCAATCCATCAATCCGCCGGATGACCCGCAGTACAGCGAAGAACTTAATCATTCCGCCATTTTCTACGATGAACACCAGCAGCAACTCATATTTGGCGGGGTAAACGGGCTGTTGTTTCCGGATATGGATTATTATTCATCGGCCAATGGCAAGCAAAGCGATCTGATAAAGCTTTCATACGTTAAGAAAGGGTCGAACGGGGTAGCAGCGCCCGAAACCGATTTATTTGCTTATCTCGAAAAAAAGATCGTGCTTGATCCGGGCTATTTGTTTATGGGCCTTAAATTTTCAGGCGGCTTGGAATCGCGGCAGCATAACTTTCTTTTCCGGATTAACGAAATTGATACGCTGTGGCATAAAAGTAACCTCAGTAACGAAATTAGTTTTTACGGTTTGGCTCCTGGCACTTACACCCTGCAAGCCCGCTTCCCATCAGTTACCGATAGCAGGTACTGGTTTAAAAAAACCATTGTTGTGGTGCCCCATTTTTACCAAACCTGGTTGTTTAAATTCATAATAGCGCTAATAATTGCTTTTGCTATTTATATGGCGTGGCTGGCCCGGGTAAGAAAAATAAAGGATGAACATTTACTGCGCACAACCATTGCCAGTGACCTGCACGACGAGATTGGCAGCGCGCTTACGCGGATATCGCTGACCAGCGAATTGATGAATATTAAGCGAAAGCTTGATACCAATGTAGTTGAAAGGATATCAAACGACAGCAAGGACGCCATTGCCTCTATTTCGGATATTATATGGTCGATAGATGCGCGCAACGATACCAGGGACGACCTTGTGGCAAGAATGCGGGAACATGCCCATAATATGCTGGATAGTATAGCAAGTGTAAATTTTGAAGTACACGGGCTTGATAGTGTAACCAACCTGCCGCAATTGGTAAGGCAAAATATTTACCTGATATTTAAAGAAGCGATCAATAACGTAGCAAAGCATAATTTCAACCCCAAAGTTTGGATAACGCTGAATAACCAGGCAAAAGGGATGACCATTACCATACGAAATACGGTAGCAGATAAAAAACCGGCATCAACTCACACCGGCCAGGGCCTGCGGAACATGCAGATGCGCGCCAAACGTATGAAAGCAGCTATTGATATTTTAAGAGAAGATGATATGTTTTCTATTACGATACGGATGAAGAGATGGTGAGGGAGGAGGTTAAGGGCGAAAGGTAAAAGGCGAAAGGTTTGAAAAAATGACCATGTATAAAATTAATTCCGCATTCGGCATTCCGACTTCCGCAATAAAAACCTTTTTACCTTTCGCCTTTTACCTTTAACCTTCTCAAAACAAATACCCCAATCATGTTATAGGCAAACGGTTTTATTATTATCATTTTTGATGCATGATCAATGTTGCAATAGTTGAGGATGATATTTATATCAGGAACAGCGTGGTTGAATTTTTACAAATGCAGCCTGAATTTAACCATGTGGCTGAATTTGGCAGTGTCGAGGCATTTATGAAAAGTAACACCGCTCCTGATGTATTGTTGCTGGATATTGAGCTGCCCGGCATTACCGGGCTGGAGGGGGCATTCCGCATAAAAGAAAAATATCCGTCGGTAAACATCCTGATGCTAACCGTTTATGAAGACAAAGAGCGCATTTTTAAGGCACTGCAAGCAGGCGCTACAGGCTATTTGCTAAAAAATACACCGCTGCTTAAAATCAAAACAGCCTTGCTTGAAGCTTTGGATGGCGGGGCGCCAATGAGCCCGCTGGTTGCCAAAAAGGTGATCGCCTATTTTTCTGGCAAACAAGTCCCTGCCGAAAATACTGACCATGAACAACTCACCCACCGCGAACACGAAGTTTCGCAATTGCTGATCATCGGTGAAACCTATAAGCAAATTGCCTGGAAACTCAATATCTCGCCCGACACCGTAAGGCAGCACATCAAAAACATATACCGCAAGCTACAGATCAATAGCCGGGTGCAGCTGATCAATGAATTCAGGTAGTTGTTGAAAAGAAGCAGGAAACAAGAGGATAAGAAGCAAGAAAAAAGGCCTCCTATTAAAACCTGAATGCCACTCCTCAACGCTTCATTCTCGCATCAAACAGATCTCAGGCCTCCTGATTTCAAGCCATTGATCTTTTCGTCTTGGTTCTTGGTTCTACTTTTCACCCCCTCCCATATACCCCAAAGATGTGATAGACACGCGTTATTATTTAGTATATTTTTAACTCTTGAATGCCAGGTAGTTTACAATGGTATTTTTTGCCACTATTTACTTTTCTTCATCATCACCATAATTCACCCGTTATGCAAGCCACATCGATCGCATCTGTTAACCCCGCGCACCGCTTTTTAAGCCTGAAGGCCCCTTTTTCACAACTCAAAAAGCAGCTGCTTTTTGCGGCGGCTTTTTTACTGTTTGCAGGTTTTGCCGCGCCGGCGGCGGGCCAGGTTACCATCACCACAAGTTCCCCCGGCGGCGCCGTTTTGACCAACCCATACACGGTTACTTTTACCACAGCACAAACCGGCCTTTCGGCAAGCAACTTCAGCGTTACGGGTAGCGCTACCGGCGCTTATGTAAGCAGCGTATCGGGTTCCGGTACGTCCTGGACGGTGGAGGTTACTGTTCCAACCAGCTTTCAGTCCGCAGGGACAGTTACGCTCAATATGGTTAACATCACGGGGCTATCCCCCGGGGTTAGCGGGCTGCCGGTTTCGGGCCCAACCATAGGCGTTATAAATTACCCGCTTACCGCAACATTTCAAATGATGAGCTCCAATGCCAACCCGGGCTATGCAAAAACGGGGGATAAGATAACTTTTGTATTGCAATCGACTTATTATCTCATTTCTTACTGGGAGGTATACGTAGCCGGCCAGGGTCAGGAGGGCTTTGACAATGTCAATAACACTTTGGCCGGCCCTCCGGTCATGCTTGGTTCTGGTACGGCCCAGGGGCCAATTGCATGGTCATGGAGTTATACTAACCAATACAATGAGAACAGTAGCGGCTCCGGCACTTCCAGCATCATTTTTGACAATATCGCCCCCACGGCCAGCATCAGTGCGCCATCGGTAAGCACGGTGAATAGTGCCGGCGGCGCTTCGGTTTCGTATACGGTAACCTATACCGATGCTAATTTGGGCAACACTAACCTTACTACATCGGGCATTACGCTAAACACTACGGGTACAGCAACCGGTACGGTTGGTGTAAGCGGATCAGGCGCCTCTTATATGGTCACTATCTCGAATATTACGGGCACCGGTACATTAGGTATTTCGGTAGGCGCAGGTTACGCCGTCGACCTGGCCGGGAATACCGAGGCCACAGGCGCCGGCCCGTCGGCAACGGTAAGCGCCCAGCCGGTTACCCCGCCTTCCATAGCATATACCGGCCCGCAGGCTTATCTCATTAATACAGCTATAACGCCTTTATCCCCCGGGGCGGTTACAACAACCACAAGCTTTTTTGCCAATACAACCAGTATGCAGGGCGTCGCGGTTGACAATGCCGGCAATGCTTATAATATTGCATCCAACGGTAACATCATCATGTACCCTGTAAATGGCGGTACGCCGGTAATTGCTTATAGCGGAACCGCCGTTGCCGGCAGCCTGGCGGTTGCCGGCAGCACGGTGATATTTGCCGTCAACTCACAACTGGAGGCAATGGATTATATCGGTGGCGTGTTCCAAACCCCGGTGGTTATCGGCAGCACATCAGCCAGCATAATTTCAACCGCTGCAACACATCCTGCTTCTGGGCCCGAGCTTGCCGTCATTTTTAAAGGTACATCAAATTCACAAATATACTTTACAACCCGCACCGGCGGGGTTTGGTCCACACCGGCCGCCATTGCTAACGCCCTGGAAGGCTTTGCGATGGCTTTAAATACCTATCAGGGTGGTTTGAAAATGGCCTATATTGGGCAGGACAACAACCTGTATTACGCAACTTACTCGGGTGGCGCGTGGTCGACCGTGGCTTCATGGTCTACCCCGGCATTTAGCCCGCCCCCGCCTATCGACTTTGCTTTGGATGGACAGGGAAATGTTTGGTATGGCGCGGGAACTGCAATAAGTGAAATAGCCCCCGGCGCAACATCCGGCAGTACAAAACTCACTTTAACATCATCAACCTTTGGCATCGGTTTTAGCGCTTCGGGGGATTTATATGTCAACTGCAAGCCGCAAATTGATGAGATAAAGACAGCCGGTAACTTCCAGGTAAACCCGGCCCTTCCGGCTGGCTTAAGCATAAACAGCACAACAGGCGTCATCAGCGGTATGCCAACCGCGCTTAGCATAGCCACCAATTATACGGTTACAGCAACGGCAGGCAGCAGTAATTTAACGGCGATGGTAAACATTGCTACTATCACTACACCTGCGCTAAGCTATGGCAGTGCTGTAAATGCAACTGTTGGTACAACCATAACACCTATTACCCCAACAAGCACCAGTATATTGCCGCAAACATATAACAGCATCCCAACAACTTTTGCCAGTGTAACCGCGCCCACAGGCCTGGCAACTGATGGCCCGGGCAATGTGTACATTGCCGAAAATGGCGGCAGCGTAGTAAAAGTTCCGGCGGGCGGGGGTATTCCCATGCCCCTCACAAGCGGCAACACATTCGGGCCTCTTGCTACCGATGGGCCGGGGAACATATATATTTCGGTCGCTACCAATGGAAATATTGCAAACATTAACGGTTTTACAATAATTCCGATTACCCCAACACCGCTTGCGACCACAATTACCGGGTCAATGGAATCTGCATCCGGGGGTGTTGCCGGCATGGGTGTCGACGCGGCCGGTAACGTATATACCGCCGGTCTGTCGCCCAATATCGTGTACGAATACATCGACCCCTTAAACACAATACCCAATTTATACGGACAGTCGGTCGCCATTCCTATTGGTACCGGCTTCACTTTGCTTTCGGGACTGGCGGTTGACGCCGCCGGCGATGTTTATGTTACCGACGCAGGCGCAGGGACCATCGACGTGATCCCGGCAAACCGGGGCCAATGGACAACACTGGTATCGGGCCTGGGCGCCCCCGCAAATATTTGCATCGACGGCGGCGGAAATTTGTATTTCAGCGACAATAACACTAATACCATCCGCGAAATTCCCGCCGGCAGCACTACACCCGTGGTAATAGCTTCGGGGCTGGGTTCTATAACGGCACTGGCGATTGACGGAACAGGAAAATTATACGCCGCAGATAACACCAACAGCATAATCGACGAGTTTAGCCCAGCCGGGGGATACTATATCAACCCCCAATTACCTCCAGGCTTTAGCTTTAATAGCGCTACAGCTGTTATCAGCGGTACGCCAATTGTCGCATCGGCTGCTACTAATTATACTATTACGGCATATAACCCCATTGGCAGCGTTTCGGCTACTCAAAGCATAGCCGCGACCGCATCGCTGCCAACTTTATCTTATAGCGGCCCCTTAGGCTTTACAACCGGATCGGCAAATGTTATTACGCCCGTCTCTACCGGCGTGGCGGCGCAAGGGTATGCCACGGTTCCGGGTTTTATGGATAGCAAGTTTGGGCAGCCCTGGGCGGTAGCAGTAGATACAGCGTTACATGTTTACGTAGCAGATCCGTGGAACTTTGGTTTGAAAAACTTGGCTTACCAGGTAAACGGTCCTTTCTACAATCCTGTTTTTACGCAGGGGAACTTAGGACCGTTATATTATACCCCAACCAGCTATCATCAGTTATCAGGCGTGGCTGTCGACAGTACGGGCAATGTTTATATCAGCAAGAGTCAGGTTGGGTTCTCGGAGCTCGTGCGTACCGCATACAACTATGTGGAAACGGTACTTCCAGCCGGCTTTGTAAATCAGTCAGCGATTGATTCAAAAGGTAACATATTCGCAACGCAGAACACCAGCGTAGTACAGTTTACGTCGGGTAGCACTACGACGATTGCATCCGGTTTCAGCCTGCCAGGCGGCATTACTGTTGACGGGCTGGGGAATATTTTTGTAGCCGACTATACAGCCAACACACTCTACAAAATTCCCGCCGGAAGCAGTACCCCCGCCGCAGTGGCGACAGGGTTCAACCAACCTTACGAGTTGGCGGCGGATGGAACGGGGAATATATTTATCGGCGATGGAGGCAATGGCGTGATAAAAGAATATCCCGCAGGCGGAGGAGCTGTTACAACGGTGATATCCGGTTTACAAACGCCAAAGGGCGTAGCAGTGGATGTCAACGGGGTGCTTTACGTAGCTGATGCCGGTTTTCAGCAAGTACGAAAATATACGCCAAGCGGCGGCTATTATATTTCGCCGGCATTGCCCGCAGGCTTAAGCTTTAATAACAGCACCGGCGTCATCAGCGGTACGCCAACTACAATTACCCCGGTAAAAGACTACAAGATAACGGCATACAATGCAAGCGGGAGCACCCAAACCACCCTGCGCTTTGGCGTAGCAGCGCCAAGCTCCAATTTGGCTGGTTTAACCACAAGTACCGGTACTTTAAGCCCGGCATTTGCTGCCGCAACCACGGGTTATTCGGTTAGCGTACCTTACAACGCATCGCAAATTACCCTTACGCCCATCAGCGCCGATGGGAACGCTACAATTGAGGTAAACGGTACCGCCGTAGCAACGGGCAGCACTTCGGGCGCCATAGCTTTAAGCGTCGGCGCCAATACCATTACCATTGTAGTCACCGCCAGCGACCATTCCAGTACGCAAACTTATACCGTAACCGTAACACGGGCGGCAGCATCATCAAATGCGCTGCTGTCAGGTGCGGGCATTGGTTATGTAGTAAACGGGGGAACGGTTGAAGCGGTGATAACGCCCACAACAGCTGATCCTATGGCTACAGTTACGGTCGACGGCAATACGGTCGCATCAGGCTCTGCCAGCAATCCCATTCCGCTTAGCCCGGGCGCCAATACCGTTATTATCACGGTTACAGCGCAAAACGGTGTTACCAAACTGACCTACAAAATAACCGTGGAAGGGCCATTGTCGGGTATATCAACGTTATCATCTTTAACTATAAGCGCCGGAACGCTCTCGACCGCATTTTCGGGCAGCACCACCAGTTATACCGATAATGTAACCAATACCATTACTACGATCACCCTTACGCCAACCACTACCGATCCGAATGCAACCGTGACCGTTAACGGGATGGCTGTTTCATCGGGTACGGCCAGCGGGGGTATCGCCGTGGCGTTAGGCAACACCGTTATCCCAACCGTTGTTACGGCGCAGGATGGCGTTACCACTACCACCTATACCGTTACTGTGATTAAAACAGCGGCATCAAACGATAACCTGTCGGCTCTTAAACTTAGCACCGGCACCCTAAGCCCGGTATTTGGCGCTGCAACCACCGGCTATACGGCCAGTGTTGCCAATTCGATAAACTCCATTACGGTTACCCCAACAATATCCGATGCGAATGCAACCGTGAAAGTTAACGGTACTACTGTAGCATCAGGCGCGGCCTCAAGCGCAATCAACCTTACTATAGGGGCTAACACCATCGCCACAGTGGTAACCGCGCAGGATGGCGTTACAACTAAAACTTATACAGTAACCGTTACCCGTGCAGCATCAACCGATGCATTGTTAACATCCGTAAAATTAACCCCGACATCAACCCTGACCGTTGTTACCGGCCCCGCTTATGTAAATTACACCACATCGGTGCCTAATGCAACAAGCAGCGTAAGCGTAACAGCAACGGAGCAAGACCCGACGGCCACTATAACCGTGAATGGCGTAATCACAGCATCAGGCACGGCGTCAGCGCCCATCGCCTTAAACGCCGGCAGCAATACCATCAATATTGTTTCGACTGCTCAGGATGGCAAAACCACCAAAACTTATATCATTACCGCGACCAGGGCGGCATCAGCCATTGCAACGCTTTCGGCATTAACAATCAGCAGCGGCACTTTAATGCCGGCCTTTGCAACGGCAACTACCGTGTATACAGCAACTGTACCCAATGCCACAAGTTCAATTATGGTAACGCCAACCACCACAGATCCAACCGCAACGGTAACCGTAAACGGCACGGCTCTAACTTCAGGCACTGCATCGGCAAGCATTCTATTGGCTGCCGGGACCAATACCATCACCACTACAGTAACCGCGCAAGATGGAGTAACGGTTAAAACCTACACGACAACTGTAACCCGTACCGCATCAACCGATGCTCTGTTAACCAGCATAAAATTAACCCCTGCATCAACGCTTATCGTAGTAACCGGGCCAAGTTATGTGAATTATACCACAACGGTTGCAAATACATCAAATAGCATAACAGTAACAGCAACCGAGCAAGATCCGACGGCTACCCTAACGGTAAACGGCGTAGCGGCAACCTCGGGCACACCATCAGCACCGATAGCTTTAACCGTGGGTACAAATGTGATTACTATAGTTTCTACAGCGCAGGATGGTAAAACCACCAAAACCTATACCATCACTGCCACAAAACCTGCATCGCCAATTGCAACACTTTCTGCTTTAAAACTCAGCAGCGGCACACTAACACCGGTGTTTGCAACCACAACCATTAGCTATACTGCAAGCGTGACTAATGCCACCACATCAATTACAGTAACACCAACCACCACAGACCCTGCCGCAACCGCTAAAGTAAACGGGACAGTGGTAACATCGGGCACAGCATCCGCAGCAATACCGTTGACAGTAGGCGCTAATACCATCACCGCTATTGTAACCGCCCAGGATGGCATCACCACAAAAACATATACCGTAACTGTAACCAGGGCGCCATCAACTGATGCGTTGTTAACCAGCGTAAAACTAACCCCTGCATCCACGCTAACCGTTGTAACCGGGCCAAGCTATGTGAATTATACCACATCAGTGCCGAATACCACCGGCAGCGTCACGGTTACAGCAACAGAACAGGATTTAACAGCAACGATAAAAGTTAACGGAACAGCAACGGCATCAAGCACGGCATCAACGCCAATAGCTTTGGCAGTAGGCAGTAATACCATCAGTATAGTATCTACGGCACAGGATGGTGTCACCACCAAAACCTATACTATAACTGCGACAAGGGCGGCCGCTGCCGGAAAAAACAACCTTGATGAAATATCGGTAACAAAACCAGCCGAACAAGTAACCATTGAAAATGATGGCATATTAGTTCACCAGGCATTATCACCAAACGGGGATGGCATTAATGATTATTTTACCATAGATAACATAACCAATTACCCTGATAACAGGCTGATGATAGTGGACAGGAACGGTGTGATGGTATATCAAGCCAAAGGTTATGATAATAGTTCGAAACTGTTTGACGGGCATTCGAACATTAACGGAAAGATGCAGTTGCCGGGGACATATTTTTACTCGCTGGACTATAGTGTGAACGGGCAGAACAAACATAAAACAGGGTATATTATTCTTAAATATTAGTGTCCTGATAGCTATCGGGAGAACGAGATATGAGTTTGTAAGATCGAAAAACTCCAGGCCAATATTTCAAAATATGTTCGACTAACGAAGTTTCCGAAACTTCGTTAGTCTTTTTATCCCCGCCTTTCCCGCCTTCCAACTCCATCCCTCAATATAGGCCAAATGTCCTATTTCGCGTAGTCTTCCTTACGCTTAATTTTATTGCGGGCTGTTGCAGATGGATCAACTTCCAAAGAAAAAGATTTACCCGTCTGCCGGTTTATCTTAATTACCCCAAACCCATGAAAAATCTATCTCTTGACCTAAAGTTATTTCCGAAAGTAAAATTTGATTGTAAAATATTGCTGCTTGTAGGACTGGCCCTGTTAGGTTTGCCATGCAAAAAACTGTTTGCCCAAGCGCCCACGTTGAGCTACAGCACTCCGCCAACCTATACGGTTTCAACCGCGATAACCCCTTTAACTCCTACCAGCACCTGGGTAGCCTCCCAGGGATTTGGCGCCACGCCCGTCAATATATCGGTCACCAACGATTTGGCTATGTACAGTTTAGGTGTTGACGGATCGGGTAAAATGTATGTATGTATACCCGGTTCAGGTGCGGTTTATATAGAACAGCATAACGCATGCTGCATCAACCTTTACGTATCGGGCTTTAGTAACCCGCAGGGCGTGGCCGTGGACGCAGCGGGCGATCTATATATAGCCGATACAGGTCATGGCCTGGTGAAAGAGGTGCTTGCCGGAGGGGGGACAGAGGTTACCCTGACCGGTAGTTTCAGTAAGCCTACAGCATTGGCCGTTGACGCGAGCGGCGATGTGTACGTAACGGACGTAGGCACAAAAAGTGTCTCGGAAATAGTGCCTGGCCTAACCACGCTCGTCCCAATCGGGAGTGGCTTTAATACACCCGATGGCATAGCAGTCGACCCGTCGGGTAATGTATATGTTGCCGATTCCGGCACCAACGCTGTATATGAAATACCCGCAAACGGCGGGGCTATGGTCACTGTCGGTTCAGGTTTCAGCAGCCCTGCAAATATGGCCATCGACCCGGTGGGTAACCTTTATATTGCCGATAAGGGAAACAATGCTGTTAAAATGGTCCCGGCAGGCAACGGCACCCCGGTTACATTAGGCTCGGGTTTCAGCGCACCAACGGCAGTTGCCATCGACCCTAATGGCAGAATAGACGTATTAGATAATAATGTCCGCATAAGTTACATCGCGCCGGTAGGAGGATATTATATCAGCCCGGCATTACCGGCCGGTTTGACGTTTAACAGCTCAACCGGCGTTGTTTCTGGTACACCTCAGGTCGCCGCTGCAACAGCCAATTATACGGTTTACGCATACAGCGCAGCCAATAGTGTTTCCGCATTTTTCCCCATCCAGGTATCGGCGGAGGCTGCACCATCTATAAGTTACAGCAGCCCGCAAAATTATACCGTTTCACAGGCCATCACTACACTTACACCAACAACCGGCAGGGTGGCTACGCCCAGTTTCAGCACAAGCCCAACAACTGTCGGCCCCAGTATTTTTACGCCCGATGGTGTAGCGATAGACGCTTCGGGCAACATTTACGTCAGTTCGGTGAATACCAACACCATTACCAAAATACCGGCAGGCAGCGGTTCGCCCACAACCATCGGCTCCGGGTTCGCGGGGCCCGAAGGGCTTGCAGTGGACGCCGCCGGAAACGTATATGTTGCCGATGCAGGCAATAGCGCCGTTAAGATGATACCCGCAGCAGGCGGCACGCCGGTGACGATCGGTTCCGGGTTTACTAATCCGGCTTCGGTTGCGGTAGGCGGCTCGGGAAACGTATATGTGGCCGACTATGGCAATAATGCGGTAAAAGAGATCGTCGCAGGATCCGGTAATATTGTAACACTCGGGTCGGGGTTTACAACTCCGAACGGTGTGGCCCTGGATGCCGCCGGAAATGTATATGTTGTCGATAGGGGCAATAGCGCCATAAAAAAAATACCCGCCGGTAATGGGACCCCGGTCACACTCGCTTCCGGCATCAGCGGGCTTTTCGATGTGGCCGTTGATGCGTTGGGCAACGTTTATTTTACCGCACTTAATGCCGCTGTAAAAGAGCTCCCCGCAGCAGGCGGCCCGCCGGTTATTATCGGCTCCGGTTTTTCTGAGGCCTCGGGACTTACTGTTGATGTGTATGGTAAGGTTTACGTGAGTGATTTTGCGCGTAGCGCTTTAAAAGAAATATCACCGGTAGGCGGATACTGTATTAGTGCGCCGCTCCCTGCAGGCTTATCCTTCAATGCAACTACAGGCGCCATCAGCGGTACCCCCACCGGTACAACAGCGGCAAAAAATTATTCCATTACTGCTTATAATCCTGGTGGCGGCAGCGGCGCAGGCACAACAGCAACATTAAATATTAAGGTATCTCCCCTGCCCGCGCCGGTTATTAGCTATAGCAGCCCGCAAATTTATACGCTCGATGTTAGCATACCAATATTAACACCTGCCAGCAGCGGTGTTTCCGCGCCGGGGTTCAGCAGTACCAGCACCATCATCGGGCCACAATTCAACACGGGTTTTGGCCTGGCGGTTGACGCGGCCGGTAATTTTTATATCGGCGATACCAACGACAAAAAGGTTTACAAAATGCCTGCAAATGGCAGTACGCCGGTGTCTATCGGCTCCGGTTTTACTTCACCCACCGGGGTAGCGGTAGATGCAGCCGGCAATGTTTATGTTGCCGACTTTGAAAATAATGCCATTTACAAAATACCTGCAAACGGCGGCGCACAGAGCACCGTTGGGTCAGGGTTTTCGGAACCCATCGGCGTAGCTGTAGATGCAGCCGGTAATGTGTATGTAGCCGATTCGGGCAACGATGCGATTAAAGAAGTACCTGCTAACGGCGGCGCTATCGTAACGCTTGGTTCAGGGTTTACTGATCCGGTAGGGATAGCGGTCGATGCCTCGGGCAACCTGTATGTTAGCGATCATAGTACCGGGGTACTAAAAGAGATACCGGCCGGTAACGGGACGCCGGTTACATTGGCCACAGGACTAAACCAACCATTTGGCGTGGCTGTTGACCCGGAGGGGAATATTTACGAAGCAGACTATGGGGGTAATGTGGTGAAGATGATTCCGGCAGGCGGCGGACCGGCAGTCACTTTAGGTTCCGGATTTTCCAGTCCCAGCGCAGTTGCCGTAGATGCTACGGGTAAAGTTGATATTTACGATGTCGGCAACTTTGCGATCAGGCAAATATCGCCGGTTGGTGGTTATTACCTCAGCCATGCCCTGCCCCCGGCGCTAAACTTTAACAGCAGTACGGGCGTTATCCGTGGTACGCCAACGGCGCTAAGCCCTGCAACTAATTACACCATTACAGGTTATAATATAGGCGGCGGTATTGGCGGCGGCGGGTCTACTACACTTAATATACAGGTAAGGTCGGTAGCGTCGGCTACAGTGAGCTATGCCAGCCCGCAAACTTACTATATCGGCCAGGCTATTTCTCCGCTTGCCCCGGCCAGCAACGGTGTTGCCTCACCCAATTACTCAAGCACGCCGGTTAGCATCGGCTCCGGCTATAGTAATCCATCCGGTATCGCCGTTGATGCGGCCGGGAATATTTATATAGGCGATTATAGCAGCAACACTGTTAAAAAGATAGCGGCCGGGAGCAATACACCGGTAATTTTAGCGCCGACATTTACTTTCAGTAATCCGGATGGTGTGGCGGTTGATGGTTCGGGGAACGTATATGTCGCCGACCGTGGCCATGGACAGGTTGAAGAAATACCAGTAGGCGGTGGTACGCCCATTGTAATGGCTGCGGGCCTTAGTTTTCCGTCGGGAGTGGCTGTTGACGCCGCCGGGAACGTATATGTGGCCCAACAAGGCACTACAACTATAATAAAAATACCAGCTGCGGGCGGCAGCAATGTGACGGTTGCTTCGGGTTTTACAGGACCGACCGGGGTTGCATTGGATACGTTTGGTAATTTGTATGTGGCCGACAGCGGCGGTAATGCGGTATACGAAGTCCCGGCAGGAGGCGGCACAAAAGTGGCACTTGGTTCAGCTTTCAAAGGTCCTTATGCGGTAACGGTTGACCCTACCGGCAATGTTTTTGTAGCCGACCGAACCAATAATGCGGTGAAACTTATCCCGGCAGGCAGTACCACGCCTGTTATTATCGGCTCAGGCTTTAGCCAGCCAATAGGGGTAGCTGTAGACGCATCCCACAACCTGTATTATACCAATTATGCAGGTAATACCCTTTACGAAATTAACCCCACCGGCGGCTTCTTTGTCAATACCGTACTTCCCGCGGGCCTTAGCATAAACGCGACCACCGGAACGATCAGTGGAACGCCTGCCGTTGTAAGTGCTGCTGTAAACTATACCGTTACTGCATATAATGCGGGTGGTCCTACTTCAGCTACTTTGAATATTAAGACAGAGATAGCGCGGCCTTCAATCAGTTATGCCAGCCCACAAATATACCAGGCCGGCGCGGCGATTACGCCTTTAGCCCCAACAAGTTCAGGAGTTGCTGCCCAGGCTTATAGTGCCACAGCGCAGGTTATAGGGTCTGGTTTTGATCAGCCGGGTGGTGTGGCTGTAGACGCAGCCGGAAATGTTTATATCGGTGATTACTTTAACAACAAGGTAAAAGAGATTCCAGCAGGGAGCAATACCCCTGTCGTCATAGGTTCGGGCTACTCGTTTATCACGCCGAACGGCTTAACAGTTGACGGCGCAGGGAATGTTTATGTAGCGGCCAGGGGGAACGGTACTGTGGTAAAAATACCTGCGGGAGGAGGTACACCAACTGTTCTTGCTTCAGGATTAAATGCGCCCGACGACGTGGCCCTTGATGCTGCGGGCAATATGTATGTAATTTGCCAGGGGAACAGCGAATTGATAAAATTTCCTGCGGGCGGCGGCAGCCAGGTTATATTAGGATCGGGTTTCAGCCAGCCGAGCGGGGTGGCCGTGGACCTTGCCGGGAATATTTATGTAGCCGACGGCGGGAACAGTGCAATTAAGGAAATTCCTGCGGGCGGCGGCGGTATCATTACTTTGGGTTCTGGATTTTCAAGCCCTTATGGAGTGGCTGTAGATGCGAGCGGAAATATTCTGGTGGCGGACCGGGGAAATAACGCCATTAAGATAATTACTCCCGGCAGCAATATACCGGTTACCATTGCTTCGGGTTTTAGCCAGCCCACAGGCGTAGCAGAAGACGCCTCCGGCAATATCTACGAAGCGGATTACGGCGACAGCAAGGTAGAAAAAATAATTCCCATAGGCGGTTACTACATAAGCGCGCAGCTCCCGGTGGGGCTAAGTTTTAACAACTTTAGTGGTGTTGTCAGCGGCATGCCTTCGGCAGCCAGTCCCGCCACTAACTATACGGTTACCGCCTATAACAGCAGTGGCGGCACGCCGGCTACTGTAAATATTACTGTAAACGCTAAACCATCGGTGGCCACTCTTTCTGCTTTGAAACTAAGCACCGGTACGCTATCGCCTGTGTTTGCGGCAGCCACCACCAGTTATACGGCAAGTGTAAGTAATGCAACGACATCTGTTACGGTGACACCTACCGCAACCGACCCCCTGGCCACCATTACTGTTAACGGAACAGCGGTAACTACCGGGGCTGCATCCGGGGCCATAACATTAAGCCTTGGCGCCAATACAATAACAACGGTTGTAACCGCCCAGGACGGGATAACCACCCAAACCTATACATTAACTGTAACGCGCGCAGCATCAACCGATGCATTGTTAACCTCCATAAAGTTAACGCCTGCTTCAACGCTTACCGTAGTAAGTGGGCCGAGCTATGTGAATTATACCACAACAGTTGCCAATACAACAAATAGTGTAACGGTAATGGCCACAGAACAAGACCCAACTGCCACCATAACGGTGAATGGTGCAGCAGCAACCTCAGGCACAGCATCAGCGCCAATAACTTTAACGGCGGGTACCAACGTAATCAATTTAGTTTCAACAGCGCAGGATGGCGTAACCACAAAAACCTATACTATAACGGCCACAAAACCGGCATCATCAGTTGCAACCCTTTCGGCATTAACTATCAGCAACGGTACACTAACGCCGGCCTTTGCAACGGCTACAACCGTTTATACAGCAACAGTACCCAATGCCACAAGCTCGCTCACAGTAACACCTACCACTACTGATCCAACTGCAACAGTAAAGGTAAACGGGACGGCAGTGACTTCGGGAACTGCTTCGGCAAGCGTCCCCCTGGTTGCAGGGCATAATACCATCACCACCGTAGTAACGGCACAGGATGGCGTAACGACCAAAACCTATACGCTAACGGTAACCCGCACAGCGTCAACCGATGCCTTGTTAACATCAATAAAGCTGACACCAAGCTCAACACTTACAGTTGTGGCGGGGCCAAGCTATGTAAACTATACCACAACAGTAGCAGCGACAACCAGCAGCTTAACGGTTACAGCCACCGAACAAGACCCTACAGCTACCCTAAAGATAAATGGTGTAACAGCAACTTCAGGTACCCCATCAGCGCCGGTAGCGTTAACAGATGGCAGCAATACCATAACCATAGTATCCACCGCCCAGGATGGGACGACCACGAAGACATATACCATAACGGCCACCAAACCCGCGAGCGCCAACCTGTCGGCATTGAAACTCAGCAGCGGGGTTTTAGCGCCTGTTTTTGCAGCGGCAACCACAAGTTATACGGCAAGTGTGACCAACGCTACAAGTACTATTACGGTAACACCCACAGCAGGCGATGGGGCAGCAATGATAAAAGTGAACGGCGCGGCGGTAGTATCAGGCACGGCATCAGCAGCTATACCTTTAACCGTTGGCCAAAACACCATAACAACCGTAGTGACCGATGGAAGCGCAACCTTAACCTATACTGTAACGGTAACCAGGGCGGCATCAACAGATGCACTGCTGACCAGCATAAAACTAACGCCTGCTTCAACCTTAACCGTTGTAACCGGGCCCAGCTATGTGAACTATACCACATCGGTGCCCAATACCACAAGCAGTGTAACCGTAACTGCAACGGAACAAGACCTAACCGCAACGATAAAAGTGAACGGAACATTAACGGCATCAGGCGCAGCATCAGCAGCAATCCCGTTGGCAGTGGGTAGCAATACCATCAATATCGTATCAACAGCCCAGGATGGTGTAACAACAAAAACGTATACCATAACGGCAACAAGGGCAGCGCCAGCGGGCACCAATAATCCTGATGAAACGTTATCGGTTACTAAGCCAGCAAACAGCATCACCATAGAAAACGATGGTATAACCGTCCACCAGGCAGTTTCACCCAACGGGGATGGCATAAATGATCATCTTACCATAGACAACATAACCAATTACCCTGATAACAGGCTGATGATAGTGGACAAAAATGGCGTAATGGTGTATCAAACCAAAGGCTATGATAATAGTACGAAACTGTTTGACGGGCATTCGAACATCAATGGCAAGATGCAATTACCGGGAACCTATTTTTATTCATTAGATTATACGGTAAACGGACAGAACAAACATACAACAGGGTATATTATTCTTAAATATTAAGTTTAGAGATTAGTTAATTGGAGGTTAGCGATTAGTTGTGGGCAGTGATTAGAGATCGGAGATTAGTTAAAAGACACACGTATAAAACACCCGGCAGATACTTAAAAATGCGTCGGCCTTACCAAGTCTTTAGAGGGTAAGCCTTTGTCAGCTTCGAAAAATAGACGACATCGGATCAAATTTCAGCAGCTTTTTTAGGCTGCTTTTTATTTTGCAGCCCAATTGCTTGCCGATTAGGCATATTTAATTAATTTTATATAAAATTTATTGCCCCTAAATAAGTATTGTGTAAGATTAGTTATTATAAGGCGTCGTGGCAGAAATAAGATATTCGAGTACAGGTATTTATTTACGGCGTTTATCAAATCTTTTTCTTCTTGTTACACTCATTGCCTGGCAGCAAAAAGCATTCAGCTTTTCTCAGGATACTTCGGCTAAACAGAAAAACATTTTTGAACAGCTCAGCGGCCTCGCGCCAAAAGACCGGGTAGAGCGGGGAGGCACTTTGTACAGGATCAAATTCGGCCTGCGGAAAGTAAGTCCGGCAGCAGCCATGGCTGCCCTTGATCAATTAGCTGAATTAGCGGAAGCGCTTAATGATAAGCCACTGGCATGTTCGGTCTTTGACCTCCGTGCCGACTACTATTCTGTTAACCGCGGCTTTAACGATGTAAGTACCGGGTACTATCAAAAAGCCATAGATTTTGCAAAAGCCAATAACCTGCTTTTTGAAACAGGATTATACCTGCACAAAATGGGTTTATATTATAATACTTTCAAACGTAGTGCCCTCGCATGCCGCTATTTTTTAAGGTCGCAGGAGATTTTCAACCAGGTTGGCTACGGTAAAATCCACAATATCAACATCTATCTTTCGCAGGTAGCCGACTTTTATTACAGACTTGGGGATTACGAAAATGCAAAAGCAAATCTACAGGCTGGATTGCCCTACGTAACAAAAAATACAGCTGATGAGATCAATATGCTCAACACCATAGGCCTTATTTACCGTAATTATAAACAGTTTCCGCAGGCAATTAGCTACTTTAATAAAGCCATCGCCATAGCAAAAACTACCAAAGATACCACCTGGATAGGGATTGCCACCGGTAACATCGGGTCGGTTTGTTTTTTACAAAACCAATACCAAAAAGCACTCCCGCTTATTGAAATGGATTACAAAACGTCTATGAAATATGGGGAGGGTGAAAATGGCACCATCGCCTTATTACGGCTGATAAAAATAAATATTGATACCAAAAATTTTGAACAGGCCGGGCAACAACTTAAAACAGCGGAAGAATATCTTGCTAAAAACAAAAACGACGTTTTGGGAATATGGGCCAATTATTACGACCTCGAATCACAGCTATTTGAAAAGCAGGGGCAGGCAGCGGAATCTATCATTTACCGAAAAAAGTTTGAACAGGATAAAGACAGCCTGGTAAAACGCGATAATGTGGCCGCAGTTGAAAGGGTAAAGCTGCAATATGAAATAGATAAGCACAACGCGCAGGTGGGCCAGTTAAAAGCTGATGCAAAAGTCCAATTGGTAGAAATTAAGGCGGGGATAGCTCTATTGATTATGTTAGGTGTCATTTCTATACTGGTATATAACAACCAGCGGCAAAGAAATAAAAAGGATAAAGAATTGCTTATAGCCGAAAAGCGGGCGGTTGACGAGGAATTGAAAAATGCCGCATCGGAGTTAAAAAGCTTTACAGAAAATTTAAAGCAAAAGAATATCCTTATTGAAAAATTCAAAGAGGAAATAGACCGTTTGCGGTCAACAAATGATGATGACACCCGGCGCCTGGAAACGTTATTACAGGCACATATTATGACCGATGATAACTGGCAGGATTTTAAAAAGTTGTTTTCAAAAGTTTATCCCGGTTTCTTTATTAACCTGAGCAAAAATCACCCGCAGCTTTCACCCGCAGATACCCGGCTGCTAACGCTCCTTAAGCTGGGGCTAACAAACTCCGAAATGGCCAATATGCTCGGCATTACCATTGAGGGTATTCAAAAAGCCAAACAGCGGCTGCGTAAAAAATTAGACCTGAACACCCTCAGCGATATTGGACACGCGTTTAGCGCTAATTAACTTAGTGTTCTAAGTCATAAGTCTTAGGTCAGAAAAACGCAAAATGAACTTAGGGCTTGAGACTCAATATTGATCTTAACACATTTGTCCTGTTTTTGTCCACCCTCAAATCACACATTAACAACGGTTGGTAAGTATCTTTATGACTGATTTGCATTTAGTTAAACAATTATTATATTTATTGTTCCTTAAATTTTATTGAAAACCACCCTTCCCCCAAAGGTTATATAAACTTTATATGAAAAATTTTTACCTTCCTGTTCGCAACTTGTTTTCACCCGGAAAAACAACACTTTTAGCAGCGGTTATCATTTCCTTTTCTTTTGCGGCCATGCTGCCGGTTAAATTATTTGGCCAGGCGCCAACCATCAGCTATAGCAGCCCGCAAGTTTATCTTGTGAATACGGCCATAACGCCGCTGGCGCCTGTGAGCAGCAATGTTGCAGCGCCAACCGGCGTTTACGGCAGCCCGGTATTGTTAGGCTCCGGCTTATCTTTCAATGTAAACGGTTTAGCTGTGGATGCTGCGGGGAATACGTATGTGAATGATCAAAACAGCACTACCGGGCTTGTTAAAAAGATAAGCGCTGATGGCACCAGCACAACTATAATAGGCTCAGGCTTTTTAATGCAAAGTGCGAATGTGGCCGTAGACCAGGCCGGGAACGTATTTGTTGCCGACCAGGGGCTGGTGTGGAAAATACCCGCAAGCGGCTCACCGGTAACTTATGGTACGCCGGTGGTTATCAATAATACTTTTAGCCGGCCGTTCGCTATAGCTACGGATGCTACGGGTAATGTTTATGTGGCCGACCTGAATGCCGGGGTATACAAAATGGCGAATGACGGAACGAACATAGTACGGATAGATAACGGCATTAGCCAGGGCGCCAGCATAGCGGTAGATGCTGCCGGGAATGTATATGTGGCTACTATTAGCGACTTTGCACTGTATGAAATACCGGTAAACGGCAGCCCGCAAGTAAAACTGGCAACCGGGTTTGCTTTCCCCCGTGGGCTTGCGGTTGATGGCGCCGGGGTTATTTATGTTGATGATGAGGGTAAAACCGGTATATATACGGTGCCTGCCGGCGGCGGAACGCCCGTTGCATTCGAGCCAGGTTTGAGCAATCTTGTCGGCATTGCTGTCGACGGGGGTTACAATGTGTATGGAACTTTGCAAGGCGCGGGGGGGGCTAAACAAATTTAGTCCCACCGGGGGCTATTTTATAAGCCCGGCAACATTGCCCGCAGGCCTGGCTTTTGATAATACAACGGGTATTATCAGCGGCACGCCAACGGCCTTAAGCAAGGCAAAAAACTATGTGTTGAGCGCGGATAACAGCAGCGGAAGCGTTTCAACTACAGTAAACATTGCGGTTGATGCAGTTATTTTTAGTTATGCCAGCCCCCAAACTTATACGGCAGGTGCAGCAATTACACCTTTGGCGCCAACAATTACGGCAGGTACAGTGGCTGCGGCAGGCTATAGTACTACTCCGGTAACTGTTGCAAGTGGGTTTGGTAGCCCTGCAAGTGTAGCGGTTGATATTGCTGGCAATGTTTATGTTGCCGATAAGGGCAACGGCCTGGTGGAAAAAATACCATTTGGCTGCGGTACGCCGGTAAGCATTGGTTCGGGCTTCAGTACCCCATCGGGCGTAGCTGTTGACCAAAAGGGCAATGTTTATGTGGCCGATCAGTCTATTAGCTCGATAACCGAGATACCTGCCACCGGCGGGGCACAGTTAAGTTTGGGCGGGAATTTCAGTGCCCTCATAGGCGTGGCTGTTGACAGTCTCGGTAATGTTTATGTCGCCGATGCAGGTAATGAGGCCGTATTCAAAATAACCGCAAACAGCGGCAGCATAAATAGAGTGGCCGGGGGTTTTCAAGACCTGGAAGGCATCGCTTCGGATGCAGCCGGAAACTTATGCGTGGCCGATGCGGGCGCAGCCAAAGTTTACAGGATACGTGCAGGCAGCACCACACCCGAAACGATCCGTGGTACATTTAACTTTCCGGATAATGTGGCTATTGATGCACAGGGGAATATTTATGTAACCGATGGCAACGGCAGCGCTGTATATAAAATTACGGGCGGCAGGGGCATGCCGGTGAGTATTGGCGGCAGCGCCTGGGGTTTTCCATCGGGCATAGCTGTTAATGGCGCTGGTGTTGTATACGTTGCCGATGCGGGTCCGAATATCCTTGAAAAAATTGCACCTGTTGGCGGCTATTATATAAGCCGCCCATTGCCAACAGGCTTGCGGTTGAGTAATACCACGGGTACCATCAGCGGCGCGCCAAAACGGGGCAGTGCATCCACAAATTATAGCATAACAGCTTATAACAGTAATGGCGGCACTTCATCTTTGGTAAACATTGCTGTTACCGCCCCTGCTGTACCTATCATCAGCTACAACACACCGCAAACATATACAGCCGGTACAGCAATTACACCTCTCTCGCCAACAAACAGCGGTGGCACAGTGGCAGCACCTGGCTATAGCGTTATCCCAGATACTTTAGGATCGGGTTTTGCTAACCCTGGAGCAGTAGCGGTTGATGGCAAGGGCAATGTTTATGTTGCCGATGCACTTAATAATTTAGTAAAAGAAATTCCGGCAGGTAGTGTTACGCCGGTAAACATCGGCGGTGGGTTTACTTTCAATGATCCGGTTGGAATAGCCATAGACAGCCTGGGCAATGTGTACGTGGCCGATGAGGGCAATAATACAGTAGAGATGATAACCGCTGCCAGTAGCCTGACTGTAACAACACCGATAGGCACCGGCATTGCTGAACCCAATGCAGTAGCGGTTGACGCAGCGGGCAATGTTTACGTAACGGATGAAAGCACGCAAACTGAATACGAGATAACAGGCGGCAACACCAACGCGATAGCTTCCAATTTTTCTCAGCTTACCGGCATTGCGGTTGATGCGGCCGGCAATGTATATGTAGTTGACGGCGGGGCACAATCGGTGTATAAAAACCCTGTGGGGGCGACAGGTGGTACGATAGTTGGGCCTGCTTTTGTGTTTCCTACCGGGATAGCTGTTGACCCATCGGGCAATGTTTATGTGGCCGACCAGGGAACAAATGTATTATATAAACTTTCTTCGGGCCGGCGAGATAGAATTAGCACTATCGGTACAGGGTTTAATAACCCCGGTGGTATTGCTGTTGATGGTTCCGGCAATTTGTACATAGCAGATGCGGACAATAATGCAGTTGAAGAAATTACACCGGTTGGCGGCTATTATGTAAACCGGGCGCTACCTGCCGGTTTGAACCTTGATAATACTACAGGCAATATTAGCGGGACACCGACCGCAGCAAGCGTGGCAACAAATTATACTATTACGGCATATAACGCCGGCGGTAGCGGCCCGGCTAATTTAAATATTACAGTTAACCTTCCGCCGCCGCCAACGCTTAGTTACACCGGCCCACAAGTTTATACCGCAGGTACTGCTATTACACCGCTTGCGCCAACAAGCAGCGGTGTTGGTGCACCAGCTTACACAAGCGCCTTTACCACCAAAGGAACGGGCTTTACAGAGCCGCAAGGGATTGCACTGGATGCATCGGGCAATATTTATGTTGCCGACCCTGGCAATTCAGGTATAACCGAAATATTTGCCGCTGGTGGCACTACAACTATATTGCCTGGCTTTTTTAGCGCCCCTCTCGGCGTTGCCTTAGATGCTGCCGGAAATATATATATTGCCGATGGCGGCACGGGCCCAAGTACTGCGGCTGTTTATAAAGTGCCGGTAACAGGCGGCGTTGCCGGTACGCCGGTAACATTAGGTAACCCGGGGGATTTTGGCGCGCCCGGTTCCATTGCAGTTGATGCAGCAGGTAATGTTTATGTGGGTGACCTTGAGTTCGGGTCGGTAGATGAGATACCTGCAAGTGGCGGCAACACAATTTTTTTCAATTTTATTTTTGGTTACCCCGGTGGTATAGCCGTTGATGCAGCCGGGAATATATATGTGTCCGATTCAGGTAGCGGGGGCCCGGTTGCTGTTTATGAAATAGCCGCCGGTGGAGGAAGCAGGGTAAAAATAGGCCATGGTTTCAAAACGCCAACAGGCGTAGCAGTTGATGCCTCGGGCAATATATTTGTTTCTGATGGCGGGGCAGGGGCTATAAAGGAAATACCTTCGGGCGGTGGCGCACAGGTAACGGTAAACGGTTTCGGCCTCCCGTTCGGCATAGCAGCCGATGGTAAAGGAAATGTGTATTTTAGTGATGATAACGATGGAACGGTTAAAGAGATCAGCCCGGCTGGCGGCTATTATATAAGCCCGGTTTTGTCGGCAGGCCTAAGCTTTAACACCACCACAGGCGCTATCAGCGGTCTGCCAACCGCAGCCAGTCCGGCAACAGATTATACCATCACTGCTTATAGTTATGGCGGCAATGCTCCGGCAACAGTAAATATTACAGTTAACCTGCCGCCTATGCCTGTTATTAGTTACCACACGCCTAATATTTATACTGTTAACGTTGCGATCGCACCGCTGGCACCCGCAAGTACGGGTGGGACGGTTGCCGCACCGGCCTACAGCAGCAGCTCATTAAACAAAGGGTCGGCTTTTGTCTCTCCTGCAAGCGTGGCTGCTGACGCCGCAGGCAACCTTTATGTAGCCGATTTTACTGCCGGAGCTGCATTACTCGGCCCAACAGAAACTATTATAACCAAGATACCCGCAGACGGCAGCCCTTCGTTTACCATCGGCTCGGGCTTTAACAACCCCCAAGGGGTAGCGGTAGATGCCGCTGGGAATGTTTATGTAGGCGATACAGGAAATAACTCGGTTGAGGAAATTCCTTTTAGCGGCGGTGTTTATGGCAGCCCGGTTACTGTTGTTTCGGGGTTAAATAGTCCGGTTGGCGTAGCGGCAGATGCCGCAGGGAATGTGTACGTGGCCGATGGTGGCAACAACGCAATAAAAAAGATACCTTTTAACGGGGGCGTTTACGGCAGCCCGGTTATAATTGGCTCCGGGTTCAATAACCCCTATGGTGTAGCCGTGGATGCCGCAGGCAATGTATATGTAGCCGATACTTTCAACCATGCGGTGAAGATTGTGCCATTTAGCGGTGGAACCTACGGCAGCCCGGTTATCATCGGTTCCGGGTTCCAGGCACCGATTGCTCTCGCAGTTGACGCAGGGAGCAATGTGTTTATTGCCGATGCCGTAAAAGGAGTATTTGAAATTATTGCGCCGGTAACAGGCGGCGGCACCCCGGTTGCTATCGGGGGCGGGTTCAGCGAACCGTCAGGAGTAACAGCAGATGCTGCCGGCAATGTTTATGTGGCTGATGGTGGCAGTACCCTGATCAAACAAATTAAACCTGTTGGCGGCTATTATATGGGTCCGTTTTTGCCAGCCGGCTTAAGTTTTGATGGTGCAACCGGTATTATAAGCGGTACGCCAACAGTGTTAAGCGCGGCAACAAACTATTCGGTAACAGCCTATAATTTTGGCGGCGGCGGACCGGCAACAGTAAATTTACAGATTGTGCCGCCCAGCGCCAACCTTACCGATCTTAAATTCAGCAATGGCACATTATCGCCACAGTTTGACGCGAATACCAATAGCTACACAACAACTGTAATTAATGCTATAGCATCGATTACAGTTGTGCCGTTCACCGCCGACCCTAATGCTACGGTAACCGTAAATGGCACATCCGTTGCGCCCGGCGCGCGGTCAGGAAGCCTGCCTTTATCTGTTGGAACAAATACCATAACTGTAATAGTTACATCCAGCGATGGTGTAACTACCAATACTTATACAACAACTGTTACCAGGCAGCAGTCAACCGATGCGCTTATTGCCTCTGTAAGCTTAAACCCTGTTGCCACATTGGTAGGTACCACGGGGCCTGGTTACCTGAATTTTACTGCAAGTGTAACTAATAGTACAACCAGCATACAGCTTGTACCCACTGCAAAAGATGCAACAGCGACAATAACAGTAAACGGCGCAGCCGTGATATCAGGGAATGCGTCGGCTCCGATAACGCTGAACGTTGGCTCCAATGTGATAACTACTATAGTTACCGCGCAGGATGGTTCTACAACCAAAACAATTATTGTAACCGTTAACAGGGCGCCATCATCAAATGCAGGCCTCGCAAACCTTTCTGTCAGCAACGGTACCTTAACGCCGGCTTTTGCAACCGGCGTAACAAACTATAGCGCAAGCGTGCCAAACACCACAACAACGGTTACCATAACGCCAGTTACCAGCGATGCAACCGCAACGGTAAAAGTGAATGGGGCTACAGTAGCATCGGGCACTGCATCTTCAGGCATCTCTTTAGCGCTGGGACCCAATACCATAACCACCGTTGTGACAGCCCAGAATGGCAGCACAACCCAAACTTACACCACAACTATAACCAGGGTGCCATCATCCAATGCCTTATTAGCCTCGATAAAAACCAACCCTGTTGAAACATTGGTAGGCGCTACCGGCCCGGGCTATCTTAATTTCACAGCAGGCGCGGCAAATAGTACTACCGGCATACAGGTTATCCCTACAGCGAAAGATGCAACTGCTATGATAACGGTGAACGGATCGGCGGTAGCATCGGGCACGGCATCACAAAGCATCCCATTAAATGTAGGCCCCAATACGATCACAACGGTAATTACTGCACAAGACGGCATTACTACCAAAACTATTATTATAACCGTTAACCGCGCGCCGTCATCAAATGCAAACCTTGCAAACCTTGCCATCAGCAGCGGCACTTTAACGCCGGCTTTTGCATCTGCTACCATCAGCTATGCGGCAAGCGTACCAAATACGGTAAACTCGGTTAAAGTAACACCAACCATTAGTGATGCAACCGCTACGGTAAAAGTTAACAATGTAACCGTAGCTTCCGGGTCTGCATCAGCGGACATTGCTTTAGCCATAGGCGCAAATACTATCAAAACGATAGTAACGGCGCAAAACGGGGCTACTAAAACATATACCGTAACCTTAACCAGGGTGCCATCAAGCAATGCATTGCCGACCTCTATAAGCTTAACCCCGCATTCAACGCTGGTTGGGGTTACCGGGCCGGCATACCTGAATTATACATCATCTGTCTTCAACAGCGAAGCGTCGGTGCAGGTGACACCAATTGCAAAGGATGCAACAGCAACGATAACTGTTAATGGCGCGGCGGTAACATCGGGAACGCTATCTGCACCAATAGCGCTTAATGTTGGCGCCAATATGTTAACTACGGTGATCACGGCACAGGATGGCATCACTACCAGAACCATTATTATAACAGTTAACCGGGCAGCGCCGCCAAGCGTCACCAGCCTTTATCAGCCAATATCGGTAACAAAGCCGGCAGATAATGTTACCATTGAAAACGATGGCGTTGTCGTTCACCAGGGAGTGTCACCAAATGGAGACGGAATAAATGATTATCTCGCCATTGATGGCATTAGCAATTACCCGGATAATAAGCTGATGATAATAGACAAGAGCGGCGTGTTGGTGTACGAGACAAAGGGTTACGACAATAGTTCGAAGATATTTGACGGGCACTCCAATAAAAATGGAGTAATGCAACTGCCTGGCACTTATTTTTATTCGCTGGATTATAGCGTTAATGGTGAAAGCAAACATAAAACAGGGTTTATTATTTTGAAATATTGATTTTAAAGGCCGTAGAAAGCTAAGGGTGGGACATCTATCGCCCATAGCTTTTTTACTCTTTAACTGTTGCCCTTTCGGGATTTATTTAGCAATAAAAAAACAACGCTATGCCTGTATCAACTACCCGTGGTTTTATTTTTATATAATTTCATACTTAATTATATAATTTATTATTTTTATAATTATTTTTTGTTTAAATGTCCTATTTTTCAGCGACTTAATTGTATTAAAGCTTTTGTGAAATAAAGCAATTGGCCACTGAAAAATACTTGTTTATTTCTTTCCTAATATCAGTTATTTAAATATTGACATAATAGCGCCGTTTGTTTTTTGACGGTTGTTTTGATAAATACTACGCCTTTATGCTTAATGGGAGCCGAGAGTTGCCATGAAATTACAATAACAGAAAAATCAAGCCATATGAAAAACTTTTACCCTGAACTACATGCTAAAATATTTGCCAGGCATTTAAAACATGTTTTTACTTTGTTACTGGCGCTTTTTGCAACAGGCATTTCGTTTAATGCATTTGCTCTTGCCACTCACGGCTTCTCTCCCACACCGCCATTCATATCTACCACAGGCGCATTGACGGCGCCAAACACACGGGAAGGCAGTCCATCTGCCTCATCCGGCTTTAATGTGTCTGGTGCGAATATGCAGGCCGGCATCCTGGCAACGGCGACTACAGGTTTCGAGGTAACTACCGATAATTCAACTTTTTCCGGCTCGGTTACGGTGGGTGCTGCCGGTACTATCGCCTCTACGCCGGTTTATGTACGGCTTGCCGCTACAGACGGTCCTGGCGGTATAAGCGGCACCGCAAAGCTTACCAGCCTGAACGCAGCAGAAGTAGATGTGCCAATACCTTTCAATTCCGTTTACACGCTGGCAACAATTACCGCCATCAGGCTTGTAGACCCCAACCCGACCAATGCCGTCGCCGTACAATTCAGGATATCATTTAATATTAGTACGTTCGGGTTAAGTGCAAGCAATCTTTCATTAACCACTACCGGAACAGCAGCCGGCGGCATTACTACTGTTACGCCTACCGATGGTGAAGATACGGCATATGTAGTTTCGGTTGGAAAAGTGGGCGGCGATGGTACACTGGGCTTAAATGTCATTAATGATAATAATTTAAATTCAACCCTTGTTAATAC
>Ga0207054_1050_pt1 | contig 41612 bp, 35 predicted proteins | sample Alteio_BWMinCont_60_FD_153288 | JGI IMG/M metagenome (GOLD analysis project Ga0207054, IMG submission 153288) | Enriched cells from forest soil in Barre Woods Harvard Forest LTER site, Petersham, Massachusetts, United States -... | ecosystem: Environmental > Terrestrial > Soil > Temperate forest >... | reverse complement strand
TATAATGATGGTTGGCCCTTTGCTTGCCCGTTATGGTAAGGCATACATTGCCCGCCCCGGTGGAGATAAGATTGGCCGCAGAAGATTAGATACTCACTTTTTAGGTTTTGAAAAACTCGGCGCTAAATTCGGTTTTGAAGAAGAAACCAATTTGTTCAAAGTTCATGCCGAAAAGAAACTGAAGGGCTGCTACATGCTGCTTGATGAGGCATCGGTAACAGGTACCGCCAACATTATTATGGCTGCCATGTTTGCCGAAGGTGTTACCACTATATATAATGCAGCTTGCGAACCATACATACAACAATTATGCCGCATGCTTAACAGCATGGGTGCTAAAATAACAGGTGTTGGTTCTAACTTACTGAACATTGAAGGTGTAAGCTCATTAAAGGGCTGTACACATACCATATTGCCCGATATGATTGAGATAGGCAGTTTTATTGGCCTTGCTGCTATGACCCAAAGTGAAATAACCATACGCAATGTTGGCTACGAACATTTGGGTGTAATACCTTCTGTTTTTCAGCGCCTGGGTATTAAAATGGAAAAACGCGGCGACGATATTTTTGTGCCTGCACAGGAGAATTATGAAATAGAAACCTTTTTAGATGGTTCCATATTAACCATTGCCGATGCTATATGGCCGGGGCTTACACCTGACTTATTAAGCGTTATACTGGTTGTTGCTACACAGGCAAAGGGCAGTGTGCTTATACACCAAAAGATGTTCGAGAGCCGTTTGTTCTTTGTAGATAAACTGATTGACATGGGCGCCCAGATAATACTTTGCGACCCCCACCGCGCCACCGTTATTGGCCTTAATCACCAACACCCGTTAAAAGGCATATCTATGACATCGCCCGATATACGTGCCGGTGTTGCCCTGCTTATTGCGGCCCTTTCGGCAAATGGCAAAAGCACCATTCATAATATTGAACAGATTGACCGTGGTTACCAGAATATTGACAAGCGTTTAAACGCCTTGGGTGCCGAAATTGTAAGAAAATAGCTATATTTGCTTATATAAACACTGTATACATGAAACGTTTAAATATAATATTAGCCCTTGCAGCCGTAGCGCTTTGCTTTGTGGCATTTACTACTACCAACAACAGCCAGCCACGTGGCAATGCAGTAGGTTTAGAAATTGGCAACCTTGCCCCCGACCTTAAATTAACCGACCCAAGTGGTAAAGTAATAGACCTGTATTCATTGCGTGGCAGTGTAGTATTGGTAGATTTTTGGGCATCGTGGTGCGGCCCTTGCCGTGGCGAAAACCCTAATGTGGTTGCTACTTACAACAAATACCACGGCGCTAAATTTAAAGGCGCTAAAGGATTTAAAATTTACAGCGTATCATTGGACAGGGATAAAGATCCTTGGATCAATGCTATTAAGCACGACGGACTTGTATGGCCTGACCATGTAAGCGATTTAAAGGGATGGCAGTCTGTAGGGGCAGCTACTTATGGCGTACAATCTATACCTACCAACTTTTTGCTTAATGCCGATGGCGTTATTATTGCCAAAGAATTGAGAGGCGAAAATTTAGCCAACGAGCTGGAAACGCTTATTAATAAGTAAAGATTTTACTGCGAAGGCGCAAATATTTTCGTCATTCCGAACGAAGTGAATAATCTATTTATTTTTTCATTGGGCGTTCCCCTCCTATCGTCGGGTCGGGCTATCCGCTTTTACTCCTCGCTTCGCTGCGGGGTAACCGCTTCTATCCCTAACGCAAAAGCCACGGCACGTGAGGTGATAAGTGAATAACAATGCAGTATGACACATAGCTGTAAAGTATTGTGCCAAATCTAAGTACGCAATTTATTAAAAAGAATACTGAGACTGCCACGTTCCGCAAAGCCGGAACTGGCAGTGACGAGAAATAATCCTCCCCCTGCCCCCTCCAGCGGGGGACAAAAGCCACAATGCCCTTCGATTCGTAATTCGTAATTACTAATTTTTAATTGAACGGCTACGCCGTTAAAACTCCCCTCGAAATAACGATTTTCTGTACTTCGGTAGTGCCTTCGTAAATCTGGGTGATCTTAGCATCGCGCATTAAACGCTCAACGTGATATTCTTTTACGTAACCGTAGCCACCATGTATCTGCACAGCTTCGGTAGTAGTATCCATTGCCACCTTCGATGCGAATACTTTAGCCATTGCTCCGGCCTGGGTATAATCTAAGTGTTTATCTTTTAACCATGCTGCTTTTAAGCAGAGTAAACGTGCTGCGTCAATCTGCGTGGCCATATCGGCTAACTTAAACTGTATAGCCTGGTGCTGACTGATGGTTTTACCAAAAGCTTTTCTTTCTTTAGAATAAGCAAGCGCCAATTCGTATGCGCCCGATGCAATACCCAATGCTTGTGATGCAATACCAATACGTCCGCCGGAGAGTGTTTTCATAGCGAACTTAAAGCCAAAGCCATCTTCACCAATGCGGTTCTCTGCCGGAACTTCCACATCGCTAAACATAATAGAATGTGTATCAGAACCGCGTATGCCTAATTTATTTTCTTTTTTGCCAACGGTAACGCCCTTCGAATTTTTTTCAACTATAAAAGCATTTATGCCTTTATGTTTTTTATCGGGGAAGCTCTGTGCAATTACCAGGTACACAGATGCGCTGTTGCCATTGGTGATCCAGTTCTTGGTGCCGTTAAGTATGTATTTATTTCCTTTAGGAATGGCAGTAGTACTTTGTGATGTAGCATCAGAGCCAGCTTCCGGTTCTGACAATAAAAAGGCTCCTATAATTTCACCTTTAGCAAGTGGCACAAGGTATTTTTGTTTTTGTTCTTCGGTGCCGAAGTTTTCAAGTCCCCAGCAAACTAACGAATTGTTTACCGACATACAAACAGAAACCGAAGCATCTATTTTCGATATTTCTTCCATAGCCAATACATAAGATACGGTATCCATACCGCCACCGCCGTATTGCGGGCTAACCATCATTCCCATAAAACCAAGCTCGCCAAGTTTCTTTATTTCTTCTTTCGGAAACTTTTGAAGTTCGTCACGTTCTATAACGCCGGGCTTCAATGTTTCGTTAGCAAAATCGCGAGCAGCTTTTTGTATCATTAAGTGCTCTTCTGTCAGTTGAAAATTCATAGCTATATTGATATTTGATAGTAGCTACAAATATAATTTTTAATTACAAATAGAACACGGATAACGCGGATTTGACGGGTTACCACTGACTTAATAGGTTATAGGATGACTTGGATAATGAGACTGCCACAGATTCACAGATATAATAACAAAAATTAAGATTATTGCTGATTTTAACCATAGCTACGCTATTGGTTGAACACTTTTATCTGTGGAAAGCCCAAGGGGCCCTTGAAAATAAAATTCAAAAAATAATCTGTGAATCTGTGGCTGTACTTCAAAATTCAACATTCGATGTTCGTTATTCGACATTCTGTTAAATGGGGTCCTTACCTCTTATAATTCGCAATAATATTGCCACTATTGCTATTACAAGCAGTATATGTATAAGGCCACCTGCATGGTAACCCACAAAGCCAATAAGCCAGAAGACAACCAATACAACCGCTATTATATAAAGTAGGCTATTCATGATGTTTTGATTTTAAGTAGGGTATATATCTTTATTATTATTAAAGATACTTAGGTGAAAAATGAATTGAACTGAAATTTCGGCAAAACAGTTTTTACTGTAGGTCAACTTACACAATAGCAGGTTGGCCCATAAGCCTCTTTAGGCTTAGGTCTGCGGTTTTTCGTTATATTTGCTATATTCTAACAAATTATACACGATTACAAAAATTTACTTTGACATTCCAGGACTTTAATTTTGAACCCGAGTTAACAGAAGGGTTATTATCAATGGGTTTTAAACAACCTACCCCCATACAGGAACAGGCTATACCGATTATCCTTAATAACCACGATATTATTGCCTGCGCCCAAACCGGTACAGGAAAAACAGCGGCATACCTTTTACCTATTATTAGTAAAATAATACAGAGCAAAAGCCAAACAGTTGACACCCTTATTATAGCCCCGACCCGCGAACTGGCTATACAAATTGATGAAGCCATACAGGGCTTTAGTTACTTTGCCCCCGTTAGCGCATTGGCTATTTATGGCGGCAACGATGGCGCTTCGTTCGAACAGGAACGGAAAGCCCTTACCCATGGTGCCAACATTATTATAGCTACTCCGGGCAGGCTTATATCGCACCTGAACATGGGATATGTAAAGTTCAGCCAAATAAAGCACTTGGTGTTAGATGAGGCTGACCGCATGCTCGATATGGGCTTTAACGAGGACATTAGTAAGATAATAAGCTTTTTGCCCAAGCAAAGGCAAAGCCTTTTGTTTTCGGCTACTATGCCGAATAAAATACGCGAGCTGGCAAAAAAAATATTGAATAACCCTGAGCAGATAAACATTGCCCTTTCGAAACCTGCTGAGGGTGTAACACAGGCTGCTTATGTGGTTTACGATACCCAAAAGAATGAGCTTTTAAAAGGCATATTAAAGGAAAACCACAAAGAAAGCGTATTGATATTTTCGGGTACCAAAGAAAAGGTAAAAGAGATGGAACGCGAACTGCGCAAGGCAGGTGTTAATGCTGCCGGCATACATTCGGACCTGGAACAGGAAAAACGTAACGAGGTACTGAGAGAATTTAAGAGCCGTAAGCTAAATGTGCTGGTGGCTACTGATATTCTTTCGAGAGGTATTGATATAGATTCTATAGGCCTGGTTATAAACTACGATGTACCACGCGATGCGGAAGACTACATACACCGTGTGGGCAGAACTGCCCGTGCAGAAACTACAGGCATTGCGCTTACCTTTATAAATCCCGATGACCAGTACAAATTCAAAAAGATAGAGGACCTTATTGGTAGTGAAATAAACAAACTACCCATACCTGCCCATTTAGGTGCAGGCCCAGTTTACGACCCGCAAAAACACAGAATGGTGTTCAACCGCCGTTCGCAAGGGGCTAAGAAAAGAAGATAGGCCTCAGAGAGGCTCCCCTACAAATAACTGATAACCAGCAAGACCTGCGCTTTCTTAAGCCCTGCACGTATTTCAGCTATTCCTTTTAGTAAGGAATCACAATTTCTTTGCTATATTTACATAGTAAAATAGTTTGCATACTACCCAACCACTCTGAATTTTTTACGTATCAGTTAATAGATGCAAAAATCAAATTAATAACAAGCCACCAAAAAACCCAATTATGAAAAAGATCTTACTCAGCTTAATTTTAGCTTTAAGCATTACATCAGGCTTCGCCACCAATGTTACCGGTGGTATTTTCTCAAGCACTACCTGGACATTAGCAAACAGCCCCTATATTGTTACTGATACGGTAAAGGTTTTCGGTGGAGCAACACTAACTATTCAACCCGGGGTTGTAGTTAAATTTAATAACAAAGGTACACTTATAAATGCCGGTACTTTAATAGCCAATGGTACCTCAACAGACTCTATAATCTTTACAAGTAATTCCTCCACCCCATATGCAGGTATATGGAACGACATAGAAGGCGGTACAAGTTTCATGTATTGCAGGGTTTCTTATTCCCAATGGGGAATTAATGTTGCCGGTTCAAGATTATCCCATTGCTTGCTCACATCTAACATATGGGGCGTATATAGTTTAGCTTACCCGGTTGATACATGTATTTTCAGTTATGATACTAATGGCCTTAGATTAGGCACTATTATTACCGGATGTAATTTCATACATAATGGTCAGGCAACAACCGGTACAGGCAGTGTATTTAATTGTTTTTTTTCAAGAAATAGCACTGGTATAGATGCAACTATGCATCCGGCCACAATTGCATATTGCACATTCGATTCTAATTCTCAAGCAATATATGATGCAGGTGATACAATTCGAAATTGCACTATAACAAATAATTATACAGGTATATCATTTGGCGGTTATACAACATTAAATACAATTACAAATAATCATATTGGGCTCACTGATATTGGCTCAGTTGTTTTAAATACTATTTCAAATAACTATATAGGAATTGAAACTGCAGATGGAGTTATTTCATGTAATTCAATTTGTAATAATTCCTCTTATAATATTATTCAAACAGATGGCCTTAGTTCCAATATTAAAGGCAATTATTGGTGTTTAACAGATTCAGCACAGATTCAGTCCACAATTTATGACGGGTATCAGAATGTCAGCCTCGGGCTTGATTTTTTTACACCGTTCGATACAGTGCCATGTAACGGGCTGCCAGCATCGTGTGGCCTTAATTTAAGTGCGAGTGCAACAAGCAATACAGTTTGCAGCAGCAGCCCAACCACAACTTTAATGGCTCATATAACTGACACAGGTTCTTACACTATTAATTGGACGCCTGGTAATTATACAGGTGCAAACTATACTGTATCTCCAACATCAGATGTTACTTATAAAGTTGTAGTTATTGATGCCCATGGCTGTAAAGACAGCGCCACTATAACTATTGATACCGTTAGCTGTTCATCATCTAATAACTGTAGCATCAGCATATCTCCTTCGGCAAGTAGCACCAATATTAGTTCTTGTAGTTCTACCACATTATACGCAAATGCAAGTGACAGTTCAGGCAGCATTACATCTATTACATGGAACCCCGGAAACTATTCCGGCAACTCATATACAGTATCACCGGCAAGCAGTGCAATATATACTGTTACCGTAACCGATAATAAGGGATGTTCAAACAGTGCCAACATTGCTATAAATGTTAGCAGTTCTATTGGAGCTCCATCAATCTGTTATGTAACTGCCGATACCACATCGCAGCATAATGTAATTGTGTGGTCGAAATTAGGTTTGGATACAATGGCTATTGATAGTATTGGTATATACCGCGAGGTAACAACAAATAACTATGTAAAAGTAGGAGCATCGTCTATACATGGATATACTGAATATACTGACCCGACCTCGAACCCAAATAACAAAAGTTATTTTTATGAAATTGCAGCATGGGATACATGCGGTACCTCATCATTGTCTACCCCAGCCGAGACTATACTCCTGCAATCATTCCGTGGTATTGGCAACGCAGTTGACCTTTCATGGAACCTATATGTAGGCAATTCAGTAACCGACTATAGGATATTGCGTGATGATTCCGGTACAGGCAACTGGCACGTAATTGATTCGGTACCGGGCAATGTAGGCGCTTATACCGATAGTCAGGCCCCTACTTCGCCGGGCCTCAGATATATGCTAAACACTTCATGGTCTCTATCATGCACTCCATACCTGTCTATAATGAAACACACAAGAGCGAAACATTATAAGTTCAATACAAAAAATGAATCGTATTCGAACATGACCAATGTTATAGTAAGCGGAATAAGCCAGCTTATTTCACTTAGTGATATTGATGTGTATCCTAACCCGGTTGCAAATGAGTTATTCATTAACCTGCATCTTACAATAGATGGTATTGCTACCCTAACCAATGTTTTGGGGCAAGATGTATATAGCACCAAATTATCGGGCAGCAATGGCAGCACACAGCATATAAGTGTTGCGGGCTTACCACAGGGCGTTTATATGCTTAAAATAGAATCGAACGGACAAATACTTACAAAGAAAGTGTTGAAAATGTAATCAGTATTTATTTATATAAAAAGGCGAAGCAGTGCTTCGCCTTTTTTGTTTTGAGTGGTTGATAATTTATTAACTATTTTGTTACATAGTATAATCTTATAGTTTAATTTTGTAAATACTATGCTCTTTGACATATAAGACTATTTGTTTTCGCAGAAAATACTTCCAAAAAAAATGTCTAGTACGACATGGGGCGACACTAAACGACATGAGGGAGTGGACAGAAAAACAAAAAATTTTGAAATTACTCTTTTGAAAACCAAGTAGTTAAGGTGTAACAGGGTGGTAAAAGTGTCCACCCCCTGCCCCATCCAAACCTTCTCCCTTGAGGGGAAGGTTCAAGGAGTAAAAAACATCTATTTTTCTGTGGAATTCATAAATCTCTGTGAACTCTGTGTTGAAAAATTGACTTACGACTATCGACTACTGACTTACAACTAATACACCTGTGCGTCGCTATGGTTTTGAGCCTGGTTATACAGGTTCTTTTTCATCTCCTCTATCAGGTCCATTTTGCGTTTGTTCAGGAGTATCTTCTTTATATTCTCCTTTTCGAATGAAAGCGGAGACATGCTGTTCTTTATCATATACCCTTTAATTGCCACACAATATACGCTGGCGGTATCTTCAAGTTGTACAAAGTGGTTATTGTTGTTTTGCAAAAACAGATCCTGGTTATAGGTCTGTATTGGTATCTCTTTCAATACATCATCAAACATCAACCATGCATTATCATTCAAAAAGAAGTTCTGCGCATATTGGTAACAATATTTCGAAAGCTTATCGCGGTCCTTAGGGTTGTCAGAAATAACGAGGGCTTTCAACTTATCAAGGCCCGGTGCCTTTTTGCCCACCTTCACGTAAATGATCTTTACGATATCGTTCTTTAACTGAAAGTCTTTTTTGTTGTCGTTGTAGTACTTTTCAATATCGGGTTCAACAACAGTAGTATCCAGCTTCTCCTTTACCAGTTCTTTCTCATAGGCATAAATAATAAGCGAATTCTTATAATCCTCTATTTGCTTGGTAAGGTCCATTTGCTTTTGCTCAAGGTTATTGGCAGCTTGGTGCAACAACACTTGTTCTTCCATCCAATGCTGAATAAAGTCCTTAACAATAGCAACACTGTCTGCAGGCTTGGTCTCTTTAGGTACAAGGTTCTTCAAATCGTTTGGGTACAAGTACACATCAAATACCCTGGCAACCGCCTTTTCGGTAGGTTCCTTTTTCTTATCGATAAGGTTACAAGATGCAGCTAACAGAGAAACAACTGCAAGCATTAACACCCATTGCTGTTTGTTTACTGCACCCACCTGTTCAGTAGTTCAACCAGCTCTAACAACAGCGCTGCTTTAGGGGTTTCAGATTGGGCGGTGAAGTTTTCCTTTACCTTGGCCATAAGCTCGTTTGCTTGTTGCGGGGTTACATCGCCTGTTATCTGTTCAATAACGGTTATTGCCTCCATGGCTATTTCAAAGTTATCGCGAATAACTATTTCGGCAAATAAAGGCAGAAAGCGAGTGCAATCGATATTGGATTCCCAGCATGCTGCCACCAAAGCTTTTTTATCGCCTTTGGCTTCAACAATACCACGCATCAATAGTTCAACTGCCTTGGGTTCTTTTTTAAGAAAGTTAAATATCTCCTGCCTTGATGATTTGTATTTTGAATCGCACAATAGCTCAACCATCATGTCTACATGCTCAGCATTAGCCTTTTCTTCATCGGCTTTGCTTATATACATGGTATTGTAAAATCGTTGGTCGAACAATTTGTCAACCAGTATGTCTCTCTTTATAGCCATTTGTAGCTGTGTTTAGTATAAGGCAAAGTTACGTATTAATGTAAATGCACCAGTATCCAATGGGCAATATCTTCTCGCCATATAAGCACAAACACACCTGTAACCGATACAAATGCCGCTATCATGGTTTTAAAGGTCATTTTCTCTTTATACAATACGTAGGCCATAGGCACCACCACAATAGGCACTAATGAAATAATAGTTTGAACAACTGCAACCTTACATAACGTAATGCTCCACATAACCAGCACAACAGATAATACCAGGCCCCATACAGTAGCAAAGGTTACCTTGGCAATAATATCGCTGCCATTACGCACCACGGCAATTACATCTTTCTTTAGCCTGCCCCTTGAAAAGGTAAACAGGAAGTATGCCAGTGTAGCAATGAAGATGCGTATCCAGGTAGCATGCAACGGAGATAATGCATACGATGTATCAGATAATCCCTTTTTAGCAATAACAATATGAAAACCCTGACACAAGCCTGCTAATATGCCAAACAGAATACCTTTTTTAACACTGCCATGTTTTAGTAAAGGCGCCTTATCCTCTTTCGACTGGCCCGATGTAAGGAACCATATCATACCTCCAATGCTAACTGCAATACCAAATACACCAATAGAGCTAATATCTTCACTCAACAATATAAAACCAAAAAGCAATGTAGCACCCGGCGCAATGGTATTGAATATGCTCGATACACGGGCACCCAGTATAGACATAGCGTAAAAACCAAAGTAATCGCCAACAGCTAAACCTAATATACCCGAAGCACCAACAAAAATATATTGCTTAAGCGAAGGGCCTGCAAACAATTCTACAAATGATTCCTTATCGATGGTAACACACAAAGCAGTTAATACCACTAAAGCAATTACCAGCCTGAAGTGGTTAAGCGCTACCGAGCCCCACTTGCGGGCAGCGTCGGTAAAGGGAAAGCTCGACAGGCTATTGGTGAACATGGCCAAAAAAGCCAACAAATATCCGAGTTCGGTGCCATTCATATTGGGCACAAGTTTACAGGAAAGAAATGATTAAATAAAATACCACTATTTTTACAGCGAATAAAAGCGGAACATGAATATTATAATTACAGGAGCAAGCAAAGGAATAGGCTACGAACTGGCAAAGCAGTTTGCATCGAACGTAAATAACAAGGTGGTTATTATAGCGCGCAACCGCCTTAAACTGGAGCAGTTGAAAAGGGAATGCCAGTTTCAGTACCCCGGCGCAAAAATATATCCGATGGTATTTGACCTTGGCCAGGGCGATTTTAAGCATGGCCTGATACCTGAACTACTCTCTTCTATAAGCACTGTAGATATACTCGTTAACAATGCAGGTACGCTTATTAATAAGCCATTTGAAGAATTGACAAGAGAGGATATTGAGAACACTTATAGGACCAATGTAATATCTACCTTCGATCTAATAAAATCTTTATTACCTTTTATGGGTAAAGGGCAACAGCCAACACATATTATAAACATTAGCAGTATGGGTGGCTTTCAGGGCAGTTCAAAGTTCCCCGGGCTTAGCGCATACAGCTCAAGCAAAGCAGCACTGGCTAACCTTACCGAATGCCTTGCAGAAGAGTTTAAAGGGCGCAACATATCGGTTAACTGCCTGTGCATTGGTGCAGTGCAAACTGAGATGTTCGTACAGGCTTTCCCTGGTGAAAAGGCAAGCATGCAACCTGCACAAATGGCCAATTACATTCGCGAATTTGCTTTGAACGGTGCGGCTTATTATAATGGAAAGGTGTTACCTGTATCTAACAGCACGCCTTAGGGTTACTTCCAGATGCGGGCTTCTTCCAGCTTTATCTTCTCGTTAAAGAAGAAGTTGGTGTTCTTCTCAAAAGCATCGGTATAGTCGGAAACATAGAAACGGTGAGCAGGCTTCTTAGCTGAGTGGTTCAGTATGTTGTTCTTTTTTAATAACTGGTATACATATTCTGCCACCTCATCAGCTGAATCAATAAGCGGGACCTTGCCCTGATAAACAGCTTCTATCTCTTTCTTTATTAAAGGATAGTGAGTACAGCCTAATATAAGTGCATCTATCTTCTTCAGTTTTGGGCGAGATAAATAGGAATCGATAACGGCACGGCTTATCTTGTTATTAAAGAACCCTTCTTCTATCATGGGCACTAACAGAGGTGTTGCAAGGCCATGTACTTCATAACTCTTGTTAGCTTCTGCAAGCTTCTTAGCGTGTATGCCCGATTTAATGGTGCCTTTTGTTCCAATAACACCTATGCGTTTAAACTTAGGCTGGTCGGTTATCTTCTTAACTGCCGGGTCTATCACATTCACTACCAATGCACGTTTGCCAACAAAGTCCTTAACAGTATCGAATGCCAATGCCGATGCGGTATTGCAGGCAATAACGATCATCTTGCAATGATTATCGAGCAGGAACTGTGCTATACGAATGGCATAGTACTTTATAGAATCAGGTGACTTATCGCCATACGGCAAGTGAGCGGTATCGCCAAAGTAAATGAGTCTTTCCTTAGGTAGCTTCTCACGTATGGCACGGGCAACAGTAAGTCCTCCAATGCCTGAATCAAACAGGCCTATAGGCTGACTTGCATCTAACTTAACTGATGCCATACTTATTGAATTAGCTTATTACTTGCCCTTTGGCATAGGAGTAGGAACAGATGCGCTCTTAGCTTTAAGGCCAAGCTTTTTAGCAACCAGTGCATAAACGTCATCTGCATCTTCAAAGTAAATTACAAACCCTTGGCTTGTATCAAGTATATACTTGTAGCCGTTTTCTTTAGCCACTTCTTTTACTGCATTCTTTGCCTTTGCAATTACCGGGCGTTGAATAGAATCGCCAAAGTGTTGTAATGAAGTTTGAGCTTGGGTTTGGAAAGACTGGATACGTTGGTTCATATCATTCAACTCTTGTTCCTTGCTCTGCTTTACAATACCGGTATAGGTAGCTTGGTTCTGTTGGTATTCCTGGTACTTGGTTTGGAACTCCTTTTGGAATGTTTCCAGAGTTACCTCAAGTTGTTGTGCGTAGTTACTATATGACTTCTTAGCTGAATCAGATTCAGGCATTCCTTTTAAGAGTGAGTCAAGACTAACGTGCCCAACCTTCTGAGCGCTTACTGATAATGAACAAATTACTGCTGCAATTAACAAAGTAAAACGTGCTATTTTTTTCATATTGCGGTTTGTTGTTTGTGATTTTTATTGTTTTGATGATTTATTACCTTCAGTACTGTAGCCCATGTCTTTAAGTATCTCGTCGCTTTTATCATACTTAACATTGGTATATAACATAGTAAGATCGCTCGATTTATCGAATATTACTGCAAGGGTTTCCCTTTCGGCAAGTGTCTGAACGGCATTGTATATTTTGTCTTGCAAAGGCTTTACTAATTCCTGGCGTTTCTTAAACAAATCGCCATTAACGCCAAAACGCTGCTTTTGCAGGTCCTTTACTTCTTGTTCTTTTTGTTCAATTTCAGCCTGACGCTTTTGTTTCATTTCTTCCGTAAGCAAAACCTCATCGGCCTTATATGCTTTATATAACTGATCTATTTCAGAATACTTTGCCTCAATTTCCTTTTGCCACTGTACCGAAAGCTGGTTAAGTTGATCCTGTGCTACCTTGTATTCAGGTATTTTTGAGAGTATGTACTGGCTGTCGATATATGCAAACTTTTGCGCATTGGCAGCCCAAACGCTTCCTATAAGCAACAGAAGAGTAAAAAAGACTTTTTTCATGGCTGTTATATTAGGTTTTTTCTGCATGGTTAGTTCGCGCGGCGAAATTAGCATTTTTTATAATTCTCCCAAATTTTGACCTATTGTGAACACAAACTGGCTACGCTGCATACCCGGGTTGGTTGGCACATTATCAAGCCTGTAGCCATAATCGAAACCTAACAAGCCAAACATAGGCAGGAATATACGTACACCAGGGCCAACTGTTCTGTAAACATTAAATGGGTTAAAAGCTGTAATGCTGCTCCATGAATTACCGGCATCGGCAAAGGCCAATATATATACAGTAGCCTGCGGGTTAAGCGATATAGGATACCTTAACTCAAGCGTGTATTTAGCAATTGAAACACCACCGGTGGTTGGAGATAATGAACCATCATCAACCCCTCTGAGAGCAATGATCTCACGACCGTCAACCAGTGAATAACCAGTTAAACCACTACCACCAAGGTAGAACCTGTTGAACGGACAGAAACCAAGAGCTGAATTATAATCGCCCAATATTCCGAAGCCTACACGGGCATTTAATACTACGTTGTGGCCCTCACTGCCTTCCTTGCCTTTAAAGTTGGTTATAGATGTAAACCATGATGCGGTAAACTTATACTTCTGGAATTCGAGCAGTTTATATTTCTGCTCAGGAGCTTCGTCAGCATAATCTTGCTGAGGCTTTAATAAAGACCATGGTGGGGTCCATTCACCGGAGATCTTAATATCGGAACCGGTGGTTGGATATATAGGATTGTTTCCTTCAGAGTTACGTTGTATCGTTACTTTCGGGCTTATACTGGTGGCAAATCCATTCCCGAATATGAATGTAGACGCGTAGTTCTGGACTGTATAGTACTGGTAGTTCAATGATAATAGCATCGAGAAATAGTCATCTGGGCGTTTCCATGGAACTCCATATCCAACTGAAACACCTTTAATGTTAATTGATTGCCTGTTTGGATCACCTAAAGGAACACCATTGCTTTCGGTAGTAGTGAACATAGTAAAGCTTAACGAATTAGGCTTATGGCCACCTACCCATGGTTGAACAAAGCTAAGGTTGAGCGATTGGTATGGCAAACCGTTTGCCTGGAACCTAAGGCTTATCTGTTGCCCATCGCCTGTTGGTATCGGCTTCCATGCTTCCTTTCCGCCTGTTAATGCACTCCTCAGCGAAAAATTCTTAAAGCTTATACCTGCAGTACCCACAAAGCCAAGGCCTCCGCCCCATCCGCCCGATAATTCAACCTGGTCAGATGATTTTTCAGCTACCTGGTAGTTAATATCAACCGTACCTTTATCAGGATTTGGTGTAGGTGTAACATTCATCTTTTCAGGATCGAAATAGCCCAACTGCGATAATTCCCTTTGTGTACGTATTACATCCGAACGCCTGAAAAGGTCGCCGGGATTGGTACGTATCTGACGCATGATGATCTTATCATTCGTTTTATCATTACCGGTAACAGTTACATTATTTACTGTAGCCTGGCTACCTTCATATATATGCATCTCCATATCAATGGTATCGTTATGCACATAGGTTTCAACAGGTGTTACCTGGAAGAACAGGTAGCCATTATCCATATACAACGACATTACATCATTACCATTAGGGTTCTGGTTCAAATGTTCGTTCAGCATTTCTGAATTATATACATCGCCTTTTTTAATATTCAATACTGCACTCAGGGTACGGGTTGAATACTTAGAGTTACCAATCCACTTAATGTTACCGAAATAATAACGGTGTCCTTCGTTCACCCAAATCTCAATCTTTATCAATCCAGGGTTCGATGGATAAATACTGTCCTTCACAATCCTTGCGTCCCTATAGCCTTTGCTGTTATACTTAGCAACTATCTTTTGCTTATCATCGGCATAATCATCCGGTATCAGCTTCGATGGCTTGAATATAGAGTATGGGAATCTTTTGCGCTTGGTCTCTTTCATCGACCTCCACAGTTGTCCATTAGTTAACGCAGTGTTGCCGTGGAATATAATATCCTCAATTTTAATCCTGTCGCCGCGCTTTACATCGATAAACAGTACCACAGAGTTCGACAAGCTTGAATCCTGTTTCTCCGTTATGTTTACAGTAACATCAGAATAACCTTTGTTCTTAAATTTTGTAACTACCTGTTGCTTTACATCAGCAAGCAAAAAGTCAGTAACCACTTTTCCTCTTACTAATTTAATTTCATCCCTTAAGTCATTAGCCTCACCCTTCGATACACCTCTGAAGGTGAACTTAGATAACCTCGGACGCTCTACTACACTAATATTTAACCATACCTTATCACCTTCAGTTTTTACAACAAATACCTGTACATCTTCAAAAAGGCCCTGTTTCCAAATGTTTTTAATAGCATCGGTAATCTTTTGGCCCGGTACCTGCATTTTATCGCCAACTGTTAAGCCCGAAATAAGCACCAATACGTTTTTATCCATATGGTCGGCACCGGTAACTGTCGGTTGTTCAGCCAAAATATATTCCTTAGGGTTATTCGGGTCGAACTTATTAGTATCGGAGCTAAGCTTCAACTGGGCAGAAGCAGCCAACGAAACAAAAATAAATATATGGAGGAGGAATACTTTACTGAGGATGTTTTTCATTATTGCATTACGTTGCTTAATTGTTCACTTGTTTTCCCAAAACGCCTTTCTCTTTTTTGAAAATCGGCTATGGCTAATTTAAAATCTTCTTTCCTGAAATCGGGCCATAATTTTTCAGTAAAGTATAGCTCTGAGTAAGCTATCTGCCACAAAAGAAAGTTACTGATCCTATGCTCTCCGCTGGTGCGTATAAGCAATTCAGGGTCAGGTATGGAGGAAGTACAAAGGTGCTGTGTAAAGAGTTCTTCGTTAATATCTTCAGGTTTTATTTTTTTCTTTTCAACTTGGCTTGCCAGTTCTTTTACTGCATTAAGTATCTCCCATTTCGAACTATAGCTAAGGGCCAATACTAATGTCATTCGTTTATTAGACGACGTTTTTTCAATAGCACGCATTAATTCGTTATAACATCTCTTAGGTAAGCTATGTAAATCGCCAATAGCCTGCAGGGCTATCTCATTCTCCATCAATGTTTTAATCTCCTTATTTATGGTGAAAACAAGCAATTCCATCAAACCAGTCACCTCATCTTTGGGCCTGTTCCAGTTTTCGGTCGAAAAGGCATATAGGGTAACATATTTAACACCCATTTCGGCAGCGGTCTCAATGGTATCGCGCACGGCTTTAACCCCGTTCTTATGGCCAAATATCCTCGATTTACCCTTTTGCTTTGCCCAGCGGCCGTTGCCATCCATTATAACGGCTACGTGCTGAGGAATCCGGGACATATCAATACCATTATCTATCATCAAAATGAGACTCAGAGATTTTATAAGCGTGCAAAGCTACAAAAGCAAACTTAAAAACGACCATATTATTGTTAAAAATGCCTAAAAGTCGAAATAGCTGTTGGTTATTGAGGTTCGGAACCCAATATAAAACAACATAGTAACAGGGTCATTTATAGGACCGATACTATATGTAGGGTATTCTTGAAACTCGCGATAAGTAACACCTAAAACTATATTCATGTTAGTACGAGGATTCATCAGGTAACTTATATGGCCATCCATATAATTTAAATGCCCTTTTGCACCCTGGCCGATCTTAACTGTGGTAATATTCTTTGTTCCTGAAGTGTCTGAAAGGAAAATATTGCTTCCATTGTTGTTGTTTTCGTCCTCGCCTATTAATGCATAATTCACCTGCAGATGTACTGCAAAATGCTTGGCAAAACGGAAGTTAGCCTGAGCAATGAGTTCTTTAAAATTGGCACCCAATGGGTCTGCCAAAGCCTGGTTATAATGGTTATAGTTCTCTGCAATATTATCATTGGTATAGGTATATGGCCTAACACGATTATACTCAAGCATAACCTCTACCTTAGGGAAGTAATACTTCAAACCAAGCTGATACCCGGTTTTATTTTTAATAGATTCCGCAGGGCCTATATCATCGGCCACCACTTGCCCATAAACGAGTATGTTGCTCGTAATTTTGTATTTAGCAGTCGAACCCAGTAACACATTATGATTATCATCGGCTAGGCCATAGCGGGCAGCATTAATGCCTATAATGGGGTCGAAGTAATTGAAATTATAACATTGTTTATTATTACCATTTGCCGCCTGCCATATCAACCCCTGAAAAAGTCCCAGTTCGAGCCTGTTGGTTGCTGTCCAGCTCAGGTATTGAAAATTTGCCGCCTTTTGCTGGAACAAACCTTCTGATGCAATTGACAGAAGTGAAGGATTAGTATTTATTAAAATAGAATACAAATTGGTGTACTGAAATCTACCGAAGGTAGTTGTTGCTTTAAAGAATGGATAATTGAAACTATTATCAGATAATAAAAGCGAACGGTATCCATCGCCAATAAAATTCTTGCCCTGCCCCAACTGAAAATTAAAATGGCTTGATGGAGAAAACGACAGATATGATTCTGCAACAGAGAAGTCGTAACCATTGGAATAAAAAGAATTACCCGTTGTTGAGGTCAGTTGTTTCACTCTGCCCTGTCCAGGAATTACAGAGTAGGTTTGCACAAAATTATCGACATAGTAAGGAAAGGTTGCCTGGTCTTCGAAGAAGGAAGATGCAAACGAGAATTTTTTACCTATGCCACCTTGTATTATAAAACCCCTTGTGTTTTCGTAAACCTTTCGTAAGGAATCTCCTTTGTCATATCCTGCCTGAAAATTAAAGAGAGGGTCAATGGTGGCCCAGAATTTTTTAACTGTATCGTGAATAATGAAAAGGTTATCTCGGTAAAATTTCCTGTAAAACCAATTTCGCTTTTTACCTGAATTATCGTACCCACGAATAGAGTCGCTCGACATGTATGTATCTATCTGCGATTCGACCATAGGCTTAATACCTGTATGGATTGGAACATTGGGGTTATTCAGCGCATGGTCATAATACGAACTGTATTCCTGGTTAAGGAACAGATTTAACTGCTGGGCATGAAGAGTTGAAAACGAAAGCAGTAATGCTACTGAAAGAAATATTTGTAGCTTAATTTTCAATTTATTTTCTTCTCCGTGTTTCTATGTGTTCTCTGTGTCTCCGTGGTTGTACTTGTATTATGCGAATACCATTTGTTCAACATCTTTATAAACCATAGCAATGCCTTGCTCAAGGCTTATTTTATGTTTCCAGCCCAAGTTATGCAGTTTGGTTACATCCATTAGTTTACGCGGTGTACCATCGGGTTTCGAAGCATCAAATTCAAGTTTGCCTTCATAGCCGCTTATCTTTTTTATAAGTAATGCAAGGTCTTTAATAGTTACATCAGTTCCTGTTCCTATGTTCACCAATTCGGCTTCGTTGTAGTTTTCCATTAAAAACAAACAGGCTTCAGCCAGATCATCTACATGCAAAAACTCACGCATTGGCGAACCCGAACCCCAAATAGTAACTACAGGTTGGTTTTCAATTTTAGCGGAATGGAACTTACGCATTAGTGCAGGTAAAACATGCGAGTTATTCAAATCGTAATTATCGTTAGGGCCATAAAGATTGGTAGGCATAACCGAAATAAAGTTGCAACCATATTGCAACCTGTAAGATTCGCATAACTTAATGCCTGCAATTTTGGCAATAGCATAGGGCTCATTGGTATATTCCAAAAGGCCGGTAAGCAAATACGATTCCTTAAGCGGTTGTGGAGCCATTTTAGGGTAAATGCACGATGAGCCGAGGAACATTAATTTCTTAACTTTATTTACATAAGAAGCATGAATAATGTTCGCTTCAATAAGCAGGTTGTCGTACAAAAACTCCGCACGGTAAGTATTGTTGGCATATATACCACCCACTTTAGCGGCAGCCAAAAAAACATAATCAGGTTTTTCAACCGAGAAAAAAGTAAAAACATCTTCTTGTTTTCTCAAGTCAAGTTCTTTCGACCCGCGGGTAATAATGTTGTTGAAACCTAATGCTTTCAGTTTGCGAATGATGGCTGAACCCACCATTCCCTTATGCCCTGCAATATATATTTTGGCGTTCTTTTCCATTCTATCCTTTTCTGCCACTAAAACACTAAATCTCTAAATCCCACAAAACTTTAGTGTGTATTTCTTTGTGTTTTTGTGCCTTGGTGGCTATGTATTCTTTTACTCATTAAACTTCAATACTTCGTGGCCGCCTTCCATCAAGTACTTATCTTTTTCAAACAGCTTCACATCGCTCGCTACCATTTCCTTTACTAAGTCTTCAATGGTCAGCTTAGGTTTCCATCCAAAAGCCTTAAATGCTTTCGAAGCATCGCCAATTAACAGATCTACTTCGGTAGGGCGGAAATAAACCGGGTCAATTTCTACAATCACTTCTCCGGTAGCTTTGTTAATACCCTTTTCATCTATTCCCTTGCCTTTCCATTCCATGGTTATACCCACTTCAATAAAGGCAAGTTCAACAAACCTACGGACCGATATTTTTTTTCCGGTAGCCAGTACAAAATCATCAGGAGTGTCAATCTGCATCATCATCCACATACCTTCTACATAGTCTTTGGCATGGCCCCAATCGCGCTCGGCATCAAGGTTACCTAAAAAGAGTTTTTTCTGCAAGCCCAGTTTTACCTTAGCCGCAGCACGGGTAATTTTACGGGTAACAAATGTTTCGCCACGTATAGGGCTTTCGTGGTTAAACAGTATGCCATTGCTGGCAAACATATTGTATGCTTCGCGGTAGTTGCGGGTTATCCAGTATGCATAAAGTTTGGCTACACCATAAGGGCTACGCGGGTAAAAAGGTGTGGTTTCCCTTTGCGGAATTTCTTGTGCATGGCCATATAATTCAGATGTAGATGCCTGGTAGAATTTGCACTTGCTTTCTAACTTCAATATCCTAATAGCTTCAAGTATACGTAAGGTTCCTAAAGCATCGGCATTGGCAGTATATTCAGGGGTTTCGAACGATACCCTAACATGCGATTGAGCTGCAAGGTTATATATTTCATCAGGTTGTACCTCTTGTACTATGCGTATAATGTTAGTAGAATCAGTAAGGTCGCCAAAGTGAAGGTAAAAGTTGGTCTTGGCTTCGTGAGTATCGGTGTATAGGTGGTCAATACGGTGGGTGTTGAACATAGAGCTACGGCGCTTAATGCCATGCACTATGTATCCTTTTTTCAATAGACTTTCCGCTAAATACGCTCCGTCCTGTCCGGTTACCCCTGTTATAAGTGCTGTTTTTGCCATGATTATGTATTAATTACTGCAATAATACTGAGAAAAACCGAGATATTGCCACAGATTCACAGATATAAGCCACGAATTACACGAATTATTTAACCGCAAAGACGCAAAGGCACGAAGCGTTTATTGTCATGCTGAACGGAGGGAAGAATCTATTCCGAATTCTGACACGCATCGCACAAATTTCCGCAACCATAACAATGAAATTAACAATAGAAATAACAATAAAAAGCAATAGAATTATCAATAAAACAACCTTACAACGCATTGATTATCAGTATGCCTATTGTTAATTACAATGAATAACAATAAAAGGCAAAAAAAGTCTTCTAAAATCTAAATCAGCAAAGGGGTGGACACTTTTACCACCTGTGTACACATTAATTGATTGATTTTCAAGTTGATTACTAAAAAATATGCTTTTATTTTGTCCACCCCCATCGTCCGCCATAGCTTTAGCGAAGTCGGATACACTCATGTCGTTTTGTGTCGCTTCCTGTCGTACTTGAGCTTTTTTATTCTCCCCTCCATTTTCATATTTAACCCAAGTATTCCTATTCTCAATTTATCGTTTATAGCTTATCACTTACTTACCATACAAAGTTAGCATACAAGTTTCTTTCATTTTAAAAAAATGGAATTTGTTTTTCAACAGGTCGTTAAATAAGAAAATGTACTTTTACTCTAACCCGAATAGCTATAAGATGCAATTACGAACCACTAAAGCAATTATCTCGCTAATTATACTCTCACTTATTTGTAATCTCCATTCTTCTGCCCAGAAAAAAAAGATTATTTATGATAGCACAACTTTCAAACAGAGAGGAAAACTTGAAATCATAAGGAGCGATTCATTAAAGAGCACCCTTTACAAAACCGAAAAATCAGTAATGGTAGTTTCTGATAACCGCCGTTATGGAAGTACTTTACCTTGTCATAAAAACAAAACCGATACGTTACCAAAAATATACCGCCTTGATACTCTTGCAGGCATGCTATTCAAAAACAGACTTCTGACCTCAGACCTGTTGTTAAGATTATATAATATACAAATGCCTGATGATACAATACAAATGAAATCAGCAACTATTATGGTAGGAGTTATTGAGCAAAATAAAATAGATCGCAAATATTTCAAATTCAAAGGAAATATTAAAAAAGTATTGCTATTCCATATTGCTGCAGAATTAGATCCCTTTAATCCTAAATATACTGATTTTATTCTGCCTAATATAAGTGACTTCGATGTGTACTTATTATCGACAATTGAATTTAATGGTAATAATTTGTCCGATTATTTAAAAACAGCGAAAACTATTGATATAACTTTCCGAGGGTTTGAAATATAAACCAAACTTTTAATACCCATTCTCAATATTTATCTAACACAGAGTTCACAGGGAAAACAGAGTTTCACAGAGAATGTAAATTACTTTCATTCACAAAATCAATGATAAATAAAAACTCAGTGTAACTCCTTAAATCTCTGTGTACTCTGTGTTGAAAAACTGAAACTTAAGAAGTAACTTAAATCCACTTATTTATTTCCTCTACTCTATCACCAAATAACTGCTTTACAAATTTTACCAGCTCTGTACCACCAAATGCAACAGTAGATTCATGTGAACCATAAATGGCCCATTTAAAAGACATATCTGAGTATATCGTTTCATAACAATCTATATCTAAACTGTCTATCTCCAATTCATAATCTAGCATATCTTCTTTAATTTCAAATAGCCTCTTTTCAGCATGACTTTTAATGAAATCAATAATTTTATTCTGGTCTGATTCTAATAGGTTTTCTTTCATTAGAAAAATAGTCTCTATTTTGCTCTTTTCATTTAATGGATTCCAATAGCTTCCATCATAACCTAAGTTCATTTCGAATTGCCGCCTAACTTCTTTCGCTTCTATTTCTGAAAGCCTGCGCTTGTATGGAAGCGGCTCAACCTTTTTAATATCTATTGCATTAATAGACTCAATAAGGTCCACGAACTTATTTCTTTCCTCTTGAATTGCTTTTGACTCTATTGGGTTATGCTTGCCCTCAGTAAAACGGCTTTGGCTAATCAATCCTAGTTTTTTCAATTCATCTTTGCAATCATCCATCGATGAGAAATCTTGCCCAACAATTATTTCAACTCCTTGAAGAATAGCCGTCAAAGCATTATAGCGTGGAAATAAATCATAGTCGTTATCAGAGTATGGATTATTATTCCCACTTAATTCCTTTGAATACCGATCCATCCAATACTTATTATTATCAATACAGTATCGTCTTGCTATCGTTATTAAAGCCTCTATGTCTGTCATAGTAAAATGCTTAATTACACCACCAAAAAACTCGGATTCAACAATATTTTTTTGTTGTACGATAAAGGCTTATTGGTTTCTATATTCAAAACCTTTTTACCTGTTTCTTCTGCAATAATTTGCCCGGCTGCGGTGTCCCACTCCATGGTAGGTGCAAAGCGGGGGTAAGCATCTGCCTTGCCTTCGGCCACAATGCAAAACTTAATAGAACTTCCGGCAGAAACGGTATTTACCTTGCCATGCTTTTTCTGTTCTTTGTTTATATAGGCTTCTGTTTCGGGCGATAAATGCGAACGGCTGGCTACAATGGTATAATCGCGCTTAGGTATAAATAATGGCAGCTTTTCTGCTACTTTCATTAATTGGTCATTCCACTGGTAGGTATAGTTGCCGGCATTTAAAATGCGGTAAGCGCCATGGCCCTTAATAGCATAGTACAGCGTTTGCGGTACGGGTAAATATATCAGCCCGAATACGGGTAACCCATCATTTATTAAAGCAATGTTCACAGTAAATTCTCCGTTTCGTTTTACAAATTCTTTGGTGCCATCAAGCGGGTCAACCAGCCAGAAGTTCTTCCAGGCTTTGCGTTCCTCGTAAGGGGTCTCATCCATTTCTTCGCTGAGCACCGGGTATTGGGTGCTTTTTAAACCCGAGCTAATTATTTCATTCGATATTTTATCGGCCTCGGTAAGCGGCGAATGGTCCTCTTTATACTCCACATCAAAAGGCTTGCTGTAAACCTGCATAACCGATTTACCCGCGAGTACAATAATGTTAATGGTTTGAAGAAGTAATTTTTCCGGTATATCGAAACCCATTAAGCAGCGTGATGAAAGTAGTGATAGAGTACATTGTAAAAGTGATTGTACAAAAAGTACAATACAATGTCCCATGCAGCAATAGATATAAGCATATACGAAATAACCTTTTGCTTATCGGGGTAAAACCTTACCGCAAGCATAGTGCCAATAGGTATAGATAATATGATAGGAGTAAAAATGGCAATACCTGCCAATCCCCATTTGTTCCTGACCTTATGGAAGAACTTATTCCCTTCAAACGATTTAGGTGTTAATGCACGTTTACGTGGCCAGTATTTTTCGCGGAATTTACCCCAGCCATCCAACACCCATTCGCTAATATTGGCAAACAGAATGCTGCCGGTTACTCCACCTGCGGTGGTTATGGTAACACCTTTAAAAAACGGGTAATGAGCAAAAACTGCCCAAGGTACCCCGCCGAAACCAAACTTAACAGTACTGAGGGTAAATATTCCGACAATCTGTTTTATCTCATGCCAAATCATAAATCGATATAGCCCTCGTCTTTAAAATGTTATTCGCGCTTAGGGGGTTTTCTTCCTCAAAGATAGAAAAATTTTAATAAAAGCACAAATGGAACGCTGATATAGAATTCCCGCCACAGATTCACAGATTATATAGCTCTGTTATTTATAAAGATTTATCTTTTTATAATCTGTGAATCTGTGGCAATTGTTTTATGCCTTTAAATTTTCACTGATTTATCCCTGCCTTAGCGGCAGACAGGTGTGAGAATCCGCCAAATCAGCGTCATCTGTGTTCCATCACATCCCTACTTAGAGGACCCGCTCTTCTTTTTAAACTGCATTTCCTTTAGCCACTTAACAGGACCCGGTAGATTGTTCTTCCTTATTTTAAGGTAATGTACTTCTTTAGCCCCAAAGCCTTTGTAGAACCTTGCCACATCAGGGTCTGATGAACCCTCAAAATCGAAGGTGAGGTTTTGCTGGGCGTTCTCTTCTATATAGCGGTTTATCAAAAAGGTCATGGCATGCGTATCGAATGCCTTTTTATTGGTACCCGAAAACAGGAATATAGTTCTGCGGTTGCTCTCCACTAAAAAAGCCCCTGCACATAGTTCTTTGTCTTTAGTATAAACTCCCCAACATTGCCCCAGCCCTTTTTTAATGCAGGTCTGCATTAGGGTATTTACAATATTGTATTGGCCCGATGTTATGGCATAATCTTTACCCCTATTGGCTTTAAAAAGGTCAATCACTTTTTTGGGCGATACTGCCTTTGCAATAGCCAGTGAGCCCGATAGAGCTTTCTTTAAATTGCGTTTTGTCTGGGTTGAATAGTTCGATTGCAATGTATCGTAAGGAGAAATAAGGTCGAGCAGATGTGTAACGCCTTCGCCTGTTTCAAACGAATCATCCTTAGGGCGGTTGAATGTATTCAGGCTAAGCTCTACATATTTATACTTGGCAGGTATGGCCCTCAAAAACTCCTTTACCTTTTCATCGGTTATTTTTGAGGTAGAAAACACTCCATGTTGCTGGCTGAATGGCGGCTGATAGGTATACAGGAACCCATATTTTTCTCCTCTGGGTAGCGGCATCACGCTTTTGTAATCATCCTCTACAAGCCCATCCCAATTACCACAGGCAATATCAAGGTACCACGAATAGGCATATATCATACCATTAACCGAACTGCGTATACAGGAGTCCCACTTCGATTTATCAATATCGCTATTTGTAATATACTTTATCACCTGGCTGCTTCTACAATTGTTTCAAACACTCTTCTCCATCCTTTCCATTTGCCCATATCGTTTAGCGTATCGTTATGCCATATACTAACGAACTCGCCCTTGCTTTGTTTCACCTGCTCAATAAGTTTTTTGGTCAATTCAATCGCCTCGTCAGGTGTAACGTTTATATATTCATTAAGGGTGCCATCCATTACTATACTGGAGTGCAATTTAATAGGCAATACTTTCTCTGCTTGCAAATCGTAGAAAAAATAAGGTGTGCATATACTTGCCCTAAACCCGGGGCAGGCTGCATAGCCCATAGAATAATCATCAGTTATACCCAATGTTACAAGACAACGGTACGTATCGGGCAAGACTATGCGTAAATAATGCTGGCGCGATCTGGTTATTTTTTCTTCGGCATTATTGCTAACCCGCTTAATTTCTTCTCCCACAATCTCTCTACTACCCAACGATTGATAGGAGGGATGAATACCCACATGAGCATACTTATCAATTTTCTTTATTAACGCTGCAAAATGGTTACCATCTACATTTATGTTCTTATCATATTTGCTTCTGCTGCCTGCCAAAAAAAAGTAAATAGGTTTGATTTTATGCTTCGCAAAAATCTCTTCCTGGTAATTGTAGGTATCGTATTCATCAGGCTTTGAACCTAGCAGTGTACCTGTTTTGTTAACCATAAAAGCAAAATCGAACTTCAGCAATGCCTTCAGATACGAACCAATAGTAATATGGATTTTTCTGCCCTTGTGTGCATAAGCTACATCCACATCAATGGTCGGGGTAAATGTGTAGGTGTTTTCTTTTATAGTAATAGCCGGAAAAGCTTTCATTAAGATCTCCTGCAACTTTTCTGCCCAAAGATTTACCAATGGCAGGTTAATAAACTTGTTTTTAAAAGCAAGGCTATCATTAGGGCGAAAGCGGCTGTGCATATCACTTTCGTATGGCAGATATTCTTCGTACCGGGTTACCAGATAAAACGATGCAGCAAATACATCGAAGGGCATTGTGCCCTCACTTTGGTAAAATATTTTCAGGCCTTCCCATTCGGTTACAGTTATATCCTGCTTACTTACTCCATTATCGAAAAGCAATCCTTTATAATGAATAAACACTTCACCTTGCACTATGGCTTTACCTGAATAATTTAAACGTGGACCAGTATAATTCGTGTACTCAGTAACATCAGTTGTTACCTTATAGGGGGTATTAATAAGTGAGTCAAAAAATAACGAAAAGGCATAGTTGATGCGCGGGGTAAGCTTAGGCGTATATATAAGCAACTCGTTCATATAGTAAAGGATGGAACATAGATAACATTTACATTTATATAGAACTGACCTTGCCACAAAAGCACTAAATCACCAAAGCCCACAAAATTTTTCGTGTGTATTTTTTTTGTGTTTTTGTGTTTTAGTGGCATAATTCTTCTGTGTGCCATCACTTAAAATTACTCAGTATCTCTTTGCATATAAACTCTGCTGCTTTACCATCACCAAATATGGGCGGATAGGTAAATTCACGTTTGGCTTTTAAATGAGTAAACGAATCTTTAATTCGCTTTGAATCAGCTTCTGCCAAAATAGAATTACCACACTCAACCAGCTCAATCCATTCGGTTTCGGCACGCAATACCACACAAGGCTTCTTTAAAAAGAAAGCTTCTTTTTGCACTCCACCCGAATCCGTAAACACCATGCTGCAGTTCTTCTCCAGCGTCAGCATTTCAAGGAACGAAGCTGGTGGAATAATATGGAACAGCTTGTTCTTTTTTAATTCATTTACAATATTTTTACCATGTCCTTGTTCCAACATTTTCGATGTGCGTGGGTGGGCAGGAAAAACAATATTCAGGTTATTCTTTATACTTATTTCATTCAAGGAACTCAAAATGCTGTTCAACCTTTCAGGGTCATCGGTATTGTTGTTGCGGTGTATGGTAAGCAGAATAAATTCTTTGTCCTTTAAACCAAGTCTGTCAACAATTTTTGTGTTCTTATCGGCCACTTCTGCAAAGAAAAGTGTGTTATCATACATCACATCCCCGCAATGGTATATACCGGGCTTATCGGCTGTAAATGGGTGTTTGTTATTCGGGTTAAAATTTTCTTTTATAAGGTTATTATAACCAGATTTTGTCGGACTGAACAATAAGGTAGAGCAATGGTCGCATGCAATACGGTTGACTTCTTCCGGCATGGCTTTGTTGAACGAACGCAACCCTGCCTCTATATGCACAACGGGAATATGTATTTTAACCGCAGCCACAGCTGCAGCTAATGTAGAGTTGGTATCGCCATAAACCACAAGGCAATCTGGTTTTTCTTTCAACAATATTTCTTCGATACCATCAAGCATCGCTGCTGTTTGTTTACCATGCGAGCCCGAGCCTACATTTAAATTATAGTCGGGTGCGGGTATACCCATTTCCCTGAAAAATACTTCTGACATGTTCTCATCGTAGTGCTGTCCTGTATGTACTATCAGTTCTTTAATGTCTTTTTTAAAGTGTGTATGTATGGCCCTGCTCAATGCAGCAGACTTAATGATCTGCGGCCTCGCTCCTATTACGGTCAGTATCTTTATCATAAATGCTATTATAAAAGTCCTTCGTCAGCAAAGCTAAAATAGCCCGCATCCGAAATTATCAAATGGTCGAGTATTGCAATATCAAGCAATTGCCCTGCTTGTTTTATCTTTTGTGTCAATGCCTTATCCTCGTTACTGGGTTGCAAATTGCCCGAAGGATGATTGTGGCACAATACTATGCTGCATGCAAAATGATCGAGGGCGCTTTTAAATATCAGTCGTGTATCGGCTACAGTTCCTGTAATGCCACCCTGACTTATCTTCTGTCCGCTTATAATTTTATTGGCACGGTTCAAATACATTACCCAAAATTCCTCGCTGCGCAAATCGGCCAAATGGTGGAAGTATTCATATACATCCTTACTTCCTGCAATCTTTTCTTTCTCTTTTACTTCGGCCACCCTACGGCGTTTAGCCAGTTCTAATGCAGCTACTATGCTTATGGCTTTAGCCTCACCTATTCCTTTAAACTTTTTAAGGTCGCGCACCGTTAGCTTACCCAATTCATTCAGGTTATTATCCACACTTTTAAGTATGCTCTTGGCTACATCTACCGCCGATTCCCCCGGCACACCTGAACCAATAAGTATAGCTATAAGTTCAGCATCCGACAATACATGAGAGCCTTTTTGCAAAAGCTTTTCACGCGGGCGGTCCTCTTCGGCCCAGCTCCGTATTCCCGTAATCTCTTTGTATTGGGTGTTATCCATGCTAAAGCAAAGGTAATTAAGAATTGAGAATGGCAAAAGGCTAATAATCACAAAGCCATATTGGGCGTTCCCCTCGTTCCTCGGGTCGGGCTTTACGTTCCAAGTCCTCGCTGCGCTGTGGGCTTTCCACTGCAATCCCTAACGCGAAAAGACATGATCCGTGAAAATCTGCTTAATCTGTGTCATCTGCGTTCTATTTCATAAATTCGCAATCCTTATATAAGACCAACAATTATGGACTATAACTTCCGCGAAATAGAAGCCAAATGGCATAAAAACTGGGCAGCCGAAAAAGCCTACAGGGTAGAGAATGATTTTAGCAAGCCCAAGTATTATGTACTCGATATGTTCCCTTACCCATCAGGCGCTGGACTGCACGTTGGGCATCCATTAGGTTATATAGCATCCGATATTTTTGCACGCTTTAAAAGGCTAAGTGGCTTTAATGTATTGCATCCTATGGGCTTCGATTCGTTTGGTTTGCCTGCGGAACAATATGCCATACAAACAGGGCAGCATCCTAAAATAACCACCGAAATAAATAGTAAGCGCTATAGGGAACAGTTAGATAAAATATGCTTGTCCTTTGACTGGAGCAGGCAGGTAGATACTACAGACCCTAAGTACTACAAATGGACACAGTGGATATTTCTGCAATTATTCAAATCGTGGTACAATACCAAAAGCAATAAAGCTGAGCCTATTGATAACCTTATTGCATCTTTCGAGAAGGAAGGCTTTTCTGGTAACGAGGATATTACTGCATTTACCAAGGACCAATGGAAGGGCTTTTCGGAAAAAGAAAAATCAGACACCTTGATGCATTTCAGATTAGCCTATTTAGATGAAGCCATGGTAAACTGGTGCCCTAAACTGGGGACAGTATTAGCGAATGACGAGGTGAAAGATGGAGTATCAGAGCGCGGTGGCTACCCGGTGGAACGTAAAAAAATGCCACAGTGGAGTATGCGTATGACGGCATATGCTGAGCGTATGCTGACTGACTTAAATACACTCGACTGGCCCGAAAGCATAAAAGAAGCCCAACGCAACTGGATAGGAAGGTCACAAGGAAGTTCCTTACAATTCACAATTGAAAATGGACAGGGTACAATTGAAGTATTCACCACCAGGCCTGATACAGTATTCGGAGTGACATTTGTTACCCTTGCACCTGAGCATGAATTAGTAAAAAAGATAACTACTGCCGATAGAAAAGCAGCGGTAGACGCTTATGTAAACGCTGCAAAAAACAAATCGGAGCGTGAAAGACAAGCCGATGTAAAAAAGATAACAGGAGAATTTACCGGGGCATACGTATTGCATCCTTTCACCGGCAAAAAAGTCCCGGTATGGATAGGTGATTATGTATTGGCAGGCTATGGCACAGGAGCCGTTATGGCAGTACCTGCGCATGATTCGCGCGACCATGCTTTTGCAAAACATTTTGGTTTAGATATACCGCAAGTTATTGAAGCTCCAGCGGGATGGGACTTCAGTAAAGAAAGTTACGATGGCAAAGAAGGCAAATGCATCAATTCAGATTTTTTAAACGGACTGGATGTAAAGGATGCTGTTAAACGCGCCATTGCCGAAATAGAAAAACGCGGATTAGGAAAAGGCAAAGTGAACTTCCGTTTGCGCGATGCGGCTTTTGGCCGCCAGCGTTATTGGGGTGAACCGATCCCCATCTTTTATAAAGATGGCATACCGACACCGCTTAATGAAAGTAAATTGCCATTGGTATTGCCCGAAATAGATAAATTCCAACCTACTGAAACAGGTGATCCGCCACTGGCACGTGCAAGTGATTGGAAACACCAGGGCAAGTACAGTTACGAGCACACTACTATGCCGGGCTGGGCAGGCAGTTCGTGGTACTATTTGCGCTACATGGACCCAAACAACGACAAAGAATTTGCATCGAAGGATGCTATAAAATACTGGCAGAATATAGATATTTATGTTGGCGGTGCCGAACACGTTACAGGCCACTTGCTCTATTTCCGTTTCTGGACAAAGTTCTTATTTGATTATGGTTATTTGCCATTTAACGAACCTGCGAAAAAGTTAGTGAATCAGGGGATGATACAGGGCGTATCTCATTTTGCACTTTTCTACCCGAATTCAAAACCTAAAACCTACATTTCATTCAAGGCCGCTCCTCCAGCAGATATACCAACTCTTCATTTAGAAAGGGTAGATATTAACATAGTAAAGAACGAAATGCTGAACATAGAAGAGTTCAAGAAATGGCGACCAGAAAATGCAGATGCTGTATTTAAAACAGACCCCAATGGCGAATTTGAATGTATTACTGAGGTAGAAAAAATGTCTAAGTCAAAATGGAATGTTATAAATCCTGATATTGTGATTGAACAATACGGAGCAGATACATTCCGCATGTACGAAATGTTTTTGGGACCAATTGAAATAAGCAAACCATGGAGTACACAGGGCATTAGCGGTGTGCATGGCTTTTTAAAGAAATTGTGGAGGATATTCTATAATGAAAATGGTTTGGCACTGAGCAATGAAAAAGCTACGCCGCAGGAGTTAAAAATATTACACCGCACCATCAAAAAAGTGAAGGAAGATATTGAGCGCCTTTCATTCAACACATCGGTAAGTGCATTTATGATATGCCTGAACGAACTGAATGAACTGAAATGCAATAAGCGTGAAATAATGGAACCCTTGTTGGTTGTATTATCTCCGTTTGCACCATTTATTACTGAGGAATTATGGAGAGCTATTGGCAACAAGATCTCTATTTTAAAAGCTACGTTCCCTACTGTTAACGAAGCTTATTTAACTGAAAGCACTTTCTCATACCCGGTATCGTTCAATGGTAAAACCCGCTTTATGCTTGAATTACCACTGACTTTAACCAAAGAACAGATAGAGAAAGAAGTATTAGCCAGCGATGATGCTAAAAAGTGGATACAAGATACACCGATAAAGAAAATTATCGTGGTGCCGAATAAGATTGTGAACGTAGTCATATAGTTTTAGCCACGAATTGCACGAATTAAAAACGAAAAAGTGAAACACTTATATTCTTTAAATTTTGTTGCACTTGTTTGTTTATTGCTTTTCTCATGTTCTCCTTCATATGAATTGAGAAGGCACATAACCGATAAAAACTATTATCGAACCTACACTCCCCCAGATGGGGTTAAAATTTCAAATAATCTATTTTACGACCAAACAGAAGCACAGAACACCAGCTGGAGAGAATATGAGTACTGGACTATGAGGGTTTTTGGGGCAAATTCTAATGAATACAAATCAACCAAGCTAGATACACTAGCATGGATTAACTCAACATTAGCAAAAAACAAAATATCATGCCTGAATAGTTTCGTTATCCATTACTTACGAAACCCCATATATAACAGTTATCCGGTAGTTGGTGTTTCACAAAAACAGGTAATTGATTTTTCAAAATGGCGTTCCGATAGAGTAATGGAGTATATCTTAGTTGCTAATAATATTATCAAATGGGACTCAGCACCAAATAGAGAAACATGTTTCACAATTGAAAAGTATTATACCGGTAAATACAAAAACATAATACCTGATACGAATTTTAAATACTATCCAAGTTTCAGACTTCCTGCTATTGCCGAATGGAAAATTGCAATACATTATGCTGACTCAGTCGACAAGGACATCTATAAAGACAAAGTTCCAGCCTTTTGGTCAGATATTAAACCCTGCGTAAATGATACTTTTACTAAGGATCCGACTATAAACACTAATCCATTTGGAAAGTCACAAAAAGGACATCCAATTTATAATCTCAGAGGTAATGTTGGGGAATGGACCTCTGATAGCAATGTCAGTATTGGTGGAGGATGGTTCGACAAAAAAGAAATCATACTAACGCAAGACACATTCCATGTAAATAAACCCAATGCATGGACAGGTTTTAGAAACGTCTGCGAATGGAAACAATGGGCAAAATAAAGCCACTATTTTTCAATTGCCGTCTGCTTTAGCTGACGGTATCAAAGCATATATAATTCTTGGCTTTAGCCTAAAACATTACGCTTATTTGGGGCTAAAGCCCAAACTTGTTTTACTTTTAAATCCGTCAGCTAAAGCAGACGGCAATTGAAATACATTACAACCCAATCCTGAATGGATTGAACATAAGTAGCCACCGGTGTAACCGGTGGGAGTAAAGAAATAATCATAACAACCCTGATGGGGTTGAACCCCATTAGGGTTCTGATAGTGTTGCGTATTATATACCATCGATTTCATCGGTGGCTACTAACATTAAACCCCTCCGGGGTTTCAATACAATAAATCTTTGGGGGCTTTGTGTCTTGCGAGAAACACTTCGACAAGCTCAGTGTGACAATTTAATTCGTATAATTCGTGGCTATGTATTTAGTTCTTCTGCTTAGCCAACCACTTCAAAGCCTCTACCTCATCAGTAAATACCTTTAATGGCGATTTTATCTTCTTGATTTTAACAGCATAATCGGCCATAAGGTACACGCCAATAGTTTTGGCAAGCACAGCAGTTGCAATACCATGCTGGCCCATAATTTCATCTACCACATATTCCAGTGCATCATCGGTTATGGTAAAATGCGGGCGCAGGTCGTACAGCATTAAGCGTTTTTCTTCTCCAAGGAATCGTGATGTTTCTTTAAATGATTTTGCTAACGAAGGCATATCCACGTGCGCATCTGCAAGTATGCGTTTGTGGGCTACATTATTATTATCTACCTCCACCCTTGCAATACATGTAGTAAGGCTGCCGTGCACAGGTTCTGTATGTTTTATTTTTACTGCCTTTTTAGCCTTTGCAGGTTTATGTTTAAGTACAACCGACAGTTTTTTTTCTATTGCTTTTCCATTTTTGAAAGAAAGCAACCATGCTTTGGCTTCCCTCATGCCATGAAACACTTTTACAGGCGGGCTGCCAGCAGGGCTGTTGTCAAAATAATGGCCTAATAAACGAATACCGGGTTTATCGGAAACTATAGCTGATGCAATCCGTGTTTTACTCAGCAAATGTTTATGCAGATACTCCATGCCCTTATTGTTAAGGGTAAAATTCGGGCGTGCATCATACAGTATAAGGGCTTTCTTGCCACCTGCCAGTTTAAAACCTATTTCATCCGATTCCTTAATGGCTTTATCATCAAGGTGGGCATTGGGCCTTACTGTTTTATGTATAATGCCATCGGCATCTTTACTGACTAAGCAAGTGTCAGTTTTTATTTCTTTCAATTTCATGCAACTAATATATAAATATTCTCATGAAACGGCAATAATTCGTCCAATTAACAATTACAACAGTTCAATCATTTGCACAAATCGGAGTAATTCTTGCACATAAACGCATGTTAATATTTAACATATTTTATGAGGCATTCATTCAAATAATCATTGGCAAATCCCTTATCTTTGCTTACTATGAAAAGAATAATCGACTTTATGAATAGAACCAGGATTTCGCTATACCTGCTGCTTGCAATTACAGCAACGTTACTAATATGTGCTGTTTGCCGCCAACCGGCCGGTGCGGGCGATAAACGCAAAGCCACACTTGCCCTGATGATGGACAGGCTTAAAGATATTCATTACAGCCCGCTTGAACTGAATGACACCTTATCGGAAAGGGTTTATAAAATGTATCTAAAGCGCCTCGACAGTAAAGATTTCTTCACTAAAGATGATATGAAGCAGATACAAAAACTCGAATACAAAATTGATGATGAAATTGGTGCAGGTACATTTGAATTTTACGACCTTGTTAATTCTCTTTATACTACCCGCCGCGAACAGGATTCAAACTTTGCAAAAGCTTATTTAGCGAACCCTATCAACTTTAAAATAAACGAAAACGTACAGCTCGACCCCTTAAAAATGGAATATGCCAAAGACACTGCTACTTTGCATGACCAATGGAGGCGTTATTTAAAATACCAGGTAATGGCAGATCTTGTTGATGCACTTAACAAGCAGGATAAGGTAAATGAAAAGAAAGATACCACGGTTATGAATGATGAGGAAAAAATAGCCTACAGAAAAGATGTTGAAGCCCAAAAGAAAGATACCGTAAAGCCAAAAACATACGAACAACTGGAAGTAGCAGCCCGTAAAAAAGTATTGGATGCAACCCGCAAAACATGGTTGGCCTTTGCAAAAGAAAAAGACCAGCAACGCCTTTCCTTCTTCCTGAACTGCATAGCCAATTCATTCGACCCGCATACTGAATATTTTGACCCACCGGACAGAAAGAATTTTGACATAACTATGTCGGGTTCCTTGCAAGGTATTGGTGCACAGTTGCAGGAAAAAAACGGGAACATTACTATTGCCCGCGTAGTACCTGGCAGCCCTACCTGGAAGAACGGAGAAATTAAAGAAGGTGATATTATTATTAAAGTAGCCCAGGCAACAGGCGATGCTGTTGATGTACAAGGTATGGCTATTGATGACGCCATTCAGCTTATACGCGGTAAAAAAGGAACCATAGTAAGGCTCACCATTAAAAAGCCTGATAATTCAACCAAGGTTGTTGTGCTGGTGCGCGATATAATACAACTCGACGATACTTATGCCCATGATGCAGTAATAGAAGAAGGTGGCAAAAAAATAGGCTATATACGCCTACCTGAATTTTATACCAATTACGATGGCGCCGGTTCGCACACCAGTTATGGCGATATAAAGCAATTGGTAAAAGAACTGAATGCCGCCGGAGTTGATGGTATTGTAATGGACCTTAGAGATAATGGCGGAGGCTCGTTGGGAGACGTAGTTAAAATGCTTGGTCTCTTTATTCCTTCGGGGCCTATGGTGCAGGTAAAAGGGCACGGAGATGCAGTACAAGTGCAAGACCCTAAATCTTACCACACCTACGACACAGGAGTTTTATACCGTGGCCCATTGGTGGTAATGGTTAACGGTGGCAGCGCTTCGGCATCTGAAATATTTGCAGCAGCCATACAAGATTACAAACGCGGTATCATCATGGGTTCGCTTACCTATGGTAAGGGCACGGTGCAACAAATGTTCGACCTCGATGAATTCATCAACCCGCAGTATAAGGACCTTACTCCGCTGGGCTCTATAAAAATAACGCTTAGCAAGTTTTACCGTATAAATGGCGGCACTACGCAAAAAGATGGCGTTACCCCTGATATACCAATGCCTGATGCTTACCAGTATTTATACCCTAAGGAAAAGGATGAGGACTGCCCAATTATTTCAGATAAAATACAGCCGGCACCTTATGCCTTATGGACCAACCCGCCTGCTACATCAAAATTGCAGAATGATTTTGTGCAACGTACCGATAACGATTCTATCTTCCAGTTGATACATGACCAGGCGCTTGAGTATAAACGCAGGCACGACAAAACCATGTTTACACTGAACCTTGATGAGTTCCGCAAGGAAGGAAAAGAGCTGACCGATAAAGACAAGAAGTTTGATGTAATTAACAAGCCGTTAAGTTTTGCCCAGATCTTAGGGCCTGATGGTAGCCCTGCTCCTAAACAAGTAGATGTTGGTAACAATAAACCTTCGCTGGTTTCGGGCGGCAATAGCTACTCTATTTTTGCAGTAGGTGATGAGGCTAAGAAAATGAAAGCAGATACATCTGAAGTAAAAACAGAGAATATAAGGTTACGGCAAATCACCCGCGATTATGAATTGTACCAGGCCACACAGGTACTTAATGAAATGAAATAATTTCGACAAAAAATTAGTTAGCGAAGCGTATATGGTAAATATTCCTCTTTACTGTAAGTTATTATTTAAGCGGCTTCTCTTACTGTTAATACCCTACGAGCTTTGCAGGGTATTTTATTTCGCCTATAATCATCATTACTTTGCATCGGTAGATTCGGGCAAGCTTTTCTATTATATGTTCATCGGGTTGCGGTTCGATGTTCCGGCCATTATAATGACCAACTTACCCTTCATTTTACTGAGCCTTTTACCGTTCGGTGGCGAAGAAAGCATTTACCGCAAGAGTGTACTAAAAACTGTTTTTATGGTAATAAACAGTATCGCTATTTTTATGCAGTTCGGCGATTCTGTTTTCCTCCCTTTTGTTTACAAGCGTTCCACTGCCGATATATTCAAGTTCCTTAGCCTCGGCAGCGATTCAACCGATGTAATGCCTAGTGTGGTTAAAGACTACTGGTATGTGCTGATCTTTTGGGGGCTTATGGTTTTGCTTACCTACCTGCTTTACAGGCTTACTGAAAGAAAACGCCCTTTTGAAAACACAAAACACTATGTAGCCACATCTATATCATACTACATCGTATTACTCAGCATCATGTTTTTGGGTTTCCGTGGCGGATGGCAGGAAAAGCCTATTACCCTGTTAGATGCATCGTACTATGCACCTGTGCACGATATACCCCTTGTAATAAATACACCCTTCAGCATACTTAAAACCTTTGGAGAGCCGCAGCTTAAAGAACATAATTTCTTTAACCCTGAAGTATTACAAAAGATATATACACCCTATAAAATGCCGGAAGGTGGCACATTTAAAAAGTATAATGTGGTAACTATTATACTTGAAAGTTTTTCGAAAGAATATATTGGCGCGCTTAACAACAGGCACAAAACAAACACCCCATTCCTCGATTCACTTATTTCGCAATCGCTCACATTCGACAATGCATTTTCTGATGGTAAAAAATCGATAGAGGGCATACCTTCTGTTACTGCCGGCCTGCCCACATGGATGGATGAGCCGTTTATAATCTCAAATTACAGTAAGGACAGTACTAATACCCTGGCAAGTTTATTAGACAGGGAAGGATATACTACAGCCTTTTTTCATGGTGGTGCTAACGGGACTATGGGCTTCACCGATTATTGCAAAAAAGCGGGCTTTAAGTATTACTTCGGCAAAACAGAATACAATAACGATAAAGATTTTGATGTATGGGGAATATGGGATGAACCCTATTTCCAGTATTTCGCCAAAAACTTAGATACCCTGCACAAACCTTTTTATGCGGCACTGTTTACTGTTTCTTCACACCATCCTTTTAATATACCTGTCAAATACAAAAACAAGTTTACGCGCAAAGGACAGGAAATGGAAATATTAAAATGTGTACGTTACAGCGATATGGCTCTGAAAGAATTTTTTGAAACTGCATCGCAAAAGCCTTGGTTCGACAGCACACTGTTTGTGTTGGTAGCCGATCACGCCGGGCCAAGTGAGGACCCATATTATTCGAACCGGGTAGGCATGTATGAATTGCCAATTATTTTTTACATGCCGCATTCAAACCTGAAAGGCAGGTCGCACACTACCGTGCAACAGATTGATATTATGCCAACCATATTAGGCTACATGCATTACCCTTACCCCTACTTTGCTTTTGGCAACAATGCATTCGATTCAACATCAGACCACTTTGCTATTAGCTATATAAATGATGTGTACCAGTTGTGCCGTAACCCTTATTGTCTGCAAATGGAAGGAACGCGCGTTACTGCATTATATAATTACCAAAAAGACAGTATGCTGATGCATAACCTGGTGAAAGAAAAGCCAATGGTTCGCGATTCTATGTCGACCATACTTAAAGCCGTTATGCAAACCTACAGCTCATCGGCTATACATAATGCCATGTATATAAGAAAAGGGGCCATTCAGCCCCCTTCTGTTTCAATCAAATAAGAATCTTTGTTTATTTGGTACGGACAATTACACCTGCTTTCTCTTCGTAAATCTTAACCAGTTTCTCCATTACCTTATCTATTTCTTTATCGGTAAGTGTCTTGTGTTCGCTTTGAAGCAAAAACCTGATGGCATACGATTTTTTACCCTGCTCAACCTTATCTCCCATATATACATCGAATACCGAAACTTCTTTCAGCAATTCTTTTTCTACCTGGTAGGCCAGTTGCTTTAATTGGGCAAACTGCACATTCTTTTCGATAACCAGCGCAAGGTCGCGCGATACTTGCGGAAACTTTACAATTTCTTTTATTTCGCGTTTAGCGGAAGCAAGGCTCAATATATTCTTCCAGTTAAAGTCGGCATAAAATACCTCGCCTTTTACATCGTGGTTTTTAAGTACAGTATGGCTAACCTCTCCGAATGTAACCAATGCTTTGCCTTTATGCAATACATTCAATCCGCCTGCAAACGAAGTACTATCTTCAATATTCTTTTCTTCCAACGATATTTTACCAACAACTTTCTCCAATACCTGATTTACAAAACCTTTCAGGTAATAAAAATCGACAGGCTTTCGTTTTATGTTCCAGCTTTCCGCTGTTTTATTTCCTGTTACCCAAATTGATAAATGTTCCGTTTCAGCAAATCCTTTTTTCAGTCTTGCTGTAGGTTCTGCCAAACTCAAACAGCTTCAAATCGGCCCACTGATTGTTTTGGTTACGATTTATACACACTAAGCCATTATTAAGCATGGCGCTGCGCAACACATCCAAATCAGAACTAAGCGGGTTAGCTATTCTAACTACCGAAGAATCCATTCCGAAACGCGATGAGGTAAGGGATGTATTCATAATCTCGGTAAAGCCACTTCCGCTAAGCAGAATACTTATTTCTTCAAATACTTTATCGGCGCTTATTCCTTTACTATGCACCATGGGTAACTTAATGGTAGATGGTATGGGTATGTTGTTAAACCCATAGAACCTCGCTATCTCTTCCACTATATCGGCCTGCACACTAATATCCATACGATAAGTAGGGAGCAATAATTTCCAATTGCCTTCAGTATGCGAAACAATTTTAATGCCCACATTCAGTATAATGTTTTCCATTTCGGCATTGCTCACATTATGCCCTAAAAGCTTTCTTCCGAAATCAGCAGAAAAATCCAAATGCCTTTCTTCAGCTTTTACCGGGTACACATCCTGTTCAGCCGAAACAGTTGCTCCCTTGCAAACTTCTAATATAAGGTCGGCAGCTCGGCGCATAGCATAAGGTGTGTTGCCCATATCAACCCCGCGTTCGAAACGGAAAGAAGCATCGGTATGAAATCCATAACGGCGTGCTGTTTTACGAACATGCGATGGCTCGAAGTAAGCGCTTTCAATAAATATACGCGTAGTGCTTTCCTTCACTCCCGATTCAATTCCACCATACACACCTGCAATACACATAGTATCGGTTTCATTGCAGATCATCAGGTCATCGGTATGCAGTTTGCGTTCAACACCATCAAGTGTAACAATAGTTTCACCTGCTTTGGCTTTACGCACAATTACTTTATTGCCTTTTATCTTATCCGCATCGAATGCATGCAAAGGCTGGCCTATTTCGTGCAATACAAAATTGGTAATATCTACAATGTTATTTATAGCACGTATACCAATAGCGCCCAGTGCATCTTTTAACCACTGCGGCGACTCAGCTACTTTAATTCCGCTTACAGTTACACCGCAATACCTTTTGCAGGCTTCCGGATTTTGCAATACCACCTCTATATCAGCCTTACCACTTGTGTTGTAATTACCTGCCTTAGGTATAGCTAATGATAAAGGCTGCGAAGGTTTATTGCGAACATTAATAGCCGCTACCAGATCTCTCGCAGTGCCTATATGCGAAATAGCATCGGCACGGTTAGGCGTAAGGCCAATTTCAAATACAGAGTCTTTATATATCTTAAAATATTCCGATGCAGGTGTACCCACTTTGGTATCTGCAGCTAAAACCATAATCCCTTCGTGCGATGCACCCAGGCCAATTTCATCTTCTGCGCATATCATTCCTTCAGATGCTTCACCACGTATTTTACTCTTCTTTATTTTAAACGATTCGCCAGTGTAAGGATATAATGTGGCTCCGTCGGTAGCTACAATTACTTTTTGACCCACTGCAACATTAGCAGCACCGCAAACGATACTCAATATTGCAGGGCCACCAACATCAACAGTAGTTAACGAAAGTTTATCGGCATTGGGGTGCTTAATACAAGTCTTTACCTCGCCAACAACCAAGCCGTTTAATCCACCTTTCAATGACTCAAAATCTTCTATGTGTTCTACTTCTAAACCAATTTCAGTAAGCAAACGGCCAACCTCGCCAGGAGGCAGTTCTATAGCGGCATATTTTTTAAGCCAGTTGTACGATATTTTCATAACAGCATGTTTTACCCTGCAAATGTAAGCGCAAATAAGTAAATGGCCTCATTTTTGTATTAAAGCAAGGTAAACTTTGTTTTATTTAAAAAGTATAAATTTGCCCTATAAAACTCCAACATGAAAAAAATTACATTACTTATTATTGCCTTTTTTGCATTTGTAACATTAACAAATGCCCAGCACTATGTGCTTATTGGTACAGCCTATAATGGCGGCACAAATGGTGTCGGCACCATTTTCAGGCACGACTTTCAAACAGGAAAAGATACGGCTATTGTAAATTTCGATAACACCAATAATGGCGCATACCCTATAGGTACATTAGCTGTGGACCCTAACGATAGTCTGCTTTATGGTTTAACAACAGGCGGCGGAACAACCGGTTATGGTGTTCTTTTTAGCATAAATGCTGCAACCGGTAAAGACAGCACCCGATTTACCTATAGTCAATATGTAAGTGGAAATGAGCCATACCAAGGCAGCATGACCTGGTATAACAACAGGTTTTATGGCTTAATATGGGCAGGTGGGCCCAGCGATTCGGGTGTAATATTCAGTTTTAAGCCGGCTACGAACGATGATAGTACTTTGGTAAACTTTACCAAAACACAAAACACTGCTTACTACCCTTGGGGCACACACCTTACCCCTTATAAAAACGGACTGATGTATGGCATGACATATGGCGACCAGAATTATGGTGCACCACCTACTTACGTTGATAGCGGTACCATATTTTACTATAACCCGATTACCGGTAAAGATAGCGTAGTATTAATCCTAACCAGGCAGACAGGATATAACCCAGAAGAAGGTGAATTGATTTTAGACAAGCAAAACGGCTTACTATATGGTGTAAACTATGCAGGTGGTAC
>Ga0207054_1049_pt1 | contig 41794 bp, 33 predicted proteins | sample Alteio_BWMinCont_60_FD_153288 | JGI IMG/M metagenome (GOLD analysis project Ga0207054, IMG submission 153288) | Enriched cells from forest soil in Barre Woods Harvard Forest LTER site, Petersham, Massachusetts, United States -... | ecosystem: Environmental > Terrestrial > Soil > Temperate forest >... | reverse complement strand
CCTATCTATCATACCAATGATATGAACAAGGGCTGGAACGGTTCGGTGAACAATGATGGCCATATGTGTCAGCAGGATACTTACGTGTACCTAGTTAATGTTACTGACTTCAGGGGTACTAATTATTCTTACTTAGGTAAGGTGAGCCTCTTGAAATAATACATAGACACCAAATAAAAAGCCCCGCAATATTATATTGCGGGGCTTTTTTATTTAATACAAATCTGAACTTACTTAGCTACAGCCGATAATTGTTTATCAAGTACATCCATAACCTGGCGTACTGCATTAGCTGAAGAATCGAGCAATGCTTTTTCAGCAGCGTCGAGCTTAAGTTCAATTATTTTTTCGATACCATTTTTACCAAGCATTACCGGAACACCAAGGTAAATGCCTTTGTAACCATACTCGCCATTAAGCAAAGCGCAGCAAGGGTAAATACGATTTTCGTTTTTCACAATGGCTTCAACCATCTGTGCTGCCGCAGCACCCGGCGCATACCATGCCGAAGTACCTAACAGATTTACTATTTCTCCGCCACCATTCTTAGTCCTTTCAATAATAGCGTCAATTTTTTCTTTTGGAAGTAATTCAGTTAAAGGAATACCTGCAACTGTTGTATAACGTGGTAGTGGAACCATAGTATCACCATGTCCGCCAAGTAACATACCCTGAATATCTTTAGGTGAACAATTTAATGCATCAGCAATAAAAGCCCTGTAACGTGCAGTATCTAATATACCCGCCATACCAAATACCCTTTTCGAATCAACCTTTGCAGTAAGATACGCGCAATAGGTCATTACGTCAAGTGGATTTGATACCACTATAATTTTAGCATTAGGCGAATATTTTATTACGCTATCGGTAACCGAACGAACGATACCGGCATTGGTAGCAATTAAATCATCGCGGCTCATACCCGGTTTACGTGGCAAGCCCGAAGTAATAACCACAACCTCAGAATCTTTGGTTTGGGTATAATCGTTGGTAGAACCAACTACGCGGGTGCTATATTCATTTATAGGAGCTGCTTCCCAAACATCAAGAGACTTCCCTTCTGAGGTGCCTTCTTTAATGTCAACTAAAACAACTTTGTTTACTATATCTTTCTGGGCGATTACATTAGCACAGGTTGCCCCAACATTACCTGCACCTACAACAGTTACCTTCATGATTTGAATATTTAATTGCGACAAAATTAGTAAAGAAACAGTACAAAAATCAATTGTTGATTTCTAAATGCTGAATGTTAAAATCAACCTAAAAATCGAGCATTACTTTAAGATTCACCTCCCGGGCTGTGAGGTAATTAGGTACGGCATATTTCCTTCCATTTACATCCTCAATCCAGTTATATGATATAACATTATTAACCTGCAACAGGTTAAACACCTCCAGTCCTATCCATAATGATTTGAAATACTTTGATATTCCGGTTTTTATATGGCCACGTTTACCTATCACCAAATACGATACACCCAAGTCGACCCTTTTGTAAAACGTACTCCTCAAAGTATCTCCATACACAGTAGAACCCGGAGGGCCAAAAGGCAGGCCGGTGCCAAACAATAAATTCAAATTAACCTTCAGGTTAGGAAAGCTTGGCAAATAATCCTGAAAGAAAAACCCTACCGTAACGCGCTCATCTGTTGGCATTGCCATTACGCCCACATTATGTTTAGCGCTATCTGTAATAGTTGTATTGGCAGTAACCCCGGGAACAATTTGCTGTCCGTAACTGTTATAATAATTGTAATAATATGCATCATGTATCTGGTAACTTGCCTGCATTGCCGACACACTAAACCACGATTCGAGACCTTTTACAAAGTCACCGTTTATCTTCATATCAGCCCCTTGTATATGGCCACTGGCAGTTTGATTAGGGAAGTATGCTACTGCAACATTATTTAATTGGTATGGCTCTACACTTACCAAATCTTTATAATATGCTTCAGTTATCAGCTTAAATGGCGCACCCCATGCTTTAAAGTTCCAATCGGCACCAGCCACAAAATGTATTGATTCCTGATCTTTTACACTGGTAAGCAGGCTTCCATCTGCTTGCAGCATTTCTTTATAAAATGGTGGCTGGTAATATAAGCCCGATGAAAGACGGAACATAATATCGTTTTTCCAATGCGGTTTAAATGCTAATGTTGCCCTTGGGCTTATTACAGTTTCATTATTTATATCCCAGTAATTTGCACGCACACCCACTGTAACAATAAATGTAGAAGTGTCAGATAATCTCCATCGTGAAATATTTTCCACATATCCCATCAAGCGGTTCGATTCGAGCGTATCATAACCTTTGGCTACGTTTTGCAACTGCAGAGAGTAATTGTTGTATGGCAATGAGTACCCGGCAGAGTCTATCAGGTTCCACTGGCTTATCTGGCTTACAAAACTTTCGTGTTGGTAGGTTGCACCCCAAATTATTTTACTGCGTGAGCTGTAATCATAACTACCGGCATGCTGAAAACTGAAAACATTTGCGTTTAAATTATCGCGTGCATGTTCAACATAAGCTCCCACTCCAACACCATAAGCAGCCTGCCCAAGGCTCGAGCTACCCAGATTAGAATTCAATTGGCTGATGAGGTATTGGCCAATAATATCAAAGTTCTGGCTTTCCTGGTCATTATAAGCGGATGCAGTAAACCTAAGATTGAGTTTATGTTTTTTATCGTTGCGATAAATATTTTTATCGTACACTGCAGAAACAGCACCCATAGTAGTCTGGTAAGTATCATCCTCTAAGCCTTGAAAGTAAACCTGTAACTGGTATGCCTCACTAACTGTACCGAATGAAGCCGTTTCGCTTTGCGGAACAAAGTTATAATCGTTCAATGAAAAATTGCCGAGTATGTCTATCTCCCAGTGGTCGGTAAGCTGGTAGGTCATAAACAACTGTGCATCTCCAAATTTTGGTTTATAGTCGCCTTGTATATCAAGCCCTTTAAGGAGGTATTGGTTTGATTTATAACGCACCCCGAATATCCACGTAAAGCGATCACTTTTACTAACTCCTTCCATGTGCAAGCTGCCACCTAACAGACTGGCAGATGCCGAAGCCTCAAAATCTCTTGGCTTTTTATACGTAACATCAAGCACAGATGATAGTTTATCGCCATACTTGGCCTCAAAGCCACCTGCTGAAAATGAAACGGAAGAAACCATATCGGGGTTTACAAAACTTAAGCCCTCTTGCTCGCCGGCACGAATAAGCAGAGGGCGATATACTTCTATTCCATTTACATATACTAAGTTCTCATCGTAGCTACCACCACGCACCGAATATTCCGAACCTAACTCAGTGCGGCTGAATACACCGGGCTGTGTCATTAGTATGGCATTAAAATCTCCCGAAGGTGTTGGAATAAATTTGACAAGTTTGGGGTTGAGTTGCATTATTTCCTGTGCATCGTGCCTTGCTGCAATTACCTGGAAGGTATCGAGCCTTGAACCAACAGACATATGCATTTCAATATTTATCTCTTTATTCTCTCCACTCTTTAAGTTAACGGTAAAATGAACTGATGTGAATCCGGTATGCGAGAAAAACACTTCTACATCTTTTCCGGCCGGAACCGAATAGGTGTAACCACCAACGCTATCGGTAAATGCAGGCAACTGTGGCAAACCGGCAAGGCCTATAAAAACAAGCTGCATTGGCTGGCCAAGACTGTCCTTAATAGTACCGTGTATAGTAGCCTGTTGGGCAGACGCAGAAGCGAAGAAGCCAAAAAGAAAAACTGAGGCGAAGAATATTCTTATTCTTGTTATAATCACACTATTAGGTAAAGGGAACAAATATAACTAACGCCTGTAAGTGGAATTTATTGGATGTGCCTTAATTTTATTGCACCTTTAACTCACCGTCTTTCCAGGCTTGTATAAACTGGGCCCAAGCCACAGGATTGAGCAGGTTATTAGGCGGATATTGGCCGGCATAGTAAAGCTTGTTATTTTCCTGCTGCATGGTATTCATAAAGCTTGCTTGTGCATCCATAGGGAACCCTTCCATTTTAGCCTTTTGTTGAGCAAGCGCTAAGTTCCTCTTTGCCCTGTCAAGGTCATTATCGGGCAGGTTGAGCCTTTTAAAAGCATCTACAAACGATTCTTTAGATGGCCATGGGTATATAGTTACTGATTTAAGATTTGCAGTATCCTTATCCATTAAGTGAATGAGTGAATACCTGTCAGTTGATAATGTATCAGGAATAAAGTAAGCGCTGAGGCGAAAACCCAAAGCTGTAAACTCTACCGTATCACCTGGTTGGGCAACAAACGAATAGTAACCCGAATAATCGCAAATGGTACCATGAGAGGTACCTTTAATTATAATAGCTGTAAACGGTACAGGTTGCAGAGTTTGCTTTTCGAGCACCATACCCGAAAACTGTACTAATTGCTTATGCTTTGGTTGTGCCTTTATCAGAGAACATGGCAGCAAAAAAAGAACGAGTAGTATTGTTTTACAAAAAGACTTAAACATAATTGGGGTTAATTAAAACGATATGGAGCTATTAGTTCGAATGTTGGAATGCGTACTTCAAACGTAGAGCCATCACTTTTATTTTGCATTAAATAGGTGCCGCGCATTTTACCGGCTTCGCTTACCAGCGGGCAAAAAGATTCATATTGATATTCGTCATCGGGGTATAAAACAGGTTGTTGTGAAACAACTCCTTCACCCTCTACTTCATTCCAGCCGGCTACCGAATCGAATATATACCAGTGCCTGCGCAAAAGTTGCACAGTCTGGTCGCTTTTATTTTCGATGGAGATACGGTACGAAAAAACATAGTACGCCTGCTGCGGGCGCGAGTGCGCTGCTTCATACGTAACATCTACGCTTATTTTTATTCCGTTTGTTATTTCAGTAGCCACCATTATACCTTTAATAATATACAAGTATAGTAATTTGCACTATACAACAAAATGAACGAGGTCATCTTATTTAGACGACTTAATAGGCAATAACTTGCTTAAGTTGTTTTACAAAGCGCGATTTTGGTAGAAAATCCCACTCCAGTTCATTACCCATTGGTATAGGTGTATCGAATGATGCACAACGTATAACAGGCGCATCAAGGTATTCAAAACAGTTTTCGTTGATAAGAGCAGATATCTCCCCTCCTATTCCACCGGTGTAAGTATCTTCATGCAGTACAATAACCTTGCCCGTCTTTTTTACCGATTCGTAAATAGCCTCTGTATCAAGTGGTGAAAGTGTACGCAGATCGATCAGGTCAGCAGAAACATCAGGCATGTTTTTCAATGCTTCTAAAGCCCAGTGTACACCAAAACCATAAGTAATAATGCTCACATCCTTACCTTCCAGCACCCTTCGTGCCTTTCCAATTTCAACTGTGTAATAATCATCATTTACATCTTCCGAAATACTTCGGTATAATGCTTTATGTTCAAAATAAATTACCGGATTAGGGTCTTCAAAAGCAGCCAATAACAAACCTTTAGCATCGGACGGAAAAGCAGGATAAACCACTTTAAGTCCGGGAGTATGTGTAAACCATGCCTCATTACTTTGCGAGTGGAAAGGCCCTGCACCTGTGCCGGCACCCGTAGGCATGCGCACTACCACATCTGCATTTTGCCCCCAACGGTAATGCGATTTGGCAAGGTTGTTTATTATCTGGTTAAAACCACAGGTAACAAAATCGGCAAACTGCATTTCTACCATTGCCTTATAGCCATTAATAGATAAACCAAAGCCCGCACCTATAATAGCTGATTCGCACAAAGGTGTGTTGCGTACCCTTGCTTTACCAAATTCATTTACAAACCCTTCTGTAGCCTTAAATACTCCACCATACTCTGCAATATCCTGACCCATTAAAATAAGGTTCGGGTGTTTTTGCATGGCTTGTTTCAATCCGTCTGAAACTGCATCTATATATCGCTTTGGTTTTTTGTTGCCAGATTTAGCCTCAGTAACTTTGAACGTATATGGCTTATACACATCTGTATACTCTCTGGCTTCGTCTGCTTTTACAGGTTGTTCTGCCATGGCAGATTCTAGGGCCTTTTCAATATCGTTCTTTATGCCTGCACGCAACTCTTCAATAACTGTAGGAGTAAGCGCACCTTCTTCCAATAAATAGTTTTCGTAATTGGTAACAGGGTCTTTTTTGCCCCACATATCGAACAATTCCTGTGGCACATATTTAGTACCCGATGCTTCTTCGTGGCCACGCATGCGGAAGGTCATACATTCCAGAATAAACGGCCTGTTCTTTTGCGCTATTTTTTCTGATAACAGTTTTATGGTATCATACACTTCAAGTACATTATTACCATCTACCTGTACACCTTCTATGCCATAACCAATGGCTTTATCAATAAACTGTTTGCAACGGAACTGCTCGTTTGAAGGAGTAGATAATCCGTACCCATTGTTCTCAATAATAAATATAACCGGCAGATCCCAAACGGCTGCCACGTTGATAGATTCATGAAAATCGCCTTCGCTACTACCACCATCACCACTAAACACTACCGTAGGCCTTGTGCCTTTCTGCTTCCGTAACATATCGCCAAGGGCAATACCATCGGCTACACCCATTTGAGGGCCAAGGTGTGATATCATTCCTATGATCTTATACTCCTGTGTGCCAAAGTGGAAGGACCTGTCGCGACCCTTTGTAAAGCCACCATTCTTACCTTGAAACTGCTTAAAAAGCCTGTCAAGCGGAACATGGCGTGATGTGAACACACCCAGGTTACGGTGCATAGGTAATATATACGATTCCTTATCGAGCGCCATTGCAGCGCCTACCGAAATAGCCTCCTGCCCGATGCCCGAAAACCATTTAGATACCTTACCCTGCCTGAGCAAGGAAAGCATTTTTTCTTCAATAAGGCGGGGCAGTAAAATGCCTTTGTATATTTCTACAAGGCTTTTGTTATCGTGCTTTTTACGGTCGTATTTTATGGCTCGGTCGGTAGCTATCATATGGACTTATTTTGTGCAAAAGTAGACAATAATTAATTGAAAATGGCAGGCCACAAATTTCACGAATAAGCTACCATCTGCCATAAATAAAACCTTCCCCGGAAGGGGAAGGTTCAAGATATCTAAGTTTTTTTTAAGTTCTCCCTATCTGGGAGGTGAAGCAACAATTACCTGTGTCCTTCTCCTCCACCATGACCACCTTCAGAATGTTGTTGTGGTGGTGCCTGATGTTGTTGTTGCATTTGGTGTTGTTGAGGTGCTTGGCGTTGCTGCTGAGGCATCGCTTGTTGGTGTTGTTGCGGAGCCTGATGCTGCTGAGGCGGAGCCTGTTGGTGTTGTGGTGCCTGATGTTGTTGTGGAGCCGCTTGTTGGTGTTGTTGCGGAGCCTGATGTTGTGTTTGTGCCTGATGCTGAACAGGTGCCGTTTGGTGTTGTGCCGGTGCCTGATGCTGCGCTGGCGCAGCAGTATGAGCAGGAGCACTTGCATTATGCGTTGCTGCTGTATGTGGCGCTACAGATTGTCCTTTAGCGTCAAATCGTTGTCCGCCTACAGTACTTTTTGCTACTACCGAAGGATTTCCATGATTTACTGATGCATGCTGGTTCTTGCTGATACTTGCACTATGTTCGTGCGATTGTTGTGTTGAAGTAGGTTGAGCATGTTTTTCATTTGATGCAGTTCTTTCTTCGGCTGTAGGTTGAGCTTCTACCCCACCTTTACCATTAAAACTTGCACGGCCTCCGCCGCCACCAGCTGCAGACTTGTCTTCGTATGTATTGTGTACTCTGCTGCCATCAACATGGCTTACTGCTGTATTATATCTGAAATGGCCACCATCCCAACGGCCACCGTAGTAACCATGTCCGCCATAACCGTAGCCATAATTTACGCCGCCGTAAAAGCCTACGTGTTCGCCCCAATATCCTCTATGCCATAGGTATACTCCATTATCAAAACCCCACCAGCATGGTGTCCATAAAAAGCCAATTGTTGGCGGTTCAACCCAAACACCGGGTACCCAATAATAACCTCCATCATCATAGGCCCAGTATCCGGGAGTCCATATATAACCATCGTATGGACAATCTGGTTGAACATATACCGGAAGCTCAGGTGGAGCAATAGCAACTTGTACCGAAACCTGCGCCTGAATTTTTGTTACTCCTAATAAGGAGAACATTGCGATTATAAGAACAACTATTTTTTTCATGATTTTATTTTTTATTTGAACGGTTTATTTGTATATTTACGTTTACAATTAAGTCCTTAAAAATTAAAGTGTTATCATCTTTTCGGTGAACGGTATAAATGAAAAGATAAAACGCATTTTTAATAAGGATACAAAGATTGAGGTATTTGAACTTTAGGCCCTTACATTATCATTAAATAACATTACATATTTCACACTAAACAGAACAAAATGATTTACAACACGTAAAAGACATTAACAATCAAACCATACCCCCACCATGAAGAAGTTAATTACTACACTAGTAGGTATTATGTTAATCCTCAACATTACCTACGCACAATCAAAAAAGAAGAGCGGCAAGCTCGACAGGAAAACATACGTATGCGCAGTTTTGCCTGACGGTAAAAAGAAAGCCAACGTTGACGAATTAAAATTTGTCAGCGGAACGTTTCAAACCAAAGACATGACCGATGATGGCTTTAAAGCGGCAGAATATGAAACCACTATAGATTCAAGCGGAGCGCAGCCTGTAATTTCGTTTACCTGCACTGCCAAAGACGATAAAGAAGGCACCTACGAATGGACAGGCAAAATAACAGGCGATGATATTGAAGGTACAGGTAAGCTTACCAGCACCAAAGGCAAAACTAAAAAATCATTTTCGTTTACCGGCTCACTTAAAGGCAAAAAGACGAAGTAATACACTGCCATAGATTCACAGATTAAAAATGATGCTGCAATTTCTACCCCAACCCCCTAAAAGGGCTTTAACACAGGTGGAGTGCCTTTTGTTTTCAAAGCCCCTTTAGGGGTTTGGGGTAATCTGTGGTGATTTAATTCGTTTAATTCGTGGGTAGTTTTTTACTTCTCATCCGTAACAAAGGCAAGTTTATTTTTAGCCTTGTTCACAGTAAGCCGGGTAATTTTTGAAATGCCTCTTCCTTTTAAATCGGCAAGTACCTGCCAGCCTTTTTTAATATCCCTAGCATTGCAATAAACAATGCTTGAACCGCTTGATGAAAGTATCCATCCATCTTCGGTAATGTAAAAATCTTCCGTACCTATTGGTAACTGAATCCACTTTGTAGATGTACCCTTAAAGGCAGCTTGGTATTGCCTGCCAGGCTTATCTTCCAAGTGCTGTTTCTTTGTACTTAATGCCTCAGCATCTAAGTAAGTCACCCAATTACCGCTATGTAATATGCTACACAGCACAAGTCCCTTATTATAACTAAAAAGGCTACGACCTATACTATCATCTAAATATCTTTCAGTTTTGTCTCTAATGTTTATCAGTTTTAATGAAATGGGATTGGTAAGCACAACAGCAGCAATTTCATCTTTATTTAACCAGCAGTAATACCCGATAGAATCTTTACAAGTGTATATTTTCTCGGTTTTAGTACCATCTAATGATACTTTGGTTAAGTTTTGTTCAGCACCTTTTACTACTGAAATATAGTTACCATCAGGAGTTAGCTTAGGCGAATATTCAGCCTCATTGTTATTGGTGAATTGTTTTGAAACCTTGGTTTTAATGTCATACAAATAAACATCGGTTGCTTTATTATTGCGCTCGCTTACATAGGCTATAGAATTCAGTTGCTCAATAAACACCGGCTGGCTATCATAGCCTTTGTTATTACTTACATCAGTAAAAGAGTTATCTGCCAGGCTAAAGGCATTTCCCTTTAGTTGAATGTTGAGTAAATAGATTTCGGTTGAAGGCAGATCGGGTGCGGGTGGTGTTTGTTGGGCAAAAGCGGTAAGGGTAAAAGAAAGAGAAAGTATTAGAATTAAAAAGTGCTTCATGTTATTGCTTTATTTCATTGCTCGTTTTATTCTTCTCTTCTATAGATTTTACTTATTAATTGGTGGCGGTGGTGGTATTTTAATTTCCTCACCATTTTCTTCATAATATTTACCAGATATCCATTTATCATTGATGTAAACAGCTTCACCCTGTAATTTTCCATCCTCGTAATATTTCTTTTCACTACCATTTTTTTGGTCATCAGTGTAAGGTGTTTCACGCTTTAATTTTCCGCCCTCGTAATATTCCCTTTCAATACCAATTCTTTTACCATCAGTATATGGTGTTTCGGTCTTTAATTTTCCACTCTTATAATACCATTTTGCAACACCATTTTCTTTGCCATCAGTCACTGGAGTTTCACCCAATAGTTCTCCACTCTGAGAAAACCCTTTTACAATACCATTTTTTTTGTCATTAGTGATAGGTAGTATCATCATAAGCTTTCCACTTGGATAATATCTTTTTTCAATACCATTTTCCCTTCCGATGCTATATGGAGCTTCTTTTTCCAACCTTCCATTTGCAATATTAAATTCATGTACCATTCCATCAAGTATACCTGATCTATAAATAACAAGACAATAATAAATTGCATTCTGAGTATCCTTTATAATTATGCCTTGGCTGTTCATATACTCACACCACTTGCCCTCCTTCAATCCATTCACCATTAAATTTTTCGCCTCTGCTTTATTAGTAAATCCACTATCTGGCAAGGCTTGTTGGGCAAAAGAAGAAAGGGCAAAAGAAAAGAAGAGTATTAGAATTAAAAAGGGCTTCATGTTTCTCATTTTTTGTATTCGGTATAATCTGCTACTTTATAATATGTATAATCCAAATCTATCTGAATACACGAACAAGCTATATCATTATCTCCATCCGCTTTTTTCCTATTACATATTTTAAGCTTATGATCATGGAAGGTGCTATCTTTCTGTGGTATAGTTTTGGGGTGCCATCCATTGTAGCCAAATATACCGGGCGAAGGAGCATCGCCATCAGCATCAATCTCATAACCGGTATTTACAGTAATAGAAACCACTTTGAGCTTAAGCATATAACCGACTTCGGTATCTTGTACAATTTCATAAGAACCATTTATACTTGATAACGGATTAGGGACCGGAGTTCCTGGGTGGTAACTATAAGTCCCATTCGTATCAAAAGAAAATGAATTTACCCAAGCTTCCCCTCCACCGCAATACCCTTCTAACCATGTTCCTATTATTTCTTTCTTTAAATGAGAAACGCTACATAAACTCTCGTTTGTAAACTTACTATCGGGTATTGTCTGCTGCCCAAAATCAGAAAGGGATAAGAAAAGGGAGAGTATTAGAATTGAAAATGGTTTCATACTACTGTTTTATTTCATTACCATTTTCCTCATAATTCTTTGCTGTTTCAGCAACACCATTATTATAGATTGTCATACTCTTTAATTTTCCGTTCTCATAATATTCTTTCTTAATTCCATTTGTTCTGTCATTATTTATAGGAATTTCAGAATTTAAATTCCCATCAACATAATATACTTTTGCTAACCCATTTTTTTTATCATTGGAATAAGGAACCTCTTCTTTAAGTTTTCCATTCTCATAATATCCTTTCCCCAACCCATTTCTTTTACCAGCTAAAAAAGGCACTTCAAGCTTCAGTACTCCACTCTCATAAAACACCTTAACCACTCCATTTTTTTCACCACTTAAATAAGGTGCCTCACCCATTAATTTTCCATCAGCATAATATACTTTGGCACTCCCAATTATTTTGCCATTATTATAATAGCGTTCTAAATACAATTTTCCGCTTTTGTAATAACCCCATGCTTTTCCTGAAAGCACACCAGTTTTATAAACAGTAAGCAGGTAAAATGGTGCGTTGGTGTCTATTGTAGGGTTAAAAGCTGAATCCTTATATTCAATCCACTTCCCTTCCCTATTACCGTTTAACATTGTATTCTTAGCCTCCGCTTTATTAGTAAAACCTTGCTCAGTACTATTATTACAGGCAATACAAAGGGATATTATTAGAATTAAAAATGGCTTCATGTTTTATATGAGCGGTTTATTGAATTACTAAGGTAAGAGTTTTATTTAAAGTTATTTTTATTTGCCCCTATCAAGACCTCACCCTGCCCTCTCCTTGTTTAAGGAGAGGGTTGGGAAATTTTATAATAATTAATCATAAAAGGCTTTTCGTCCGCCCCTCTCCTTGAGCAAGGAGAGGGGAACTAAAGGGGTGAGGTCTTGACGGGTAGTAGACAAAAATTCGTGTAATTCGTGTCAAAAAAGCACAAAATAAATGTTTTGATATATTTGCACCCTTAAAACTTAAAACTACAGCAGTATGTCCATTAAAAAGATAACTGAATTACTTGGCAAAGATGCCGACAGCTTATTGAACCACAAGAGCAAAACAATAACCAAGGAACAGATACATCATCCGGGTCCAGATTTCGTGGATCGTTCGTTTGTTGGCTCAAACCGTAACATACAGGTTTTAAAGAACTTACAAAGCATTTATGGCCATGGCCGTTTGGCTAATACAGGTTATGTATCTATACTCCCGGTTGACCAGGGTATCGAACATTCTGCAGGTGCATCATTTGCCCCTAACCCTATTTATTTCGATTCAGAAAACATTGTAAAACTTGCTATGGAAGGTGGTTGCAATGCAGTAGCATCTACTTACGGGGTACTGGCATCGGTATCGCGTAAATATGCTCACAAAATACCTTTTATTGTAAAGATAAACCATAGCGAAATGCTTACATACCCTAACAAATTCGACCAGGTTATGTATGGCACTGTTGAAAGCGCATGGGAAATGGGTGCTGCAGCTATTGGCGCTACTATATATTTTGGTTCGGAAGAGAGTACACGCCAGATACAGGAAGTGGCTGAAGCTTTTGAACTGGCTCACCAATTGGGTATGGCTACTGTTTTGTGGTGCTACTTACGTAACAACGGATTCAAAAAGGATGGAGTTGACTACCATGCATCGGCTGATTTAACTGGCCAGGCCAACCATATAGGTGTTACCATACAAGCAGACATTATTAAGCAAAAACTGCCTACCAATAACGGCGGATATACAGCAGTAAACTTTGGCAAAACAAGCCCTAAGGTTTATGATACGCTTACATCACCTCACCCTATTGACCTTTGCCGTTACCAAGTAGCCAATTGCTACATGGGCAGGTTTGGCCTTATCAATTCTGGTGGCGAATCGAAAGGTGCAAGTGACCTTGCTGAAGCAGTTGCAACAGCAGTAATTAACAAACGTGCCGGTGGACAAGGACTAATATCGGGCCGTAAGGCATTCCAAAAGCCGATGAAAGACGGTATTGAACTTTTGAATACGATACAGGATGTGTATCTTAGCAAAGAAATTGATCTAGCTTAAAAAATGGAATCGGAAACCCTTCTACCGCCTGCAATGAACAACAACTGGTTTAAACGAATAAAAGAAGGTATAACAACCTCCACCCGCGAGAAAAAAGAAACTCCGGAGGGGCTGTGGTATAAATGCCCGTCGTGTAAGAACATTATTCCTTCTGAAGAGCATTTGGCCAATATGTTGGTTTGCCCTAAGTGCGAATACCACGAAAAAATAGGTTCGGAAGAATATTTCCATATTTTGTTCGACGATAAGTTTACTGAAATAGCAAAAGATATTAAGCCTACTGATCCTCTACACTTTACCGACACCAAGCCTTATATCGACAGGCTAAAAGCATCGCAGGAGAAAACACATTTGAATGATGCCATACGTGTGGCAGAAGGAAAAATGAATAAAGCCAAGCTTGTAATTGCCTGCATGGATTTTACTTTCGTTGGCGGTTCTATGGGCTCGGTAGTAGGAGAAAAAATTTCACGTGCAGTTGATAAAGCAATTGAGCTTAAATGCCCTTTGATCATCATTTCGAAATCGGGTGGTGCACGTATGATGGAAGCAGCCTTTTCGCTGATGCAAATGGCTAAGACCTCTGCTAAGCTTACTTTGCTTGCTGATGCTAAACTGCCTTATATATCATTACTTACTGACCCTACCACAGGTGGTGTTACTGCATCGTTCGCTATGCTAGGCGATTTGAATATTGCTGAACCAGGTGCACTGATAGGCTTTGCAGGCCCACGTGTTGTAAAAGAAACCATTCGCAAAGACCTTCCTAAAGGTTTTCAAACGGCAGAGTTTTTACTTGAACATGGCTTTTTAGATGCTATTGTTCACCGTAAAGAACTGAAAGCAAAGCTGAGCATGTTGCTCGAAAGCCTTAAAGTAGAAGTTAAAGCCTAAGCCTTTCCTGAAAAAATAGTTAGCCACAGCGGAAAAGCTATCAGCTTAAAGATGCGGTTGTTATCGGGCTTCCCTGGGTTATTGAATAGCCTATCGTAATCTTTTAATATCTTCTTCCTGTCCATAAAGTCATCTAACACAGGGTTCTCGAATATATACCTGATGTCATCTTTTATTTCCGAGATCCACTTAGGACCAGGGGTATTGTACCCTTTCTTATCTTTTCTGTCGAGCACTTGTTGTGGTACTATGCCTTTCATGGCCTCACGCAAAAGGGGCTTTAGTTTCCCTTGCTGTATCTTATATTTCGATGGAATGGAGAAAGCATACTCAATCAAATTAATATCATCTGAGAATGGAGTCCTTGACTCAACCGAGTGCCACATACTGCAACGGTCTTCGCATTTCAGGTAACTCTTTAGCAATGTATTATTGAAATCGTTTGATAAGGCCTCATTCAATGAACCTGCTACTTCAGGCTTATTATTTAATTGCGAAACATGCTGATTCAGGAAGTCTTTATTCAGATACTTCAATTCCGTATGTATCGACAATCGGGCTTTCAACTGTTGTGCAGCTGGCAGCCTGAATAAGTACTCTTTTAAAACCAATTGTTTGAAATATTGTTTTAACGAGGGAACCAGTTTCTGTATCTCCTTCGACGCTTTTAAAAAGTCAGCAAGGCCCTTGGTTCTCAATATATCCTGCAGGTAATAGAAGTAATACGATTCGTAACCGGCAAATAACTCATCTCCTCCTTGTCCGTCGAGTACTACTTTAATGTTGTTCTCTTTTATCAGTTGCATTACCCTGTACTGGGCATACGTACTGGTGCTCCAAATAGGTATATCCTGACAATAAATGAGATTCTTTAAATCCTTTAACAGTTCTGCACCGTTTGGTTTTACACTATGTGCTTTACTATGCACATGGTCCGAAACGATCTTTGCCCAGTTACTCTCATCAATGTTCTTCTCATTAAAAGAAACTGTGAACGTATTCAGCGCACTGTGGTTTGTGTTATAAATAGTGCTTACAATAGCTGAACTATCAATACCACCACTCAGGCACGAACCCACTTCTACATCAGCTCTCAGTCGTAGTTTTACCGAATCAGTTACCAGCGAACGTATTTTCTCTATGCCTTTCTTTTCATTAAATGATGAGTTATCATATTCTTTCGAGTAAGGTAAAGTATAGTATTTCTGTTTTTCAATATTGCCTGTTTTAATATCAATTATCAGATTATGTGCAGGGAACAATTCCAAAATACCCGAGAACATCCCTTCTTCTTCTTTCTCCATTGATGAAAAGAGCCAGTAGTCGAATATCGCGCTGCCATTGGGCTTAAAATCTATGAGACCGCTTGCAAGTAAAGCCTTTTGTTCCGATGCAAAGGCAAAGCAGGAATTATTATGTATGTAATAAAAAGGCTTCACGCCAAACCTATCACGGCTCGCAAACAATTGTTGCTTTGCTTTATCGTAAATAACAAAAGACCACATGCCGTTAAAATGGTTTACACAATCAGTACCCCATTGCTTGTATGCAGCAAGTATTACTTCAGTATCTGATACGGTATGGAGCTTATGGCCTGTTTTTGAAAGTTCTTCACGAAGCTCCACATAATTATAAATCTCTCCGTTATGCACTATCCACAAGCTTTTATCCACATTGCACATAGGCTGGTAACCCGTAGGCTGAATATCAATAATACTCAAACGGCGATGTGCAAGTATAGCATCTGCTTGTCCGATTTTGTTTAATGCTTGTGATGGCTTTTGTAATATGCCCGATTCAATTATAGCTCTTGGTGTATCTTCTCCAAATGCGGGAATCTCCTCATTCCCATTTATCACTAAATACCCCTCACCATCAGGGCCACGGTGCTTTATGGCATTGTTCATTTTTCGAACAGCAGCAACTGCATCGATGGATGCATTATTGAATTTAACTATGCCTGCTATTCCGCACATATAGTACTAACGTGTGTTTAACACTTTATTGTAAATCGCCATAAATTGGTTGGCAATCGATTTTGCATTTACCTTATCTATTACCGATGCCCTTATACTTATAGGGTTATTAAATCTATCTCTTTCAGTTACAATTGAAGTCATTGCCGTATATAGCTGTTCTTCATTTTTTACATCAATCAATATACCGTTATTGCTATTTACATATTCCGATATGCCTCCAGCTTTAGTTGCAATAACGGGTACTCCGCAGCATAGTGCTTCAAGTAAAACAATTGCCTGTGTTTCGTAATTACTAAACAAAACAAAAGCATTTGCATTTTGTAAAAGCGATACTAATTCATGTTGTACTTTCGGGCCAACAAAGTGAACGCAATCAGTTAATTTCAATGACTTACTCAAACCCTCCAATCTTTCTCTATCGTCCCCATTACCAACTATGGTTAGTTCGGTATTAGGGAAGGCTGCATGAACACGCTGAAATACGTTGAGTATGCCCGATACGTTTTTCTGGGCATCATCTAATGCAGATACATGTATAAACTTTATCTTTTCTGTTTGAGCTTTGTTGGCAGGAGTTGTAAAAACATCCGTATCTACCACATTCGAAATAACATGATAGTCGTTATTCAACCCAAGTTTTAACATTTGGTTCTTCAAATCATTGGAAACTGTAATTACAGCAGAGGCACTCTTTACTGCTTTGCGGGCAAGCATTTTCATTACAAAACCTTTATACCTTCCATCTTCCGGAAAGTAGCCAGTCCAGTGCTCAGTAATAACATAAGGTACATTCCATTTGCGCTTAAGGTGCATAGCTATATTGGCAGCTGGTATAATTACATTCAGGTTTATTATGTCAGGCTTGCCTTTTTTTTGCTCATATACACCAATGGCTTTTTTCCATGCTGTATTATACCTCAGTAACCTTTTAATGTTCGAAATAAGCGGTACGCTACTCTTAACTTTTTTAAAACTTACCCTAACGGTATATATTCCATCTTCTTCTATTTCCTCTACTCCATCTCGCTCACCTGCATAAACAGATACTGAAGCCATATCGCAAACAGCAGCCAAAGCGGCAGCATGCCTTTTAACAAAAATGCCCAACATTGGCTTTACCTTATTGGGGTACCACGACGATATATATAATACTTTCAGCTTTTTATCGTTCATTAGTATAGTTATTGCATTTAGCAATAACGCAGATTAACAAGATTTTGTACAATTTTAATGATTACTTTGCAATGCCAAACCTATAATGCGTAAAAATACAGATGTATGCAGTTTTTAAACAAGTTTCTTGAAAATTTCTTCAAAAGTGAAGGAGACAGGAAGAAGCTTGTAAGCGTAGTTATACCTTCATTTGCCATTCAATCTGCAGCAATTCTTTTTGGCCTTGCAGCTAATTATATACTTGCCAGAGGCCTTGGGGCAAATAATTATGGAGTATTCTCCTTTGCTTTTTCTGTTGTTTTTCCATTCGTAAACCTGGTTTCGTTCGGCTTAGGGGTATTAATGGTAAGGGAAATGCCTCATATTATCACCAAAAACTCACCCGGCCTATTAAAAGGATTGCATTTATGGTCGCTGAAACTGGCAATACCGGCATGCATTATACTGGGAATACTTATTGCAACTATTGTTTATGCATTACCTACAAAAGACTATACCGTTCCTATACTTATAGCAACTGCTATAATTCCTTTTTATGGGCTCATGAACTACTATACAGCATCTATAAAAGGGATGCACAAAATAGTCCTTTCACAAATATCAGATAACCTTATAAGGCCAGGCATTTTTTTAGTGATAATTGCATGGTTCTATTTTTCATCTAATAGCTTCGGCGTTTATTCAGCTATCTATATCAATATTATAGCCTTTGCTGCCGGTATGATTTTTGCCTGCATTATGTTTTACAAATCAGTAGAACTTAAAGGAATAACACCCGAATACGACACTAAAAAATGGTGGAAAGGAATGGGCTCGCTATCTTTATTAAACGGAATATTAAGCCTTGATGCACGCCTCGACCTGCTAATGCTGGGCTTTATAACAAACCCTACACAGGTTGGTGTTTTTAGTATCACCCACAAAATAGCACTTACCCTTTACTTCTTCCTTTCGGTAATGAATACAATAATTGCCCCAAGCATATCGCGCATGAATTCGCTGAATGATAAGGTGGGCTTACAGAAAATGATAACCAAAACGGTACGCTGGGTAATGATATTTTCGCTACCTGCCGGAATACTTATTATTGTTTTCAGTAAATGGATAATGCTTTGTTTTGGTAAGGAATATATTATTGGCCAACCAGCCCTGATAATTTTATGTGTTGTACAGTTATTCAGTATATCATGCGGACCGGCAGGAGTAATATCAATGATGACAGGGCATGAAAGATACAACACCATTGCAACAGTAATAAGCATGGCACTAACAATCATATTCAATATTATACTTACGCCAACTATGGGCCTTACCGGTTCAGCTATAGCTGCGTCAATTGGTATTGTGGCCTGGAACATTTATATGATAACAATGGTGAAAAATAAAGTAGGAATAACATCGTGGATATATACAATAAAATAATTTTGTGTCTATGAAAAAAATACTTATTACCGGAGGTGCAGGCTATATAGGTTCGCACACCATAATCGAAATGCTTGAGAATACTGACTGGGAGCCAATTTCAGCAGATAATTTCTCTAACTCTTCTGCGGTAACCTTTGATCGCATAAAAGAAATAACAGGCAAAACAGTTATAAACTATGCTGTTGACCTGTGCGATGCAAAAGCCACCAGGCAGATATTTGAAAAGAACCCTGACATTGCAGGCATTATTCATTTTGCCGCTTTTAAATCGGTACCCGAATCAGTTGAGAAGCCTCTTATCTACTATCACAACAACATCGAATCACTGGTGAATGTGTTGGCTTGCGCAAAAGAATTTAAGGTGCCTCATTTTATATTCTCATCATCATGCTCGGTTTATGGCGATATTGAAAAATTACCTGTGAATGAAAGTACGCCTTTAAGTAAAGCTGAATCTCCTTACGGATTCACCAAGCAAATAGGCGAAGAAATGTTAAACAACTTTGCAAAAACATGCAACACTATAAAAACGGTTGCATTACGCTACTTTAATCCTGTTGGCGCACACCGTTCAGGCAAAATAGGCGAAGTACCGGCACAGCGCCCCAACAACCTGGTGCCTATGATAACCCAGACCGCCATAGGTAAACAAAAAGAGGTGATTGTTTTTGGGGATGATTACACCACCAGAGATGGAACCTGCATCCGCGACTATGTACATGTATGCGATATTGCCCAGGCACACATAAGCGCATTAAAATATCTCGATGCTGATAAAGCAGCTCCTCCATTTTCTGTACTTAACCTTGGCACAGGCAATGGTATAAGTGTAATGGAAATGGTAAAAACATTTGAAAAAGTAAGCGGCACCAAACTTAATTACCGCATTGGCCCGAGACGCCCGGGTGATGTAGTAGCTATTTATTCGGATATGACATTGGTGAAGAAAACATTGGGCTGGACACCAAAATACAACCTCGATGAAATGATGTCATCGGCATGGAAGTGGGAGCAAAATCTGAAGAATAGTTAGATTTTCACCTTAAGGAATTCTGCAAACTTTTTTACAGCCAGGCCTCTGTGGCTTATTTTATTTTTTTCCTCCAGTTTCATTTGTGCGAACGAAATCATATATCCATCAGGAACAAAAACAGGATCGTAGCCAAAGCCTTGTTCACCCATTTTCAGTTCAGAAATAATACCGTGAACAATTCCTTCGAAGATATATTCCTTGCCATCAATAATTGCGGCAATAACTGTTTTGAATTTTGCCGAACGGCTTGATGCCCCTTTTAACTTGCCAAGTAGCTTTTCAATATTGTCATTGGCGCTTTTACCCTCGCCGGCATAGCGTGCTGAATAAACTCCGGGCTCACCATTTATAGCATCCACCTCAAGCCCGGTATCATCGGCAAAGCAATTACATTTTAGCTTATTGTAAACAAACCTGGCCTTTAATATGGCATTGCCTTCAATGGTATCGGCAGTTTCGGGTATTTCATCAGTAATACCAATTTCATTAAGGGTACTGACTTTTATTGCGGGAGGTAATAAAGGTTTTATTTCAGCTACTTTGTGATTGTTATGCGTAGCAAAAACAAGTTGCATAGAACTATAGCTGCTTAAATCCGATAAGAATTACAGCACAACCCGATCCTGCATTGGTAGTAGGATTCAGCTGGGCATCTATAATACAATCTACAGTAGATTTTATAGTAAAATCCCAATACGGTGCATTTTGATATTGGCCGTTTGTGAACAAAACATTCCGTTGAGAATCGTAAATAGTAAATATAAGGTTACCATCTGTCATTCCGCTGCAGGCAGCAAGGCGGTAAATCGTTCCACCGTAAAAAGTAACATGAAACTCAGCAGTTTCATCAGCATTCACTAACAAAGCGCGATATTGTTGTCCGTCAGAAATAAATGAAGGCTCAAGGTTTCTTTTAGCACAAGCTGTAGCAATACTATCGCACTGCGCCGATGCAGAAATGCATGAAAACATTAATCCGCAAAATATAACTAAAAGGGCTATTCTGTTTTTCATAACTATCCTGCAATTTGATTACGTAGAGCTACTATTTTGTCAGATATTTGTTTACGTACATCATCTGCCATTTTCACTTCACTGGTACTGTTAATACTGGTCATTTTGTTTTTAACATCAACTGTAGGAGGAATATAGTTGTAAGCGAAAGTTACATCATCAAAAATTGAAGAAAGGTCTGTCAGGTCTTTTATAAGCTTTGCATATTCAGGACGGTCCTTATAAGGTTGTAACATTTTAACCAAATTAACCAGCGATATTTTTTGTTCAGCTATACGGCGTATTACGTCTTTTGGGTTTGCCTGTGCATTGGTACTTGCCTGCACTGCAAAATACAACGATTCAACCCATCCGCCTACAAGTACTAATGAACTGATGTCATTCTGCTTATTGTCTTTAAAGTAAGCATCACTGCGGGTAAAAGCCTCAGATACCATTGAAAGTAATGAATCTTGTTTGCCCATATTTTGCTGGAACCTTTTAACAAGGCCTGCATTGAACATATCGGCAACACCAACATCGGTAGCAAGCTTCTCTATAGATGCAAGGTAAAGTAATGCATCTTGTGTCTGGTCGTATAGCGAAATATAACCCAAATCAGCTCCATAAAGGCCAAGATTCAATGCTTTTTTATACTTGGTATCGTATTTAGCGTAGTTATCTGATGGGTTGAGTATCGATTTATTATAAGCATATCCGCTCTTTTTAACTAAAAGGGCAGTTTGTATAGGCGAAGGGATACTGAATATCTGGTTATTTATCCTTAATAAGGTAGCATTATTGCTATCAACTTTAGGAGCAGCTGTCTGTAATGTTTTATCATTATTCTGGCCGGAGTTTTTACAACCGCCTAATAATAATGCAGTTACAACAACACTACATATAAGGGCAAGGAAGGACTTCTTTTTCATTTGTAATATACCTTTGAAGAGCATAAATATAAAGCCAAAAGTAATATTTTTTTATTCACAGGTATCACCCTCTTTATAAAAAAGCAAAAAGCCTTAAAATAATGCCCAAACAGTAGTAACCATAGTAAAAGTAAGCCATTTCAAATAAAACCTTATTTTTGCATGATTGCAAAATTGATAGGCCATGTCGCAGATAGAGATATTGATGCCCAAAATGGGAGAGAGCGTTACCGAAGCTACCATCATTAAGTGGGTAAAGAATGAAGGAGATAAGGTAAAAGCCGATGAAACTATAGTTGAAATAGCCACTGATAAGGTTGATTCTGAGATACCTGCACCATCGGATGGAGTACTTGTAAAAAAGCTTTGTAAAGAAGGTGATGTTGTACCGGTTGGTAAACCAATTGCTATGCTTTCAACCGGAGCAATGGTTGAAGCTGCTGCACCTGTTGCAGCAACACCTGCACCTGAAGCTAAAAAGGCCGCTACACCACCGCCTGCTGTTAAAGTAGCAGCAGTTATAGAAAACGGAGAGCCATTAGGTCGTTTTTCATCTACAGGCAAATTTTATTCTCCTTTGGTTAGAAACATTGCAAAGCAAGAAGGCATTAGTGTAGTAGAATTAGAAAATGTGCAGGGTAGCGGTAAAGAAGGCCGCGTTACCAAGAACGATATACTGGCATACCTGCCTAACAGAAATAATAAAGCAACCCAGGTTGCCCAAACCGTATTGGTAGAAACACCAACACAAGTAAGGACCAACGGCGCTATGCCTCAAGCCAAGCCGCTTGTTGTTGGCCCTAACGATGAAGTAATTGAAATGGACCGTATGCGTAAGCTTATTGCTGAGCACATGGTAATGTCGAAACATGTTTCGCCACACGTTACATCATTTGTAGAGGCTGATGTAACCAATATGGTGGTGTGGAGAGAAAAGGTAAAAGGATCATTTGAAAAACGCGAAGGAGAAAAAGTAACCTTTACACCTATATTTATTGAGGCAGTTGTAAAAGCTATAAAAGACCTTCCGCTTATTAATGTATCGGTTGACGGAACACGTATCATACGACACAAAGACATCAACATAGGCATGGCTGTTGCTTTGCCAACGGGTAACTTAATTGTACCTGTAATACGCACAGCAGACCAGAAGAACCTGCTTGGCCTTACCAAATCGGTTAACGATTTGGCAAAACGCGCACGTATAAACAAACTGGTACCCGATGAAACCACAGGCGGCACCTTTACACTTACCAACGTAGGTTCGTTTGGTAATGTAATGGGCACACCAATTATAAACCAACCGCAAGTTGCAATACTTGCTACAGGCGCTATAAAGAAAAAACCTGTTGTAATTGAAACCCCGCAAGGAGATGTAATTGCTATCAGGCATATGATGTTCCTTTCGCTTTCGTATGACCACCGTGTGGTTGACGGAGCATTGGGTGGAACCTTTATACGCAAGGTTGCCGATTACCTTGAGGCTTTTGATATTAACCGCACCATTTAAGACTTACACTTACTACAGGTTTATGAAAGTCAGATATATCATTGGTTTTGTTTTAGCACTGCTACTTGCCTCCCCTATGCTGATTAAGGCACAGGACCTTAAAAAGAAATACGATGCAGCGGAAGCAAAAATGAGCACCGGCCAATATGCTCAGGCTCTGCCTTTATTCCTTTCTATTGATTCTGCACAGGGCGATAACAATAACGTAAAGTTCCAGATTGGTGAGTGCTACCTTAATTCACCTATTGAAAAAAGCAAGGCAATACCTTATCTTCAAAAAGCATGTACTGACCTTTCGGAAAAATACAACCCATCGGGCTTAAAAGAAAAACATGCACCTTATGATGCATTGTTCGATTTGGCAAAAGCGTATCATGCCAATTACCAGTTCGATTCTGCTGCGGTATACTATACTAAATTCAGGTCGTTGCTCGACAGTGTAAATTATAAAGAAATGCGCGATAGCCTTACAAGGGTTATACAGATGTGCGCTACCGGAAAACAATTAATGGCAAACCCTGTAAAAATGGAAGTGAGTCCTTTAACAGATAGTATAAACTCACCTTATGCCGATTTTTGTCCGGTTGTAACTGCTGATGAATCGCAGATATTTTTCACATCACGCAGGCCCGTTGGTATAAACGCACCTAAAGACGGAGCTGAATATTATGAAAACGTATACATGGCAAATTCCGTTAACGGGCAGTGGCACCAGGCTTATAATATTGGTGCACCTATAAATACATTAGGTAAACACTCTGCAACCGTCAGCATTTCACCTGACGGACAAACTATATTCATGTATAGGGACGATGGTAATAACGATGGCAATATTTACATTACACATTTGAACGGTACCAAATGGTCGGACCCTGAAAAGCTGAATGAGAATATAGATTCGAAATACTGGGAGCCCAGTGCAAGTATCAGTGCCGACGGACAAACTCTTTATTTTACCAGTAACAGGCCAGGAGGGCTTGGTGGCCGTGATATTTATTTCAGCCGCCTTTTGCCAAACGGGCAATGGGGTAAAGCGCAAAACATGGGGCCAAAAATTAATACCGAGTTTGAAGAAGATGCACCATTTATAAGCCCGGGCGGAAAAACATTTTACTTCAGCAGTACCGGTCATAATACTATGGGTGGCTTCGATATTTTTTACTGCGAACTTGACAGCAATGGACAATGGGGCTCACCAATAAATATGGGTTACCCCGTTAATACGCCTAGCGATGATATTTACTTTTTCCCAACTGCAGACGGAAAAGGAGCATACTACTCTTCATACAAAGAGAATGGCATTGGCGAAAAAGATATTTACCGTATCAGTTTCCCTGGCAAGAAACAAGAAGCACTTACAGTTTACCGTGGTACTATTAAATCATCGATGGATAGCACTACACCAACTATACCGCAGAATGTAGAAATTGTGGTAACTGATAATGCTACCGGTGAGCAGGTTGGCGTTTATCACCCTAACTCAGCAACGGGAAAATTCTTGTTCATCTTACCATCGGGTAAAAACTATAACATTACTTATCAGGCAGAAGGATATATGTTCCACTCTGAAAACCTTGATGTGAGAGACAGTACATCGTACCAGATATTGGATGAAGCAATTGACCTGAACCCACTTGGTGTTGGGCAAAAGATAATTTTAAGAAACGTATTTTTTGCAAGTAACAAATCAGAGATACGCCCTGAATCGGCACCGGAACTGCAGAAAGTATATGACCTGATGAAACTGTTGCCAGGCATTAATGTTGAAATTTCGGGCCATACCGATGCACAGGGTAGCGACAAGATAAACACTCCTCTATCACAGGCAAGGGCTGATGCTGTTGTTGCTTACCTTGTAAACATGGGCATTGACAAAAAAAGGTTTACAGCCAAGGGCTATGGACCAACGCAACCTGTTGCGCGTAATAAGAATGCCGACGGATCGTGGAACAAAAAAGGCCTGGCCTTGAACCGCCGTATTGAATTTAAAATTATAAGTACCAGTATACCTATTAAAATTGAACAGCCTTCTTTTGTACCTGATAATTTAAAACCAAGGGGCGAGGAAAACAAAAACAAATAGTTTCCTTAATGCGGAATAAAAACAACACCGCTCTTTTTATTGTTTTGTTGCTGACACTGCTATGCAGTTCATTATTTGCTGCTGATGGCGGGCCGGCTAAAAAGCTTATTGATAAAGGTGATAAGGAATTCAATAAATCGCACCTGCAAAAAGCACAGCAATTTTATTTGCAGGCACTGGCAATCGATTCGACCGATGCCTACACCAATTTTCAGGTTGGGGCCATTTATTATTTATCCGATTCTTTTAAAATAAAATCACTACCTTATTTTCTCCGAACAATCAAGTTCTCGGGGCCAGGTGTAGATGATACCATTATTGATGCCTATTATTATATGGGTAACTGTTATGCTTTATTAAAAAACTATAAGGCAGCCATCACAGCGTTCAATATTTACCTGAGACACATTGATCCTAAAAGCAGGGTTGATGCAACTATATTAGAAGAGGTAAACCATAATATTGAAATATGTACCGATGCACCTGGGCTTATGAACCGCTCATCCGATTCAATAGGATATATACTCGAGCATAAGCTACAGCCGCTTTACATAAAAAATATGGGAGGCGCCATTAATACACCTTATGCCGAATATGCGCAGGTGTTAATGAACCACGATTCAACTATTATTTTCACTTCGCGCAGGCCCACAAGCCAAAAGGGCAAAAAAGATTTTATGACCGATGAATACTATGAAGATATTTTCATTTCGCATATCGATTCTGACGGGCATTGGGAAACACCTACTGTGTTTTCGACACAATTTCAATTTACCCTAGGCGAAGAAAACCTGGCCAGTGTTACCATTACATCCGATGGGCATACCTTATTCATTTATCACAGTGGGCGTATATGGGAGACACATATTCAAAATGGTGTATGGTCAAAACCTGAGTCGATAGGTAAAAACATAAAGCAAATACGCCGTTATATACCTTCTGTATTTGTATCATACGACAACAAAAAACTTTTTTTAGTGAGCGATAAAAAGAGTGGCGGTTACGGGGGAAAAGATATTTACGAATCAGATAAGAACAGCGATGGAACCTGGAGCGACCCGCAAAACCTGGGGCCCAATATCAACACATCTTTCGATGAAGATTCTCCTTTTTTAATGCCCGATAACAAAACACTTTTCTTTTCATCGAAGGGGCATGTAGGTTTGGGTGGTTACGATATTTTTAAATCGGTTTACGAAAATGGCAAATGGTCAAAGGCTGTAAACCTGGGCAGCCCAATCAACTCATCGGCCGACGATATTTATTTTGCTTACGATACCGTTATTAAAAAAGGCTTCTTCTCTTCATCACGAATTAATCAGGGCTATGGCAATATGGATATTTACTCTTTCAGCTTTACCTGCGAAAGTATTGACAGCACTATGCTGCAAGGCGAAATTGTATCGAACAAACTACCAGTAAAGGGAGCAACTATATCGCTTACTGAAACAAGGCACCGTAAAAGAACTTATATAGCACATTCAGATACAAATGGCAGGTATTCTGTTGCTTTAAGGCCGGAAAGTTTTTACAAGATTGAAATAAAAGTGCCCGGTTATTTGCCTTATTATACTTCCGTTGCTACCCCTCACCAGTGCGATGCATATAACCTTTACCAATATGTAAATACAAGTTTTGTTACTGATAGCCTGTATGAACATACAGGACAAAACTTATCAGTAGCAAATGCTTTTTACCGTGATGCAAAAACTGCAAGTGCATATAAAAACGCAAAAAATGATCTTGCCTTATCTGCTTTTATACATACCTATAATGATACATCAACCATTTGGGAGAAGGACACAACAGAAGCTATTACCTATACTAAGCTGCAAAAGGACAGCCTTAACCCCAAAAAGGCCATTGCTATTAATTTAGATACGTCAGGAAGATATACCAATCCTGCTTTGGCAAGTGTAAAAACTGCACCAAACTCAAAGCCCGGTTCAAAAACAGCAACAAATACAAATCCACCTAAAATAGTTACAAATGCTGCACTACCACAAATGCCGGTAGTTTACTTTAGGTTTAATAACTACCTCGTTTCAAAAAAATACTTCCCTATGCTCGATTCCTTAGTTGCGTTTGCAAAAACAAATACTACATACAACATACAAATTGAAGGTAATACCGATACAAAAGGTAGTGCCGCTTACAATAAAAAACTGTCCTATTTAAGGGCTCAGGCAGTAGCAAGTTACCTGATCCGCAGGAATATATCTGCCAAACGGATACATATAGCCGGCAACGGAATACACCATTTAGCTATAGTTGGCGATGGCACTGATGCACGCAACCGTCGCGATGACATTATTATTACCCAATAATACTATCCATTTTATTGTTAAACTTATTTAAATATTAGCCTTCATCAGACTTTATATGGGCTTTTCGTTGAACAATTGTATATTTGCAAAATGAATCAAAGCTTCAGGAGATATATTTCTCTATTCTTATTAAGCATTTTTCTCTTTGCATACACGGAGAAAGCGGTTCACGATATTGAACATAGTGGCGATGATCATTGCCATGTTATTGGAGAAAAGCATTTTCATAATGCAGAACACCATTGTGCGATTTGCGATTTTGAATTCCCGTTTTACGATAAAGTTTCCGTTTTTAAATTAGCATTTACACGTACTACTATAAGTACGCTTTTCTTAAGTACCGAGCAAAACATTGCTCTGCGTAAAATTTCTTCCCTCCCCTCACGAGGCCCTCCTACATTAAGTTAATGCCCGTGTAGTTTCATTTTACAAGGAACTCTTTTCCTCTTTTAAACTTAACTGTAACCAGTAATTGGCTGTAATGCCGGTTACTGCTTTAGAATTTTACTATGTTCAAATCTACTTTTGCGATTGCGCTATTAGTGAGTTGCGCTATAAGCGCAAATTCATTAGCACAATCAACCAATAGTTGCAACCTGACTCTTTCGGGAGTTGTAACCGGCGCTGATAGCAATAAACCCTTATTTTATGTGGCTGTTGATTTATTGCAATTATCAAAGGGCATTTATACGGATAAAAACGGGGGATTTGCCATTAATGGTATCTGCCCAGGTCATTATCATTTGCAATTGTTTCAGATTGGCTATGTTAAAGTGGATACCCTCATTGACATAGAATCCAACAGGAAAATAAAGATTTACCTGAAATTGGATAATGTCAATTTAACACAAGTAAATATTACAAGTAATAAAGTAGAAAAAGAAAAGGTACAAACACTTGATCAAACTACTTTATCAGGTGAGCAGCTTCAGCAAACAAGAGGTGAGGTTTTGGGCGATGCACTTAAAAGCATTGCAGGAGTTGATGTAATAAGTACAGGCCCAACTATTATAAAACCTGTAATACATGGCTTATACAGCAACCGCATTCTTATCCTCAACAATGGAGTTCCGCAAGAAGGCCAACAATGGGGAACAGAACACGCACCTGAAATTGACCCTTTTGTTGCTACAAAACTTACTGTTGTAAAAGGAGCATCAAGTATCCGGTATGGTTCCGATGCTATTGGAGGAGTTGTATTGGTTGATCCAGCCGACTTGCCGACAAACAAAAGCATGAGCGGAGAAATAAATTTAATAGGAATGGACAACAGCAGGATGTATTGTGGTTCGGGAATACTTCAGGGCGCTATCGGTGATTCGAGTCTTAGTTATCGTATACAAGGAACGTACCGCAGATCGGGAACACTTCAGGCACCGGATTACAACCTTGATAATACAGGAACTCTGGAACAGAATTATTCTGCGGCACTTGGTTATAACAAAGAACATTATGGAGCCACTGTATACTACAGTCATTTTTATACTGAAATTGGCATAAACAGGAATACGGTTGCAGGTAATTATAACCAATTACTTGAGTTGTTTGCTCTTAACCACCCAATAGTGGACAGTGCCTTTACCTATAAAATTCAGAGGGGTTTTCAAACCGTATCTCATGACATGGTTAAAATATCTGCGTTCTTAAAGTATGCCAGTTTCGGCAAGCTTGAAGCGACTTTAGCCAGGCAGGATGACAGCAGACAAGAATATAGTTTTGAGGTTCCTTATTCTCCTTTAGGCCAGCTCAATAATGCAGCAGAAAATGATTTTGAGTTAATTACTCATACGGCAGAATTGGTTTGGGAGCATAATCCAATAGGTCATATTACAGGAAGTATTGGCGCTGATTTTATGACACAGGAGAACATATACACCGGCCTATCTTATGCTCCTGTAATTCCTAATTATTTAAACTATTCAGGAGGCCTGTTCATTATTGAAAAATGGAGCATAAGTAATAAGCTTTTATTAGAAGGCGGACTGCGTTATGATGATAAATGGCAACAGGAATATATGTTGGATGCGACTACCTTAGGTACCTATAGGAACACCCAAACATACAACAGTACAACTGCAACACTCGGGGTTACTTACAGAATATCTCAAAAGTTAAGCCTTGATGCAAATGCAGGTAATGGGTGGCGCTCACCATCTGTATATGAATTATACGCTTATGGGATTCACGGAGCCACTGCAACTTTTGAAGTTGGCGATAGTACACTTAAGGTAGAAAAGTCATACGACTTTAATACTTCTTTGCATTATGAAAGTGAAAAGCTATTTGCTGATATTGGAGTTTATGTAAACTACATAAATAACTACATATACTTGCAACCACAGGCCGGAAAGTCTGATGCCACGGTGCAAACCATAGAAGGTTTTTTTCCAAGATTCAATTTCACACAAACAGATGCGCTTTTTAAAGGGGCGGATTTTGATGTAAAATGGCGGATAACAAAGCATTTGCAATATGAGCCTAAAATAACATTGGTTTTTGCAAATGATCTAACAAATCATGATTACCTGGTATTAATTCCGCCAGAGCGTTTTCAAAATTCGATTGAATACAGATGGCAGAAATTAGGGAGACTGACGAATGTATTCATCAGTCTTGGAAATATCTACGTAGCAAAACAAACACGGGTTCCGCTTAATAGCGATTTTGTACCTCCACCCAATGGGTATGATTTATTTTTTGCTGCCATTGGCCTTTCTCTTCCATTGGGTAACCAGGAAATGAGTATCAGTATTCAGGGAAATAATATTACTAATACTGCCTACCGCGAATATTTAGATTTCTTCCGCTATTACGCTGATGAACCGGGAAGAAACATTCAGTTAAAAATAAGGATACCATTTCAAGTATTCTCAAGTAAATCAAAACAAATAACAAACAATTAATAACAATCAAAAACAACAACATGAAAAAATCAGTGTTCTATGTAACCGGTGCTGCAATAGTTGCATTTGCCGGAATGATGTTTACAGCCTCGTCCTGTAACAAATCAGAGCAAGTGGTTACACCTCATCCACCTGCCAATGAATTTTTAACTACAGTTGTTATGCAATGTATTAATAACAATGCACCGCATGATACAGAAACTTGTATATGGAGAGACCTCACCCCAAGTGGAACCAATCCGCCTGATACATCAGAGGCATTCTTGAATTTAGCAAGAAATACAACCTATGCAGTAAAGTTATATGCACTTGATGAAACTAAATCTCCAACAGCCCTGGTGGATACCAATCATTTCAATATCAACAAACTCCCATCAACTACCGTTGATGTTCAAATTGAATTAGAGCAAAGGGTAAACTATCACCTCATCTGCTTTACTTTAACACAGGGGACAGGGGTTGGTTTAGTTAACGACCTAAACATTGTGCGTGATGATTATGATAATAATAATCCTCCGCTGCAAGTCGGGTTTGTAGACACTTTCACCACACTAAACACTGCTGTTTCAGGTGGCCGGATGGAAGTAGTACAACATCACCAGCCTAACGTAAAGAATGGCTCATGTGAACCAGGTTCTATTGACTATGATGTATTCTTTAACGTAAACGTAAGATAATTAAACATTAATAAAACTAAAAACAACAATATGAAAAAGCTATCAATTATTATTTTAGCCTTGACGTTGTATATTGGAGCAAATGCCCAGGATGCAAGCAACCCGGCTAAAAGTGCTGACAACTCCACCATGACTAATGGTTTCATTGGGCTATTAGGTGGGTATTCCCTCTCAATGGGTAATTGGACACATACTTCTTACATAACCGGTGATGCCGGCAAATGGTTATCAAATAACCCTGATAATTTATCTGCTGGTTTCGCAGGCAACGGAAGTACTTTTGGTATTGAAGGTGCATGGTACTTTTGTAAAAACGTAGGTATTGGAGGACTCGTCAGTTATTCACATTATGCATTCAATGGACTTGATTCGCTTTCAGCCGGATATGATAAGTCATTTGATGTGGACCAAATTACAACTACCGTAAGTGGTGGGTACGATATTGTGAATTTCATGACAGGCCTGTACTTCCGATTTCCTTGTTCAGATAAATTAGATGTTACAGCAAAATTACTGGGTGGATTTACCAGTGCTACTACCCCACAGATTGCTGTTGACGTTGAAGACGGAGGAGTTGACGATGGCTCCTTTTATCAGCAAAGGTGTACGGCTAATTCGTTTGGCTATATGGCAGGACTTGGAGTTAGCTATAAGTTAAATAATTGGCTGGGGCTCAATCTGCAAGGTATTTACGCCTCTTCTGAACCTGATTTTATGATAGATAACACTAATCGTAATAATAGTATAGGAAGGCTAATAACTGAATATAAACAGCCTTTGACAAATTTCAATATTTGTCTTGGCGTTACATACCTGATTGGAAATAAGTAAGGTGTTTTTTTGTGTTCTGGTTAAGCCCCCGGTTTTCATAGTGCCTGGGGCTTTTTAAAATTACATCACGATTAATTATTTTACTCTTCTTATTAATTTATGTTAAAAGCATTCTGATTTGGGCTTTCAGGCTAAGCAGATATATACCTTTGTCAGTATTACACTAAGTTTTAGGCCCAGGCTATTACGAATTATGAGATTTAAAAATATACTATTTATTCTGTTCTGCCTTTCCATTGGCCAAATTCATGCACAGATATTAAGTGGCAAGGTATATGATATAGATACAAAAGAGGCTCTGCCGGGAGTAATCATCAATATTTCCGACCTGAATGTGAGCTCTGTAACCGATACAGGAGGGCATTATAAAATAACTAACCTTCCCAAACGGAAATTTCTTGTACAGGTAACTCTCCTGGGGTATGCCACAATTACCGGTGAAGTAGATCTTTCTACCGTTACTCAAAAGGATTTTGCTATGAAACAATCGGCAACATTGGGTAATGAGGTAGTTATTACCGGAGTATCGCAGGCTACAGAAATGAAATTGAGCCCGGTGCCTTTAACTTCTGTCGATCATTTATACTTACAGCAAAATCTATATACTAATGTTATAGATGCATTGGTAAAAGTACCCGGTGTAAACGCAGTAACAACAGGCCCGAACGTATCAAAACCTTTTATAAGAGGACTTGGATATAACCGCATACTAACATTATTTGACGGGCAAAGGCAAGAGGGGCAACAATGGGGTGATGAACATGGGGTTGAAATAGACCAGTACAACGTTGACAAAATGGAAGTAATAAAAGGCCCTGCAAGCCTTATGTATGGATCTGATGCGCTTGCAGGCGTTGTAAGCATATTCCCAACTGCACCGGCCCCCGAAGGAAAAATAATCGGTAATATATTGAACGAATATCAAACCAATAATGGCCTCATTGGCAATTCGGTAATGCTGGCAGGTAATTCTAACGGTATCAGCTGGATGGCTCGTGGCTCGCATAAAATGGCCATGGATTATCAAAACAAATATGATGGACGCGATTACAACACCGCATTCCAGGAAACAGATGCTTTTGCATCTATCGGCATTAATAAAAGCTGGGGCTACTCTCATTTTAATGTTTCTTTATTTGACGACCTGCAGGAAATACCTGATGGAAGCCGTGATTCAGCGACAGGAAAATTCACCAAACAAATTTCAGAAGCCGATACCTTGCGAACAATTGTTCCGGATAATGAACTGAATACGTATAAAATAGATGTGCTGCACCAGCATGTTCAATTATACAGGGTATATAACAACAGCGAGTTTTTATTTGGCAATGGCAGCAAAATAAATGTAAGCCTTGGGTTTGAAGAGAGTATCCGAAGGGAGTATAGCCACCCCACAGCTCCCGATGTTGCAGGGCTTTACCTTATTTTAAACTCATATACTTACGATGCAAAATATTCTTTTGCTAAGAAAAACGGATGGGAACCGGTAATAGGAGTAAACGGAATGTACCAGACAAATAACTCAAGTATGGGCACAGAAGCCATTATTCCATCTTATAGTATAGTTGATGCAGGGGGATTTGCGGTAATAACCAAGTCTTTCAAAAACCTGGAGATACAAGGGGGTGCCCGTTACGATGTTCGTTCATTTAATAACGATGACATGTACACAAAACCTAATCCTTCTAACGGATTCAATGAGTTGGTAAACGGGAGTGATAGTACAGGCTCCAATGGCCATCCTTTCCGGGCTTATAAAACTACATTCCAAGGATTCACCGGGAGTTTTGGGCTTAGTTACACCGTAAGTAAAAAGCTGATTTTAAAAGCTAACATTGCCAGAGGATTCCGTGCACCTAATATTGCAGAAATATCGGCAAACGGAGTACACCCGGGAACAAATTTTTACCAGATAGGTAACCTGAACTTTAAACCGGAATTCAGTTTACAGGAGGATATAGGGCTGAACTACAGTTCGGATGTTGTGGAAGCAAGTATTGATCTCTTTAATAACGACATATCGAATTACATTTACGATGAGCAATTACTGGGCAAGAATGGAAAGGATTCAGTAGTAGTTCCGGGTAATACAACATTTAAATTTGTTGCATCGCAGGCTCAAATTTATGGTGGAGAAATAAGCCTTGATATTCACCTGACCAAATGGCTTCATTTTGAAAATGGTGCGGCTATTGTTACTTCTATAAATAAAGGCGATGGTCAACAACAGGTTACCGACAGCACTAAATACCTGCCCTTTACCCCACCCTTTCATTTCACCACCGGCTTAAGGGCGACTTTCAACAGCAAGATCAGCCACCTGGCACACATTTTCGCAAAAGCCGAAGTAGTTTACTATGCGGCACAAGATCATGCTTTTACTGCCTATGGTACAGAAACTCCTACGCCAAGCTATTCATTGATCAATGTTGGCTTCGGAACGGATATAACCAATACAAAAGGGAAGACCTTATGCACCTTCTCTGTTATGGGAAATAACTTATTAGATGCCGCTTACCAGGACCATATGAGCCGCTTGAAATACTTCGGGTATAACTATGTAACCAATAGAGCGGGCATGTTTAATATGGGAAGGAACTTTGGGTTTAAACTGGTTATACCCCTCGACTTAAAATAATTGAAACCTATTTAAGTTTCCCCCGTTAAAGTAACTAAGGGATTTTATTTTTGTTGGTTTAAGCCTCTGGTTTTCATAGTCCAGAGGCTTTACTATTTAACGGCCCCACTTAAATCTGCCCTCACCAAACCTCTCCCTTGAGGGAGAGGCTTTTGGAAGAAAAAATCATTGAGTCCTTCCGCCAACTGGCGGAGAGGATTTAGGTGGGGCTCTTAGTTATTCAACATAACCGGCATAACCAGCATAAGAATATCCTCACCTTCTTTTTGAGGGTTAGGAGTAATTACACCTGCACGGCTTGGGCTCGACATACCTACACGCACTTCAGCACAGTCGAGGTTCATAAGCATATCTAATAAAAAACGGGAGTTGAATCCAATTTCCATATCATCGCCCACATATTGGCAAGCAATTCGCTCATTGGCTTCGCTTGAATAATCCAAATCCTCACTGGTAAGTGTAAGTGCGTTACCTGTAATTTTAAGCCTTACCTGGTGTGTAGTTTTATTCGAAAGGATAGATACCCTCTTTAACGAACTCAGGAAAGAGCTCCTGTCTAACACCAATTGATTTGGATTATCCTTAGGAATAACCGCATCGTAGTTAGGGTATTTGCCATCTATCAGGCGGCATATGAGTTGTACGTTACCTATGGTGAAGGAGGCATTGGTCTTATTGTATTCCAATGCAACCTTACCATCTTTCGAGGTGAGTATGTTCTTAAGTAAGTTCATTGGCTTCTTGGCAATGATAACTGCGTTATCTGCCGTAGCACCGGTTACAGGGCGAATATATTTAACCAATTTATGAGCATCGGTAGCTACAAAGGTTATATCCTTAGCAGAAAAATTGCAGTAAACACCCGACATAACAGGCCTCAGATCGTCGTTGGCAACAGCAAATATGGTTTTGTTTACAGCTTCAATAAGCATTTCGGCATCAACTTCAAGCTTGGTAGGCGCTTCCACAGCAATCATTTTAGGGAACTCTTCGCCATCGTGGCCAGCAATTTTGTACTTACCCGATTCCGAATTTATTTCAATTACAAACTTGGTGGTATCAACTATAAAAGTCAGAGGTTGGTCAGCAAAGCTCTTCAGCATTTCAATAAGCAGCTTAGCCGGTATGGTTATTTCGCCTGAATCCTTAGAATCAACAGTAATATTGGTCTTAATGGTTGTTTCAAGGTCAGAAGCAAATATGCTCAGTTCGCCTTTATTCAACTTAAACAGAAAATCATCCAGTATAGGTAACGCGTTATTGCTGTTAAGCACACCACTAATTACCTGCAATTCTTTGAGCAATGTATTACTCGATACAACGAACTTCATCATTTTCAGTATTTATTATATTGACAGAGTGGCAAATGTAGGCAGGTGCATATCAATAAGCCCTACTAATTGTGATGAGTTATTCACTATTTTTCAACACTTGCCGTACTTTTATGAACAAAGTAGGAAGGATCTTGTAAAAGCTTGCCAAAAACATAATACTGTATTAACACAAAGTCCTTGCCATTTACCAGCGCATAAAGCCTATCAGGGTCATAGGTATAGTCCTTGCCATACTTAGCATTTACGTTATCAGGTGGATTGCGGTTATACAGCCTCAAATCAGTGATTTTTCCGGTGGTATCCTTCACATCCATCACACAAATAGGTGCAGAAGCAATAATGGAGTCTTTTTTAGGGATATTCATCACTATTTCCCACGATATAGATTGGAAATAGGTTAAATATTGCTTTACGGCCGAAGTATCGAAGTTAGGCAGTGTTTGGTGGGTAACAGGGTTTTCTATCACATATTTGTTTTTGCCTATGGCATTAATGCTAAAACTATGATCGCCGGCTGTGTAGTTTAGGGTAACCGATTTTATTTCGTTAGGGTAATAGCGGAAAATAGTCCTGTCTCTCCAACCTTCTTCCGACACAAAATAGCGTGTAGTAAGGAATCCATCGAAACCCGGAATATAAATTACGTAAGGCTGCTTGTAGTTTTCATCGTTGCGGGGGTTAACCAGCAAAAAGTAAGTTCCCATATGGTCGTTGGTTTGGCCACCCACGAAGTACGATTTTATTTTTTTGTCGCCGCTATATATATCAACTTTAACTGCATTCGTGGCCAGATTCTTGATCACATTATCCCAGCCATGCCGGTCGATAAGGGTTTTAACGGTGAGCATGCGCATAGTATAAAGCAATGTATTCATCGCATCGTTACGCACAAAATACTTGTCATTTACTTTCCACTGGCCTGCATTTACACGGGTAAGGCTTATATGCTGGTTTTGCCTGTCCGCCATATCAATCCGTGTTACCGAGCCGGTATCTATCACAGCAAACTCATTGTCCTTACCACTAAATGTGCTAAAACTGTTTTTAAAGAACAGGAAATAGACCGAAATGAGAAGCAGTATTACTACTGCTATTAAGGTACCGCGGTTGTTTTTCATATGTTAGTGATTAGTGCTGCGTAATTAGTGACTAGTTGTTGAAACGGAAGTGCATTACATCGCCATCGCTAACCACATATTCTTTGCCTTGTATCATAAGCTTACCGGCATCGCGGCAGGCCTGTTCTGAGCCATACTGTACAAAGTCATTGTAGCTCATCACCTCAGCTTTAATAAATCCTTTTTCGAAGTCGGTATGTATAACACCTGCAGCCTGTGGTGCTTTATAGCCCTTCAAAATTGTCCATGCCCTTACTTCCACTTCGCCTGCGGTAAAGTAAGTCGATAGGTTTAAAAGTTTGTATGCTGCCTTAATTAGCTTGCTAACTCCCGGTTCATCCAATCCCATTTCATCCAAGAAAGCCTTGCGGTCCTCAGGGCTCTCTAACTGAGCTATTTCCGATTCAATGCCTGCGTCAATTATCAATACTTCTGCATTTTCGTTCTTCACTGCCTCTCTTACTGCATCGGTATACTTATTGCCTTTCAAAGAACTTTGGTCCACGTTACAAACGTACAACACAGGCTTCATGGTAAGCAATTGCAGGCCTTTGATGTATTCTTTATCTTCATCTGATATCTCAACCGTACGCGCCGACCTTTGTTCTGCAAGGCATTTATGGTAAATACTAAGCACTTCAAATTCTTTCTTGGCTTCTTTATCAGTACCTGTCTTTGCTGCACGGGCAACCTTTTGCAAGCTCTTTTCAACTGATTCAAAGTCTTTTAACTGAAGCTCAATATCTATAATTTCCTTATCGCGGATAGGGTTCACCGAACCTTCCACGTGAATAACGTTAGCATCGTCGAAGCAACGCAATACATGTATAATGGCATCTGTCTCACGTATGTTGGCCAAAAACTGGTTACCCAATCCTTCACCTTTGCTGGCACCTTTTACAAGGCCGGCAATGTCAACTATTTCGACCACAGCAGGCACAACCTTTTGGGGCTTCACCAACTCTTCCAGTTTCAGCAGGCGCTCATCGGGAACGCTGATAACACCAAGGTTTGGCTCTATTGTGCAAAAAGGAAAATTGGCAGCCTGGGCCTTTGCATTCGACAGGCAATTAAACAAGGTAGATTTACCAACATTGGGTAATCCTACTATTCCGCATTGTAAACTCACAGTTTTCTATATTTCGTGCAAAAATATAATAATTAACCCTTCCCATCTTGCCTTTTGAGTGAATTCCGTATTGGTTTATTGTATTGCTACTTTTTTAATGTGATCAGGATACTGTAAATTCTTAAGTTATAATTAAGAATTTTCAAAGAAGTTTAAATAATTGGTTATTCCCTTTATTCTCTCTATCATACTTAGCGAATACCAAAATAGTTTTCAACATTAGTCCATTCTTTTCAACAAATAAATGAAGCTGCCTCTATAAAAAATTACTTTTGAATGCTTATAAAAATCAGCGTAAAATGGCATCAATAGCAGAACTTAAAAAGGTGTGCTCGCAGGTACGCCGCGACATTATCCGTATGACCTCAGCGGTACAATCTGGCCATCCGGGTGGTTCTTTGGGGTGTACAGAATATTTTGTGTCGCTTTACTACGAAATACTGAGGCAGGACCCTGCCAAGTTCAACATGGACGGCATTGGTGAGGATATATTCTTCCTGTCGAACGGACATATTTCCCCGGTATGGTACAGCGTTATGGCACACAGAGGATTTTTTCCGGTAAAGGAACTGGCAACATTCCGTAAGCTGAACTCAAGATTACAGGGTCACCCTGCTACAGCCGAACATTTACCGGGTGTGCGCATAGCATCAGGCTCATTGGGCCAGGGACTTTCAGTTGCTGTAGGCGCAGCGCTGGCAAAAAAACTAAACGACGATAAGCACTTCATATACAGCCTTCATGGCGACGGAGAGTTGCAAGAGGGACAGATTTGGGAAGCCGCTATGTATGCCGCAGGCAAAAAAGTAGATAATCTCATTTCTACTATAGACGTGAATAATGCCCAGATAGATGGTAAAACAACCGATGTACTGCCAATGGGCGACCTGAAAGCCAAGTGGACATCGTTCGGATGGGATGTGCTTGAAATGGATGGCAACATTATTGAAGAAGTTATATCAACACTAAAAAAAGCTCAGGAACATACAGGCAAAGGAAAACCGGTAATGATACTGATGCATACCAAAATGGGCTTTGGTGTTGACTTTATGCACGACAGCTACAAATGGCATGGCAGCACTACCAACCCCGAGCAAACCGAAAAGGCGCTGGCACAATTGGAACAAACACTGGGAGACTACTAAACAGCGTGAAGAAAGCCTTTTACATAGTTATAGCATTCTTGTTTTTTGCCTTTGGAGCGACGGGCTTAAAGGCACAGGGGCCTCCAACTATACGGGTATTGTTCATATTCGATGCATCGAACAGTATGTACGAACAGTGGGATCATACACCTAAAATTACATTCGCAAAACGGGTGCTTACTGAGTTAGTAGATAGCTTAAGGACAATACCCAATTTGCAAATGGCATTGCGCACATTAGGTGCAGATTACGCCCTTTCACCTCACCGTAACTGTGAAGACACCAGGCTTGTTGTTCCTTTTGCCGATGGAAACGCGCTTGACATTGAAGGCCAGATAAAAGCCATTGAACCCAAGGGTACTACCCCTATTGCGTATACATTGGGCAAGTGCGTGGATGATTTTACCCCATGCAGCAATTGCCGCAACGTAATTATTTTAATTACCGATGGCATTGAAGAATGCGGTGGTAATCCCTGCGATGCAGCGAAAGAAATGGAAAAGAAAGGCATTATACTTAAGCCTTTTGTGATTGGCATTGGTAAAGAAGATTTTAGCAGTTCGTACAATTGTGTGGGTAAATTTTTTGATGTAAAAAAAGAAGATGACTTCCGTAACGTATTGAAAGTGGTTATATCGCAAGCCCTTAACAACACCACTGCACAGGTAAATTTGCTTGATGTGGAAGGCCGTGCTTCGGAAACTGATGTGGCTATGACCTTTTACGATGAGAGCACCGGCGCAAGGGTTTATAATTTTATGCATACCATTAACGATGCCGGTAACCCCGATACTATATCTATTGACCCGAACAGGACATACCACTTAGTGGTACACACCATACCCGAAGTAGATAAGCACAACATAAGTCTTGTAATGGGCAAGCACAACATTATTGCAGTAAAGGCGCCACAGGGCTACCTGCATTTGAAAATGGATGGCGATGATGAGTACAAAGCGCTTTATGCCATTATACGCAAAGCCGATGATATGCAAACCCTGAATGTGCAGGGAGTAGAATCGACCGATAAATATATTGTAGGTAAATATGATTTGGAAATACTGACTATGCCGCGCATGTATGTAAAAGGAGTTAAAGTATCAGAAAGTACTACCACCACCGTTAATGTGCCGCAAGCGGGTTACGTAAGCATTACCAAACCCGGTGCCGGGCCAATAAGTATTTATTCGGAAGATGGCACTAAAATGGTGTGGCTGTGTAACCTCGATGCCAACCCTGTGCAGCAGAGCATTATTATGCAGCCCGGCCACTATCATGTAATTTACCGTTCACTCAACATTAAGCAAACCATATATACTGTCGATAAAACATTTGATGTTAAACCGGGAGTATCAACAACAGTAAACCTTTAAACAGCTATTTCATTTATCATGACAAAATATACTTACACCGAAAAAAAAGATACCCGATCGGGATTTGGAGCAGGCTTGCTGGAACTAGGAAGAAAGAATCCTAAGGTAGTTGCACTCTGTGCCGACCTTACCGGTTCACTGAAGATGGATGCTTTTGAAAAGGAATTTCCAAAACGTTTCTTCCAGGTGGGTATTGCCGAAGCCAACATGATTGGCATAGCAGCAGGATTAACCATTGGAGGTTACATACCTTTTACAGGCACCTTCGCCAATTTTTCGACCGGAAGGGTATATGACCAGATACGCCAATCGGTAGCTTATTCGGGTAAGAATGTAAAAATATGCGCATCGCATGCAGGGCTTACCCTGGGCGAAGATGGCGCTACACACCAGATACTGGAAGACATTGGCCTGATGAAAATGCTGCCGGGTATGACCGTTATTAATCCTTGTGATTTTAACCAGACCAAAGCTGCAACCATTGCAATAGCCAACCACATTGGCCCTGTTTACCTGCGTTTTGGCAGGCCTGCTGTTCCTATATTCACCCCGGCAGACCAGGTATTTGAAATTGGCAAAGCCATTACCTTTATTGAAGGTACTGATGTAAGTATTTTTGCAACCGGCCACTTGGTTTGGAAAGCAATTGAAGCAGCCGAAGCATTGCAACAAAAAGGTATTTCGGCTGAGGTGATAAACATACATACTATAAAACCATTGGATGCTGCGGCTATTATTAAGTCAGTGAAGAAAACGAAATGCGTAGTATCTGCCGAAGAACACCAAATGAACGGTGGATTGGGAGATAGTATTGCTCAATTACTGGCTCGTGAATATCCTAGCCCTATGGAAATGGTTGCGGTAAAAGATAGCTTTGGAGAAAGCGGCACACCCGATG
>Ga0207054_1046_pt1 | contig 42298 bp, 35 predicted proteins | sample Alteio_BWMinCont_60_FD_153288 | JGI IMG/M metagenome (GOLD analysis project Ga0207054, IMG submission 153288) | Enriched cells from forest soil in Barre Woods Harvard Forest LTER site, Petersham, Massachusetts, United States -... | ecosystem: Environmental > Terrestrial > Soil > Temperate forest >... | reverse complement strand
AAGCCGAAACATTTTGTATTACTTGTTGAACGATGGAAAATATAGTTGGGCATCTTATAAAACAAAGTCGAAATTCCGTATAGCCCGAATGGGTGCAATAATAACAGATATTTTGTTTTTGAGGTTTAATAGAAGAATGAAAGCATAAAGATTAGTAAAACTCTATGAGAGGGAAGGTTTTGGCTTTTTATATATTAGTATTAATTGACTGCGTAATTGCTGTTTTTTGTGTTGTTAAATATTTGGAATATATAAATTCTGACGGTGTTTGGTTTTATCACCATTATTACAAAATTGAGCGTAAAATAGTAATGCGTGACGGAGTTAGATTATATACCGCAATTTATATCCCAAAAGATAATTCGGAACAACATCCAATTTTGCTAATGCGCACTCCTTATTCATGCGGCCCATACGGAGAGCGGGAGTACAGATATTTTTGGAAAACACCATATATGGCGTATTTCAGAGAGAAGTATATTATTGTTTTACAGGATGTAAGAGGGAAGTTTATGAGTGAGGGCTCTTTTGAGATTGAACGCCCGTTTATTCCTGATAAAAAATCGGTTGCAGATGTGGATGAGGCCAGTGATGCTTATGATACCATTGACTGGTTAATAAAAAATGTGTCGAATAATAATGGAAAGGTAGGAGTGTTGGGGGTATCATGCCCCGGTTTTTATGCTACTATGGCAGCTCTTTGCGGACACCCTGCTTTAAAAGCTGTTAGCCCACAAGCACCGGTTATTGATAAGTTTATGGGCGATGATACACATCATAATGGAGTGCTTTTTTTATCGGATGAATTTAACTACGACCGCAATCTGCTTGTGCCATTTCCTTCGCCTTCAAGTAACATTCCATCACTTCAGAATATTAAATACGGCAATAAATATCAATTTTTTCTGAAGGCAGGTACTTATAGTGAGCTTAGCCGGAAATACATGGGAGATTCTATACCCTTTTGGAATGATATTGCTTTGCATCCCAACTATGATGATTGGTGGCATTTACGAAATGTAGCTGAAGTGATGAAAGATATTAAACCTGCTATGCTTATAGTTGGTGGCCTATTTGATGAACAGGATAATTATGGCCCCTGGAGATTATATGAAGTAATAAAAAAACAATCTCCTAATACAGTCTGCAAAATTGTAGAAGGCCCTTGGTATCATGGCCAATGGCTTGACTCGGTGAGTGATAGAATAGGAAATGTTAGGTTTGAGAGTAACACCTCGGAGTATTATTTTAAGAATATTGAATTGCCATTTTTTGATTATTATTTAAAAGGCGAAGGTGATATAAAAGCGATACCTGAAGCAAGTGTTTTTGTAACGGGAGAAAATAAATGGCACACATTTGCTGAATGGCTACCTAAAAATGACTCTGTAATTAACCTGTATTTAAATATGAATGAAGAAATTTCATTTGACATTCATTCCAATCAAAAAAGTATTGATAGTTACAAAAGTGACCCTATGAAGCCTGTTCCGTATACTGATACTGCTTTGAAGCCATCGGTAACATATATGTGTGAAGACCAGCGCTTTCTGTCAAACAGGCCAGATGTATTAATATATGAAACAAAACCAATAGAAAAACAAATTACAGTATTAGGGCCCGTTATTGCTGATATTTATGCATCTATCTCAACAACAGATGCAGATTTTGTAGTGAAGATTATTGATGTGTTTCCGGATGATTTTAAATATGCCAATGCTGAGGTGAATGCATGTAAAATTGGTGGTTATCAGATGCTTGTGATGGGAGATGTAATGAGGGGCCGGTTTAGGAATAGTTTTGAAAGACCAGAACCATTTATTGCAAATAGAGTAACTCAAATGAAGTTTCAATTACCCACAATTGCTCATACCTTCAAACAAGGACATCGAATTATGATTCAAATTCAAAGTACCTGGTTTCCGTTGGCAGATAGAAATCCTCAACAATATATCAATCCATATACTTGTCAAACAAAGGACCTAATCAGCTCGACTATTTCCATATATCATGATTCAATTCATCATTCGGATATTTTATTACCTGTTTTAAATTGAATTACATTGATTTACCCCATATCGGAATTTGCCTGCTAGTGTTCCTCTTTTTGTTATTTTAGTGGAACCATACTTACTGAAATACGTATAATACAGGAATGAATAAGAAAAATATAGCCCTTGGTGTGCTTATTGGTTTATGCACTTCAGTTTTCTGCAATGCTCAAAATCAGGGGTTATTATATGGAATGACATCTGTTGGCGGTACTGGAAATGGAAACATCTTTGCATTTGATCCGGTGAAAGATTCTGTGATAGCCAATACGTTATTTGCCGGTGCGAATGGAGATAAGCCTCGCAGTGGATTTATACAAGCAACAAACCATTTTTTATATGCTATGGTATATAATACTATAGGTGCACCCCAGGGAGAGATGATTAGATTAAATCCTTATACGAATAAAGATTCTGTTCTTTTTGTCTTCAGTGGTAATAATGGCGGTTATCCTTATGGTAATCTGCTTCAGGCTTCTGATGGTTTATTATATGGTATGACGTCTTCCGGTGGAACTGGAAATGGTGTGCTTTTCAATTATAACATTAATTCGGGTGCTCAGTCAGTATTGTTAAATTTCGGCACAAAAGGAGTTCAACCTAAGGGAAGTTTAATACAGACTAAGAATGGTCTATTGTATGGTATGACCTATAATAGTAGCTTTCAAGGGGCATTTTTTTCTTTTGATCCTACTACAAATATAGATTCCGTACTTTTCAATTTTAATGGTGGAAATGGTGCTTTCCCTGAGGGTACGCCTTTGCTTGTGAATGATAGCCTTTTATATGGATTGACAAGCAAAGGTGGAGGTATGGATTCTGGCGTTCTTTTTGGTTACAATATAAATAGTGGTATACAAAATGTTTTGATCAATTTTAGAAATACTACTGGCTATTATCCATTAGGAAGTCTTATGCAGGCTTCAAATGGAAAACTGTATGGTATGACATCTATGGGAGGGGCCAATAACATGGGGGTTATTTTCTGCTATAATATTAGTACTAATAATGATTCTATTGTATTTAATTTTAGTGGAATAAATGGGTCTAACCCTCAGGGGAGCCTTATTCAGGGTAATGATGGATTGCTTTATGGGATGACTCTATCTGGTGGGAAATATAACAATGGTGTTGTCTTTAGGTTTAATATTCTTACAGATATTGAGGATACTATAGAAAGTTTTAATGGCGCTAATGGCAGTGCTCCATATGGTGATCTTTTAGAAGAAATGAGTGCAACAATTACTCAACATAATGTGATTTGTTTTGGTGATAGTAGTGGTTCAGCAGCAGTTCATGTAAGAGGTGGCCATTATCCGCTTACGTATACCTGGAGTAATGGTGCCACGACAGATAGTGTATCGGGTTTAAAAGCAGGTAACTATACTGGGTTAGTTAAAGATAAAAAAGGTATAACGTATAGCTTTAATTTTACAATAACCCAACCGCCTTTACTAAAAGATAGTATTTCGATGCTCACCAATGTAAGTTGCAATGGAAATAATAATGGCGCCATTACTATTGATGTTAAGGGCGGTACAAAACCATATTCTTACTTATGGTCTCCTTCATTGCAAACCAATAACTTTATAAATAACCTTATTGCAGGTACATATACTTTTGCTGTAACCGATTCGAATCATTGTATAACACCAGATACAATAATAATAACACAACCTGCTCTGTTAAAAGATAGTGTGGTATCTGTAGTTAATGTTCTTTGTAACGGAAATAGTACCGGCAGCGCCACTATACGTGTTAAAGGCGGCACAAAACCATACTCGTATTTATGGACAGCCGGAGCAGGCACAGATAGTATTGCAGGCAATATTAAAGCGGGTACATACACATGCCAGGTAGCCGATTTTAATAATTGTATTACCAGTATCAATGCCATTATTACTTCGCCCTCTGCTATTCAAACAATAACATCCTATACTCCGACTCCTTGTACAAAAACTACAGGCTCAGTAAGTGTTAGCGTATCGGGCGGAGTGTTTCCTTATACTTACCTGTGGTCTCCGGGTGATAATACAAATGCGCTTGATACTGCTCAACCTTCTGGATTATATACTTGCACGATAACCGATTCTAATAATTGCAGTGTATCACCCAGTGTTTATTTGCCTAATACCGGCGGCCCAAGGGATAGTATAATTTCTTCAACAAACGAAACCTGTTTTGGCCAATGTATTGGAAGTGCTACAATAAGAGTGGTTGGCGGGCATTTACCATATACTTTCAGTTGGTCTCCTTCGGGCGGTACCGATACATCGGCAATAGGGCTTTGCGCAGGTACATATACGTTTACTACTTTAGACAGTATTGGTTGCAGTGGTACCGCTATAGTTAATGTTACAGAGCCACCACAATTGAGGGACAGTATTACTTCATTTACTAATGTAAGTTGCTTTGGCAGAGATAATGGAAGGGCTGTAATTGGTATTAAAGGAGGAGTAGCTCCTTATAATTATTTCTGGTCATCAGGGGCGGGTGTAACCGACAGTGCAGTTGATATTACAATTGGTACCTATAGTTGTTCTATTACCGATTTTAATAATTGCAAGGCCCCTGCACCAAGTATTACCATTACAGGTCCAACTTTGCTTATTGTAGATACCATGGCTACTGCCACAAAATGCGGCACTAGGAATGGCTCAGCAAGTGTTATTGCGTCTGGCGGTACTCCTTCTTATAACTATTCATGGTCTGCTGTTATAAGTAGTAATGCAACCGTTACCAATTTGGCAGGGGGGACATATTTTTGTACTGTTACTGACTCATTAGGTTGTGTTAATAAAGTTAATGTGGTGGTTCCTGATACAGGTGGCCCCAGAGATACTGTAATACTCAGCACTGCAATTACATGCTATGGTGCTAATACCGGAAGTGCTATAGTAAATACGCTTAGTGGTGCTGCGCCATTTGCATATTCCTGGTCTCCTTCAGGTGGAACATACGGGTTTGCTTTAAATTTAAAAGCGGGAACGTATGTTTGTACAGTAACTGATTCTACAGGTTGCATTGGTAAAGCATCTGTAACATTTACCCAGCCACCCCAATTGATTGGTATTATAAATACTATAGGTGTATGTAGTGGTGCAAGTGGTGGTGGTTCTGCTTCTATAAATGTTAATGGAGGCGTATCTCCATATATGTATAACTGGAGTAATGGTTCAACCTATGATACAATTGCCAATGTTGGCCAGGGCTCATATTTGTGTATGGTAACTGATTCGAATAATTGTAAGATTTATCCTGCCTGTAGTATTGTTCAGGCTGCTAAACTTGCTGATAGTATAGTCTCTTACCCTCCATCTTGCATAGGCTGTAAAGATGGTTGGATTCAAGCTTATCCGTATGGGGGCGTACCACAAGGAGATAGCCTGTATTATTTGTTTGTTTGGAATGATGCAACAACTGCCTCGTCAATTCATAATCTGGATACTGGCGTTTACCACGTTTGTATTACTACTAATTATTGCCCTAACGAAAGTATTTGCGACTCAGGCACAGTGGTTACAGGTATATCGGCCATAAATGATATAAATAATAGTGTGAAAATTTACCCTGTTCCTACAAATGGGTTGGTAAATGTGGAACTTACTGAAATGGGTTTGACAACTGTAACTATTTCAGATGAAATGGGGAATACAGTACTTGTAAGAAAGGTAAATTCAGGAAATAGTGCTGATACTATAGCCATTAATATGAGCCAATTCTCAGATGGTATTTATATTGCGCGTATTGCGAATGAAAAAGGTGTTGCGGTAAAAAAGATAGTATTGCAGAAATAAAAATGCCCGATAATGTCGATATACTCTTGTCAGTCTATAATGGCGGCAAATATCTTCAGCAACAATTGCAGAGTATAGTATTGCAGAGTCATCAACATTGGCACTTATTGATAAGAGATGACGGATCGAATGATGATTCTGTTGAGATTATTGAACAGTTTAAAACGGAGTACCCGGATAGGGTAAAGATAATTACCGATCAGCAAGGTAATATAGGCTATTCGGCTTCATTCACTGAGCTTTTAAAACATTCAATGGCTGATTATATAATGTTTTGTGATCAGGATGATATTTGGTATTCTAATAAAATAGCCGAACTATTATTGAATATAAAACGAGAAGAGGGAATACAGCCAGGCAAGGCTGTTTTGGTCTTTTCTGATTTGGATGTAATAAATGATAAAATGGAAGTTGTTACTACATTCAATAAGCACTTTAAATTTAAGAAAGGAGTTGCAGGCAGTATTTTTTTTCTCAAAAATTATATTCCCGGTTGTAATATGCTTTTTAACAGGATACTGTTAAAGAGTGTTTTTAAAACCACCAATGTGATTGGGTATTACGATTATTGGCTTGTTTTGGTCTGTGCAACAATTGGGAAGATAACCTACATTGATAAACCGCTTATGAAGTATAGGCTACACTCCAATAATGCAATAGGTTTAAAAATTGAAGAAGAACCTTTGTATATGCGTCTCAGCACTACATTTAAAACATGTTTAAAATATTGTTTTAGGAACAAAGAGTATAGGGATATTGTGTATTCAAAAAATATTGAACAGATAAATAATGTCTGTCAAGTTTTTCCTGCTTTAGCCGTAGATGCTGCAAAACAGCTTGTAAGTATAAACACCAGCAATTTCTTTGTAAGAAAACGCACTAACATATTAGCTCCTTATATAACTGAGCGGTACTTAGCTGAGCAATTAACATACATTATTTGTTTTTAAAGTAAACCAATGGATGTATCAATTGTAATAGTAAATTATAATACGTTTGAGCTTACTTCTAAATGCATACGCACAGTTATGCAGTGTACAAAAGGAGTTTCTTACGAAATTATTTTGGTAGATAATGCATCAGCAGAATGTAATGCTGATTTATTTTTGAAGGAATTTCCAACAATAAAATTAGTTAAGAGCAAAGAAAATACTGGCTTTACAGGCGGAAATAATATGGGCATCCTGTATGCTTCTGCGCAGTATATATTGCTTTTGAACAGTGATACTGAACTTACTGAAGATTCAATATCAAAATGCCATGATATAGCTCAGCAGAATAATTCTATTGGGGTAATTACCTGTAAGTTATTATCGCCAAATGGTAACATTCAAAAGCAGTGCCATCGTTTTCCATCTATTGCTTTGACATGTATTGAATTATTCAGGATACATAAACTGATTCCTCAACCCAAAAGGGGAATAGTGATGGGTAATGGTTTTTTTGATCATTTATCAAGTATATACACTGAATTTGTTTGGGGAGCCTTTTTTATGTTTCCAGCTAGTATCCTGCAAAGCTTTCCTGATAAAAAATTACCTGGAAAGTTCTTTATGTACGGCGAAGATCTGGAGTGGTGTTATGCAATTAAGAAATTGGGATATACTGTATATTATAATGCAAATACTTCTATCATTCATCATTTAGGTGCTTCCTCTAAAGCATCGTTTTTGCGACTTAGGCATAGCAATGAGTATGCTTTTCTTATTGAGAATTATGGCTGGCTTTATACTAAAATGTTATTGTTGTTCAGAATAATTCTATATACTGCGAAAGGGAAAAAGGTTAGCTATGCCGCTGAAATTGCTGGGGTATTTCGTGCACTGTTTTTTACCGGTAAAGCATAGGCCATAAACAACTCGCCCAATGGATAGAGAAATCCTATCTTTAAGCAGTGAGTAGCAAGCAGGATTTTTTTGCTTATTTTCGAGATAATTAAGAATATTCAATTTATTGATTGGAATGAAGAAAATAATATTCAATCTTCTTTATAATACTTTGCTGACAAAAAATTTTATTTTGCCTTTTAAAAAGGGCATACGGTATGTTTTTGTGTTCCATGATATTTCAAATGCTTCTAGTTTCCATAACAGCTCAACTTATTCAACAGATATTAAAATTTTTGAAAATAACATTGATTGGATCCAAAAGCACTTCAAAATTGTTGCCCTTAACAAATTAACCGATAAATTATACCGAGATGATCATCATAGTAACCTGGCATCAATTGTTTTTGATGATGGATTCTATTCCGTTTTAGAATCGGCATTCCCGTATCTTAACAAGAAAAAAATCCCATTTGCTGTATTTGCCAATCAAACAGCAATACAGGAAAATTGGCTATGGTGCAGCAGTTTATTGATAGCTAAAAAAAACAATAATGTTAAGTATCTGGAAAATATATTTAGAAAAATAGTTGAATATAATAAGTTGTCATTTGAGGAATTTGTTAGGGATCCTGTTACTTCTATATGTGATTCTAAACTTCCCAATGATGATTATTCAATTTTTCGAGAGCCCGAATATGAGCGAGATAAAATATATCTTGATGAGAAGGACATGAAATTTTTGTTTTCGGAAGGCGTCATTATTGGAAATCACACCAAGACCCATAAACACCTTTCTAGCTGTTCTAATGAAACCATAAAGCAAGAGATTATTGAAAATAAAGAATATCTGGAACGTTTATTGAATTCAGAAATTGACCATTTTGCCTTTCCTTTTGGGTTTCATACAACTTATAATGCCTATGCCCTCAAAATTGCACATCAAGCTCATTCGTTTGTATATGATACTACAAAAAATTATTTAAAGTTTTCAAATCAAGACCTTATTCCAAGAATTGCATTGCAGAATGAAGACAAAGCGAAATTATTTTCCTATATTAATTATCCTTTGATAAGAAACCTTGATTAACAAAATTTTTTAAGAGGAAATATGGAGTTTGAGTTCAAAAAAATAACTACAAATGAAAATCTTGGGCGCCTTTCGGAGCTTATGTATTTATGTTTCGGACTCAAGGTAGAGGATTCATATTTTAAATGGAAATATTTCGATAACCCAGCAGGACACGCTATAGTTTACGAAGCTCTATATAAGGGGAAAACTGTTGGTTCATATGGTGTAATTCCTGAATTTTATTGGATAGATGGTGTAATAAAAAAAACATATCAGGCGGTTGAAGCGATGACTCACCCGGATTTTCAGAGGAAGGGCTTATTTGTAAAATTAGCCCAACTGGTTCAGCAAGATGCATCAAATCAGGAGAAAGAACTTTTGATGATTGCTTTCCCAGGTACTCAATCTTTTGGAGGATTTGTAAATAAGCTTAATTGGAAATTAATTAATAAGTGTAACTACACATTTCTGTCCAATTTTTTATTCTCTCTCAAAAACCACCGTAAATCAAATAATAATTTTCAAGTCGTTAGTTTTGACGAACCGAGCGAATTACTTTCTGGTTACCTCCGAACAGCAAAGCCGCATGCAAAGGTTTCAAAGGTGATTAATGAGGAAATATTTAGGTGGAAGATATTCAACAACCCTAATTTTAAATGCAAAGTAATTGGAATAATTGAAGGCAATGAACTCCTTGGTGTTTGTGTTTACAGGGTAGATTATCAAAATACGTGTTTAATAAATTGGTTGCATTTTAACGATAAATTGAATTATAAAATTTACGCTTCTGTTTTCTTTAAGTATATTTTTAACGAAACTAAAATCAGGTATATTTATACTTGGAGATCAGAATCGCAATTTTTAGCTGAAACTTACAATAATGCCGGTTTCCTTATAAACCCATTTAAGAAGGGCCCCTTTCATTCAAAAATGCCCTTCACTATTTATATACAGGGTTTTGGTAAAGATAGTACCATTGGGAAATTTGATAGTTACGATTTTCAGCCAATTATGTTAGATTAAACCTTGCTTTAGAGTTAAGGAAGTGGATAATATCTGTCTGGCACCTTTGGGTAATGCATAAGTAGTTGCATTTTCATTAGCTTTACAATTAGTCATTTTATGGTATTTTTGAAGAAATAAAACGATTTTAAGGGCAAAGAGTATTTGTTTATGGCTGATTTAAGCATAATTATACCAACGAAAGACAGAGGTGAAATATTTTTCAATACGCTGAAAAATATTATTATCTCATCATCACATGTAGATGTTGAGATAATTGTTGTAAATAATTCTGCGTCTCCTATTCAATTATCCAATAAGCCATCTTATGTTTCGATTTGCGATAACCCGTTTGATAAGAACAGTGTTTTCTCATCGCGTAATTACGGGGCTTCGCTTGCGCACAGTGCAATATTATTGTTTGTAGATGATGATATTATAGTATCGAAAGAAAGTATTGACTATGCAATAAGTTTTCACAAGGAAATGAAGTATTCGTGTTTTAATGTAAACTGGCAATACCCGCCCGAATTGTTGGCTGAAATAAAGAAGAAAATATTTGGCCGGTTTCTTATAAAAACGGGCTTTACAGCAATGAAATCGCTTTATGGTGCAGGTTGGAAAGAGGATGAGCCATTTATGGCGATGAGTATTGCAAGTTTCTTTTTTTGTATTACCAAAGACGATTTTACACTCATTGGAGGCTATAATGAGAAACACTTGCATGAAGGGACCGATATTGATATTACTGAGCGATTGCTTGAAAATAAAATAACTATGTGGATAAACCCTTTAGTAATGGTTTATCATAATGAAGCTGACAGGGTTGATTTGTTAAACTGGCTGGAAAGGAAAAAACGGTTTGGGGCTATAAGCAGGAACGCAGTAAATATGGGCGATAATTCTCATGTCTTGCATTATTCACCTTTAAAATCCTTTGTCTTCAAAAGAGTATACTTTCTTCAACCCTTGCTATTAAAGGCTTTGAATATGCTTAATTTGCTTAAAATGGATATTTTAGGCTTTGCACTTATTAATGCACTATTAGGTGCTAACATTTATAAGGGCTACAATTCTCCCGAATAATTATAATAGCATTCATTAACAGCCAATTCTGGCTTTTTTCTATATTTGCTAAGAACATAAAGTATGGAAAAAATACTTATTACCGGTGGTACCGGATTTTTGGGTAGAGAGCTAGGGCTTAAGCTAAAAGAAAAGTATAAGGTCTTTTTGGCCGGTCGCAATAATACCCAGAATATGTGGGCTGAAAGATATACAAGCTGCGCAGTTTTACCTCTGGATGTTTCGAATATTGAATCGGTGCGTGATGTTGTTAACGAAACGAAACCCGATATTATTATACATGCTGCAGCCACCAAATTTGTGGATATTTCAGAAAAACAGCCTTTTGAAGCGGTTGATATAAACGTTACAGGTTCGCAAAATGTGGCAAGAATTGCCATAGACAAAGGTGTTAAAACGGTGATTGGTATATCAACCGATAAAGCTGCTCCACCTGTTAGGAATACTTACGCGCTTACAAAAGCCCTTATGGAAAGGATGTTTTGTACATTAAATGGAAAAACATCAACCAAATTTGCTTGTGTAAGGTTTGGCAACATAGCCTGGTCAAGTGGTTCAGTATTGCCAATTTGGAAGAAAATGATGGATGAAACCGGGGTTATTGGCACAACAGGCCCTGAGATGAGAAGGTATATTATACGGGTTAGTGAGGCAGCTGATATTGTAATTGCCTGTATGAATAATATAGAACAACTGCAGGGTCATGTGCTTACTAGGGATATGAAGGCAGCTCAAATAGAAGATGTACTTAAAGTATGGGTAAAACATAAAGGCGGTAAATACGAAAAAATTGAGGGTAGGCCTGGCGAAAGGGTTGATGAGTATCTGGTGGGTGATTCGGAGAGGGAATATACTACTGAGGTTAAGTTTGGTAGCGAAGTATATTATGTTACCTCAATGAATACTAAATCTGCCAAGCCTGTTCAAAAAAGCCTTTCATCTATTACCTCTGAAAAGCTATCGGAAAAAGAGATATTGGCCATATTGGAAGATATGCCTAGAACAATATAATATCCCAATGGGAAGAATCAATCATGCTTTAATAATGGCGGCGGGTAGGGGAATGCGAATGATGCCCTTGACTACAGATATACCTAAGCCGATGATATCGTTTGATGGTGTTACATTAATAGAGCGTGGGATAGTAGGCATTAAAAAACATGTACCGAACATACATATTACAGTTGGATATAAGGGTGCAGTACTTGCCGAACATGTTATAAAAATAGGGGTAAGCTCAGTTTTTAATACCGAAGGAAGGGGGAACTCATGGTGGATTTATAATACCATGATTAAACACCTTAACGAGCCTGTTTTTGTATTAACATGCGACAATGTAGTAGAAATGGATTTTGAAGCTTTGGCTGATGAATATTTTAAATGTGGCGAGCCAGCAGCTGTTGTAGTACCTGTAAAGCCAATAAAAGGATTCGACGGAGACTATATCTTTCACAAAGAAAATGTGGTGTCTAAGATCAGCAGGAATGATGTAACTGATATATACTGTTCTGGTATTCAGATTTTGAACCCGGCAAAAGTTAATGCCCTTACTTCAGCTACCGAGAGTTTTTATGAAGTATGGCAGCAGTTAATTAATAAGCAGCAATTGTACTGTTCCTCATTCCGGCCCCAGAAATGGCTTGCAATTGATACTCTCGATCAGCTACAGGGTGCATTGAATAAGAAATAATTAAATAATAAAAGACAAATTCCTCATTGTCTTTTTGTAGCATAGTAAATGATAAATATTTGTTACATCATATCGGGTATTGCCAAATCATTTTCACTGGAATGGAATATTGAGTATTTAGATTATTCGAAGTATACGCTGCATGTAGTTTTGATGAACAGTGAGAATACAGAATTTGAGGATTTCCTCCGTAAAAAAAACATTTCGGTTTACAGGATACCATATAGTTCTAAATCAGATTTACCTGGCAGTATATTTAAAATAAAAAAGTATTTAAAGAAAGAAAGGATTGAGGTTGTACACTGCCATTTATTTGAAGCTACCATAGCCGGTTTAATTGCTGCACGCCTCGCCGGTGTAAAAAAAAGGATATATACCAGGCACAATTCTACCATTAACCTCGACTATTACCCGAATGCAGTTAAGTATGATAAACTGGCAAATTACCTGGCTACAGATATTATTGCAATAAGTAAAGTAGTTAAAGATGTGCTTATAAATAGAGAAGGGGTTGCAGAGAAAAAGATAAGCGTTATATATCATGGCTTCGATTTTGATGCAATGGATAAGCTTGCCGAAAGCCATAAGCAAGAGATAGGTGAAAAATATGATTTTGTAAATGGTAAATACCCGGTTGTTGGCGTTGTTTCAAGGTTTATGCATTATAAAGGGTTGCAATATATTATTCCGGCCTTTCAATCAATTTTAAACGATTATCCTAACGCTCGCCTTGTACTCTGCAATGCAGGCGGACCATATTCAAAGCAAGTAGAAGAGCTTTTGAGGGATATTCCTAATGATAATTATACATTGATAGACTTCGAGCGTAATATTTTCAGCCTTTATAAATTTTTTAATGTATTTATTCATGCTCCGGTTTATGCTGAAAGTGAGGCATTTGGATTATCTTGCATTGAGGCATGGGCTATGGGTGTACCGGCAATATATACAGGATCGGGAATTGTGAAGGAAGTTGGCAAAGATGGACATAACTGCATATTGGTGGATTTTAAGAGTCAGGAGATGATAGAAAATGGGTTGTTAAGGATTATAAAGGATGCTGATTTGCAAAAGAAATTAGCTTATAATGGTATAAATACAGCAAGAAGTGGTATGTTTAATATTACAGAAATGATAAAAGAACTGGATAAAGTATATGAACGATAGTATAAAATATTCGATCATTATTCCTTCGTATAATAGGGGTGGCATGATTGCCAAAACCATACACTCTGCCCTTAACCAGCACTATAAAAACCTCGAAGTAATAGTTGTTGATGATGGAAGTAAGGATAATACTGAAGATGTGGTCCGTGCTATTAAAGATGAGAGGTTGTTTTATTACAAAAAAAATAACGAAGAACGGGGAGTTGCCCGCAACTATGGCGCTTTAAAGGCAACAGGCGATTATGTTAACTTCTTGGATTCAGATGATATTGTTTACCCAAATCACTTGGAGGAGGCGAACAAGTTTATTTTAAAAAATGAATCCCCTGCAATTTTTTACCAGGGAGTTGAAATACCTGCTTCAAACAACGGTTTTAAAATTCAAACTGAATTTAAACATGGTATTAATGAAGATTTGATTTATGGTAACCCATTATTAATAATGGGTATATTTATGAAACGAAGTATTGCAATTGAAAACCCATTTAATGAAGAGCGGATTCTCTCTGCTTCTGAAGATTGGGAGCTTTGGCTCCGAATAGGTGTCAAGCATCCTATCGCATATAATGATGTTGTTACATCTGGTTTTATACAGCATGATGAACGAAGTGTGTTGACATTTAATATAGAGCATTTAATTAAAAGCAAGGAGGCTCTTCTTCGTATAGTTTTATCAAATAAAGAAATTGTAAATAAGTATAAAGGAAGAACGAAAGCCTTTATTGGCTCTAATTATTCGTATGTTGCATTACACTTGGTTTTGGTTAAGAAAAACAGGTTGCTTGCAATAAAATATGCCTTTAAGTCTATTGTCGCTTATCCGAGTGGCTTATTTACCAGGCGATTCCTGGCAATTATAAAACACATGCTATAAACTTGATAAAGGCAGGCGGCAATAAAATATTATTTATAACACAATGGCAATATAACGATGCCCTTATTCAGACCTATACATTACCCTATATAAGAATAGTGCAAAATATTACGGGCTGTTACACTTATTTGATTGCTACCACCAAAAAGACTTCATCTATAAAAATTAGTAAGCGCCAAAATGTAGTTCTTATTGAGTTGCCAGTTTCTAAAAGCTTTTTGCTGCTCAGATGGTTTTTTAATATTATAGCTATAAGAAGAATTGTACGGCGGAAGAAGATCTCCGTTTTGCATACCATGTGTACCCCGGCCGGTTCAATTGGGGCATTGTTGAAGATTTTAAATAGGAAACTTATGCTTATTCTTGATAGCGTTGAACCGCATGCTGAATCGATGGTTGAGGGTGGGCAATGGAAGAAAGGCAATATGAAATTCAGGTTGCTTTTTTATATGGAAAAGAAGCAGGTGAAAGTAGCAGATAAACTAATTATGGCTGCCGAGGGTATGGATAGGTATATTTTTAAAAAATATGGGATTGTGGTTACCGATTTTCAAATAAAACCTGCCTGCGTGGACCTTAACCTATTTTCGGGTTCAGTTATTAAGGATAAACAGCTTCTCGCTCAATATAATTTAACTGATAAAATTACCTGTTTATATGCAGGTAAACTTGGTGGTTTTTATCTGGATGATGAGTTGTTTGCTTTTGTTAAGCAATGCGAAAACTATTGGGGCATAACCAAATTCAGATTTTTAATGTTGAGTGGAGAAGACGGAGCTTATGTAAATAAACAGAGAATAAAGCATGAAATTGATGATGATACACTCATAAAGCTATTTGTTCCGCATAAAGATGTGCCAAAATATATGGGAATGGCTGATTTTGCAGTTAGCCCATTCAAACTATTACCATCAAAAAGATACTCAACACCTATAAAAAATGGAGAATATATGGCTTTGGGGTTGCCCATAGTAATTACACCTAATATTTCAACCGATTCGGATATAATTGCCCAAAACTATGCAGGTGCAATTATAGAAACATTAAATGAGGTGGGGTACTTAAATGCTATAAAACGAATAGAGTCTTTATTGATAAATAATAGCAGGCAGGAGATTTATAATAGAATTCGCCCCTTGGCTGAAAAATACCGCAATTTTACTATTGCCGAAGAGGCATATCGATTAGTCTATGATTCTTTATGAGGATGTGGATGCCTTGGGGCATAAACCATGTAGTAAATAATAGGAAGAATTAATAGAACCAATACTGTGGCAGAAACAAGCCCACCAATCATTACTATAGCTAGTGGTTTTTGCGCTTCTGAACCAATACCGGTACTTATTGCTGCAGGAAATAAACCTACCATATCAATTAAAGCAGTCATAACAACAGGCCTTACTCTTTCGCGTACACCATTATTAATGGCTTCAAGAAGTGATTGTTTACGCTCAAGATTTCTTTTAAACTGCACAATAAGTATAACTCCATTTTGTATGCAAACGCCAAATAGCGCAATAAAACCTATACCGGCTGAAATACTGAAATTAGTACCTGTAAGTAATAATGCAAATATGCCGCCAATTAAAGCAAATGGTACATTAAGCAAAATAATTGTTGAATCCCGTAAATTACCAAAGGTCATAAATAGAATTACGAAGATTAGCAACAAACTAATAGGCACGACCTGCTTGAGCCTGTTTACAGCCCTTACCTGGCTTTGGAATTCTCCTATCCAATCTATTTTGTAGCCTTTAGGAACCTTAACATTTTTAGTTCTTTCTCTTGCTTCTGCTATGGCGCTGCCCATGTCTCTGTCTCTCACAGAGAATTTTACAGCTATTACACGTTGGTTGTTCGCTCTGTATATAGAACTAATACCGGTTTTCTGTGTAATAGTGGCTATAAGCTTTAGTGGAACCTTACCACCATTTAATGTTGGCACCATAAGGTTACCCAGCTCTTCAGGAGTTTTTCTGAATTCGGGCGCATAACGAACTCTAAGTTCAAATAGACGTTCGCCCTCAAATACCTGTGTTGCTGCTTGTCCGCCTATGGCCATTTGCACTACTGCGTTGGCGTTTGCAGTATTTACTCCATATAATCCCATTTTAGCTTGTTCAAGGTCAATATCAAGTTCCGGTTGCCCCAGGTTTTTTAATATGCCAAGGTCTTCAATCCCTTTTATTTTTGTGAGCGTATCAAAAATCTGTTTCGATTTTTCATTCAGCACAGCAAATTCTTCACCCGATATCTGGCAGCCCAGCGCTGCATTCATACCTGAAACAGCTTGCTCTACATTATCGCGAATAGGTTGTGAAAAATTAAAAACTACTCCTTCGTGTTTGCTAACCAGCACATGATTCATCTCATCGATCAGCGAATCTTTGCTTATGTTTCGTTTCCATTCTTCTTTGGGAACCAGTATAACATCGCATTGTATATCTGAAAAGGCTTCAGGATCAGTTCCATCATCGGGCCTGCCTACTTGCGATACAACTGTTTTAACTTCTTTAAAACTTCCCAGATCTTTACGCATGCTATCTGCCAGTGCCGAAGATTTAGCAAGGGTTATACCCAGCGGGGTTTGTGCCTTAACCCATAGTGCTCCTTCATCAAGGTGAGGTAAGAATTCAGAACCTAAAAAAGTAGCTATATATAAACTGCCACCTAAAAGCGCTACAGCAAGCACCAGGCTTATACGCATGTGCCTGAAAGTATAATTGAAAAGTTTTATGTACCCTTTTTCAAGGCCTGAAACAATGGGATTATGCTTTTCATAAACATTTTTCTTCATTAATATATGTATCATCACCGGAACAAATGTAAGAGTGAAGATGAGCGCCCCAATGAGTGCAAAGCCCAGTGTGTATGCTAGTGGAGAGAATATTTTCCCTTCTACATTTTCAAATGAGAATATGGGTATTAAAGCAGTTATGATAATGAATTTCGCAAAAAATATTGCTTTACCCATATCTATACTGGTGTTTTTAATCCAACCCATTTTTGCCCGCTTATTGAATTTTTCCTGCCCCAATTCTCTGTATTTTCTATCAAATACAACAAAGCATCCTTCCACCATCACTACGGCCCCATCTATTATTATTCCAAAGTCAACTGCACCAAGCGAAAGCAGATTTACAGGCATGCCTTTTATTTGCATACATATAAAAGCAAATAATAATGAAAGGGGCACAACTATAGCAACAATTAAAGTTGCTCTCCAATCAGCCATGAACAGGAACACAAGGCCTATTACAAGTACAATCCCTTCAATAAGGTTGTGTAATACTGTATCTGTGCAATAAGTTATGAGTGTGTTACGATCGTAGAATGGTACCAACTTAACATCCGATGGAAGTATCGAGTTATTCAGCTCGTCAATTTTTGCCCGAACTAGCTTTAGAACTTCTTGTGGATTTTTGCCTTTACGCATAACAACTACTCCTTCTACTACATCACCAGCCGTATCCATTCCCACTCTTCCAAGCCTTGGCATATAATTTACTTTTACATCTGCCACATTCTTAACAAGCAGAGGTACACCATTCATGTTTTTAACGATGATATTTTTGATTTCATCAATATTGTTTAGCAAACCTATGCCCCTTACTACAAATGATTCTTCACCCTGATCAATAACATCGCCACCGGCATTAATGTTACTGTTTGAAACGGCAGAATATACATCAAGTGCAGTTATATCGTATTTGCGCAATAAATTTGGATCAACATCTATCTCGTATGTTTTGGTTGGCCCACCATAAGTATTAACATCGGCTACACCTTCTATTGATTTTAAATTGCGTTCTACAACCCAATTTTCTACTGTCTTTAATTCCAGTGCTGATTTGGTTTTGCTTTGAACTGTGAACCTGAAAATTTCATCGGTAGGGCCGTAGGGCGGTTCAACTTCAGGCTGCACTCCGGTAGGTAACTGCACATTACCAAGCAAATCCATTACCTGAGCGCGGGCATGGTAATCGTCCACTCCATCATTAAAAATGATTGTTATTTGCGATAACCCGAACATAGTTGTAGAGTGAATGGATGTCTTTTCCTGTACTGAGTTCATTGCAAGCTCAATAGGAATAGTAACCTGTCTTTCAACTTCCTGTGCACCTCTACCTTGCCATTGGGTTATAATTATTATTTGGGTATTGGTGATATCTGGGTAGGCTTCAATAGGTGTTTTGCTGTAGGCTATGGCTCCTAGTATTGCAATAACAACAGTAGCAAAAAGAATGAAAATTTTATTCTTTAACGAGAAGGAAACTATGCTTTTAATAATCTTATTCATCTAAAGCAAGGTTATTGTCCGTATACATAAAGGCTGTTTTTACTAACCACTACCTCATTAGGTTGCAGCCCCTTTGTTACGTAGGCAATCTCGTTGTTGGTTCCTTCAATAGAAATCATACGTTTTTCAAACTTATTATTGCCTTTTGAAACCATTACGTAATAATCGTTGTCATAAAATACCAGGGCTTCTTTGGGAATGGCTAAAGCTTTTTTATGTTTGTCGAGGTGCACATTTACGGTGGCAAACATCCCCGATTTTAAAAGATTATTTGTGTTTTCAAGTACTATCCTTGCCTGCATTGTGCTTGCTGAAGAATCAAGTATGTTTGAAATTTTGGAAATAGTGCCTTTTAATTTTTTATCAGGATAGGCTACTGTAACTATATCGGCCGAATCGCCAACACTTATTTGAGGAATATCACTTTCATATACATTGGCCTCAACCCAAACGGTTTTAAGGAACGAAACCATAAATAATGAAGTTGTATTGTCAGCGCGTACATTCATTCCTTCTGTAATAGATTTTGTTACCACATAACCGTCAATAGGAGAAGTGATGGAATAAACCGCATTAGTATCGGTTGTAGATACTTTATATGTTTTAAGATAGGTTTCTACTTTTTGAAGCCCGGCTGTTGCTGCTTTGTATTCATTCTGTGCCTGCATTACATCTTTTTCGGAATATACTTTTGTTTTATACAGCTCATTAGCTATATCAAGGTTTCTTTTGGCCGTTTTTTCTTGTGCCTGTGCAACTGCATACTGGCCTTCATAATCACTTATATCTCCACTTCTAAGAATGGCAAGTACTTGTCCTTTTGATACATAATCGCCTTGTTCAACATTTACTTTAATTACGTTTCCGCTTACAAAGCTGTAAACAGGCGATGAATAGTCCATGTTAAAGGATACTTTGCCACTTAATACCAGGTTGGTTGTCTCTTCCTTCATCTTCACCGTATCCATAGTAATTTGTTTCATCTGAATAGAATTAAGCTCTACCACATTTGAATCAGAGGCAGGTACATCAGCTGTTTGTGCAGGCCTCTTACATCCGGCAAAACAAAATGCAATTAATAATAATGAAAATAAAGTGCGTGACATATGTTATTTAATTATATCGATACCGGTTGTATAGTTAATGTAATGAATGGCATTAAAGTATTGTACATGCAGTGTTATAAGATTATTCTCACCATCTATATAAGTGCTTATCTGGCTCAGTAAATCAAGCAGGTTTATGTAGCGATGGTCATAATTTTTTACCGCATTATCCATCATTTCTTCTAAGTTTTTCTGGTAAGCTGAATCAATTTGAGTTAATTGATTGTTTAACCTGTAGAAAGTACAATAAGCATTGGTTACCTCATTTTTAACAGTATGCAGTACAATGGTATCATTTACTTCTGCCTGGTTTTGCTGGTATTTTGCAGCAGTAACTCCCCATTGGTTCCTATTAAAGGCAGGTATATCCATTCCGGCAGAAATGCCCCAGTAAGCAGGTATTACAGAGCCTGCTCCTGTATATTGAATTCCCATAGTTAAATCTGGTACTGATGTGGCATGCTGTAGTTTTACATTTTGTTGCTGGTAAGTCACTCCTTCTTTTGCAAGCATAAGGTCAGGCCTATTCTTTTCCGCACTATCCATAAGAGCGGGGTAGGTAGGTATAGATAGTGGTGCAGGCAATAATTCCTTTGCCACCAGGTAAATAGTTTCAGGATAAACCAAAAGTATCTTCAAGTCCTTTTCATCATTGTATGCTGATTGCTGGCTCGAAACTTCCTGGGCTATAACATCCTGCAATTGTGCTTGCAATCGTATTACATCATTGCCTGCTGCATTGCCCAGGTTATACATTTGACGGGTACTTTCTATCAAATGTGTAAGCTTGGTTTCCTCTGACTGATACATTTTAATTTGTTTCTGATTGCTATATAGATCAGATATATCAGTGTACATTTGATACTTGAGGCTACGCAATACATCAGCTAATTGAAATTCTGTTTCTTTCATTCCCAGCCTGGCAAGCTTCGCAGTTGCACTATGCCTTCCGGCAATGGTTAGCAATTGCTGTAACTGAATGTCATGGTCTACTGCACCTTCAGCAGGGTAGTTTGGGTCAAGTATTTTTTTTGTTTCCTGATTGTAAAGTGTTTGCGAATAGGTAAGGTTGGGGTTATACCAAAGCTTGGCCTGCAGATAATTTGCTTCGGCAATTTTAACATCGTACTGAGACATAAGCAGACTCAGGTTTTTGCTTACAAACCTTTGTTCCGCGTCAGATATCGAAATGTATACAGTATCCTGCTTGAATAATGGGATATTTTGTGCAACAACTAATTGAGAAATAAATACACCGCCAAAAGCAATGTAAAAACCAATTACCCCAGCCCTTATTGGTTTCCTTTTATTCTTTTCCCAAGCGAATAGCACAAATCCTTTATTATATAAATACAAAATTAAATCCTTTTTAGAGAGGTGAAATTAGAATGCCGTTAAAATGGTATTAGAATTTGTTAATTACCTGTAATAGGTAAATAATCTTGAATATAAATAGCTCATTATGAGAATGTTATACTGAATGTAGTTCCTTCGTTTACTATGGAAGTGACTTCAATTATGCCATTATGCAGCCTTATTATTTTTTCTGCTAAAGAAAGGCCTATACCTATACCCGGATACTTGAATGCATTAGCGGCGCGATAAAAAGCTTGAAATATGTGCGTTAGTTCTTGCTTATCTATTCCAATCCCTTTGTCTCTTATAGTAATAAAAACGCCATTTTCATTGCAATGCATATCGCATAATACTTCTTTGTTGCCTGAAAACTTAATAGCATTCTTTAAAATATTACTTATGGCAATAAATAACAGGCGTCTGTTTCCCTGTATAGTGTATTTTTCAGGATTTTCGGGCAGGTTGTAGTTTACCTTTACCAGGTCGGTCTTACTTCCCCATTCATCAACTACTTCCCATAATAATTCATCTAATCGTATCTTCTGTAATTCTGCAGTGTCAATACTTGCCTGAGAAAGATCGAGCAGGCTGTTTATTAAGGCGCTTAGCTTTTCGGTTTCCTTTATAATGCCTTGTATGGTGTTTTTATATTCTTCTTTTTCACGGTCATTTTTCAATGTAATTTCAGCATTGCCAAGTATTTTGGTTAGCGGCGTTCTAAGTTCGTGAGAAGCGTGTGCTATAAAAGATTGTTGGTCATGAAAGGATTGTTCCAGATGCTCAAGCAGGTTATTAATACTGATAGAAAGCTGGTTTATTTCATCGTTTTTATATTGGGTAAGGGTTAGGCGTTTATTTAAGCTGGCAGACCGTATGATTTTAAGATCGTTTGTTATTTTTAAGATAGGTTGCAGGGCAATTGTTGCAAATAATCTGCCTAACAAAAAGGTTATTATTAAAGATACTAAGAAAGAGAAGAGCATGATAAGCCTCAGGTTTTTCATGTTTTGGTTACCCGAATCATCAATGGCAGAAGCTATTACAACAAAGTTGCCGGAATTATCTATGTAATACAGGCCAACTACTTGTTGATTGCCAATTGTAAAGTGGGTTTTCTTCTTTTCAATTACCTGCTGAATAATGTTTTTCGACCAGCTTACCGAATCTTCTTTGATAAATACGGGCTGAAATTTGTCGTTGTATATGCGGGTAACTTCATTGGATAATGTTTGGGGGTATTTTTCAATAACTTTCTTGAAATTTTCCGGCGACATGTTATCTTGAGCAAGATATAGCTCGCCAACAATAAGCGCCCTGTCATCAAGCTTTGCAAAAAAACTTTCTTTCCTGTTTTGTTCTACCTGCACGTATATACCCGGCAAAACAATAAAAAGCAAAATAGCAAACATGAAAGTAAACTGCAACGACAACCTGTTCTTTACTTTCATTACTAAAATGAATTAATAAGTAGCTGTTTAGTCTTTAAGTACATATCCGCGGCCAATTACAGTTTGAATAAGTTTTTTAGAATGATTCTTGTCGATTTTTGCACGCAGGTAATTAATATACACATCAATAAGGTTAGTACCTCTGTCAAAATTTATCCCCCATACTTCTTCCGCTATTTCGCTTCTTGAAAGTACTTTGTTTTTATTGGCAATTAGTATTTCAAGTAAAGTAAATTCGGTAGTGGTTAATTGAATTTCAGTTTTATCCCTTACTGCAGTTCTTTTATGACAATCTATTTCCAGGTCATCTGCTTTATATGTTTTCTCTGAGGCAATGGCTCGCCTTCTGGTCAATGCATTTATCCTGGCTAATAATTCTTCGAAATGGAATGGTTTTGTAAGATAATCGTCAGCGCCGTTTTCAAAGCCCAGTACTTTATCTTTAACTGTACCAAGGGCTGTAAGCATTAAAATAGGCAACTCTTTATTTTGTTTTCTAATCTGCTGGCATACTTTTAGCCCATCAAAGGTGGGTAGTATTATATCAAGTATTAAAAGGTCGAAAGTTTGCTGTATGGCAGTTGTTGCCCCTTCAAGGCCATCGTTTATAACTGTAACATGGTATTGCTGTTCGCTTAGCCCTTTTTTTATAAAGGAAGCTACTTCAGGGTCATCCTCAATAAGTAAAATATTCATGGGTACAGTTCGGTTACTACAAAGCTAAGCTTATGCGGATAGTATAATTAAATATTAAGAAATTTTAATGTGTACGTATGAGAGTGCTTAAGTATGCCTGGCATTGAATAAAAAAGCCATTGCAATGCAACGGCTTCTTTATGTTTTCATTGGTGGAAGAATATCTGATTACTTGGTAGTTTTCTGGTCTTTGCTGTCAGCTTTCTTTTTTACAGGAACTTTTTTTACGTCTTTCTTGTCTTCTTTTTTTACCGCTTTCTTGTCAGTTTTATCGGTCTTTTGCGGCTCTTGTTGGTTGCTGGTAACCGGGTTGGCAAATGAAATACCTATAAAAAGAACCATTGCGGCTGAAAGTATGCTTAGTTTTTTCATGACTTTAAATATTGTGTTGTTATATACTGCTGCAAAATTAAAATAGTTAAATGAAGATAAAATGAAGATTGAAGACTGGCTAATATATCTTACTCTTTTATTACCTGCCCGGAACCCTTAATTGTCTCGTTAACAGTAGGTGAGCCTGAATAATAAATATTGCCCCGGCTATAAATTGCAGCATCAAGCAGCCCGCTTGCATTTACATAACAATCACCCGTACTTGTACTCGAAATAAAGGTGTAGCCAGTTTGCAGATTATTGCAATAGACGAAACCTGTGCCTGAGAAAAAAGTACAGGAAAATTGATTGCAATGCCCATTAAGCGTAATATCTCCCGAACCAAAAAGGTGCCCGTAAACTTGCTTTGCACTCACATTAAGATTAATATCTCCAGCACTTATAGTTCGGACATTAAGAGTGTCGGTTGTAATAGTATCTGAACCAGTGACGGAGCCAATGCCTGCATTAGTAATATAGGTAACTCGTGGCATGGTTATGTACACATTTATAATGCTTTTTTTATAGCTCCTTAGCCAGTTGCAGTTATTGTTGTTTTTTAATGTAAGTACCTTGTTTGATACCGTGGCAGATATATTGTGTATAAGGTTGCTGCCACCCTGTATTAGTACCTGTTCTGTACTACCCATTATTATAAATACGTTCACATCATCCTCTGCATAAATTTCTTCAAAATAGGGTAAAACTCCAGTGCGGTTCTCTTCTGCCGGTGGCCCTGCTGATTCAAAACAATCGCACACAGGCGACTTATGACATGAAATTACGCATATAGCACAAAATAAAAACGGCAATATTTTTAATCGTTTTATCATAGTTTATATCCAATGCCCCATTCTACAAAATCAGCGCTTGCAAAGTGAGCAAGTAATGTAATATTTGCAATGAAATGTTCGTTAATATAATAGCGAATACCTAATCGGTTATACTCATGGCCGTGACCTGTGCTTTTTGTATATAAGTAACCACCTAATTCAAAGGGCATTGTCAATCTTCCAATAGTTAATTCATAACCTACTTTCAATCCAATTTGTATGTTTTGCAGGTTGCTGCTATAGCTTATAGAATCAACTTTCATTGCTGCCAGGTTCGAACCATTATAAAAAACATCTACACCACCACCCACTTTACTTTTAGGATTGATAATGTGATAGGCTGTATAAGAAAATGAAATTGCTCCATACTGTGCCCCGCCCGGTGGTTCTATTTCAGATGCACCTGCGGCAATAAAAAATTCATGTACTATTTTTTTATGGTTACTTGTATCAGCCAAAGTAGGCACTATTGCAGCTTTACCGCCATCAAAACAATAAGATAGTCCGGTATTAATAGTAATAAGATTTATCCCCAGGTTAGGTGTTTTAAAGGACCCGTTGGAGCAATGGGTAATACCGAATCCGGTTTCGAGTCTTAGCTTATCTGATAAGTAATAATGATTAGTAAGCCTGATGTTTATCATAGTATTTAGATGTGTGCCAATAAGAATGTTTTTGTGGTTGGTTTCCTGATTGAAAATAATAGGCAAATAGCCTAAGCCAATACCAGTGCGCAGGTATAGCCTTTCACGATAGCTTCGTTGGAGATGGAAATTTATAAATGGATAAACCCCTATTTCATTACCTAATTGGATGGGGTTGCCCAGCCATGCATAAAAAAATGCAATGCCTGTTTCGGCGCAATGAAATGTTGACTGCCAGGGTTGTATGCCTGTTGGTTTAAACAAATAATCACCTTCAATTGCCGGTACATGTGCTTTTATAAGAACATTCATACCTTCAGTATATACAGGCAGTATAATACCATAATGCACATTAAGGGTAATCCACGATCCGGTGCGTATGCTATCCTGACTGATACTTTGCCTGCTAAATATTAAAAAGGCTATTAAGGGAATGAGAAATTTGCCCCGCATGTTTATTAAGGGATTTTTTCGGAATCTTTTTTTCGGAGAACAGGAATCGGAGGCCCAACTCCCGATTTTGGAGTGGGTAAGGAGTCTGTTTTCCAGCGAAAGCTTTGTACCATATCATACACATCCTTTTTAATGAATTGTAATACCGGTTCAAGAGAATCTTTATTTGGTACCGAATAAAAATAAAGTGCACCGCGAATAAAATTCTTTGTACTATCGGTCAGGTAAAACTGAATGTTGGAAGCTGCGTTACCTTGTATGTCATATATAAGTCCGTAAACATGTTCTTTGGTATTAGAAATCGTGCTCTCGTTTATGGCCGATGCTTTTACTTCGTGTTTTATAGCAAATACGCGGCATTCTTCGAGGTACTGATTAAGGTTACCATTAACCACTTTATAACTCAGGTAAATTTTACCTTTAAATTGCGGGAATACAATATTTAACCAACATGGTTCGGCACCGGGCTCATCATCTTTAATTACCTGGCTATAATCGGGGTAGTTAAAGCTAAAAGGGCATTCGGCGTTATACGTCAAATATTTTCTTTCAGGAAACGTTATACGGTAATATCCTTTTCTTTTGGGTGTATAGTTATCATTGTCCATACACGATGTTAGGCAAAGCAACAATACTATTCCGGCCAGTAGTTTCATATAAATTTTAAGGCTGTTTTTGCTATTACTTTATAATTAGCAAACATAATCAAAAGAATAATGATGGTTTATAGGCTTTTTATATCAAAAAACTGCCTGATTTCTTTATTTATTGAAAAAGTAATAAATTTGTGCCCTGTATAATCAATTAATTTAACCTTTATTATGAACATTTTTGTATCAAACCTTAACTTTAAGGTTCGCAGTGAAGACCTGAAAAATTTATTTCAACAGTATGGAGAAGTAATTTCTTCTAAAGTAATTACAGACAAATTCTCTGGCAGATCAAGAGGGTTTGGCTTTGTTGAAATGAAGAATGATTCGGATGGCCAAAAGGCTATTGATGAACTTAACCAAAAAGAATACGAAGGCAGAAGTATTTCTGTTTCGGTAGCAAAACCAAGAGAAGAAGGCTCAAGGCCAAGTCATGGCCACAGGCATGACAGCATGGCTGAATAAATAAACATGCTAACAAACAAAAAGAAGGGAACCTGTTTTATGCAGGTTCCCTTTTTTATTTATACCTACAAATAATGACAAATAATTGGATAATACATCCTACCATATTAAAGGGCTCAACTATTGATTTAATACCATTGGAGAAAGGACATTTTGAGGACTTATATGTTGCAGCTGCTGATAAGGAAATTTGGGGCCTAATTCCGACCGATTGTTCAGGAAAGGAAAAATTTTACGAAGCGTATATTACTGCTCTTGCCGAAAGAGAGAAAGGAGTGCAATATCCTTTTGTAATTTATCACAAAGCATCAAAGAAATTTATCGGTTCAACCCGTTTGTTCGAGATTTACCCCAAGGATAGTAAACTTGAAATAGGGTGGACATGGCTAACTAAAGATTATTGGGGAAGTGGGATTAATTTAGAATGCAAGTACCTATTACTTCAATTTTGTTTTGATGTTTTGCATACTGTAAGGGTCCAGCTTAAAACAGATGAGTTGAATATGCGATCGAGAAAGGCAATTGAAAAAATAGGGGGCAAATTTGAAGGTATCCTCCGTAAGGAGAGGTTGAAAGACAATGGGCTATATAGAAATGCTGTTTATTATAGTATTCTTGATGAAGAGTGGGAGGGAGTAAGAGTAAAATTGCAGAGCCTTTTAAAGAATACCAAGTAAAAGCCCCAAATACATAATCTTATTGATTTTTGTACGAAATAAAGTCGGGGAGACGGGATTCGAACCCGCGACCTCACGCACCCCAAGCGTGTACGCTAACCGGGCTGCGCCACTCCCCGAAAAATTATATAAGGTGATATTAATTTATTTTTTATCTTCACCGAACTTTTCTTCAATATCCTTTGCAGTTTAGGGTGCTTTTTTGCCAGGTACTCTGAAGAATAACTTGTGCAAAAGTATATTTTTTTGAAAAAAAGATTACTATTTTGGCATATGCGTTTTTTATTAGTCGCTAGTCTCTTAGTCACCCTCGGCACCTCGGGACTCGCACAGCAAAACAAAATATCGGGTTATATAAAGGATGGCTCTACCAATCAGGCGCTGCCCGGGGTAAGTGTGTATGTAGATGAGCTTAAGGAGGGCGCGGCTACCGATGGTAATGGCTTTTATTCCTTTTCAGTTCCCGACGGAAATTACCACCTCCATATTTCCTTAATTAGTTTTAAAGATTCCGTTATTGTTATTAATTTAACTAAGGATATTAGAATTAATGTGGCATTGCCTCCTGATGCTATTATAGCAAAGACAGTAAGTGTTGTTGGCCAAAAAGCCAATAACAATGTACAGAGTGATAAAATGGGTACTATAAAATTGGAAGTGGCCGACCTGAAAGCTATACCGGTCTTTTTTGGCGAACATGATATTTTAAAGGTAATACAATTATTGCCGGGTGTGCAAAGTGCGGGTGATGCTAATACAGGGTTCTATGTTCGTGGTGGCGGGCCTGACCAAAACCTGGTTATGATTGATGGCGCTACAGTTTATAATGCAGGTCACCTGCTTGGTTTTTTCTCCATTTTCAATTCGGACGCTCTTAATTCCGTTTCACTTATTAAAGGCGATATGCCTGCTAACTATGGTGGCCGCATATCTTCGGTGCTTGATATATCTGCTAAACAAGGTGATATGGAGCAGGTGCATGCCAGTGGTGGCGTAGGGCTCATAGCCTCGCATGTAACTGTGCAAGTTCCAATTAAAAAAGATACTTCTGCTTTTATATTCTCCGCTCGTCGTACCTATATTGATCTTTTTTTGCAAAAGCCTTTCATCCCTGCATCATCAGCGTTTTTCGGTACCAGTTATTATTTCTATGACCTTAATGGGAAATTAAATTATAATTTCTCTGCAAAGAACCAGGTTTCTATAACCGGTTATTACGGGCAAGATGCATTTACATTTAGCGATGCCGATGTTGGCTTCAGTACCCATGTGCCTTGGGGTAATGCTATAGTATCAGCTAATTGGAATCACATTTTTAGTGATAAATTGCTTGCTACAACATCCTTAAGTTATACCGATTATAACTTCCGCTTTACCGGTGCTGAGAATGGCTATAATTTTACACTTTTCTCGGGTATTCACGATTATCATGCTAAACTTAACTTCGACTGGATACCAAGTAAAAAGAACCACATAAAGTATGGCCTCGAAAATACATTCCATGTATTTATACCAAGCGCAATATCGGCACAGGAACCTAATATAAATTTTAACACAGCTGATGTAGTTCACTTATACGGAAATGAAGCCGGAGCATATATAACAGATGAGTTTTCATTGTCTGAACGTATTAAAATGGAAGGGGGCTTGCGCTACTCTCTTTTTGACCAGGTTGGGCCTTTTACCAGATATAATCAAAATCCATTGGGGCAAACAACCGACACCGTAACTTACAAAACCTTACAAAAGGTTGCGCAATATAGCGGATTAGAACCACGTTATTCTATCCGTTATTTATTGTCCGAGAACTCTTCGTTAAAAGCAGGCTATAGCCGCAATTACCAATATATACATCTGGCATCTATTAGTTCCATATCATTACCTACAGATGTTTGGATACCTTGTACTTCCCTTATCCCTCCTTCTGTTGGCGATCAGTATTCGCTGGGGTACTATCACAACTTTAAAGACAATATGTTCGAATCGTCAGTTGAGGTGTATTACAAACACATGAACAATCTTATTGAGTATAAAGATGGTGTTACGCCTGAGGCTAATGCCAGTTCCGATCCTGATGAGAACTTTACCCTGGGTACCGGCCAGGCCTACGGTGCAGAATTCTTTTTAAAGAAACGAGTAGGTAAGTTTAACGGGTGGATTGGCTACACACTTTCATGGACCACAGAGAACTTTCCTGTTTTGAATAATGGCCAAACATTTTATGCCAAGTACGACAGAAGGAATGATATTTCGGTAGTGGCTAATTATGAGTTGAATTCACGCTGGACTTTTTCAGGCGTATTTGTATATGCTACTGGCAATGCCCTTACTGTGCCCGATGCCTGGTATGTGGTAGAAGGCCAGTTGGTAGAACAATATGGTGCACGTGATGGGTACAGGCTTGCTCCTTACGACAGGCTCGATCTTTCAGCTACCTATACCACCGATCCTAAAAAGAGGGCTTTGCGTGTACAACAGAGATGGCAGAAAAAGACAAGCGATAGTACTGCAACCTATGTAGACCATAGACCGACATGGGTAAAGAACCTGCATACCAGTTGGTCATTCTCTGTATATAATGTGTACAATAGGTTTAACCCATACTTTATTTATATAAATATTACAGGTAGTGTTTACAGTAATACATTAAGCATAGAGGCTAAGCAGGTTGCCTTATTCCCTGTGTTGCCTTCAGTATCATGGAACTTTGATTTTTAATAACGGATGAAGAATCTGATAAAATATACAGTTGTTTGCGTAGTGTTACTTTTAGTATCATGTTCTAAGAACATTACACTCAATGTTCCTATGGCTCCTAGCCAAATGGTAATAGAAGGCCATATTGAACCGGGTACTACAGGGTATCTTTATTTGTCGCATAATTTTAATTTTTATGGTACTATTTCTATTACTAGCATTCTTACCCAGGATGTAATACATGGCGCGCACATTGCAATTAGTGATGGTACTACTGTCGATAGCATGTATGAAACTAATCCCGGTATTGGCTTTTACCAAAACAAAATACTTAAGGGTGTTGTTGGTAAAACATACTATTTAACTGTGGTTGCCAATGGCCAAACTGCTACTGCTTCAACTACATTAACGGCACCTGTAAAGCTCGATTCCATTTGGTTTCAGCTGCAACCCAATATGGATTCGCTCGGTTTTATGTGGGCAATATTAAATGATCCGCCTATCCCTGGCAATTCATATAGGTGGTTGGCTAAGCGAATTAATAAGATCCCAGCTATGGCTGATACTACATATGTTCCGCCTGATCAATCGGCATTTAACGACCAGCTCATAAACGGTAAAAAGTTTCAGTTCTTTTATGGCCGTGGCGAGTTGCCCGGTTCACGTGCCGCCGATGATAGCAATATTGAAGCAGGTTATTTTAAAATACACGATACGGTAGTGATAAAGTTCTGTACTATTAGTACTGCCGCATACAACTTTTATAATATCTATTATTTTCAGCTGAATAATACCGGCAACCCATTTGGTTCTCCAGCGCCTATAACGGGTAATATAACCGGAGGCTTAGGCATATGGTGTGGCTATGGTTCATATCTCGATACGGTAGTTTGCAAGTAATATCTTACTTTTGCATTCCTTAATTTTAAAATTGTACAAAAGCATTATTATATGGACAATATTGAACATGTTAAGACCCTTATAATTGGTTCGGGTCCTGCCGGATATACTGCTGCAGTTTATGCTGCCAGGGCTGATATGAAGCCGCTTATGATTGCAGGTTTACAACCAGGCGGACAGCTTACTATTACCACTGAAGTAGAAAACTACCCCGGTTATCCTGAAGGCATACAGGGCCCTGAAATGATGGAGCATTTCCGCAAGCAAGCACAACGTTTTGGCACCGACATTCGCTGGTCGTATGTTAGCTCGGTAGATTTCTCTAAAAAACCGTATAAAGTGGTAATGGAAGAGAAAATTACGTTTACTGCGGATACTGTAATTGTTGCAACAGGTGCTTCTGCCAAATGGCTTGGTTTGCCATCCGAAGAACGGTTAAATGGTTTTGGTGTTTCGGCATGTGCGGTTTGCGATGGATATTTCTTCCGCAAGCAGGATGTAGCTATTGTAGGCGGTGGAGATACTGCTGCCGAAGAAGCCAGCTACCTTGCCAAGCTTTGCAATAAGGTGTATATGATTGTGCGCAAAGATGAGCTAAGAGCATCGAAGGCTATGCAGCACAGGGTAATGAATACCCCTAATATTGAAATGTTGTTTAATACTGAAACCTTAGAAATATTGGGCGAAAAATCTGTTGATGGAGTTAAAGTATTGAACAATAAAACCAAAGAAGAAAGGGTGTTAGCTGTAACTGGCTTTTTTGTGGCTATAGGGCACCAGCCCAATACTCAAATTTTCAAGGGGTTATTAGATATGGATGAGCAGGGGTATATAATAACGGTTCCGGGTACCAGTAAGACCAATATTCCGGGTGTTTTTGCCTGTGGCGATGCACAGGATAAAGTGTACCGGCAAGCAGTAACGGCGGCAGGTACAGGTTGTATGGCTGCCCTCGATGCAGAAAGGTTTTTATCATCACATGGCCTCCATTAATATTTTTTTGTATCTTGCAGCTATTATTTAGGAGGGTTTGATAAAGAGGATTACATATATTATTTTATTGGTTCTGTTTGCCATTGGAGTTAATGCGCAGGTGAACTTTAACGGTCAGGTATCGCATGCCAAGCAATACGAGTTGCGTGATATGTACGACTCTACCTATGGCATTCAGTATTTCGATAAATTTTGCCCTGCAATGGGCGGAGATTCAAATCGCAAAAGCCCGCAAGGCTACGCTGCCAGTGGTTGGGTAGAAGACCATTACACCAATGGAGCTCTTATACACAGAGGTTTTTACGCTAACGGACAAATTACTATTTATACCAACTATTACCCTACCGGCGCTATAGAAAGAGATTATAAACTGGTTACGGAACGTAAAACAGAATTAAAGAAGTTTTTCCCTAATGGAAAAATGAAATCGGATGTTGAATACTTAGATGGCAACTCTATACTCTGGCACGATTACTTTGACAATGGCCAGGTAGCTTATGTAGAGGAGTATGACAAGAAACATGAGCGCCTTTTACAACGTTGTTCCTATTTTAAAGATGGCAAACCATCTTCCTTGTTCCAGCCCGAGGGCGATAAAAAGCCATACCGTTATTCTAAGAGAGAGTATTTTGATAATGGCCAGTTAAGGGAGTCGCAGGAAATGCTTTACAGCAGTGATGCGCTCGATTTTGTTAAAGACGGCGATGACAAAACATTCGATGAAAAAGGTAACCTACAATCAGATGTGGTTTACGCGGCCGGTGCAGTTGACCATACCATTAAATAGTTTTTATGAAAAAGCTTGGGAAAGATTTTTTCCTGCGCGAAAACGTAGTTGATATCAGCCGCGAGCTTATCGGTAAATTCCTCGTTACAAATTTCAACAACACACTCACTTCAGGTATGATAGTGGAGACTGAGGCGTATAACGGAGTTGTGGACAAAGCTTCGCATGCATACAATGGCAAGCGTACAAAGCGGAATGAAATTATGTATGGAGAGGGAGGAAATACTTATGTTTATTTGTGCTATGGCATACATCATTTATTTAATGTAGTAACTAACAAAAAAGATACTCCGCACGCTGTTTTAATAAGGGCAGTAATTCCGAAAGATGGAACGGAAGTGATACTTAAAAGACGGAAACAAAAAAGTATAATCAGGAAAATTTCGGATGGCCCGGGAACCTTATCACAAGCGCTTGGTATTAAAACCGTCCATTCGGGTGTTTCGCTATCGGGTAAGGTTATTTGGATAGAAGAAAGAGGATTTGAATTCGCTAAAAAAGAAATAGAAGCAGGGCCTCGAATTGGCGTTGATTATGCCGGTAAAGATGCCCTACTTCCTTATAGATTCAGGCTTAATGATAATAGTATAAAAGACATAACAAATGAGTGGTATTCCTAAAATAATTCTAGGTTCAGGTAAAGATCAATCTCCAAGGCGATTTCACCCTTGGATATTCTCAGGCGCTATAAGCAAAATAAGTGGAGAACTTGCGGATGGCGATGTGGTGGAAGTATATTCTAATAAAAATGAATACCTGTGCACAGGTCACTATCAAAAGGGCTCTATTGCAGTACGAATATTTTCATTTGAACAAATGGAACCGGATGCTGCATTTTGGAAAGGGAAAATAGAGAAAGCATATAACTACAGGAAAGCTATAGGTATTATTGGTAATGATAACACCAACGTTTACCGACTTGTTTATGGTGAGGGTGACGGTATGCCGGGCTTAGTAATTGATTTTTATAACGGCACTGCTGTATTACAGGCGCACTCTATTGGTATGCATAGGGAGAAAGAGAAGATTACCCAAGCCTTACAAGAGATCTATGGAGCAAGCCTTAAAGCAGTATACGATAAGAGTAAGGAAAGTTTGAGTGACCGATATGGTGAAAAAATAATGAATGGGTACTTGTTTGGAGATGACAAAGAAAAACAGGTATTGGAAAATGGAAATAAAATAAGGGTTGATTGGGAAGAAGGGCAAAAGACCGGCTTTTTTATTGACCAGCGCGAAAACAGGAAATTGGTCGGACAATATGCAAAGAATAAAAAAGTGCTCGATTGCTTTTGCTATGCGGGTGGTTTTTCAGTTTATGCACTTAAAGCCGGTGCCACTGAGGTTCATTCGGTAGATAGTTCTAAAGCGGCTATGAAGCTTACTGATGATAATATACGCCTTAATTTTGGTGAAAGTGCAAAACAAACTTCGCATGTGGCAGATGCATTTGATTTTTTGAAGGACCACCAGAACGAATACGATGTTATGATAATTGACCCACCTGCATTTGCCAAGCACCGAGATGCAAGGCACCAGGCCATGATGGGCTATAAAAGATTAAATGCTTTGGCAATACAGGGAATTAAGCCCGGTGGCATTATTTTTACCTTTTCATGCTCACAGGTAGTAGATAAGTACCTGTTCCATGGGGCTATAACTGCTGCTGCCATTGAAACCGGTAGGACTGTACGTATTTTACAATACCTGTCGCAACCAGCCGATCACCCCATAAGCATATACCACCCCGAAGGAGAATATTTGAAGGGTATGGTTTTGTTTGTAGAGTAAGCAGAAAAACGATTTAGGTGGTTTTTCAGGCATTTCACCAAAATATCAAATAATTTAATAAATTCGTATTCCCTTACCTTGGAATACTATGAGAAGAATTGCTTTATTCATTCTCCTGTTTTTTGCAGTATCATTAAATGCCCAACGGGGCAAAAATGGAAATGTTACAATAGCTACCGCAAAAGTTGTAAACGAATACACTACACTTACTGTTGATGCAGCCGCCGGAAGCACTTCTATAACTGTAGCTAATAGTGGGCTGAATACAAAAGCTCGTTTTGCTGGAAACCTTGCTGCAGGAGACCTGGTTATGATTATACAAATGCAGGGTGCCACTATAAATGGCGCGGCAGAATCTAAGTTTTTAGGTAATGCGAATACCGCTACACCCAATGATAGCTCGTGGGGACGCGTTACCAGTTATGGTAATGCCGGCAATTATGAATTTGCTGAAGTAGCTTCAGTGCCCGGCGGAACTACAATTCAATTTGATTGCGCATTACAGCATAATTATACTGCTACAGGCCATGTGCAGGTAGTAAGAGTTCCTCGTTATAATACGCTTACTATTAATAGTCCGGGTATAATAAGTTGCGACACCTGGGATAGTGCTATGGGTGGAATTGTTGCTATAGAAGTTTTGGGAAATACTGTAATTAACACTGGTGGAAGTATCAGTTCATCAGGTAATGGCTTTAGGGGTGGAATACTAAGTGTAGCAATGGATAGCTCATTTTATGGAGTGAATAATACAGCTGAAGATGCCTTCCTTATGCCTTGGGGTAAACTAAAAGGTGAAGGTATTGCTGGGTATGGCTGGAGTTATGACCAATATGGGGGACGTTATGGTAAAGGAGCCGCTGCCAATGGTGGTGGTGGTGCTGATGCGCATAATGGTGGTGGTGGTGGTGGTGCTAATGGTGGTGACACTGCCGGTTGGATAAATGGCTATGGCATTCCTGATGTAAGCATAAACAATAATAAGCTCGCATGGGCATTAGAATATAGCTGGTTGCCAACATTTAAAGGCTCCGGTGGTGGTAGGGGCGGTTATACATTCTCTTCTAACCTAAAGGATCCTACTACTACAGCACCAAGTAATTCAGCATGGGGCGGAGATGACCGCCATCCACAGGGTGGTTGGGGTGGCAGACCAATGGATTATACTACCGGAAGAATATTTATGGGTGGCGGTGGTGGTGCCGGTGATCAGGATAATAATGTGGGCGGCTCTGGTGGCAATGGCGGCGGTATTGTATACCTTATAAGCTATGGTACTATTACCGGAGGCGGGCAAATAACTGCAAATGGTGCGAACGGTACAAATTCAGTCTACAATTCCCCAAGTAAGGCTGGCGATGGTGCCGGTGGTGCCGGTGGCGGTGGTGCAATACTTATTAATTCTATAGGTAATGTATCTGGTGTTACTTTACAGGCAAATGGTGGTACTGGCGGTAACCAGGTTATTGTAGCATTAATAACCGAAGCCGAAGGCCCCGGTGGCGGCGGAGGTGGTGGATATATTGCTACATCTAATGCAATAGCTACTGAAACAGTTACAGGTGGAGTGAACGGTACTACGAATGCTAAAGCAATGGCAAAGTTTCTGCCTAATGGAGCTACAGGTGGCAGTAGTGGTACAATCGGTTCTGCAATTACAAATTTTCAGATTGTTGCAAAAAATGACACTATATGCAGCGGACAAACGGCTACACTTAATGCCTCGCTAACCGGTACTGTGCCAGGTGGTACGTCAGTTAACTGGTACGCTGCCTCCACAGGTGGTATTGCAATAGGCAGTGGTCCGTCTTATACAACGGGTGCACTTACAAAAGATACCGTTATATATATAGGAACCTGTCCGGGAATATACAGGCAAGCTGTAAATATTATTATCACCGGTTCTTCATCCATAACAATTAATCCGCCTGCAACTATTTGTTCGGGTAGTAATACTAATCTATTGGCTACAGGTGGTACGGCTTACGCATGGCAGCCTGCTGCAAGTTTAAATAATGCAGGAATTTCAAATCCTGTCGCAACCCCTACTACAACTACCACTTATACGGTGCAAATTACTACTCCTTGCGGCCTTCAAAAAGATTCTGTAGTTATCACAGTAACCGCAACACCGGTAGTAACTGCAACTGCAACACCATCAACTATATGTTTTGGCAATACAACAAGTTTATCTGCCAGTGGCGGTACAGCTTATTCATGGAGTAATGGCGCTACCACTGCTACAACAACTGCAAGCCCTGCAACTACAGCTACATATACCGTACATATAACTACTGCTTGCGGTGTTGTTAAGGACTCAGCTATAGTTACTGTTAATCCTAAGCCTAATGTGACAGTCACCCCTCCCTCAGCAAGTATATGTTCTGGTGGTAGTATTGGCCTTACTGCTAATAATGCAAGTACTTACACATGGTCTCCAAGTGCATCATTAAACCAGTCTACCGGTACCTCGGTTATTGCAAACCCATCAGGTAATACTACGTATACTGTTATAGGTACAACGGCCGCAGGTTGTGCTGATACTGCTAATATAGCGGTTACTGTTGGTGGTTCTATTACTGCTTCCATCACCGGAAAAGATTCAATATGCTCGGGTTCAACAACAACTCTTACGGCTTCGGGTGGAACTTCGTATAGCTGGAGTAATGGTGCTACCACCTCTGTTATTAATGTAAATCCTTCATCTACAACACCATTTAAAGTGGTGGTTAGCAGTGGAAGCTGTAAAGACAGTTCGACTGTCACTGTGCAGGTAACACCTGCATTTAAGCCAACTATAACAGGTAATAGTTCAATTTGTGCAGGTACTAATACAGTCCTTACTGCAACGGGTGGTGGTTCATATTTATGGAATACAGGTGCAACAACAGCAAGCATTACAGTAAGCCCTTCGTCTACTACACCATATTCTGTAACTGTAACAAATGGTTCCTGCAAACCCGATACATCTATAATTGTTACCGTAAATAATCTTCCAGTTCCAACTATAAGCGCGCCTAAAACATTGTGTTCCGGTGCCTCTGATTCATTGTCTGCCGGTGGTGGTTCAAGTTATGCATGGTCTCCGTCGGCAGGGTTAAGTTGCACTAATTGCCCTAATCCTATAGCAACACCAACCAGTACCACTAGTTATAGTGTTCAGGTTTCTAATGGAACCTGCACGGCTATAGATACTGTAAAGATTACGGTTAATATTGTTAATGCCATTACAGCATGTTGCGATACTACTATTCAGTTAGGAAGCAGTGCCGCACTAAACGCTTGCTGTGCCACTTCTTATGCCTGGAGCCCTTCGGCTACTGTGGCAAATTCAAATTCAGCGGGTACTACAGTAAAGCCTACAGTAAATACAACCTATACGGTTGTAGGTATAGATGTTAACGGCTGCTCAAGTGAATATACCGTCACAGTTGATATTGCCTGCAATGATTTTACTGTGCCAAATGTGTTCACGCCTGCTTCAAGCGTGTCACCTCCTAATAATGTATTTTATATAAAAGGAGCTAATGAAGAATCGAACTACGAAATAGAGATATTAGACAGGTGGGGTATTGAACTATTCAAATCAAATGACCCTAATACATCCTGGGATGGTAAAAACAAATCAGGACAATTAGTGCCTGATGGTGTGTATTACTATATTATAAAAGCTTCATGCGGTAGTAATAACTACGATAAGCACGGGTTTGTACAGGTAATAAAATAGCCCAACTTTTATTTTCCTTGGGTTGTTTTCTATAATAATTGAATAATTAATGAATGATAACCTTGTAGCCTATTACTCAGAGCGGGCTAAAGAGTACGAAAAAATATACGATAAGCCTGAAAGGCAAAGCGATCTGCTTGCCTTAAACGATATATTGCAAAATACCTTCCCCGGAAAAGACGTATTTGAAATTGCCTGCGGAACCGGATACTGGACACAAAGAATAGCCAGAGTTGCTAATACTGTACTTGCAACTGACATTAATACCTCGGTTATTGATATTGCCAAAGGCAAGGTTTATGAGAAAAATAATGTGACTTTTGATGTGCTAGATATATTTAAACCCTTTTTACGTCAGCCTTTTGATAGCCTTTTTGGCGGCTTTATATGGTCGCATATTAAGCTACAAGAACTGGACAAGTTTATTGATACAGTGCACAGTTTTGTTAAACCCGGCGGACAAGTGTTTTTTATTGATAATAACTTTGTGGAAGATAGTAGCCGGCCTATAATAAGTACAGACGAGTTTAGTAATACATACCAGCAAAGAGAATTGGAGAATGGAGACAGCTATTCCATTATTAAGAACTTCCCGACAGATGAACTGTTTTTTAAGCTATTGAAAGAGAAAGGTGAAAGAATAAAATTCGTTAACCTGAAATACTACTGGGCTGTAAGCTATTATCGCAAATAAAAAAGGTGGCATAAGCCACCCTTTCTGTAAAGTCAATATGTTTTAGTTCTGCCCTTCGTCTGATGATTTGGTGTCGTCACGTTTCATCATAATAGAAACACCAACAGTAATATAGCCAAGCATTAATATAATAGGTGCAAATACCATTCTGCGGGTTGAAAACAGATCATCACTGAATTGATTAGGGTCTTTGCTGCCACCACCCGATAATGCTATGAACCCGATTATTAACAGAGCAATGCCTGCAATAAGAACCATGTAATTCTTCCTTTCGAAGGCGAATTGTATTTTAGGTTTATCAGTTTGTACGTCTTTGGGCGCTGCCATATTATATAGTTTTAAGTACTTTCAATTACGAGGAGCAAATGTATAAAAAAATCGGTTTTGCTTTGCATAGCTATTCATTAATACATTTGGGGTCTTAAAAGGTTCATGAAAAATCGATTTTTCTTAATTCTTGCACCATTGGTGATGTTAACGGCTTGCCTTACACCCCTAGCAAGGTTTGATAGGTACAAGGCCCCTTTCATGCCTGATTATAGTAATGAAAACACCTGGGCTGCCTTACCGGATAGGCATGATGCTGCTGACACAGTCCCGGCTGGTTCTGGTTCAAAGGATGACCAAGCTAATGCCCAAGCAGATGTATTTTACATTTACCCAACCTTGGATTTACGAATTACTCACTGGAACGCCAGTGTTTATGATAAAATGCTGAACAACTTAATTGACAGGACAGCCATACGGAATCAGGCAGGGGCATTTAATGGATCTTGTAGGGTTTTTGCACCAAGGTACCGCCAGGCTGTATTTGGTTCGTTTATAGATAGAAAAGGAAATGGTAAAAAAGCACTCGATCTGGCTTATGGTGATGTCAGAACAGCTTTCCTTTATTATATGCAGCATTATAATCAGGGCCGCCCTGTTATAATTGCCGGACATAGCCAGGGCTGCCTACATGCTTACCGATTAGTAAAAGAGTTTTTTGATACAACATCTTTAAAACAAAAGCTAGTAGCGGCTTATTTAATAGGATTTAGAGTAAGAAAAGACTCATTGAAATACCTGAAGCCATGTGATTCAGCTAAAGCAACGGGCTGTTATATAACCTGGAATACAGTGTCAAAAGAAGGGCTAACAAGCGGAACAGGGCAATTCTTTAGAGGTGTTTGTATTAACCCGCTTAGTTGGAAACAGGATAGTAATTATATGGACAACACTTACAATTTGGGTGCTATAGACTATAAGTTTAATAACTTAGATAAGAACGAAGCAGGCGCCACTTGTAGAGATGGGCTATTGCTTGTAAGTATTAAAGACCCTTTAAAATATGTACCCGCACGCGGTAGCTATCATATTTACGATTACAATCTTTTTTACATGAATATTCGTGCTAATGTGGCCGATAGGGTAGGTGCATATTTGAAATTACACGAGAATGCGCTGAAGAATTAGTTAGTTACTACTATAAGCCCCCAAATTAGCAGGGCAACTAAATGGATCGTTATTTAGATCTGCTGAGCCATAAATAGTCCAATATGAATTGCAGATATTGTTATTTCCGTTAGTAGCAAACATACTTTTTGGGATAGTGTAATCATCAATGCTTGTATTTGTGAAATGTGGGTCCGCTGAAAAAGTACTGTCAGTTGGTGACGTATAATGATATAGGTTAGAAGTATTTTGCTTTGTCAATAAATCGCAGTTTTCAAAATAATAAGGAAAGGCTTGGGTATTATTATGAGAAGAATCGAGTTGTAGTTCTTCAGTAAGGCTACCCCAAATAATGCAATTACCGAAAAAAGCTTTATTAAGCTGTCTCTTCTGATAATTGCCATAAATATCCTGGTACCAGTCATTAACGAGCAGTGTCGTAGTTTGCCTTTGGCCAAAGCTCCAGTAATTAGCAAATGTGCTTTGCACCATTGAGTAGGTACCTCCCAAACTAAAGTCTACACAATAGTTTTGGCAATCAGCCACCACATCATCATAGCCTGTAATATAAGTGCCTTGCCCTAAAAGACCAATATTGCTCATGCTTTTAATAATAGTATGGCTAAGTGTAAGCGTGGGCTTGGTCCAACTGGCAACAGTATCGGCCTCTATACCAATAGTGCCATTTTTTATAACAGCCCACTGTATATTTGAAGCAAGACATCCTGGCGATAGCCATATTTCTCCCCATTGGCCAGGTTCAGTTTGGTAAGCAGGTTCTAAGCGATCACCTTGCACAGTTACAGGTAAGCCTTGGGCACCATTTATATTCAGTGTGCCACCCTTATAAACCCATAGTACTGCATTGTTGTGCATGTATACTTTAGTGCCGGGTTGCATAGTAAGGGTGCAACCTGAATCAACTACTAAATAGCCAAATACAACATGGGGTTTGTCGTTACTCCAAACCGAATTACATGAGACTATAGAGTAGGAAGGGCCCGATGCCGGGAATATGTTAGGCCTGTAAAAATATGCATCCTGCCCCCATGCAGTTAGGTCGACATATTGATAATTGCCATTAGTAACAAACTGAAGTGAGTCAGAAATTACAAGTGGGTTATTGTTGTTATTCGGATTAATGGTAACTGTAACAAATACAAAAATGCTATCGTTGGCAGGTATGGTTACATTACTGAAAGAAGTTCCTGCAACTCCGTCAATGTTTATTTTATAGGGCGAGGTATAGCTGCCTACAAGCTTTACTGATGATATTTTAATAGGCTGGTTATGGTTGTTGTGTATGGTAAAGTATTGAAACGTTGAGCCTATTGTTGTAAATACAGTATCGAAAATTATTTGGGTTTGTGAGAAGGCTAATTTGGCAGATGAATTAGTAAGCAGCATATTAAACTCAGCTGGCATAATTATGGATGAAGATGTAGCCAAAGAGAAGGAAAAAGAGGGCGCTGCAACTGAAACAAAGGCCGCAAAAGAGCCTATAGTGAAGGAAAAGGAAGATGAGGATTATAAGAAGAAAACAGTAGAGGAATTAAAAGAACTCCTGCAAAAGGTGCTCGACAGGGAAGACTACGAAAAGGCCACCAAAATAAGGGATGAGCTTAATCGCAGGAAAAAATCATAGGCCCCTTTATACCAAACCCGAGGTAGATACGTTATTATAAAACAATTCATACTGAACGTATTTTG
>Ga0207054_1045_pt1 | contig 42851 bp, 43 predicted proteins | sample Alteio_BWMinCont_60_FD_153288 | JGI IMG/M metagenome (GOLD analysis project Ga0207054, IMG submission 153288) | Enriched cells from forest soil in Barre Woods Harvard Forest LTER site, Petersham, Massachusetts, United States -... | ecosystem: Environmental > Terrestrial > Soil > Temperate forest >... | reverse complement strand
ATAATTTCGGCGATGCCCGATAGTATTTTTCTATTGTTGATTTTTATGGTGAAATCTTTTAAGCCAAGCTTGCTTAAAGCTTCATCGTAGATCATCACAAATTCAGCCTCATTTAACAATGAAGCGGAACCTACCACATCAGCATCGCATTGGTAAAACTCGCGGTAACGGCCTTTTTGCGGCCTGTCTGCACGCCAAACCGGCTGTACCTGGAAACGTTTGAACGGAAACGTGATCTCATTCTGGTGCATCACTACGTAACGGGCAAATGGAACCGTGAGATCGTAGCGGAGAGCTTTTTCTGAGATAAGTGAAAGAAGGTTTTTTGAAGTAAATTCAAAGCTGTCATCTTTGAGCTTTCTGCTTTCTGCTTCATTCCAAAAGTCTCCGCTGTTTAATATCTTAAATATCAACTTGTCCCCCTCATCGCCATATTTACCAGTCAATGTAGAAAGGTTTTCCATCGACGGCGTTTCAATTTGCTGATAGCCATATTTGCGGAAAACGCTCTTAATGGTATCGAAAATAAAATTACGCCTCACCATTTCGGTTGGTGAAAAATCGCGGGTGCCTTTTGGTACGGATGGTTTGATGGATGCCATAAGCGCCAAAGTTAACACGATTTTAAGGATTTTAAGGATACGCAGGATTAATGAAGTGAATTTTAACAAGATTTTAGGATGATGACGGTCAATAGCCTGTAAATAAAATCCTGCCATCCTCTAATCCTATCAATCTTAGTTAATTTTGTGAATATGAACATCATCGTACAAACGCCCCGCTTAATTGTTCGTGAATTTTGTCCAAAGGAAGAAATACTATTGGTGAACCTGTATAAAGATGAGCGGGTAACCCGGTATGTAACTAAGCGGAGCGAAGATGAAACGCTGAAACAATTTACCGAAGCCCTGGCAGGCTATAAAAGCAGCCCCGGCCTTGGGCGCTGGGGCGTATTTAACCCTATTGATGATGAATTTATAGGTGTTTGTATCCTTAAACCTGCGGATTCCGATCCAACCCGCATTGAGTTGGGTTATGTATTAAACCCCAAATATTGGGGCGCAGGCATTGCTACCGAACTTTCGAAGGCATTGGTGTTTTATGGTTTTGAAGATATAGGGCTAACCGAAATATGCGCCTGCACACATCCCGAAAATATAGCATCGCAAAATGTATTACAGAAAGCCGGGTTGGTGAGGGATGGAAATATATTTTGGCATGGCGCCGATTTGCCGTTTTTTAGGATTGTGAAGGCCTCACCTAAATCCTCTCCAAAGGAGAGGACTTGAATACATACGTTTACATTTAAAAATATGAACATCGTTACACAAACGCCACGCATAATTGTCCGCGAGTTTTTACCGGAAGAAGAAAATACCTATCTAAACCATTTTAATGATGAGATTGTGCTTTTATACATCCCGAAACGCAGCAGGGAAGAGCGTATCGGGATTTTCCATAAAGCGCTTGAACAATATGTCGTTGATAAACAATCGGGTATATGGGGTATTTTTAACAAGGCCGATGGCGGTTTTATGGGCAGCTGCTTGCTGCGGCCATTTAATAATGAACCGGGTAAACTTGAATTAGGTTACAGCCTCGACAGAAAGCATTGGGGCGGAGGTATTGCCACCGAGATGGCCACTGCGATGGTTGCACATGGTTTTACCGGCACAGATACCACCGAAATTGTTGCCGTAACCGAATTGCCTAACATGGGTTCGCAACGCGTACTTAAAAAAGCGGGGTTTACTCGTGTAGATAATTTGTTAAGGGATGGGGAGGAGCTGGCGTTTTTTAGAAAAGAAAAAGCATCGGCTATCGTCTAAACTTTTTAGGAGGCAATTGCCATTTGTCCACAATAGAATGCCCCGTTAGGGGCTAAACATTTGTAGGAAAGAAATAATAAAGTCTTATTGCCCCGTCAGGCGGCAACCCCTGGCGAACGTGTTGCCACCTGACGGGGCAATAAGAATGGGTTGGATTGGCGCTACAAATGGGTTGTCCCTAACGGGACAAGAACCCGGTTAACCTAAAAATGAAATTGAAATAAGGCTGTCAACAGACGAATTTAACCGGGGCGTAATTGTTTGATAGTCTCCTTGCATCCCTCCTCAATCATTTTAAACACCGGCTCAAACTGTTCATCATCATAATAAGGGTCGGGTACTATTTTATCGTCCAGCAATAGCTTTACTTTTTTGGCGTCTTCCTTATTTCTTGCTTTGGCCAGTATATCGCTGAGGTTGTTTTTGTCCATTACAAAAATGTGATCGAAAGTATCAAAATCGCTTACGCGGAACAGGCGGCAAACTTGTCCGCTGATATTGATGCCATGGTTATGCGCTGTGCGGGTTGAGCGATGGTCGGGGCCCTGGCCGACATGCCAGTTACCTGTACCGGCGGAATCTACTTCCCAATCCAACCCGTTTTCTTTTGCCAGGTGCTGCATAATACCCTCCGCCAGTGGCGAACGGCAAATATTACCGAGGCATACCATTAGGATTTTCATGTGGAGGTGTTAGAAGGTTGGAAGGTTGTAAAGTTGAAATGTTGGAAGGTTGAAATGTTAGAAGGTTGGGAGGCGCGTAATGAAGCGCTTATAAATAACTTTACAACATTTCAACCTTGCAACATTTCAACAAAACTTTATCCAAACAGTTGGTTCAAAATCCCAGCCAACCTTACGCCTGCTTTTAACAATTGCTGGTTAACAATATCAATATGGTTAAAGTTGTATTTGTAGTTCAGGGTATCGCCCGGTTTTATTTCGGTGTATAGTTTTTCGGCTATCTGGTTCGACTCAAAAAGCCATTGGCTGATAGGCGCTTTTTGCCATGCATTACGTTGCGCCCAGGTGGTATGGTTAATTGCCGCAGTATATTCAGTATAGCTTAATTGCTGAAATTCTATCAGCTGCGTATCCCAAACTGAGTGCAGGTTGGTTGGGTTGTTAAACCAGTTTACTTTAAAATCATTACCACCTTTGTCATCCGCATGTGCGGCATGCATAGGCTGGTGTACATCCTCAATAATATGAATGAGCATACGCAGGTAAAGCAATTGGTTCTCTTTGCTAAGGTCTTTCTTTTTTAATTCCGTGATCAGGAATTGCAGTTTGGTATAAGCATCCACATTGGTATCATGGTTTAAAAATTCAACCATTTCCGGGTAGCTGTAGGGTTTATCAAAATCAATGTAATGCCATGGCGATAAATAGGAAAAAGCAGGATCGGATTTTATAAAATCGGCCCAGTTGCTGGCAAGGGCAATCGACTCCGTGCCTAAAATGGCCTCAATGGCTTTGCGTGCTTTTGGCGTTAAATAACTGCTGGCAATTTGCCCGCAAATACGGTGGCCTTCTGTGCCCCAGGCCATAGATTGAAGCGGTGCATAAATTACGGCGATAATTAGCAACAGCTTTTTTAAAAAGTTTTGTTTTTTCATATTAATATTAAATCGGTTTTGGATTGCAGGATATCCTTTTTATTAAATGTGCATTTATTGGTATCACGTTTGATGTACTTGCAAATTGAACAAGCGAATCCGTTTTTTTACCGACTTTAAAGGTCTCGTCATAGTCACCCGACCGGAAACAACCTTTATCATCTTTAACAGTAAAATCGGCATTGCAAAACTGGCCTTTTAACTGTAGGGTGTCGTGCCGTTGCTGGTAGACGCCTCTGCAATATTCTGTCCAGTGGCCCGAATCCATACAGCTATCGGAGCCCGTGTTTACTTTGCTGAAAGATTTTATAGTCACGTAAAAAGAATCGCAGCTAAATTTAAGACGATATAATGAATAGCTAAGCAATTGCTTTTGATTTGTTACAGAGTCCTGCTGCCATTCGCCCTGCAGGTAGCCTTCGCCCGGCTTTTGTACATCCGGGTTTAAATGGCAGGAGGAGGCTAAAAGCAGAAAGCTTAAAGTGGAAAGGTAAAAGCTGAAAGGTAAAAGGCGAAAGGTCTTTTGCATCAATAGATTTTTCAAAAGCCCTCTCTCCCGATAGTTATCAGGATGGAGAGGGTTGGGTGAGGCACAAGGCGAAAAGTCTTTTGCATTAATAAATTTTTCAAAGTCCCTCTCCATTGGAGAGGGATTTAGGGTGAGGCACACTATTTCAAACTGCCAATCATATCTTCGGGGCGTACCCATTCGTCAAACTGCTCGTTGGTTAACAAGCCAAGTTCAGTAGCGGCTTCGCGGAGCGATTTGTTTTCTTTAAGTGCTTTCTTTGCAATTTTAGCCGCGTTTTCATAACCGATATGCGGGTTTAGTGCGGTGACCAGCATCAGCGAGTTTTCGAGGTGCTTTTTGATACCTGCATAGTTTGGTTCGATACCTATGGCACAATGATCATTGAACGAAGTACATGCATCACCGATCAACCGGGCCGACTGTAAAAAGTTGGCCGCCATAACCGGTTTAAAAACATTCAGTTCATAATGCCCGTTGGAGCCGCCTATTGAGATGGTTACATCGTTGCCCATTACCTGCGCGGCCACCATGGTAACCGCCTCGTTTTGGGTTGGGTTTACCTTGCCCGGCATAATTGATGAACCCGGTTCGTTATCAGGTATATGTATCTCACCAATGCCTGACCGCGGGCCCGAAGCCAGCATGCGTATATCATTGGCAATTTTCATTAACGATACTGCAATTTGTTTTAGTGCGCCATGCGATTCAACAATGGCATCATGTGCCGCAAGCGCTTCAAATTTATTTTCGGCAGTGCGGAAAGGCAGACCGGTAAATTCAGCAATGTATTCCGCAACCAATACATCATAGCCTTTTGGGGTGTTGATGCCGGTGCCTACGGCCGTGCCACCAAGTGCCAGTTCCGAAAGATGGTCGAGCGTATTTCTTAATGCTTTTAAGCCATGATCAAGCTGTGATACATAGCCTGAAAATTCCTGGCCTAAAGTAAGCGGCGTAGCATCCATTAAATGGGTGCGGCCGATTTTTACAACGCTTTTAAACGCCTCGGATTTTGCTTTCAGCGTATCGCGCAGTTTTTCAATCCCGGGTATAGTTACATCAATCACCATTTTATAGGCGGCGATGTGCATGGCAGTTGGGTAAGTATCGTTAGATGATTGTGATTTATTTACATCATCATTTGCGTGGATAGCAGTTTTACCTTCGCCAAGTTTATTGCCCTGCAATACGTGGGCTCGGTTAGCGATCACCTCGTTCACATTCATGTTTGATTGTGTGCCCGAACCTGTTTGCCATATCACCAGCGGAAATTCGCCGGCTAATTTGCCCGCGAGTATTTCATCGCAAACGGCGGCTATCTGGTCGCGTTTTTCGGCAGGAAGTACCCCAAGGTCGGTATTAGTATAAGCGGCGGCTTTTTTAAGATAAGCGAAAGCGGCGATAATTTCCTTCGGCATAGATGCTTCGGGCCCAATTTTAAAGTTATTACGCGACCGTTCGGTTTGTGCGCCCCAGTATTTATCGGCAGGTACCTGTACCTCGCCCATGGTATCGTGTTCGGTTCTGAAACTCATGAAATATGTGTTTTTTGCTGGGGCAAAGTTATATTTTTATATGATGGAAGGGAATATAAAAACAGTAATATTATTGTTGAGTTTAGCTTGAAAATCGCCTATAACTATAAATCATTGTGAGGACGATGAGGAAGAAAATACTTCTGAACAATAATTGTTTATAATCCGTTTTTTGGCGGTTAATTACACATATTATAATAATTAACGGCAATCCTATAAAACTAATAATGGCATATAAGTTCCAAAGAGGCCAGTTTAGTAAACAAAACATCCAGTCTAAAATATTTACTGCGAAAAACAGCCCGGCGATGATCCTGTTTACTAACGAAATAGAAAACTTTGCAAATAGCCAAAATCCCAGGTTAAAATAAAGTATACCAAGAAAAAATCCGCTAAACGCTATCCCGTACTTAAAATACGGCACTTTAAAATTCACGCATATACCCGACAGTAAAAGGATAGTTAATAATGTAAACTCTAAGAGTTGTCTTTTATGCATAAATTATTTATTAGAATTCCCGCTTCGTATTTGTCACCCAGTTACTCAATGAAGTTAACTTGTCATTATTATCCTTAAACCATTTTAGGTTATCGTCGCGATAGCCTGTTAAGCTTACCAACCTTACAAAAGCGGGCATGTTATCACTTTTTGATAATTGATAAAAAAAATCGGCGTAGAATTTCCAAAAGAAATCCTTTACTTTTCTTTTGGATGATAGTTCGCCTGCTATCTTGAATATCGAATTTAATTGTTCATTCAGTATGTCAACGCCGGATTGATTTTTTATTGTGTCGATTGTGGGCATAGCTGCTGCCATCGAAAGAAAGGTTTCCAGCGTAAATTCGTCTGTATCGGCCCCTTTATTATCCTGAACATAGATTGTCATCGCCTTATTGGCACCTTTTGCAGTATCCACTTTGACTTTGGACTGGATAATTTTTTGTATGTACTGGTAAGCTTCCGCCGAGCGTTGCGTTTGCGGCTCAAGTATTAAAAAACTGCAAAAACCCATAATAGCAGCCACGCCTTTATTTTGGCCATACATTGCCAGTGCATAAACCCTCTGACTGCTGGCGTGTTTCGGATCGAGCTCAATAGCTTTAATAGCCGCTTGCTCTGCTTCAGGATATTTTTTTTGCCTTAGATAGGAAATTCCGATATTAAAGCGAAGCCGTTGATAGTCGGGAAACGCAATTATTCCCTGCTGATAATACCCAATTGCCTTTTCAAAGTCTTTTTTGTCATCATAAATACTGCCAAGCAGATCATATGCTTCTGCATAGGTGTTTGTTGGCGCAACGTGTTCCAATAAAGGGATAGCTTCGTCAGGCCTTCCACTACTAAAAAGCGTGTACGACATTTCGTATTGTGCCTGCAAATTTTCAGGGGCTATTTTTAAGGCCGCTTTATATTTATCAATAGCTTCAGTATATTTTCCACTGTCATTTAAAGCAATTCCACGGTCAATAAGCGCTTTAACATCCTGGCATAAACAAACTGATGTGCTGGCAACGAAAATGCAAAACGAAAGAATAATTTTGGCTAAGGTTTTCATGCCTAAATATATAAAAATATTTATTCGAAACCTCTCGCGGTACTTTTCAACCAACCATCTAAATCGGCCATTTGCTGTGTATTGGCTTTTGCCCATGCTACGCTTTCGGGCGTGCTTAAACTTATTTGCCGGGCAAATGCCGGCATATTTTGCGTTTGCACCAACTGGTAAAAGTAAGCCGCGTAATATTTCCTGAAAAAGTCATCCCCGGTTTGTTTTTCAGCCAACTGGCCTACCGCGTTAAATATGTTTTTCAATTGCGCTGTCAGCTCGTCGGTGGCGGTCGCATGTTTCTCCCGGGCGGCCCCGGCAACGCTTTGTGTTATGGCCTGGTTAAGGGCAATAGTGGCGGCGTCATTGGCAAGCGGGGCTTCGCCTGGGGCTGGTTTAAGTGTGCCGCCCTGTAAAATATGCTGCATGTTGCCATAAGCTTCGGCGCTCCTCGCAGTGTTTGGCTCAAGTAAAATAAAGCTGCAAAAGCCAAGCAAAGCATTAGCCCGCTTATTTTGATGAAAGCAAACCAGGGCATACATCCGCTGGCTGCTGGCATGTTTCGGGTCGATCTTTATGGCTTCGATAGCACACTTCTCGGCGTCAGCATATTTTTTATCACGAAAGTAAACCAACCCTAAATTATAATAAAGCGACTGAGATTTTGGATCAGCCTTTATCCCGGAATTATAGGCATCTATTGCTTTTTCCGTTTCGTGGTTTTTGTCGTAAATGCTTCCCAAAAGATCATAAGCATCAGGAGTTAGCGAGGTATTTGCCTTGATGACCTTCTCAAGATGAGGGATGCCATCCTTGCCGTTCCCTGCGGCTAAAAGGGAATAAGCTATCCCGTAATTTGCATAAATGTTATTAGAATCGAGTTTCAACGCCTGGTTATATTTATCTATAGCATTGGCGAATTGGCCATCCTTATTAAACTGCACAGCTTGTTTAACCAACGATTGTGCATCATCGGTTTGGCCAAATGCGGCGCAACAATTGCAAGCAATTGCCAGGCATAATAATATTTTGCAAAACAGTTTCATCCATGCAATTTATAAAGAGAATGTTAACTAAATGAAAAAATATTAAAACATTCTTTCATCCCTGCGTTATAATTTCTGATTTTCGCGTTCGTTTAATAGTTGTGATTTTGTTTATGAGATTTGTGTGTAAAGTTACTTTAATGGCTGCGGCCTGTTCCATTTTTTTGATTTCCTGCTCTTCGAAAGCAAATAATAATGGCGGGGATACAAGTTCCGCGCCGCCTGCTAAACCGTTCGACCCCAAAGCTTTGCTGGCTTACGATTCAAAAGATGCAAGTAAAAGTATTGATGCCGTAATGCAGGAACTGCATAGAACACGCGGCTTTAATGGTAATGTGCTGGTGGCCAAACATGGCAAAATTATATATGAAAAAGCCATTGGCTGGGCCGATTACCTGCATCGCGACAGCTTAAAAATAAATTCGCAGTTTGAGTTGGCCTCTGTTTCAAAAACAATGACCGGCACTGCTATTTTAATGCTGCTGGAACAGGGAAAGCTTAGTCTTGACGATGATGTTAAAAAATATTTCCCCGATTTTCCATACGATGGCGTTACCATCCGTTTGCTGCTAACGCACCGCTCAGGCATGATGAATTACGTTTATTTTACCGATGACCTTTACCGGGCCAATCATTGGGACGAGCGGAAAGGCATCACAAATGCCGATGAGATGGCGTTAATAGCAAAATATAAACCTAACCGTTTTAATAAACCGGATGCAAGGTTTTTATACAACAACTCCAATTTTATGGTGTTGGGTTCAATCATCGAAAAGATAACAGGCCAATCGTACGCCGATTTTATGAAGGAACACATTTTTATCCCTTCAGGCATGGCGCATACCGCTGTTTATTCGAAAGCAGTTTACAGCAAAATACCGGTTGATGTTGTTGGGCACGACAGGGGGCAATGGCGTTATTCGGTAGCGCAAAATTTTTTGGATGGCCCTGTTGGCGATAAAGGTATCTACAGCACAGTTGGCGATCTTTATTTATTCGACCGTGCTTTGCGCGATGGCAGGTTATTAAAACAAGCCACCATGGATTCGGCATACGTGCCGCGCAACCCATTTATACATGGCCATTTTAGTTACGGCTATGGCTGGCGCATATTCGAGGCGCCCGGTAAGCAGGTGATCTATCATACCGGCTGGTGGCATGGTTTCAGGCATATTTACCTGCGGGACATAAAGGATGATATTACCATTGTACTATTAACAAACCTGTCAAACGGCAGCCTTATGAAACTGGACGACCTGTTTAAAGTTACCGGCATGCCCTTAGTGCGCAAAAGCGCTTATAATGGCAATGGCGATACAAGCGATGATTGATGTTTGAGTCCAGAAGTCGGTAAAGTCCGGAAGTCCGAAAGAAGCTGCATTGATTTTTGCGAAGTCCGAAAGTTGAGAGTTAAAATAATTCTTTTCTTTCGGACTTTACCGACTTTCGGACTTTCCGACTTCCATATATCTTATTAACCCCCTATCTTTATAAATATTAAATATAACCAATATTATGAAAGCTATATGGAATAACCAGGTGATTGCTGAGAGCAATGACACAGTGGTAGTTGAAAACAATCATTATTTCCCGAAAGACAGCGTAAAGCACGAATACCTGCAACCTTCGCATACACATACCGTTTGCCCGTGGAAGGGACTCGCCTCATATTATACCCTTGAGGTTGACGGAACGCAAAATCTTGATGCTGCCTGGTATTACCCCGATCCAAAACCTGCCGCAGCAAACATTACCGGTTATGTTGCGTTTTGGAAGGGAGTTAAAGTAACCGAATAGCATGAAACAATACGATGCGATAGTAATTGGCGCAGGGCAGGCCGGCGGTCCGCTGGCAAAAAAGCTGGCGCTGGCAGGCAAAAAAACGGCGCTGATAGAAAAGCGTTGGATAGGCGGTACTTGTGTAAATGATGGTTGCACGCCTACAAAAACGTGGGTCGCATCGGCAAAAATGGCTTACATGGCGGGTAATAGTTCGCCGCTTGGTGTTAAAATAAAAAGCTATTCGGTAGACATGCCGAATATAAAAAAGCGTAAGGACGAAATTGTACACCAGTTTAGGGATGGCAGTCAAAAAGGGCTGGAGGCCACAAAAGGCCTTGACGTTATTTTTGGCGAAGCCAGTTTTATAGGTGATAAAACAATTTCGGTAAAGCTGAACGATAGCGGCAAAACAAATGAAATGAAAGCTGACCTGGTATTTTTAAATACCGGGGCCAAAACGTTCATCCCTGAAATTGAAGGGTTGGGCGATATCGATTATTTAACTTCCACAACTATCCTTGATCTTGACCATGTCCCTGAACATCTACTGATCATCGGCGGTAACTATATCGGTTTGGAGTTTGGACAGATGTTCCGTCGTTTTGGAAGTAAAGTTACTATTATTGAAAAGTCGGGCAGGATAGTATCCCGGGAGGATGAAGATGTTTCGGAAGAGTTGACTGAAATTCTAAAAGCCGAAAATATTACCATTCGTACCAATGCTATAACTACCGGCTTCAAACAAAAAAAAGGCGGGAAGATAACTGCAAGCATCAAAATTGGCGATAAGGAAGAAAAAATAAAATGCACGCATGTACTAATTGCGGTTGGCCGTATGCCGCAAAGCGAAGCATTAAACCTGGCAAAAACAGGGGTTGAAACCGATGAACGCGGAGCGATAAAAGTAAATGACAAGCTGGAAACCAATATAAAAGGCATTTATGCCCTGGGCGATGTAAAGGGCGGCCCGGCTTTTACACACATCAGCTATAACGATTATACCATTGTTTACCGCAACCTTATTAAGGGTGAAAAACTGACTACCAAAAACAGGCCGGTACCTTATTGCATGTTTACTGATCCGCAGCTGGGATGTATCGGCATAAACGAAACGGAAGCAAAAAAACAAAAGCTAAATTATAAAGTGGCAAAACTGCCTATGGCCTACGTAGCGCGGGCTATTGAAACCGGCGATACCCGTGGTTTTATGAAGGCCATAGTTGATGCTGATACCAAACAAATATTAGGCGCAACCATTTTAGGCGCCGAGGGCGGCGAAACCATGACCACACTGCAAATGGCGATGATGGGCGGTATTACCTACGAAGAGATACGCTGGTGTGTTTTTGCCCACCCGCTGTATGCTGAATCGTTGAATAATTTATTTATGGCGCTGGATACTTAACCATTCACAATGATAAGGGCTGAACATCTTAGCAAACACTTTGGCAACGTAAAGGCGGTAGATGATATTTCTTTCGAAGTAAAGGAGCATGAAAACCTTATTCTTTTAGGCACCAGCGGCTGCGGTAAAACCACAACGCTGAAAATGATCAACCGGCTTATAGAGCCAACCCACGGTAAAATTTTCATCGATGGTAAAAATATTTTTGAACAATCGCCCGAGATTTTGCGGCGCGGCATAGGTTATGTGCTGCAAAACAACGGCTTGTTTCCGCATTATACCGTTGCCGAAAATATTGCCATAGTTCCACAGCTATTAAAATGGGATAAAAAACGGACTGAAAAACGGGTTGCCGAACTGATGGATAAACTTCACCTGTCCAAAGATTACCTTAGTGCTTATCCCAACGAATTAAGTGGTGGCCAGCAGCAGCGTGTAGGCCTGGCAAGGGCTTTGGTTGCCGATCCGGCAGTTTTGTTAATGGATGAGCCGTTTGGCGCACTGGATAATGTTACCCGCTCAAAAATACACCAGGAATTCAAGGCATTGGATGAGCTGAAACGCAAAACAATTATTATGGTTACCCATGATGTGCAGGAAGCTTTTGAGCTTGGCGACCATATTTGCCTGATGGATAAAGGAAAAATAGTACAGGATGGGACACCCGCCGAACTATTATTTAAGCCGATTAATCAATTTGTAAGCGACTTTTTAAAAGAACAACGCCTCCAGCTTGAATTTAAAGCGATAAAACTGATAGATATCTGGGAACTTATACCCGTTTCATCTAAAAAGCCTACGACATCAGCACTTTCTGCCGGCACTGATCTGTGGACGACCATGGAAAGTTTTAAATTCGGTAAAGCGGAAACCATTAATATAAAAAAAGATGAAGACGCGGTAAAAACGGTAGACTTTGAACAATTAATGGCGGTGTTTTATCAATATAAAAACAAGCAAAAGTCATGAGAAAGATTTTTTACACGATATTATTTGTGCAATTACTTCTACTCATTTGCGGTACAGGTTTTAGTCAAAACCATAAACTTGATTCTGTAAAAGTTGAATTTGAAGGATTTAATACAGAAACGGTTATCGATGTCACGTGTAACGCTTTTAATAACACTTTTTTAAAAACAAAGAAAATTAAGGTTGTTCGTCAACAACGAAGCTTGCGCGAATTTGAGTCCTTGAGGCAGAATTTCGAACATGCAAAGGACAGATCATTTGATGTTAGGGGAAAAATCACTTATTGTTATGGAGAAAAAACCGTAAAATACTGCTTTGATAAATTCGGATATTTTTACATGGATGGCAAGTTATATCACAACAAGAAATTATTAATCACTATTGCTGATAATTTATACGCTAACCATCCTAAATATTTAGATACACTTAAATACCATGAATGAGCAGCAGCAAAGTTTATGGGATTTTATGCGCCAGCAGTCGGATAAGTTGCTGGAGCAAACTATGCAGCACATCGGGCTTACCTTTATTTCGCTGTTTATTGCCGTGCTTATCGGTTTGCCATTGGGCATATTTATCACCCGCCGGAAACAGTTTTCGGGGGCGGTGTTAGGGGTAGCGGGTGTTTTACAAACCATACCCAGCATAGCCCTGCTTGGTTTTATGATACCTGTTTTGGGTATTGGCGTAAAACCGGCCATTGCCGCGTTGCTATTGTATGCCTTACTGCCCATTATTCGTAATACTTACACGGGTATTGAAGGTGTTGACTCAGCCGTAAAAGAAGCGGCCGTTGCCATGGGTATGAGCAAATGGCAGGTACTGTTTAAGGTGGAACTGCCTTTGGCTATGCCGGTAATATTTGCCGGTATCCGTACCGCAACGGTAATTACGGTTGGTGTGGCTACGTTGGCCTCTTATATTGCCGCGGGCGGTTTGGGTGAGTTTATTTTTGGCGGTATCTCCCTCAATAACACCAATATGATACTGGCGGGGGCTATACCTGCGGCGCTATTGGCTATATTATTTGATTTTTTGCTGTCGCGATTGCAAAAGCTCAACATAAAAAAGTTAAAAACTGCTACCAAAGCCCTGCCACTGCTACTTATTCTCCTCTCTTCGTTCTATTTCATTCCATCCGCTTATGGAAGCAAACTGGAAGCTGGCTTTACGCCAGAATTTATGGGCAGGCAGGATGGTAACCTTGGTTTGCAAAGCAAATATGGCCTGAAAATACACACACTGGTGATCAGTGATGCAGTGATGTACAAGGCCGCTTATGAAAAGCAATTGGATGTTATCAGCGGCTACTCAACCGATGGCAGGTTAAAGGCTTATGACCTGGTGGTGCTTGATGATGATAAAAAAATATTCCCGCCGTATTATGCCGCGCCCATTGTGAGAAATAATTCACTAAAAAAATTTGCAGGATTAGAAAAAATACTAAATTTGTTAGCCGATAAAATAAATGACAGCATAATGACTGCCTTAAATTATAAGACTGATTATCTTCACCAAACCCCTGAAAGGGTGGCTAAAGATTTTTTGGTGGCCAATAATTTATGGAAGCCGGCGCGTAACGGCAATGCAGGAATTGTACGCATAGGCTCAAAAATTTTTGGAGAACAATATATCCTGGCAAATATGTACAGTATGCTGATAAAAGGAAATTCGGATTATGACGTTGCCACAAAAACGGGGCTGGGCGGTACAAAAATTTGTTTTGATGCTTTAACTAATGACGCGATAGATTTTTACCCTGAATACACAGGCACCGGTTTGCTGACTATTTTACAGCCTCCGCAAAAAGCGATTGATTCGTTAGTAGGAAATAAAGATGCGACTTATAATTATGTGCAGGCCGGGTTTCAAAAAAAATATAATATCACATGGCTAAAACCAATTGGCTTTAATAATGCGTATGCTTTAATGATGCGTAAAAAACAGGCAAAAGATTTAAAAATTAAAACAATTTCAGACCTCAAACGATATTTGGAAAGCAAATAACCCAATGGACATCGCCGACTGTTATATAAAAGTCCGTAAACACACGGAACACATTTGCAGCCCCTTGCAAACGGAGGATTATGTAGTACAACCAGTGGTTGATGTTAGTCCGCCTAAATGGCATATCGGGCACACCACCTGGTTTTTTGAAACCTTTATCCTGAAGCCTTATTTTATGGGCTACCAGGAGTACAATCCCGAATACAACTACGTTTTTAACAGCTACTACGAAACTGTAGGTAACCGGGTGATCCGTACTGATCGCGGTAATTTAAGCCGCCCGACCGTAATTGAAATTTACCGTTACCGCGAATATGTGGATGAGGCCATGGCCAATTTTTTGTGCGGGGAAATTGATGACGATATTAAAGAGCTGATGATACTGGGCTTGAACCACGAACAACAGCACCAGGAGCTTTTATACACCGATATTAAATATATTTTAGGGCATAACCCATTGTTCCCGGCTTATTCGAAAGATTACGTTTCACCAAAGGTGGAAAGGGCAAAAAGCGATGAATTTATCAAACTGAATGAAGGTATTTATGAGGTTGGTTTTAAAGGCGAGGGCTTTTGTTTTGATAATGAGCTTAACCCGCATAAGGTTTATTTAAATGCTTTTGAGATAAGCCCTAACCTGGTTACCAATGCCGAATACCTTGAATTTATAAACAGCGGCGGCTACCACGATTTTCGCCACTGGCATGCTGAAGGCTGGGATTGGGTAAAAATAAATAAAGTTGAAGCGCCGCTTTACTGGCATTTGATAGATGAGGAATGGCACCATTACACCTATCATGGCCTGGAACCGCTGAACTTAAAAGAGCCCGTCTGCCATATCAGCTATTTCGAGGCTTATGCTTATGCGGCCTGGAAAGGTTTAAGGTTGCCCACCGAGTTTGAGTGGGAGGCCGCAGCGCCGCAATTTACCTGGGGCAAAAGCTGGGAGTGGACAGAAAGCTCGTATTTACCATACCCCGGTTTTACAAAAGCGCCCGGTGCAATAGGCGAGTATAACGGCAAATTTATGGTAAACCAAAAAGTTTTACGGGGTGCATCCGAAGTTACTTCACCGGGGCATAGCCGTATCACTTACAGAAATTTTTTTCAAACACATTTACGCTGGCAGTTTACAGGTATCAGACTGGCTAAATAAAAATGAAAACCTATGAAAAACCTTGATGAAACAATAGTGCGGGGGGCCACCAGTTCCACAAAAACCAAAACTGAACAGTTTTATGATGATGTGATAACGGGGCTGCGGTCGGAACAGAAACATTTGAGTTCGAAATATTTTTACGATGCCAATGGCGATAAGCTTTTCCAGGATTTGATGAACTGCGAAGAATATTATCCCACCAACTGCGAACTCGAAATATTTTCGGAAAAAACTGCCGAGCTATGCCAGGCTATTATAGGTAATGGCGACGCTTTCGACCTGATAGAACTGGGCGCCGGCGACGCTACAAAATCAACCTACCTGCTGCAATATCTTTTAGAACAGCAGGCCGATTTTACCTATTTACCTATAGATATTTCTGAAAATGTAATTTCGTACCTTAATGTTACCCTGCCGGTAACTTTGCCAGGCCTGCAAATTACCGGCCTTAACGGCGAGTATTTTGATATGCTGGAGAAGGCAGCTTCCCTATCCAACAAGCGCAAAGTCGTGCTGTTTTTAGGCTCGAACATCGGCAACCTGCCGGTAAGCGATGCCGAAGATTTTTGCAGGGAACTTGGCAACCATCTTTCAACGGGAGACATGTTATTGATTGGTTTCGATCTTAAAAAAAATCCAAAAACGGTATTGGCTGCCTATAATGATAAGGGAGGAATTACCAAACGGTTTAACCTTAATTTATTGGAGCGCATAAACCGCGAACTTAATGCAGATTTCGACGTTAGTAAATTTGACCATTACCCGATCTATGACCCCGAATCAGGCGCATGTAAAAGTTACCTGGTAAGCCTTGCAGATCAGCAGGTAAAAATTAACAGCACCGGGATCATTCATTTTTTAAAAGATGAATGTATTTTTATGGAGATATCGCAAAAGTTTACCGTGGCCCAAACCGACCACATGGCTAATAAAGCAGGTTTTAAACCAATCCATCGTTTTTTTGACAGCAAAAAATGGTTTATTGATGTAATTTGGCTGGCTGAATAAGAAATTATGGCCAACAATGTATGCGACCTGAAAAGCTGTTTCCTCTGTAAATCTTGTTTAAAAGATTGGTTGCCCGCTGTCGCAGCAAACCGGAAAAATATCGCCATTAAAAAAAACCGTCAATTATTTAACGAAGGCGACCCGGTAACCGGCATTTATTTTATTTACTCAGGAACCGTAAAAGTGCATAAAAAATGGGGCCGCGAAAAGGAATTAATATTGCGTTTTGCCAAAGCAGGTGATGTTGCAGGCCAGTTAGGTTTGGGAGATGATGCTATTTACCCGGTATCAGCAACAGCTATAGAGCCTTGTGTGGTTTGTTTTATTGATACATACTTTTTTGAATCAACCTTAAGTATCAACGCCAATTTTACGCGGCAATTGATGTCTGTACTGGCCAATGACTTGCAGGAATCGGAAAAAAGGATGCGTAACCTTGCACACATGCCGGTTAGGGGCCGTGTTGCCCAGGCATTGCTAAACCTCCAAAATCAATTTGGCATAACAGAAGACGGCTATATCAATATAGACGTAAGCCGGCAAGACCTGGCTTCGTTTACCGGGGCTGCCTATGAATCATTATTCAGAGTGATGAATGACCTTACAGACGAAAAGCTGGTCAGCGTTTCGGGCAAAAGCATTTTAATAAATGATGAAAACGCATTGCTAAGGCTTACCGAAGAAATTGATTTGTAAGTACATAATCCTTTAAATCAAAGAGCCTCCCCCTGGTTTAAGCGTTGCTTTCCAGGTAGCTTTGAATTTGGCTGCAGCTAACGAAAAACGGTTTATGATCGATGGCTATAGCCATTTGCTGTCCGTCAACCTGGTAAGAACCGCTGACGGTACTTCCTAATAAAGGGACGCTAAAATTGCCGCTTGTATCATCGCCGTTAAAAGCCCCTCCCTGTTTTATAACCTTTGTTTTTATGTCTTGAATGAAATCAGATGCTGTTCCGCTGATATTGATGGTGAAATTACAAGCTGCCATAATGGTGTTTTATTAAAATTGGGTTTATTTCTAAACACCGTAAAACTATCAAAAGTTTTATAAGTATTTACGAAAGATAGATGATACACAGGTGTTGCAAAACGGGTAGGTAAATTACCCGGATTACCAAAACGAAAAAGATAACTATTCTGTTGGCTCGGCTGCTGACATAGGAATGATATTGTATTTAAATACGAAAGTTAATTTAAATTGCTTTAACATTTTAATCAGCTTAAGCGATAAAAACATTAATATCCCAATTGCTATTGCAGCGGTAATAGCAAGGCTTATGCTACCGTATAAATATTGTTGCAGGTGGGCAATATTTTGAATAGGTGTTTTTGTATGTGATGTAATTATCTTAACGCTATTCCCTACCCAGAAACCGCCAATCCTGTAACTTAAGAAAACAATTAAAGGGATCAACGGAGGAAAGCTGATCAATAAAAACACCCCAACAAGGGTTTTATTCAGCTTTAAAGCCACGGCCACGAAAAGTGCAGCCAATGTTTGGAAGCCCCATATTGGAAGTATCCCCATAAATATCCCGAATGCTGCTGAAAGTGCCTTTTTTTCGTCAGAATGGTCTGGGTTATAAAATTCGTCAGCTATTAGCCTTAAAGTTTTTTTTGAGCATAACTCTTTTATAAACTTAAGGGATTTTGAAATATTTACTTTAAGGGTATTTAATAGCTGCATATATTGTTGCAAAAATACCGCCCCTATAATACCTGTACCATGCCTTATTATTAACTATGTGTTAAAAACCGTTTTTCACAATTATTTTACATATGCCTGACCAGCCGGATAGATTAATTGTTTGTTTAATTTCTTCTAAAAATATGTTTAGCTTTAAACGAATGTTTTACATTTATTGCTGACTATATCTGTAGCTTATGAAAAATAGTATCTTTTATTGCTTTATCGCTGTTTGCCTGCTTTCGTGCGGGCTTTCAAAACATAATTCATCCAAAGGATGGATATCATTGTTTGATGGTAAATCGCTTAATAACTGGAAGGTGGGCGATAATGCCGAAACGTTTTCGGTGGATAGCGGGATGATCATCGTTCATGGTAAAACCGCGCACTTATTTTACGATGGGACTGTAATGAATCATGATTTCAAAAACTTTGAATTTAAAGCCGACGTAATGACCCACAAAGGCACAAATTCCGGAATTTATATTCATACTGCATTCCAGCAAGGCGGCTGGCCTGCAAAAGGCTACGAAGTACAGGTAAATAATACCCATACCGATTGGATACGTACAGGCAGCTTATACGGTATAGATAATATTAAAGAAGTGTATGTTAAAGACAACGAATGGTTTACCATGTACATTACTGTTTACGGCAAACGGGTACTTGTCAAATTAAATGACAAAGTAGTACTTGACTATACAGAGCCTGACAACGTACAACAACAACGCAAAAAAGGCGATGAGCAGCGCGTACTTTCAAGCGGCACATTTGCCTTGCAGGGACATGACCCTAATAGCCTTACTTATTTTAAAAACATTATGGTTAAGCCGTTACGTTAATAATTAAAAAGTATATTTCAAACCAAGCCCTGGTGCCAGGTCAAAAAACGGACCGCTGGCCAATTCAGCACGTGGGTTAAGATCGATGCTGATGCCGATAGGGGATTGGGGTATAATGTATTCAAGCCCTACAACACCATCAACGCCAAGCAAAATATGGCTGCCGTTGTAAGTTTCGTTAATACCATCGAACGTTTTGTAAACACCGCTGCTTTCCGAGCCTATGTGTGCGCCGGCCCCATAATAAAATTTTAACTCAGGTACGCCAAATGCTTCCTGGTTAAATTCGTATAAACCTGTTATTACCACCCCATGGTCCCTGAAACCCAATACGCCCTCAAAAGCCACGCTGGGGTTAGCAAAGTATTTTATAGAGATGCCGTTTTCGTATCCGCCAAACTTCAACCCAATGGCGGTTTGGTAATTCTGTCCGCCCGTTTCCTGTGCATGTGATTCTTTACTTATTAATAAAAAGGCGACGGATACAGATAAGATAAATAGTATTTTTTTCATAGATATGTTTCGTATTGAACGGCAAAAATGACATTTTATGGTATTTTTAGGTATGATGAATATTTTTTAATAAACAAACAGCTGATTTTCAATGGTAAAAAATCGTATTCGGTAACACGTTTGATACAAAGCATTGCGCAGTATTAGTGAACCGGATTGTAACAATTTGCTTAATCCTACCCTTTAAATCGATGGTAATATAAATTATACAATGGAATACGATAAATTAGTCGAAATAATTTGACCGTCATTATGGGCTATAAATTCCACCCGGGCAGCAAAGCCTTAAATAAGTTGCGCAACAATATCCAGCATGTTTTTTTTGCAGCAATATTTTTTACCTCACCTGCTTTAATTCTTGTTCAGCAGGCATATGCCCAAAGCAGCTCAAGTCAATCTAATGAAGGCCAATATCGTAATGGCATGGTGGTTTGCGCTACCCCAGATGCTGCACAGGTTGGGCTTGATATATTAAAAAAAGGCGGTAATGCCGTGGATGCCGCAGTTGCGGTCCAGTTTGCATTGGCGGTGACACATCCTGAAGCAGGCAATATTGGTGGAGGTGGCTTTATGGTTTACCGGTCGGCAGGCGGCAAAACCAATACGCTTGATTTTCGTGAGAAAGCACCGGCCATGGCCAGCCAGAATATGTTTCTGGATAGTGCAGGCAATGTGATACCCAATATGAGCCTTGCTACACACCAGGCATCGGGCGTACCGGGATCAGTGGAGGGTATGGTAGAGGCGCACCGTAAATATGGCAAATTAAAATGGGCCGATCTTGTACAACCGGCTATCGATTTGGCACATAATGGCTTTAAGATTACTAAACGACTGGCGGCCGACATTAACCGTACGCAAAATCAATTTATAAAAGGAAATCCTGGCAAAAGTTATTTAATAAAAGAAGGCGGCTGGAACGAAGGCGACTTGTTGGTGCAGGAAGATTTAGCCAAAACCCTTGCTATGATCCGTAATAAAGGGCGGGATGGCTTTTATACCGGCATTGTGGCCGACGAGATAATTGCGGAAATGAAAAGCGGTAATGGACTGATATCGAAAACCGACCTGGAAAATTATCATGCGGTTTGGCGACCGGCGCTTGCAGGCAGCTATAAAGGTTATAAAATCATCACCATGCCGCCACCATCAAGCGGGGGGATTGCTTTATTGCAATTATTAAATTCAGTTGAGCCATACCCTTTGAAACGCTGGGGCTTTAACCAGGATTCGACTGTGCAATTAATGGTGGAGGCGGAGCGCCGCGTTTATGCAGACCGCTCAAAATACCTGGGCGACCCTGATTTTTATAAAGTGCCCGTAGATAGCCTGTTAAAACCGGCATATATTAAATCCCGCATGCAAAGTTTTAACTGGGATGCCGCCACACCAAGCAGCAGCATACAGCCGGGAACATTTGCGGGTTACGAGAGCGACCAAACCACCCATTACTCAATTGTTGATAGCGAGGGTAATGCAGTATCTATTACCACTACCCTCAACGGGTCTTTCGGCTCAAAAATATTTGTTAATGGCGCAGGCTTTTTACTGAACAACGAGATGGATGATTTTAGTGCCAAACCCGGCGTACCCAATATGTTTGGCCTTGTTGGCGGTAAAGCAAATAGCATACAACCTGGCAAGCGCATGTTATCGTCCATGACGCCAACCATTATCGAAAAAGATGGCAAATTATTTATGGTTGTAGGAACCCCCGGTGGGGCTACTATTATAACCTCGGTATTTCAAACTATACTTAATGTGATCGAGTTCAGGCAGGATATGCAAACGGCTGTTAATTCAAAACGTTTTCATCACCAATGGCTGCCTGATGAGGTGGATATTGAAAGGGATGCCTTTGATGCCGCAACCCGTAGTAAATTAACACAAAAAGGATATAAAATAATTGACCACGGCGCCAGCGGCAGGGTTGACGCCATATTAGTAACCCCTGAAGGCTACTACCAGGGCGGCGCTGATCCGCGTGGGGATGATACTAAGTTGGGATGGTAGGGTTTAGTCCATGGTTCATAGTCCATAGACCATAGTTGAGGCATCATAGCTTTAATTACGCCATAATTATTAAATTGCGGCTGATTAGCTATGATCAATGTACTATTGACCATGGACTATGGACCATGAACTAAAATTATGCAAAGCAGTGTAAAACACCAGGAGACTATCGACTACTTTTTAAAAATAGTTTGGCAGGCAGTGGCTAATCGATATAACCAGTTGGTTACCGAATTTGGGATAACACAATCGATTGGCTATTTGCTTATCAATATAGATGAAAAGGATGGTACCACCGTTTCGCAAGCCGCTGCTTTGCTCGGTCTTAAATCAACCAGCCTTTCGCGTATGCTGCGCCAACTCGAAAAATCAGGGTTGATATACCGGGAATCAAATGAGGGCGATAAGCGTTCTGTTAAAATTTATTTAACCGATCTTGGCAAAGAAAAGCGCCACCTGGCCAGGGCACTCGTAAAGCAGTTTAACAATTACCTAAACTCGCACATCAGCGAAAGCGATAAAGAGTATTTAATAAAAATGCTTAAAAAGATCAATAAGTTGACACTGAGTTTTAATCCAAATGAGTTGAATGGTTGATTGGGTGGGATAGGTGAGTAGTTGATTAAGTTAGATTAAGTTGATTGAATTTAATGAACGAGCTAAGCACGTTAAAGCCAATATAACCTAATCAACCTATTCAACCCAATCAACCACTCACTAAACATTACCCCAATCAACTTTTAACTAACCCCACAACACGTTTATTACAAAATAACCGTTATTTCATTATAAAAACTCAGCCGTTACAAGGGGTATCCCGGTGTATTATAGCTTATTAATTGTTAAAAAATGTTAAGCTGCTGTTTTTGAATTATAAAAGAATAAATTTGCCGTTTGAAAGGCTTATTGTACGCTGATAAAACAACACAGATTAAAATTGTACAAGGGCGCCGGCAAGTTAACCACGATAATAATTGTGGTAAAATAAAGGGCAAATAAACTGAATGAGATACCGGATGAACAGGATATTATTAATTTTATTGCTTTTTGCTGCTTGTTTTAGTGCCTGTACCAAATCAAACGATGTAGCTGCGCAGGTAAATGCACAGGGAATTATCGACGGGAAAATTATAAGCGCTTACTTAAAAAGTAAGGGCCTGCCCGAGCAGCATGTGGATACAACGGGCGTTTGTTACGTAATTGACACGCTCGGCGTCGGAGATGCTATTTATACAAGTGCAACCCAGGTAACTTTGAGTTATACGGGTTGGTTATTGCAAACCAATTCAACATTGGGGAAGGTGTTTGCGTCGAGCGGCCCTACATTTCACCCCTCGTTCATTTTGGGGGACGTGATACGGGGCTGGCAGTTGGGGTTATCGGCCGAAACAAAAATTCAGCCGGGTGGTGCAATAACACTGTTTGTGCCATCGCGTTATGCATATGGCCCATATCCTCAGTCGGATGTTGGACTGCCTGCAAATGCGGTGCTTGTTTTTCATATATTGCTTTATAATGTAACTAATTAAATAAAAACACTAAAAAATAAGCTAACGAACAATACATACTAATGAAACAAACCCTGGTTACTTTTTTACTAATTTCTGCAATAGGACTGGCTTCGTGCCGGAAAGATAGAATTCAACCCACTATTAAACAATACGATCAGCAACAGATATCCAATTATATGGCCGCAAACGGCTTAACGAATGTGATGAAAAGGGATACCATAGGCGGCGATACTACTGGCATGTATTACCAGATCATTTACCCGGGCACACAGTCAATTAACGGGACAGCAGTTACTCCACTGGACTATCCATCGCAAATAGCGTTTGTTTATACGGAGCGTACGCTTGATGGCACTTATGTGGCAGCAGATACCATCGCCAACCATTATTTTGATTACGTTGGGCATATTTTTACCAACCATTTGCCTTTCGGTTTGCAAACAGCAGTACATAATTTATTGAAATATCCTGATGCGACCATGCGTGTGCTTATTCCATCGCACCTGGCTTATGGCCTTGCCGGTACAGGATCAGGAAGCAGCCAGGTTGCTAATAACAGGATTGCCGGTAACGAATGCCTTGATTTTTATATACATGCGGTAAATAATTTCCAAACTTATGATGACCTGGTTATTCAAAATTATATGCGGGATAGCAGCTTAACGGGTTATACACCAGTTAAAATACAGGTGCCAGATCCGATAAACCCATTAGTCTATTGGGTAGGGAAATCTCCGACTGTACATGATTACGGAACCTATTATTATAAAATACTAACGCCGGCGACTTCAACCAGCGACCCTGTTACTTTTAACAGTACCGTAACCGCTACCTATACCGGCACATTATTTAACACTACTGATTTTAACGACTTTAATGTTGCAGGCGGCACACCCCTTGATGTAGATAGCACTATACCAGGCATACAGGACGGGCTGGAAAGAACCGGCTTTATCGGCACAAAAGTTTCATTTTTAATACCATCACAGTTGGGTTATGCTTTAACGCCCCCATCGGGTGTAGTGCCACCTTTTAGTTGCTTAAGGTTTACATTCATTGTTGACGCGGTGACGCCTTAGCTTCGAGAAGGTAACCAGATGATGCTTTTCTGCGATTAGATTAAGCACAATGGGTTTTGGATACTTGCTGATTAAGGCGAGAATTCAAAACCCATTGTTATTTTATTCAATTACACCTTAACCTAAATATTGTCTTTGGCAAAAATACTCCAGTCATCGCTGCCATGCCCTTTTTCAATCCATTTATCCATTTCTGCGGCTATAGCCGGGATCAACAATAAATGCCCGTCGCTTTCATCGGCTGCCGACATCATCAGCCCGGCATCCTTGCGGGCCATATTTAATTCCCATGACGGGTTGGCGAAATCGCCCTCCATCAGTCTTTTTAACCTTCCGGGTACCATAGCGCCGGGGTTCCACGAATTGAAAAGATTAAGCACTTCGCTGGCCGGGATGCCTTGCGCCTTTGCCAATGCCAGTGAATCTGAAAGGCCGCCGGTAAGCGATATCAAAAATAAATTCCCTATCAGTTTCATCCCTGCCGCCCTGCCTTCTTCATCGCCCAGGTTAACCAGCTTGCCCGTCATTTTCGAAAGTTCAGGTTCCAGTTTGGCTATTACGAACTGATCGCCCGAAACCAGCATGGTGCCCGTACTTTCCAAAGCATTTGGCGGGCCCATAAATACCGGCGCATGCAGGTAAGTAAAGCCGCGCTCTTTCCATACTTTAGTGCGTTCAATGGCGCCTTTTGCCGAGGTGGTGGTATGGTCGGCAATCAAAGCCCCTTTTTTTAAGCCGGGAGCGGCCAGTTCCAGTACTTCGTCAACGGCGGCATCATCCTTTACACAAATGTGGACAATGTCCGCACCGCTAACAGCATCACTGGCGCTGTCAAACGCTTTTGCGCCAAAAGGTTCCAGCGCTTTTGCCCGGCTGGCCGTGCGGTTCCAAACCTGTACCTGGTCGCCTTTTTTTATCATTGCTTTTACAAAATTGGAGCCTAAAAGCCCCATACCCAAAAATGCTTTCATAGTGTTTTTTTGTTTGGATAAAATTACGAATTATGAATTGGGATTGGTGGGGAATTAAACGCGATAAAGATTTATTGACAGCAAAAAGACCAAGTGCTGCAAATTCAACAGAAAGAAAAAAAGTGTATTTGCCGCAAAGCTGGAGTTTTATAATGAGAAGGGTGAGGTGATCAATTCGTTTCCGAAATAGGACGGTGAGGTTTTTGAAAAGGCGATTTCCGCTGGTGCAGTATCGGCACTTTCGCTGTGCCAGGTTGAAGTATTAAACCAATCTTCAATCTTTTCTTGCTCAGTTGCTTCAAATCCAATAAAATCATATTCATTCGATGCAGCGTCATAAGCATAATCTTTTGCCCATTCCTCAAAATGGAATGCTACCGATTCAATGGCGTCCATTATCAATTCGATTTCGGAATTGGTCATGGTGGGATGGATAGATAATCTTACCCATCCTGGTTTGCACAGCAGGTTTCCTGCGCGGACAGCGATCAGTATTTTATGCGACCATGTTTCATCAACATGCAATAACATGTGCCCGTAGGTGCCCGCGCACGAGCAGCCGCCACGGGTTTGGATGCCAAACCTGTCGTTCAGCATTTTTACGATAAGGTTATAGTGCGCCCCTTTTACAATAAACGAAATTACGCCGAGCCTGTTTCTTTTATGCCCTGCCAGTACTTCAATGTTTTTTATTTTTTCAAACCTGTCGAAAACAAGCTGGAGTAATTCCTGTTCGCGCTGCCGTATATTTTCAACGCCCATTTGCTCCTTTAGCCTCATGCACATTGCCGCTTTTATCCCCTGCAAAAACGGTGGGGTGCCCCCATCTTCGCGAAGTTCAATAGAATCGGTATATTCATGCTCCCTCCATGGGTTGCTGTATGTTACCGTACCACCACCCGGATGATCAGGTATAGTATTTTTATAGATTTTTTTATTGAAGATCAAAACGCCCGGTGTGCCGGGGCCGCCTAAAAATTTATGGGGCGAAAAATAAATAGCATCCAAATGTGCACCTTTTTCTGCGGGATGCATATTCATATCAACATAAGGTGCTGAACAAGCAAAATCAACGAAACATAGACCGCCATATTTATGGATCATTTTTGCAATATTATGATACGGAGTTTCAATACCTGTTACGTTTGAGCAAGCTGTAATAGCGGCTATTTTATTTTTCCGGTGCTCATATTGTTCTAATAAATTCCTGAAATGCACCAGGTCAACATTTCCGTTGCTATCAGCTTTAATTACCTCAACCGTTGCAATAGTTTCCAGCCAGCTTACCTGGTTGCTGTGGTGCTCCATATGAGTGACAAAAACAACAGGCCTTAACAGCTCATCAATTTGCAGGGATACGGCATCTCTCTTTAAATAATCCATCATCCGCTCGGGCATCCGCAGCCCCATTATCCGTTGCAGCTTATTTACAGCGGCTGTCATGCCACTGCCGCAAAAAATCAGCATGTCATCAGCGTTTGCATTTACGTGTTGTTTAATAATAACCTTAGCCTGCTCATAAGCTTTGGACATTAAGGTGCTGGTCACAGTTGTCTCAGTATGTGTATTACCTATGAAAGGCATTATCTCTTTTTGCATCAATTCCTCAATAGGCTGGTATGCCCTGCCGCTTGCTGTCCAGTCTGCATAAATTATTTCTTTTTCCCCGAAAGAGGATTCAAAAGTTTGTCCATGGCCGATAATGCCCCGGCGGAACTTAGTAAAATAATTTTCCAATGCAGTTTTGGGGGCCATATCCTGGGGTGTTTATCGGGGAGCAAAGGCGTAAAGTATTGCGTCTTTGCAATTTTCTTAAAAATCATTTTTTCAAAGCCTGTTTAGGCTGGGCATTCCCGTTAAGCCCAAACAGGTCATGTGGTGTTTTACTGAACTGATCATTAACTAAAGAAGTCATAACTACAACGTAGGCTACAAATGCCAAAACAATGAGCAACTGGGTTTTGGATGTTTTTTGAATATCCTGTTTCGTCTTTACATCACAAACTTCGCCGGGGCAGTATTGGGCTTTGTCCTGGTAAATCATTTTATAAAATTTACATCCCAGGCAAATACCAAAAACCGATTCAAAAAACGTGAATATCAAACACACAAGACAAATAATGCCCGTTATAGGGCTGTAGGAATTTACAATCACCATAAAAACGAACATGGTGGCTGATAAACCCAGGCCAATTATCCAGGCAACTTTTTTTTGTGCAGCCCCAACATATTCGGGCACCTGGTTACGTACAATTAAACGCCCGATGATTAGCATAGGAGAGAATTTGGGGTTAATAAAAACACGTATGGCGAAATCCGTGAGAAAAATGGTAATAAAATATTTAACCATCAAAAAATCACTTTTATACAAAATTTGCATTAGTGAAATGATTAAACCTAAAAATAGTATCCCTGCCGAAGCTCTTATTTCTCTTTCATTTAAAACAGGAATGCTATAGCCTTCTACTGTTTCTCCGAATTGTATCGCTTTGCTCATTGTTTTAGTGTTTGATTGTAATTGGATGATTTACAGGAGTTTTTGTTACTGCCCGGCTATTCTGTAATAAAAATACATAAGGAGGTTGGTCTTCGAAAATTTATGTGACAGCCGTGCGGAAAAGCTACGTAACTGGGAGTTTTTGCGTGAAATTGGCAGGGATGCAAAACGCCTTACTTAAACCATGCAGAATAAGTCGTTTCCTCCGGTACATCAGTGGGGCTTTCAAAATCCAGGTGGTAACCATCAGGATCGTCGAAAGCAACCACCCACAGGTTATTTCCGACGAAGGGCTCTTTAATTTCAACACCATTTGCGGTAAATTCATGATAAAGGGCAAGCGCATCGGCACATTGAAAGCAAATAGATATGCCTTTTCCGTCCGGGCCTTCCTGGTCGAATTTTGCCTTGTTACGTGGTTCCTGCAGCATTATGGAAACTTCATCTCGTTTAAGCCAGCACCATTCAATTTTACCGAGGGGCGTCCAGTCAATGGTCTTTTTAAAACCAAGTTTCTCTATATAAAAATTCAGTGAGGCCTGCATATCACGCACCATAAAAAATGGTACAGCCAGGCGAATGTTGGGTGATGGCGGTGTATCTGGCATTTTTGTAGGGTATTGATCTTCAAATGTGTCACCATAAAAATAATAAATAGTTTATAAATCTTAATCGACGGATCTAAAAAATCCGGCAAAGAAAATATTTCTACATTTTCTTAAAAGAAATTTATATGACCTGATGTACAACTATCGTGATAACTATACAGTTTTCCGTGAAATCCGGTAGCCGGTTTTAACCGCTATTTCCGGTTATCAAATCAATGAGATATATTTATACTATTAAAGCAGGGGGATAGTGCCATGTTCCGGAAAAAGTACACCTATTATTTACTCTTTTTTGTTGCGTATATCGGGGCGCTGATAATCGAAAAGCCAACGTATTCGGTAAATACTGTACAAGCCTGTTTTTCGTACCTGTTTACTATAATCGTTCACTTTTGCGTATTTGCGTCAATGATTTGGGCCAATAATGCGTTTGTAATACCATACCTGCTGGAAAAGAAAAGGTTTGGGTTGTACATTGCCGCCCTTGTCACATTACTTACGTTATACACAGTCGCTACAAACCATTACAATCAATTTATTCATGGCACTATTTTACACGATGAACCCATCGGCACAAGCGCAGGTTTTTGGGACAATTTTGTTTATGGCCTCTGTTGTACCGTTATTGCATCGATGCTTTATATAACGCAAAAATGGTCGGAACAAGAGGAGCAGGTTAAAAATATCACGATAAACCAGTTGCAGACAGAGTTGAAATACCTTCGTTCGCAAATAAACCCTCACTTTTTGTTTAATGGGCTGAACACTGTTTACGGTTCTATCGATATGAATAACAGCGAAGCGCGGGACATGATGGTGCAATTTTCGGACCTGTTGCGGTACAATTTGTATGAAGCGGATGTGGATTTGATTGCGCTGGAAAAGGAAATAAAATACCTTCAAAATTATGTGGCCCTGCAAAAGGCCCGCAGTAATGACAATTTACATATTACCTTAAAAGTAAACTATCAAAATGGGGCTGTAAAAATTGCCCCGCTCATTTTTATGGCTTTTGTTGAAAATGCATTTAAATATGCATCGAGGGGCGATGCGGGCATTAATACTATCAATATTGAGTTAAACGAGGAAGCCGGGCGAATACATTTTACCTGCGATAACTCCTACGATGAAGCGGAAACAGCAACGGGGGGCATCGGCCTGAATAACGCGGCCAGGAGATTGGAACTTTTGTATAAGGATAGGTATACGCTGGATATTAAAAAGGAAAACAACATTTATCATGTACATTTAACGCTTGCAGTATGAAGAAACTGAGCTGTATTATTGTGGATGATGAGCCCGTTGCCCGTAAAATACTGCACGAATTTGTGGAGCAGGTTCCCTTTTTGGATTTGCAGGGCAAATTTGAGAATGCCATGAAGGCGGAAGCATTTCTGAAAAATAGTGCCGTAGATATTATATTTCTCGACATCGAGATGCCAAAAATTTCGGGCTTGCAATTTTTGCAAAAATTGAACATCGAATCGATGGTGATATTAACAACTGCTTTCCCTCAATATGCACTGGAAGGCTATGAATTGGATATCATCGATTATCTGCTAAAGCCATTTGCTTTTAACCGTTTCCTTAAAGCAGTTCAAAAAGCGAAGGATTACTATCAAATGAAGACAAGGACGAGCGGCACCCTGCCATCATCCTACATATTTATAAAAAGCGACAAAAGGATCGAAAAAATTGAACTGAATGATATTCTTTATGCAGAGAGCATCGGCAATTATGTGAGTGTCTATACCGAGAGTAAAAGGATCATTGCCTACCTCACCATGAAAAGCCTTGAATGCCAGCTGCCGGAAGAGGATTTTATCAAGATACACCAATCGTACCTGGTAAACTGTGCAAAAATAGACGCGATAGAAGGCAATGAAATTAAACTTGGCGGCAAATCGCTACCCATGAGCCGAAATTACAGGGAAATGGTGATGAAAATTGTACACCAGCGGTTATTGAAGCGGTAAAAAATGTCCTTTCGAATATCTTCAGGTTTAATATTTTTGTCGCAATTGCCCCTTTAATATGGCATACTATCACCCGAAAAGCCTTACTATTCCACTTAAATTTGTAATTCCCGGTGGAACGTACCCCGGGAGGTAATTACGTTAGGATTATAAATATAAATATGAAAATTGTAAGGGTTCAATACACCACAACACAGGAATATGCTGCCACAAATAGTGAAAACATTAACAATGTGGTAAAGGAGTTAAGGAAAATCAATCATCCCGGCATTAAATATAGCACCTACCTGCTGCCGGACGGCAAAACGTTTATGCACTTTGACCAGTTTGAAAATGAAGAAGCCCACCAGTTTTTGATGGGACTTGCTTCGTTTAAAAAGTTTTCGGATGAATTATGGGCGAGCGGACTGGAAGTGGAACCGAAATTGGAGTTATTATCTTTGGTGGCATCATCCGAAGATTTTTTTGGGTAGTCAATACCCTTCGCTGCCATATGTAAGGCGTTGGTTCGTCCTAATGTCACTTATTACCTGTCCCGATTTTAAAGTAGGGTTTGTAAGCAACGAGCCGTTTTATCAGTTCCTTATCGTCACTGATTATTTTTGCTCGTTCTTTTTCGCCGGCGGGTAAAATTATGAAGCCATAAGGACTTTTTCTTTCTCCAAGAATAGCGGCTTCGGCGTTAATTACAACTGGCCCATCCTGCTGCCCATTCGGTATGTTGCCGATGTCGGTATTGGTTAAATATGGTGCATAAAACATATAGTGCGGCATGCTCATGGTCATCAATGTCATATTATCCGGTGCAGCTATCGGCCCGGGATAACTACGCATTAATGGGCCCAGCATGTATGAAATGCCTGTCCTCGAAGGCGCTTTGTATATTCCTTTCTTTACCCTGGAAATTATAATGTCTTTGATCTGCAACGCCGTAAATTTTCCTGATGCCCGCATCGCAGCTACAGCCATATTAACAGGAAAAATTTTCCTGGCGCCTTCAGCATCGAAACTGATGGGTGTTGCAAGATCTTTCCTGAATTGGCCCCATTCCCATTCAGTACGGCTAACAAAGCATATAAATCCGTTGGTGCCTTTACGGGCTATATAATAACCTTTGGTGGGGTCTAACAAATAAACCGTCGCACCGGTACGCAGGTAGGTGGGAAGGGAACTCAGTGCAAAGTCCGTTTCCAGGCTGGCTGGCATTTTTTCAAGCTGCCAATCAGCAGGTTTTTGTGCAAAACTTTGGATGGAAATAAATAGAGTGATAAGGAGTATTAAAACCTGCCGGTATTCTTTTGCCAATTTGATCATAATGCCCAGGATTAATTGCCATACTTAATTGTATGTATTGTGTTATGATAAAGTTATTATTTAAAATTGGCAAAAAAAGGGGCACAAACGCCATTTTTAGGGTGATTTTGCGCCAAACCGATGGGTTGCTACAATTTCAGCAAACGTTTAAATGATAGAAAAGCGTTGACTTCCAAAAGGAAACGTCCCGGCTTTCGCAAAAAGCCGGGACGGTTGACTGAAATAATGCCCGAAAGCGTGTGTTTTACTAACTGAAGAGGTTATTAAGGGTTCAGTCTATTGAAAGCGCCCTGAATTTCCTCCGGTGTTGCTTTGGCCATAGCATCGGCAAAGCCAAATGTAATTTCGGATTTCCCTTCAGCTAATTGCTGAAATACTGCATCGATAAAATCACTTACCGGGGGTTGCGTATCGTGCAAGCCTTTGCCGCCGAGGTCGGTATTCAGCGCGGGCGGGATTATTTCAATCACTTCGATGTTTTTTGGCTTCAGCAAATAGCGCGATGAAAGCGTAAACGAATGGAAAAATGCCTTGGTCGCACTATATACAGGCACCTTGGTAAACGGTACGAATGCTAAGCCTGATGTTACATTAAGGATAGCATTTAACGATTTTAAGCCACTGAAAAGCGCTGTTAAATGAACGGGCGCTTCAATATTAGTAGTGATCTCGCTTTTAGCACGTTCAAAAAAATTATCGTCCGAAATGGGCATCCATTGTTGTATGCCTGCGTTGTTTATAAGTACATTTAAATCAGGGTGATGCTCCGAAACCCAGTTAAAAAGGTCTATTCGATCTTCTTCGCTGGAGAGGTCACATGTTTTGGTAATTACACCAGGGAATTTATCGGCAACTTCTTGTAATACTGATTGCCGCCTTCCGCAAATAATTACGGTGTTTCCTTCCTGAATAAACCTTTCGGTAAGCCCAAGGCCGATGCCGCTTGCGCCGCCGGTAATTAAAATTTTATTGTTTGATAGTTTCATCTTTGATTATGTGTTTTTAAATTTTGATGATACAAAAGTAAGCAGGCATTACGGCGTCAGTTTGTATAATTCAATCTATTGTTTATCAAATTCAAATATGCAATAAAATTCTTCCTGCCAAAATATTACATTTGACAAGCGATTGACATATCCTGATAATTTATAGTGATTATCATATTCAATTTAAATACCAATAAGTTCAGTTATGCAAACTATCACTGTAGATGATTTTTACAAACATGCCTCGCAGAATACCCAGGAAAGCGTAGACTCACTTTTACCCTCGGGGATAAATAAAGAAATTGGGCATTTTAATGTATTTAGCCTGGTTGATTTAATGCCAAGGCTTAGGGCTGACCCAGGCCATATGCCTTATAATCGAAGGGAGTATTATAAGATCAGCCTGGTACGGGGCCGGAATGTTGCCGAGTATGCCGATAAGGTTGTTCATATTGAAAAGAACGCCTTACTGTTTGCAACGCCAAAAATACCTTATAACTGGATCCCGCAGGACACTGACCAGTCGGGCTATTTCTGCATATTTACCAGTGATTTTTTAGTGCAATCAAAAAGCGGTGCAATTTTAGATGAGTTGCCGATATTCCGCTCCGGGGCCTGCCCGATTTTCCAGATCACTGATGACGAGGCGGAAGAAATGGCACTGCTGTTTAAAAAAATGCAAGCGGAAATTACATCCAATTATCTTTATAAGTACGACCTGATCCGCAATTTTGTGATGGAGATGATACATTATGGCCAAAAACTTGAACCAATAACGACTTATAACACCAGCCACAATGCTTCTGCCCGGGTTTCTTCCCTGTTTATTGAGTTGCTGGAAAGGCAGTTCCCGATAGCATCTCCTCAACAAAAATTGGGCCTGCGCACAGCAAAAGATTATGCCGGCCGTTTGGCTATCCATAGTAACCATTTAAATAAAGTGTTAAAAGAAAATACAGGTAAAACCACTACAGAACACATCAGCAGCAGGCTGGTGCAGGAAGCAAAAATACTGCTCAGGCAAACCGATTGGAATATTTCGGAGATTGCTTATAGCCTGGGGTTTGAGCAATTATCGCATTTCTCCAACTTCTTTAAAAAACAAACATCTTTATCCCCGGTTGAAATAAGGAACCAGGCTATTTGAACCAGGTAAATAAGCACATTTAAATCAAAACACTAAATTGATAAAAGAAGCAGGCACCATTTCAGATCCCGAAGTAAATGCGGCCATAGCTGAAATACAATCAGACATTGAGGCAATAGAAAAAAATCCTTCGCTTTATGAAGATAAAAACTTTAATGAGCGTCTATATGCTATAGACTTTATTGAATTTCAAATTATGGATCATATTGAAAGCCTCCTGCAAAAGACAATACAACCGGATGAATTGACCTTGCTAAAAAACCGCGCTAAAAAAATAAAAATTGAACTTGAAGAAATTGATAATAACCTGTTTAAAAAACTTCGGGAAGATATCCGGACAGGTGGATATACAGAAAAAGGATTCAAAAATCTGGTTAATGAATATGTCGGTTTCAATTTAGACCACACCGAACACCAGGAAGAAGAGGGGTATGATAACCTTGATATTTTTATCAACGGGTTATTCCCTGTCCGGGTTGCGCCTGAACAGACCAAGTATTTAGAATCCGAAATGGTATTTTATCAAAAAACACCCGCCCGGATCATTTTCGAGTTTGTTGAGAAAGTCCGTTTTGTGCAGGAAGATGTTTTTTTTGATTTGGGTTCTGGCTTAGGGCAAGTAGCCATCGTGGTAAACCTGTTGACAGGTGCTAAAACCATAGGCGTAGAGTTTGAGCCGGCGTTTTGTGATTATGCAAAGGATTGTGCCGATGCGTTTAATTTATCAGGTGTGACATTTATTAATGTTGATGCCCGGAAAGCAGATTATTCCGAAGGGACTATATTTTTTATGTATACTCCCTTCAGAGGTGAAATGCTGCAGGAGGTTTTGGCGATCTTAAAGAAAGAATCGTTATCCCGAAAAATCAAGATTATAACTTACGGCCCTTGTACCGCCGATGTAGCCTTGCAAAGTTGGTTGGATATTGCTGGACCGTGGGATGGGAATATTTATAAGTTGGCTGTTTTTAATAGCTTATAGTTGCCTTTATGATGCCAAGAGCGAAGTGCAACTCGTGGTGCAGCATGGCTTCAGTTTTCAACTGCAAACGAGTTCTGATTTAGGAGCGTTCGTGTTCATTTCGCATACGATAAATATTCCGTAAATAACTAATAATCAGGAAATTGAATTTTACACAATTTAGGATTAAAATGTATACGATTAATTATCACCAATTAAATATTTGAAATAAACGCGAAATGAATGCCTGTTTATTAAAACTGTTCCGATTTATACAATTAACAAGTTAATCAGCGAAGTACTTTTGTTATTAATATTAAAATAACCCAACAGCATTGAACTTAGTAAAATGAAAGCACTAACATTATCGGCCCCCGGAACATCTGATGTACTTGAATATAAAGAAGTGGCCGACCCTGCATTGAAAGCAGATGAAATATTGGTAAGGATGGAGGCCATCGGCCTGAACTTCGCAGATATTATGCGAAGGAGCGGCGTTTATCCGTTAAGGGGCAATGCACCATATATAAACGGGTATGAAGGCGCCGGGGTGGTGATAGACAATAATAAGAATACGATGTTTAAGCCTGGTGACAGAGTAGGTTTTGCTGACGTTCCGTTTGCAAACGCAGAATTGGTGGCCGTTCCTGTTGCCCATGTCATACCATTGCCCGCAGATATTAGCTTTGAAACAGCAGCTTCGGTGTTGTTACAAGGGCTTACAGCCCAATTTTTAACGTCCGACAGCCATCGGGTAAACCAGGGAGAGACTGTACTTATACACGCCGCTGCAGGTGGTGTTGGGCAGTTGTTGATACAGGTATGCAAATTATTGGGCGCGAAAGTAATAGGCTTGACATCTTCAGAAAGCAAAAGGGATATTTCGCTTTCACTTGGTGCCGATCACGTTTTTTTATATAGCGAAGATTGGAAAGCAAAAACCTCAGCACTATTCCCTAACGGTGTAGATGTGGTTTATGACAGCGTTGGCAGTACAATGAAAGACAGCCTTGAAGTAGCCAGGATTTGTGGACAAGTAGTTTTATTCGGCTTGGCCGGCGACAAATTAGAGTTAGGCAACCCATTGTTGATAATAGCTAATTCTAAAACAATAACGGGGGGCGATTTATGGAATTATCTGACATCTGGTGAAGAACGTGTTAAAAGGGCGCAACAATTATTTGGATGGGTACGCAGCAAACAGCTAACCGTCTCCATTCCTACGCTGTTTAAACTTTCAGATGGCAAACAAGCACATGATTTTTTGGAAAGCAGGAAAAGTACAGGCAAAATCTTATTAATACCCTAACGGCAAATGCTACCGGGAAGCACGAATGCAATTTCGGTTTTATTTTCACATCCCTTAAATTTGAGATAAGTGAATTAAACTGGCGGCCATAAATATTTATCAATATTTTCGGAACCTGACAGAGAGGGTGAGTTACTCCCTCTCAAAATCTAATTAAGCAGGTGAGGTATTACTGGTAAAAGCATTCACGGCTAACGAAAGTTATGGCATTTGTGCCCATATATTTTAGCTGAAGATTAGATTACTACACTCTTGTTATCGATTAGTAAATTGTTGAGTTTGATTGTAAAGGACCATTTCAAGGCTATTATCCAGCTTATAAATGTCCTTATAGTTTAGTACTTCTCCTTTACTCACTATAGAAGTAATATAAGCGATTTTTAACGGAACCGGCTTTTGTAAAGTGAAATTTTTTGTTTGATACTTTAATATTGCTTTATCAAGCGCTGCTATTTTGTTTCCAGAGCCATCATATTTTAATAACAACGCTGCTAATTTTTCGGCATACTCAACCCTTACGCATCCATGGCTTAAATCCCGCTGCTGCTTTTTAAACAGTTGTCGTTCGGGAGTATCGTGCAGGTAGACATCGTAAATATTGGGAAAACGGAATACAACCAGGCCGAACGCCTTATCACAGCCCGCTGATCGCGTAACCCGATATTTCCGGGGATTTTGCTTAACAAGAGAAAGATTAGCGGCATTAGGTTCAATATACTCTCCCTTGCCATCGTAAATTGCATAGTGATTATTCCCCAAAAAGGAGCTGTCTTCTAATGCCCTTGGAAGTAACTCTTTCCTGAAAATTTTATTGCGCACCTTCCATTCCGGTGCTGTGGTAAAGTAACTTATTTGACTTCCCAGGGTCGGCGTAGGGTTTTCACTGGTGCCCACAATTGCCTTAAATTCATATGTGGAGTCAGCTTCATACAAAGTCAAAGTGTACGACGGTATATTAACCATTATGTAACTGCCACTGTCTACATTTGCCCAGCGCAGCCTTTCCATGTTTATCGCTAATAGCCTGATGTCACTTTCAGGTATTTCATAGCAGTCGCCTGTGTACAAACCTGTCCATAGGCGCATGTGATGTTGCATTTCAGTGTACTCTTTTGATTTAGGCTGAACATCGCCAATAGCGTTCATAAAATCTTTTTCCATAATGGCGTCGGTAAGTGCCTTTTCAGCCCTAAAGCCGGTAGTCAAACTGTCAATTTTCTTTGCCGGATAGTCAGGGTTAAGTTTCCCGAAATGGAGGTTATTTATAAAATTTAATAGGGCATCCGTCAGTATGATATCAAACCGGGCTTGTCTTTTAATAGTTATTGTCCCGGGTTTTTCAAGTATGTTATGCAGGTCATCATAGTTAAGCTCGTGCGGATGATAATCGTCGCGTGATAAGCCGAATTGTAGTACACAATCGATCAGCAACATTGCTTGCCATGTACTGCCGGTACCACTTTGCGGTTTAATCCAGGGAGAATTGAAATTTCTTTTTTGATAAAACGTTTTAACTGAATTGGGATAATAAAGGCTTAACTCATTGCTAACGAGTTGGCGTTCGATTTCAGCCGAAAGTGTGCTATCGGCTAAAATAAACACAGAAGATTTATTTATGCTAATTTTTTTTGCTGCTTGCCCGGCAGAAAAAACAAATAACAAACTAATCATAATTAGCGGCCTGTACAATATATTTTTCGAGTGTTTCATAACCCACAATTAATAGTCCAAAATTGCGAGCTTCCAGGTATTTAAATAATGACAGCAGTCACTGTCCAGGTTGATTTACAGCACATCTGGTGTCGCTAAATGAGTTGTCCACAATTATCCGCCTTGTTAACGATAAAAAAGGGCTCCGCGATCGAGGCCGTCCTTAAGGTATTTAGATTTCCTGCAAAGGCCTTTCAAAAGGCTAAATGGCATCCTTCATATCTTCGCGAAACTCTTGCATCAAATTACCCGGCTTCATCCGGATGAATACTAAAGCTTTTATCCGTAATTTATAACTCAGTGCTATTCACAGGCAAATTCAGTAAGGAAATATAAGTAACGGTATGGTTATCAGTTCGGGAAATTCCTCGGTGATATAAGGGCCAACGATCTCTTCAAAGTGAAACCGATGATTTACCATCACAAGCAGATCATTGTGCAAGCCATTTATCATTACATCAACCGCTTTTGTAAGGTCCTTTTCTCTAATGTTATTTAAAAGCAAGTTGTCGTATTTTACATTGGCGCATATCTCATCTTTAAAAACAGCAGTGGCATATTCTTCACGCATGTCAGGCAGGCCCTTTGCTGAAAGGTTGGCGATGGAAACGATTGCGCTCCACGGCTTTGCCAGCTCGATCAAAAAACGTACAAATTGAATGCGGCAATACCTTAAATCGGCTATGTATACCATCCGTTCTATCTGTTTTATTGACCAATGAAGCGGAACCATCAATAACGGACAACGCACCTTATTCATTAAAGTGTTGAAGTTAATATGCTCTTTTGATAGTGTTGTGGATGAGTGATGTGTTGCGCCCCTAATGATCATCCAAATTTGTTCCTTGTTTGAAAATTCAGCAAGTTGTGTTTCATTAAACAGGGTAACGTCCATCTCCTTCATCTCAGGCCTAAATCCAGCGTTCTGATCGCTCAGCTTTATTAATGCCCCGGTCAATTCTGGTTCGCAATCCCTAACTGTTTCATCGCCGTCTACTGTAAATATTTTTTCTTTATGCATAACGTCAACGGTTTTACAAGCATTGGCTACTAAAATATTTGCTTCCAATCCCCTGGCAATAACCAATGCGAATTTTGCAGCATGCGTGCCTTGCGGCGTACCGTCATTAAATACAAGTAAGGTCTTCATAATTTACTGATCAAAGAGAAATCAAATCACAAGTAAAGTTTGAAAATATTGTCAATAGGCGCAATGATTTCGGTCATCGTAAAAAGTGCCTCTCGTCATATAATGCAAAGCATGAATATCAGGCAACTACACACTCGTTCGTCCATTTCCAGTTTTTAATGCCTGGCATGTCGTCCAGGTAAGTACATATATATTCATGATGCTCCCTGAGTACTGCTTCGCAATGAGCAATAAAAGGCTCGGCTTGTAAGTGCATAGCGGGTACCCTTTTAACAGCTTCCATTGCCAGGTGGTAACGGCTCATTTCATTTAATACTACCATATCAAATGGGGTTGTTGTGCTGCCTTCTTCCATATATCCCCTAACGTGGAAACGTGCCGGATCCGGGCGGCCATGAACCAAATCATGAACAATACGTACGTAACCATGAAATGCAAAAATAACCGGTACTGAATCAGTGAATAGCGATTCAAAGTATTCTGCACTCATTCCGTGGGGGTGATAAGCCGCAGGAGATAAGGCCATCAGATCAACCACGTTAACTACCCTGACTTTAAGATCGGGCATATATTCTCTTAATATCCAGGCCGCGGCAACGGTTTCCAGTGTTGGCACATCACCCGCACATCCCAAAACGACGTCCGGGTTTTCCGCATCGCAATTTCCTGCCCAGGTCCACTCAGATGCCCCCCTGGCGCAATGCTCAATGGCTTCGTCCATAGTTAACCATTGCAATTCAGGTTGTTTCCCGGCAATTACTACGTTTACATAATCTTTGCTGCGCAGGCAATGGTCCATAACAGATAGCAATGTGTTTGCGTCGGGCGGCAGGTAAATTCTCGCCACAGCACTTTTCTTATTAATAACAGTATCAATAAAGCCCGGACCCTGGTGGCTGTAACCGTTGTTGTCCTGGCGCCAAACATGCGAGGTAAGCAGGTAATTTAATGAAGCAACCGGCTTACGCCATGCCAACTCATGCGCTGTTTTTATCCATTTGGCATACTGGCTAACCATTGAATCTACGATAGTAACAAATGCTTCGTAGCAAGGAAAAATGCCATGCCTGCCTGTTAACAAATAGCCTTCCAACCAGCCTTCACACAGGTGTTCGCTTAAAACTTCCATCACGCGACCATCCACCGATAATTTTTCATCGTTTGGAATAATGTTTTCCATAAAGCACCGCTCTGTTACCTCAAATACGGCCTCTAAACGGTTTGAATTAGTTTCATCGGGGCAAAAAAGCCTGAAGTTTTGGTTATCCTTGTTTAAAATAAATATGTCGCGTAAAAACTTACCTAAATTCCTTGTGCTTTCAGCTTCGGTAATGCCAGGTCCGGGTATAGCTAATTCATAGGTTCTAAAATCGGGTAATAATAACTCTTTTAATAAAAGGCCGCCGTTTGCGTAAGGCAAGGCCCCCATTCGCTTTTTACCCTTTGGTGCAAGCGCTGCCAATTCAGGAATTAATGTGCCGTTTTCATCAAACAATTTTTCTGGGCGGTAGCTCCGCATCCATTGCTCTACATATTTTAATTTCTTTAAATCGTCTTTAACTCCCATTAGTGGTACCTGGTGCGTACGGAATGTCCCCTCGATTGGAACGCCATCCCATTCTTTTGGGCCTGTCCAACCCTTTGGTGTCCTTAGTATTATCATCGGCCACTGGGCATGATGAATTTTTTCTTCCGCCCTGGCTTCGTGCTGAATAGCTTTTATCCGCCTGTATGCCTCGGAAACAGTACCTGCCATTTGCCGATGTACTACCAACGGGTCATCACCCTCCACAAACAACACATCGTAACCATAGCCCATAAATAATTGTGTTAACTCCACATCGCTCAATCTGGAAAGGACCGTTGGGCCGGATATTTTATAACCATTTAAATGGAGTATAGGCAGCACAGCGCCATCTCTTTTAGGATTAAGGAAATTGATAGATTTCCAACTGCCTTCCAATGGTGCGGTTTCTGCCTCTCCATCGCCCACCACACAAGCCACCAACAAATCGGGATTGTCAAAAGCTGCCCCGAAGGCATGAACCAGCGCATACCCCAATTCGCCACCTTCATGAATTGATCCTGGTGTATGTGCGCTCACATGGCTTGGAATACCGCCCGGAGTAGAAAACTGCCTGAATAAACGCAGCATACCCTCTTCATTTTGCTCAATCAGCGGGTAAATTTCCGAATAGGTGCCTTCTAAATAAGTATGCGCAACAATGGCAGGCGCTCCGTGGCCCGGGCCGCAAACATAAAGCACATCAACATCTGTATCGTTTATTAACTTGTTAAGGTGCACATAAACAAGGTTTAAGCCGGGCGATGTTCCCCAGTGGCCAAGTAACCGTGGTTTGATGTGTTCGGGCTGCAAGGGGTACTTTAGTAATGGGTTACCCTGAAGGTATATTTGGCCCGCTGACAAATAATTAGCGGCTTGCCAATAAGCATGGATGTTGAGAATTTCTTTTTCTGAAAGTGATTTCATGGGTCAATGATTAATAGTTATCTATAAATTTTTTGCTGTGATGAGCTATAATCCACTCTTCGTCAGTGGGTAGCACCCTGATCTGAACTTTGGCTGAAGTGGAAGAGATTATTTCATCGTTATTATAATTTGATTGCTTATGGAGTTTTATCCCTAAAAACTCCATGTTCATGCAGATGCGTTCACGCATAGTGGCCGAGTTTTCGCCAATACCGCCCGTAAACACCAGCATATCAAGGCCGCCGATGGCTGATGCTAAAGCACCGATAAATTTTTTAGCGCTGTAACAGAATAAAGCTAAGGCAGCTTTAGCTTCGGGATTTTGATGCTCATCGGTTAGCAAACGCTGTACATCGTTTGTGCCTCCAATTGCCTTTAATCCGGATTCGTTGCTTAGCAAACGGTCCAATTCCTCATACAACAAATTACCCTCCTTTAAAAGGAACAATATTGCGCCGGGGTCCAGGTCGCCCGGGCGTGTTCCCATAACTAACCCGCCCAGCGGGCTTATACCCATGGTTGTTTCTACACCAATTCCATTTTTAACCGCAACCATGCTTGCGCCATTGCCTAAATGGGCAATGATAATTTTTTGACGTTTTAGGTGAGGGACTTTCCGGGCGAGTTTTTTCATGATATACTCATAGGATAAGCCGTGAAAGCCATATTTCGTCAATCCTTTGTTGGTATATTTAGCAGGTAAGGGATAATCTTTCGCATATGCAGGCATGTTATTGTGAAACAAAGTATCAAAACAGGCCACCTGAATGGCTTTTTTAAAGGCAGTTTTGAACGTAATAATAGTATTTATTTCTGCCGGTAAATGATTGGGCGCCAGGTAAACCTGCTGTAAAAGAATTTCCAGTAATTCGTTTGTAATTACCTCCGGCAACCTATGTTTGGGTCCTCCCTGTATAACGCGGTGTCCTATTGCTGACAACGGATATTTACTTTGATTGCTTTCAAACCATTTAATTACTTCCGTTACCGCATCGCCAAGATTTGTAAGATATACCGGCTTATGCTCTAAAACTGAATGTCTATTGTCATGAATTGAAAACGCCCCGTTTGTGTTGCCGATATTTTTAATAGTCCCCTCCAATTCCATTTTCAGGGAATTAGTCCGGTATAAGCTAAATTTCAAGCTTGAAGAGCCGCAATTTACGCTTAGAATGAAATTTTTAGCCGACTGGTTCATATACCTAACTTATTGATGAGTTAATCTATACGAAGGTATAACCTGGTACCCTGGTAAAAAATGATGGCTGTATCGATTAAAAGTGATGCCGATCATGCAGATAATTTTCGGAATAACGGGCGAAGGTTGCTATTTGGTTTACATTAGGAGATCAAAACATTGGGTGCCTGCACCAATTTCCTAAAAAAGTGACCAACATCACTTTTCTACATGCATTTGATTACTTTTAACCTGAAATCATTTTTAGTTATTTGCGCGACATCCAACACATGGCCGGCGCATTATGAGGAATATTATGGAAAATGCGGCTTTGTTAAAAGCTATTATTGAAACTGCCATCGATGGTATCCTGACTATCAATGAAAGAGGTATCGTTGAATCGATAAATCCTGCCGCGTGCAGCCTTTTTGGTTATTCGCCGGCTGAAGTGATCGGCAATAACATTTCC
>Ga0207054_1042_pt1 | contig 42981 bp, 33 predicted proteins | sample Alteio_BWMinCont_60_FD_153288 | JGI IMG/M metagenome (GOLD analysis project Ga0207054, IMG submission 153288) | Enriched cells from forest soil in Barre Woods Harvard Forest LTER site, Petersham, Massachusetts, United States -... | ecosystem: Environmental > Terrestrial > Soil > Temperate forest >... | reverse complement strand
ATTTAATATTTTAGTATGGGATTACCTCTTTTAATCCTAAAATCTTAACATCCTAAAAATCATAGTCAACAAATAACAATTATGACTTACAATAAAATAACCGGTGAAATATTGGCCGCTATAAAATCGATAGTAGGTGATGCTGCCGTTATCACCGATCATAACGGCCTTGAGAAATATAGCCATGATGAAACGGAAGACTTGCATTATTACCCCGAGGTTGTTGTAAAGCCGAAATCGCCGGAGGAGGTATCGGCATTGATGCGGATTTGTAATGAGCATTTGATACCAGTAACGCCGCGTGGCGCCGGCACCGGGTTAAGTGGCGGGGCATTGCCTGTATTAGGCGGTTTGCTTATGTCGATGGAGCGGTTTAATAAAATATTGGCCATTGATGAGCAAAACCTGCAGGCCACTGTTGAGCCGGGCGTAATAACCGAACAATTTATGGATGAGGTTGCCGCCAAAGGTTTATTATATCCGATAGACCCGGCCAGCAAGGGGAGTTGTTTTATCGGGGGTAATGTATCAAACGGATCCGGGGGGCCGAGAGTTGTTAAATACGGTACCATACGCGAGTATATCCTTAACCTTGAGGTGGTGCTGCCTTCCGGCGAAATTATATGGACGGGCGCTAATACTTTGAAGTATGCATCAGGCTATAATTTAACACAACTGATGATTGGCTCGGAGGGTACATTGGGTATTATTACTAAAATTGTTGTTAAGCTGATCCCAAGGCCAACAGTTGATGCATTACTGCTGGCATCTTTCAGCTCAAATGAAGCGGCCTGCGGAGCTGTATCTGCTATATTCAGGGCTGGGATAATCCCTTCGGCGTTAGAGTTTATGGAGCGGAAAGGAGTGGAGTGGGTAAAAGAACATGATGGGATTGCGTTCGATCTGAAAGATGATATCCAGGCTTTTTTATTAATAGAGGTTGATGGCACCAACCAGGACGTAATATTTGCCGACTGTGCAAAGATCAATGACGTTTTAGAGAACTTTGATTGTAAAGACGTTTTGTTTGCCGATACATCAGCGCAAAAAGAAGAACTATGGCGTATGCGGCGCACCATGGCGGTATCGGTAAAATCAAATTCCATTTATAAAGAAGAGGATACGGTAGTGCCCCGCGCAAGCCTGCCGCAATTAATTAAAGGCATAAAAGAGACTGGCCTCAAATACGGCTTTGAGTCAGTATGTTACGGCCATGCCGGCGATGGCAACCTGCATGTAAATATTATAAAAGGCAAAATGAGCGATAAGGACTGGAATAATAAGCTAAAAGACGGTATAAAAGAGATATTTGAACTCACCGTATCATTAGGCGGCACCCTATCCGGCGAACATGGCATTGGCCTGGTACAAAAAAGCTTTATGTCCATAAAATATACCGAAACCCATTTTGCATTATGGCGCGGCATAAAGCAGGTGTTTGATAAAAACGGTATCCTGAACCCGGGGAAGATATTTTGAATTACGATTTACGAATTACGATTTTAGATTTATTTAATTTCGAATTTATTTGATTTAGAATTTGGATTTTAGATATAGCTTAAATAAATTCACTAATTTGTATTCAAAATCAGCCCCGGCTCATCATAAGCAATCATTCTCTCACGTTCCTTTAGCGGAATTGGAATAGATTTATTAGCGCTGTAGTCATAGCTGATACAAACTGTTTTACCGGTTGTACAAATTTCCTCGCCGGCTGGGGTAATTTTAACCAATATGTGCATCACATCAAAACTACTGTTGCCTATGCGGGTGGTGCGTACGTAGCAGGCAATTTCATCAGCAAGCGTTATGGGTTTTAAGTAATTAACCTCCGAACGCCCTACGATCACGCCATCTTCCTGCAAATTCCAGTGAATAGCATGGCGCCAATAGTTTAACCGCGCCTCTTCAAAGTAAGTTAAATAGATAGCATTGTTCACATGCCCTACGGCGTCGATATCCGAAAATCGGATAGCGATGGGGGTTTTATATTTATAGTCTGATAGTTTTTCAGTCATTTTATGCCAGGTTGTCTGTTAAAAATAATCCTTGCAGACATATTGTCTGCTAAAGCGGTGCATTTAAGCGTTGGTATAACACTTGATAAATATGCTGCGAAGATAAATAATAAAATTTTAGGAGGATATAAAAATGACTTTAGTAAAACTTGCAAACGGACAAAAGAACCACGCGGTTAACCCATTCTTTAGCGATGTGTTTGATTCTATTTTAAACGACTCGTTTTTGAGCGATAAATTAGCAACCCGTGTACCAGCAGTAAACATTGCAGAAACAGAAAATGCATTCCATATTGATTTGGCAGTGCCCGGCTTAAAAAAGGAAGATTTTAAGATCAGTCTTGATAAAAACGTATTGAGCGTATCGGCTGATAAAAAAGTTGAAAACGTTGAAGAAGGCAAAAAATTCAGCAAACGTGAATATAGCTACAACTCATTCACAAGGTCGTTTACTTTACCTGAAACTGCTGACCATACCAAAATTGAAGCTGAATATACCGATGGTATATTAAAGCTTAACGTAGCAAAAAAGGAAGAAGCTAAGATTTTGTCGAGAGAGATAGCTGTAAAGTAATGCGGAATGCGGAAGGTCGAAGTCGGAATTAAGAAATAAGAGTTAAATCCGATTCCGATAGCTATCGGGACGAAAATCCGACATCCGAAATAAGAAGATTTTTTTCATAATAGTTTGGTTTAGTTTGGATAAAAGGCCGTTCCGCAAGGGGCGGCTTTTTTATTTACGATTTTTGATTTACGGGTTACGAGTGGGATTTACCGAGCTTAGAAATCAATACGTGTATTATTGTTTGATCATAACGATACCTATCGTATCTTAGCTTTCACTAAACTCCGTGAATTCAATATAAATGAAAGCTACACCTTATATTCTTGCCGTACTATTTCTCATTACCATTAGTCAAGCATATGCTCAAATTGATAACGATATGAAAGCAATGCATATGATAAAAGATTTTTATACAGCGTATAGTTCACTAAATTTTAAATCAGCGGCAGATAGAAGTAAATTGGACTCATTGTTAGAGAAATATCTTACGCCAGAAGAAGGAAAAAAGGTAAAAAGGGGATACAAACAGGGGCATGATATAATGACGAATGATAGTGGAATTAATAATAAGTCACTGGAAGGCATGTTTATCAGAACGATAAGCGACCAAAAGGCGCTTAATATTGAAACTAGTAAATATGAAATAATTAAGGGGGTGAAAGATGCATATGAAGTCAGCTATGTTGTGAATCCAGTTACTCCTAAACTTAATGAAGTTACAACACAAACGGGTGTTTTAATTCACATCCTCGTCGTAAAATATAGTGGTGTTATTAAAATTTCATATGTAACTAACGGGCTGAGTGATGGGCTGCCATAAAATAGCACTCATACAGAATAAGAAGATAAGACCCCCCTGTTAGAGCAATATAAATTCCGAATTCAACATTCCGCAATCCGCATTCAAAAAATCGTAATTCGTAAATCTAAAATCGTAAATCCACTTAGTCCCGCATATTAATATACTGCAAAGGCTGTCCGAAATTGTCGCTGCGGCAAAGGCTTATCACAGCCTGCAAATCATCTATCTTTTTGCCTTGCACACGCACCTGGTCATCCATAATTGAGGCCTGTACTTTAAGGCCGCTGTCTTTTATTTTTTTAACGATTTTTTTGGCAGCTTCTTTATCAATACCCTCTTTAATTTTTATTTCCTTGCGGATCATATTGCCTGAGGCATATTGCTCTTTGCCAAAATCAAGCGCATTTGGGTCGAGGTGCTGTTTAACCATGCGGCCGATGATGGAATCCTGAATGGCTTTCAGGCGCATATCGTTTTCGGTAACTACCGTTAGTGTGTTGGTCTTTTTATCGAGGTCGATAGTGCTTTTGCTATCGTGGAAATCGTAACGGTTCAATATTTCCTTTTTTGCAGTATTGACGGCATTATCGAACGTTTGTCCGTCAATTTTGCTTACTATATCAAAAGTTGGCATATTTGGTTTGTTTGGTGAGGTGTAAAATTAGTGAATTAGTTGATTAGGTTGGCTTGAGTTGATTAAGTTAATTAAATTTAGGTCATCAAATCCTTATAATTCTAAAAATTGTGTTCAGATGAACTAAACAATAAAAACATACAGATATACTAATGAGTTAATATTAAGTTAACATTTAAATAAGCAGATTTGTAAACGGAGCCTAACGGCCTGCCTTTTTATATGGATAGTAAACACGTGCCACTAATTAACAGGGAAATTAGCTGGTTATATTTTAATGACAGGGTTTTGCAGGAAGCTGCCGACCCAACGGTACCATTAATTGACAGGATAAGGTTTTTAGCCATATTTTCATCAAACCTTGACGAATTTTACCGTGTAAGGGTAGCCACCCTGAGCCGCCTGGCAAACCTGAATGAAAAGGCAAAGGAGATTTTAGGCTACAATCCCAAAAAGCTATTAAACCAGATAAAAAACATTGTTGTACGGCAGGAGCGTAAATTCAATAACCTGTACGAGAACATTATTGTAAAGCAGCTTGCCGAAGAAAAGATATTTATCCTTAATGACACACAACTGAATGTAAGCAGGGGCGAGTTTGTTAAAAAATATTTCAGGGAAAAGCTGCTGGCCACCCTGGTGCCTATAATGCTGAATGAGAGCCTGCAATTGCCGGAACTGCGGGACAGGGCCATTTACTTTTTTGTTAAACTTACCAAAGGCAAAGAATCGCAGCTTGCGCTTATTGAATTTCCGGATACGCTGTCGAGGTTTATTGTTTTACCTGAAACCAATGACCTTAAGTTCATTATTTTATTGGATGATATTATCCGTTACAGTCTTGAGGATATATTTTTTATTTTCGATCACGACACTATTGAAGCCTATTCCATACAGCTTACAAGGGATGCCGAGCTTGATCTTGACAAAGAAGTAAGCGAAAAGTTTATCGATTCCTTATCAAAAAGCCTGCAAAAACGACGAAAGGGCAAACCAATGCGTTTGCTTTACGATTCAGAAATGCCCCTGGATATGCTGAAATACCTGGTAAACAAAATGGGCTTGCACGGCGAGAGCCTTATCCCCGGTAACCGCTATCATAACTTTAAAAACTTTATCTCGTTTCCAAATGTAGGGCGACCCGAGTTGGAATACGAAAGAAATATTCCGCTCCCGGTTGATGGCCTTTCGTTTGGCAAAAGTTTAATGGGGATGGTGGCTAAAAAAGATTACCTCATCAGTACGCCTTATCAATCATACGATTATGTGATACACTTTTTAAGGGAAGCCGCTATCGACCCAAAAGTAAAAGAGATCAACATAACGGTTTATCGCCTGGCCGAAAACTCGCGGGTAATTCATGCGCTTATAAACGCTGCAAAAAATGGTAAAAAAGTTACCTGCCTTGTTGAACTACGGGCGAGATTTGATGAACAAAATAATATCTCGTGGAGCAGACGGCTTGAAGAAGAAGGGGTTAATGTACTGTATGGTATCGAAGATTTCAAAGTTCACTCCAAAATATGTTTAATTACCCGGGTGGAGAAGGGCAAGCCGGAATATTATGCATGCCTGTCAACCGGAAATTTTAATGAGAAAACCGCGCAGCTTTATGCCGACCATACCCTGCTTACCACTAACAAGAAGATAACCGATGACCTGGTAAATATTTTTAAAGCATTAAATAAAAATATCCTTCCAAGGGGTTTAAAGAGCCTGATCGTATCTCCGATTGACTCGCGGCCGGCAATTTATAAGCTGATAGATAATGAAATAAAGAATGCCAAAGCTGGAAAAAAGGCTTACATGATATTGAAAATGAACAGCCTTGCCGATGAGCAAATGGTAGCCAAACTTTACCAGGCCAATAACGCAGGCGTAAAAATTCAACTGATAATAAGGGGGATGTGTTGCCTGATAGCGGGCGTAAAAGGCTACAGCGAAAACATTGAGGTAATAAGCATAGTTGATAAATATCTGGAACATTCACGGGTGCATATTTATTGCAATGGGGGTGATGAACTCATTTATTTAACCTCAGCTGATTTTATGACACGGAACATCGATACCCGCGTTGAAGTTGGTTTCCCGTTGTACGACGAGCAATTGCGCCAGGAAGTAAGGGAAATTATCGACATACAGTTGCAGGACAATACCAAATCGCGCGAAATAAATAGTCATAACACAAACAAGTACCATAAAACAAATTCCGTTTCCCCTGTTAGGGCACAGGTTGATATTTACAACTACCTTAAATATAAAAATAAAATAAATTGAGATACGCCGCTATAGACATAGGTTCCAACGCCGTAAGGTTGCTTATTGCTGATATTATCGAAAATAATGGATCAATTTCGTTCAAAAAAAATACGCTCGTACGGGTGCCCCTGCGCCTTGGTGATGATGCATTTTTAGATCATGATATCTCGGAACGAAAGACAACCGACCTGTTAAAAACTATGCACGCTTTCAGGAACCTGATGGATGTATATAAAGTAGTTGATTATTTGGCTTATGCTACGTCTGCTATGCGCGAAGCTAAGAATGGCGAGGCGATAGCAAAACAGATAAAGGACGAGATAAACATCGACCTGGAAATTATAACCGGTCAAAAAGAGGGTAAGATTATTTATGCAAGCCATGCCGAGCAAAATATAGATAAAAGTAAAAACTACCTGTATATTGACGTTGGCGGCGGCAGCACTGAACTATCTTTGTTTTCGGCAGGAGAGTTATGGGCATCGAAATCGTTTAATATAGGGACCATCCGTATGCTCGATAACCAGGATACCGAAGAAACCTGGGATGAAATGAGAGAGTTTATCCGCGAAAACACGCGCCAGTTCAAGTTGATCTCGGGCATAGGCACCGGCGGCAATATTAATAAATTATACAAATTAGCCGAAGAAAAAGATAACGCACCGTTAACTTTTGGTAAACTCAAGTCGCTTTATAACTATTTAAATTCATTTTCATTAAAGGACCGCATCAACGTACTGGGCCTCAATATGGACCGTGCTGATGTAATTATCCCTGCCAGCGAGATATACCTTACCGTAATGAAGTGCGCTAATATCAAAAATATATATGTACCAACGGTGGGTTTAGTGGATGGAATTATCCAAACATTGATAGAAAATAACTACCCAAAAAGCAGTTAAATTTATTTTAACAAATTGTTTAAAAATTAAAAAACTCTTATTACATTTGTAGTGCCCTCTCAAGGGCATGTTTTTCATAGGTAGATGTAGGGTCGAGTACTTGTTATTCGACCCTTTTTTGTGCCTTTAACTTTAACCGGCCGGTTTTGATAGTACAGAGATGAAGAAAAAGATTGTTATAGCTATAACCGGCGCCAGCGGCGCAATTTACGCAAAGTTACTGATAGGCAAGTTGCAGCAGCTTGGCGAACAAATAAGCGAGGTGGCGATCGTAATGTCAGACAATGCCAAAGAAGTTTGGAAGCTTGAACTGGATAACGAAGATTATAAAAATATCCCATTCAAATTTTACGGCAAACACGATTTTATGGCGCCGTTCGCGTCAGGGTCGGCCAGGTTTGATACGATGGTAATTGTGCCCTGCTCAATGGGAACACTTGGGCGCATTGCCGGCGGCATATCCGACGACCTGGTAACCCGGGCCGCTGATGTTATTTTAAAAGAACGCCGCAAACTGATACTGGTTGCCCGCGATATGCCTTTTAACCTCATCCACATCCGCAACATGCAAACAATTACCGAAGCAGGCGGAATCATCTGTCCGGCAATACCATCATATTACAGTAAACCAAAAACCATTGAAGATTTGGCGATGACTGTAGTAAACCGGGTGATTGATTTGATTGCATTGGAGAACGAGAGTTACAGGTGGAGCGAGGAATGATTAAATTTATCTACAACTCACTATAATTAAATTCGTGAATGGTATAATTTTCATGTGTAACGTCTGCAAATTGACCTTTATCTGTAACAACCGTATCAAAAAGAATAATGTAGGTTTCAAATTCTTTAGGATTTTTTACGATAGTTTTAATCTGTGTCCCTAATTGTTTTGCCAGTTCAATCATTTTAATGCTGTCAGTGGGTATATTTTTACCGTTTATGAATTTTATTACTAAAGAGGTATATGTACTATCATTCTTGCTGACCTTTTTTCCTAAAAATGTAATATCTTCAAAACCGTAGTTAGTTTTGATGGATTTTAACACCTCAGTTTGTTTATTGTTAAACGCAGGCTTATAGCTTTGAGTGGATGTACAGGCGCACAACCATGCCAGATTCAGTATGATTATTATTTTAAAAGTATATGATTTTAGCCCGCTCATAATTTTAGGTTTAGATATTTAATGGCCGAAAAGTAGTCAATTTATTTAACGCTCAAGTCAAATTGATAGCTAAAATTTGGATGTATATCATGACCTTGTCGTTTATGGTTTTTATCGGAACATAGACGCCAGCTACTTAATCTCCACCACCCCATCCGCCACCACCGGAAACCTCGAAAATACTTGCGCATCGTGCCCGGGGATGATGTATTTAACATCAGATACCATGGTTTTCATACGCTGCATTGCTTTTACATAACCGGCAGGATCAAGGGTGCCGCCGGTGGCTGCCGGGGCCAGGTGTTCCAGGTTATAATAGATCCAGATATTGTCGGATGCGATAATTATTTTATTGGAGCCTGTGTTCACCAGTACATATTGCGAGTTGAACGTATGCCTTGAACCCGTATATACCTTTATGCCAGGAATGATCTCCTTATCATCACCTTCAACCAGCGTTACCCGCCCAGCCAAATTTAAATCAACCATTGTGCGCACATCCCTTTTTTCAAACCCGCCGTTACTGTTACCTTTTTGCCACGCGGTGCCAACAAAATAGTTAAAATCCTCCTTTTGTATCCATATATGGGCATTGGGGAATAATCCAACACCATCAATATGGTCCCAATGCGGGTGGCTGAAAATAATGTCGGTGATATCGGCCGCTTTTAGGCCTGTTTTTAAGAGGGCACTGTCGGGGCGGGTATAATTTGCTATCTTAAAGTCTTTTGCGTCGTCAAGGTCGTTTAAAAAACCGGCGTCCACCAAAATATTTTTACCATTATTGCCTTTGATAAGCCAAAACATAAAATCGATTTTCACGCTATCCGTTTTAGGGCCGCCTTCAGCCCAATCTGCAACCGAAAACGGGTAATTGGATGCTGCAAATTTTATCGCATAAACTTTATAAGCCGGTGCTTGCGCATGTGCGGCGACGGTGGCCGATAAGATAAACAAGGTGAGCAGGGTAAGTCTTTTCATTTTACTGCAAGTTTCTTAAGCATTTAATAATACAGGTTAATAGTGCGAATTTAAGGTATACTTGCCACCATCGATTTTATATTTTATCATTTAGTTCTGCGGCGTAACTCCGAAATCCAGGCGTCAAAACAAATCCGAAATCGACATTCCGAATTCCGAAATCAAACAATTATCTTTGCGCCTGAAAAATGAACAAGAAAGTTGCTTTTTATACCCTTGGCTGTAAGCTGAATTATTCGGAGACCTCGTCTATTGGCCGTATGTTCACCAAAGCTGGGTATAATACAGTTGATTTTGCTGATACTCCTGATGTATTTGTAATAAACACCTGTTCGGTAACCGATAACGCCGATAAGAAATGCAAAAAGATAGTAAAGGAAGCGTTGAAAATATCACCCAATGCTTATGTTACTATTGTTGGTTGTTATGCGCAGCTAAAGCCAACAGAAATTGCTGAAATACCAGGCGTTGATATGGTTTTAGGCGCGGCCGAGAAATTCCAGATCGTTGATTATATCACCGATCTTACAAAAAATCCCAAAACGTTGGTTTATAACCAGCCGGTATCTGAGGCAAAGGAATTTATTTCGGGCTATTCATTCGGCGACCGTACCCGTACCTTTTTAAAAGTACAGGATGGTTGCGACTACTCCTGCACCTTTTGCACCATACCGCTTGCCAGGGGCAACAGCCGCAGCGATACTATCGAACATGTAATTGAACAGGCCACGGAAATAGCTGCTTCCGGTGTGAAGGAGATTGTGCTCACAGGTGTTAACCTCGGCGATTTTGGCATTAGGGACGGAGAGCGGCATGATAAGTTTTTTGATTTGGTTAAGGCTTTGGATAGGGTAGAAGGGATTGACAGGATACGCATATCTTCCATCGAACCAAATTTACTGACAGATGAGATCATTGAATTTATAGCTACTTCAAATAAATTTGTACCTCATTTTCATATTCCCCTGCAGTCGGGGTCAGATAAAATATTGGGGCTTATGCGCCGCCGTTATAAACGCGAATTATATGCCAACCGGGTAACTAAAATTAAACAATTGATGCCTGATTGCTGCATAGGCGTTGATGTAATAGTTGGCTTTCCGGGTGAAACACGCGAAGATTTTATCGATACGTATAATTTTTTAAATGAACTGAACGTTTCGTACTTGCACGTGTTTACTTATTCGGAAAGGGAAAATACATTGGCGGCTGAAATGAACGGGGTGGTACCGGGGTCAACCCGTGCCGAACGCAGTAAAATGCTGCATATACTATCAGATAAAAAGCGCAGGGCATTTTACGAAAGCCAGCTTGGTAAAGCTGCTGAAGTACTGTTTGAGGGTGATATTAAAGATGGCTTTATGCATGGGTTTACCCGCAACTATGTAAAAGTAAGGACTAAATATGACCCCGTGCTTGTGAACGAATTGAGAACAGTTTTATTAACAGAAATTTCACCTGATGGTGATGTTGAAATTACAGAAAGCGAAGAAATATTAGCACATTAACCCCTATATTGCGCCAAATTACTAAAGATGTTCCCAACTATTTCTTCCCTTATCCAATACTTTACCGGCATCAATATCCCGTTACCAGTACAATCTTTTGGATTTTTTGTAGCAATTGCTTTTATAGCAGGCTATTGGGCTTTTTCACAGGAGTTTAAACGTAAAGAGAAATTAGGGTATATACACTCATTTAAAAAGACAGTAACTGTTGGTGCGCCTGCCTCAATAGCAGAGCTGGCTGGGAATGGCACCTTCGGGTTTATATTAGGTTATAAACTGGTAGATATGGCGCTTAATTACAGCGCCCTGCTTGATGATACCCAGGGATTTATTTTATCGTTAAGGGGCAACTGGATAGGCGGTATAATTGGCGCTATTGCCTTTACATACTGGGCTTATTACGAGAGTAAAAAACAGGAGTTGCCAAAACCTGAAACAAAAGAAATAACGGTTCATCCTTATGAACTAATGGGCAGTATTTTATTATGGGCAGCCGTTTGGGGCTTCGCCGGGGCCAAAATATTTAACGCCCTTGAAAACTGGGGCGATTTTATGAAGGACCCGGTAGGCGAATTAATCGGCTTTAGCGGTCTTACTTTCTATGGCGGCCTTATCTGCGGCGGCGCTGCCGTGTTGTATATAGCCCGAAAACATGGTGTTTCATATTTGAATATGCTTGATATTGGCGGGGCAGGTATGATGTTAGCCTATGGCCTTGGCCGTATTGGCTGCCAAATGTCAGGCGACGGCGATTGGGGCATTATTAATAGTAACCCCAAACCTCATTGGCTTGGTTGGTTACCCGATTGGATGTGGGCTTTTAAGTTCCCTCACAATGTAAATAATGTGGGCGTTGATATTGCTAATTGTACTGGCAAATATTGCAGGGAATTGGCCTTCCCCGTTTATCCCACCTCTTTTTACGAATCGGTGATTTGTATATTGCTGTTTTTCTTTTTATGGAAAATACGCCATAGGATAAAAGCCCCCGGTGTGCTATTTGGTGTGTATATGATACTTGCAGGTATTGAGCGCTTTTTTATTGAGTTAATAAGGGTAAATACCAAATACAATGTTGCCGGGATAAGCTTTACACAAGCCGAACTAATCTCTATTTTTATGGTAATAGGGGGGGCTGTTTTATGTTACACACAATTAAATAAGAAAGTGACGGCAACCAAACATGACTGATATAACACTGGGGCAAAAACTTCTTAAAAACCAGGTTATACGCTTCGTTTTTTCGGCAGGAATAGGATTTTTAGTTGATATTTCGGCCTTTTACCTGTTTTACCACAATTTTCTTGCCCAAAAAACTTACAATATCTTTTCTGTCAGCGTACGCAATTCAACGCTTTCATTAGCAATATCCTTTTTTATGGGGGTGGTTGTCAATTTTTTGATCACAAGGTATTTTGTGTTTTCCGAATCAAAACTGCCACCTTATAAACAATTTTTCAGATTTGTAACTGTAGCTATAGTTGGTTTTTTTGCCAATCTGCTGGTCCTGAAATTTTTTATACAGCATTTACATATGTATCCACCGGTGGCGCGGCCATCAGCAGCTTTAAGCTTGTTTTTTCTTAGTTATTTTGTACATAAGTTTTTCTCGTTCAGTTTATCATTAAGACATCATGCAACCGGAACAAGTCATTCACAAAGTAATTGAAGTTGCGAAACGAGCGGGCGCCTTTATAAGGGAGCAGCGAAAAACATTTACGCCAGATAAGATAGAGATCAAAGGGCTAAACGATTTGGTTTCTTATGTTGATAAAACCGCCGAAGAAATAATTGTAGCTGCTTTAAAGAGCGTTGTGCCGGAAGCAGGCTTTACAACTGAAGAAAAAACCATCAACAAAACCGGCGAAAGGTATAACTGGATCATTGACCCGCTTGATGGCACAACCAATTTTATTCATGGCCTGCCTGTTTATTCGGTAAGTATTGCTTTGCAGGAATATGACGAACTTATTTTAGGAGTTGTATATGAAATTAACCAGGATGAGTGTTTTTATGCCTGGAAAGGATCGGCGGCTTACCTAAATGGTGTCGAAATTAAAGTAAGCAACACCCCAACGATAAATAAAAGCTTGTTGGCAACAGGTTTCCCATATTACGATTTCAATAAGCAGTCCGCTTATATCGCGGTGTTTACGGAGTTTATGAAAAGTTGCCATGGACTGAGGCGCTTAGGCTCGGCAGCGGTTGACCTTGCTTACACAGCATGCGGAAGATTTGATGGTTACTACGAGTATAACTTAAATGCCTGGGATGTAGCAGCGGGGATAGTTATTTTACGCCAGGCCGGTGGAGATGCGGTGAATTTCAAAGGCGGCGGCGAATGCCTGAACTGCCGCGAACTATTGGCCACCAATGGTAAAATAACCCGGGAAATGTTAGAGACTATACAGAAACATTTTTAGTTTGGGATTTCACCGATTATTAAAAAGATTTCACCGACTATGATTTGATTTCACAGATTATAGTATGATTTCACCGGTTCAGCACAGTTACAGAATTAATATGGTGGAAAATCGGTGTGATCCTCCCAAAAAATCGGTGTAATCAGATCCACAAAAATCGGTGAAATCACCCTTCAAAAATCGGTGAAATCATAGTTAAAGAGCTTCAGAAACCACCTCGGTAACCTCTGGCACCATACGTTTCAGTAAATTTTCGATACCTGATTTTAAGGTAACGGTTGAAGAGGGGCATCCGCTGCATGATCCGCGAAGTTCAACGGTAACAACGCCTTCATCAAATGATTTATAGGTAATGGCGCCACCATCCTGTTCAACCGCAGGGCGCACATAGTCGTTTAGTATCTGTTGTATTTTTACTTCAATGTCACTGCCTTCAAAATCGCCGGCCTCGGGTTGTTCTTCGTCCTGTACTTTCAGTTCCGCTTCAACCGCGCCTTTTACAAATTCTTTTAGTATTGGCAATAAGTCTTCCCAGCTATCATTTTCAAATTTGGTAACAGTAACAAAGTTGCTTGCAAAAAACACGCCGTTAACAAACGAAAACTTAAACAACTCCTTAGCAAAAGGCGATTTTTCGGCGCTTTCCTTTGTCGCAAAGTCTGCGCTGCCATTGATCAGCAACTTATTCACAATGAATTTCATTGTGGCCGGATTGGGAGTTGATTCTGTATATACGTTGATGTTCATCTTATTTTTAGTTATTAACCGATTAACAAAGTTAAGCAGGTTTTTGATTTATATGGCGCTATTAATTTGTTATGACCTGTGGGTGACGTTAAAGCAAAAAGCTTAAAGCAAAAAGCTTTTTTTAAACCCCGAAGATATGCCCTCCTTTGGCTTTGATCTTTTAGCTTTCTGCTTTCAGCTCAAATCCCCGTGTAATTCGAAGGTGTAATCCTTTTTATTTCCTCTTTGATTTGATCGTCAACATCTAAGTTGTCGACGAACACAGCTATAGTATCCGCGCTTACCCGGGTATTCGTGCGTGTAAGTTCTTTTAATGCCTCATACGGGTTTGGATAACCTTCACGCCTGAGTATCGTTTGTATCGCTTCGGCTACAACCGGCCAATTAGCTTCAAGGTGTGCGTTTATAGCATCGGTATTAAGCAGTAGTTTGTTTAAACCCTTTATGGTTGATTTGACAGCAATTAATGTGTGTGCTACCGGGACCCCGACATTACGCAATACGGTAGAGTCAGTAAGGTCGCGTTGTAACCTTGAGATAGGCAGCTTGGCGGCAAAGTGCTCAAATAAAGCATTAGCAATACCCAGGTTACCTTCCGAGTTTTCAAAATCAATAGGGTTTACTTTATGCGGCATAGCCGATGAACCTATTTCTCCTTCTTTTATTTTTTGTTTAAAATAGTTCATCGAAATATAGGCCCACATATCCCGGTCAAGGTCTATCAGTATATTGTTGATCCTTTTTAAGGCATCACATTGCGCGGCAAAATTATCATAATGCTCAATCTGCGTAGTAAACTGCGAGCGGTTCAGCCCTAAAATATCATTAACAAAATAATTTCCGAAGGCCTTCCAGTCGATAGCTGAGTAACCAATATTATGTGCATTAAAATTACCTGTAGCGCCGCCAAATTTAGCCGAATAAGGAATCGGTTTTAACAGGTTTAACTGGTTTTCAAGCCTTTCAATAAATACCTGTATCTCTTTTCCCAAACGGGTTGGCGATGCTGGTTGCCCGTGGGTATGCGCCAGCATAGGCACCTGTTCCCAATCGGTAGCGTACTTTTTTAGCAAGTCAACTAATTCATTTATAGCCGGATAGTAGGTTTCATTTAAAGCCAGCTTAAAAGTATAAGGGATGGCAGTATTATTAATATCCTGTGATGTTAACCCAAAGTGGATAAATTCTTTATATTGTTCAAGGCCGAGATTATCGAACGCCTTTTTAATAAAATACTCAACCGCTTTAACATCGTGATTAGTCGTTTTTTCTATCAGCTTTATTTCTTCAGCATCTTTTTCAGTAAAGTTTTTATAAATACCGCGTAACTTTTCCGCTATATTTTTATCAAAGTTTTGTAATTGCGGCAGCGGATGTTCATACAAAGCGATGAAATATTCAATTTCAACAAACACCCGGTATTTGATTAGCGCGTACTCCGAAAAATAATCAGCCAGCGCGGCTGTGGTATTACGATAACGGCCATCAATTGGTGAAATTGCTGAAAGAGGAGTAAGGGTCATGTTCTTAGAAATTTTTGCAAAGGTACTAAATCAGTAGCAGTTTTGAGTGGCAGTGGCAGTTTTGGTTAAATTGGTTGGTATAAAAGGCCCTTTATAATGTCGTTATCTCCACCGTTGCAAACCTTTTGTTAGGTATAAATTTGTTCATTGAATTATCAAATACCCAGGGAACTGCCACTGCTACTTAAAAACTGTTACTAATAGAGCCGTTTGTCAGGGAAAGGTAATTTCCAATGGAAACTTTGAAATCTAAAAATGTTTCCTTAGTTTTGACCTTGAAAGTCAATGAGTCAAATAGAGCGAATAATACAAGGCGGCGAGGAACTGTTTTTAACGGCAGGGATAAAAAGCGTAACGATGGACGACATAGCCAAACATTTAGGCATGTCGAAAAAAACCATCTACCAGTTTTTTAAGGATAAAAATGAATTGGTGATAGCTTTAGTTAAGAAAAAGCTACAGGATGATGAAGACCAAATGTGCGCCATCATCAGCCAGTCAGGCAACGTAATCGAGGAAATGATCAACATGATGAAATGTTCAGAAGAGATATTTTCAAGGATCAACCCGATAGTGGTACATGATATGCAAAAATATCACCCGGACGCCTGGAAACATTTTCAGAATTTTAAAGCAGACGTGTTGATACATACCCTGGAAGAGTTACTAACCAAGGGCATAAAACAAGGTTATATAAGACCTGATATTGATGTAAAGATATTGGCGAGGATGCGGGTTAGCCAGGTTGAACTGGGTTTTAATGCAAGCGTATTCCCTGTTGCTGAGTTTAGTGCATGGAAAGTACAGTACCAATTTTTAGAACATTTTAATTATGGCATTTGTACGCTTAAAGGATATAAGTTGCTGAACCAGTATAAAAATATTCACGATGAATAATTAGTCTGCTGACATAGGGCTGTCATACGCATTGATTTATTTTGATGCAAATGTCCAATTCAGATAAGTATAATAGATATAGACGAAACACCAAACGATAAAATGAAACATATAATACTCATAGTAACTTTAATGTGTGCAATAGCCTTAAACAGCTTTGCACAACAAACGCCGCCGGATAGTCAAAAATATAGCTTCACTGTAGCTGATTGCGTTAATTATGCGTACTTGCATCAGGATTCAGTAGTAAATGCAGGTTTAGATGTTACTAGCGCCGGTTACCACGTAAAAGAAATCATTGGACAAGGCTACCCGCAAATAAGCGGGGTAGCATCTTTCCAGGATTATTTAAAAATTCCTACGACTTTAATACCCGGAGAGTTTTTTGGGGCGCCGGGCACATTCATCCCGTTAAAATTTGGCGTAACCTACCAGTCAAATTTATCATTGACGGCAAACCAGATTATTTTTGACCCAAGCTACCTGGTAGGGCTGGCCGGGCGCAGGACTTATAAAGAGCTTTATGACCGGAGTTATACACGTTCAAAAATTGCGGTTAATGTTAATGTAACCAAGGCTTATTACCAGGTTTTGGTAAGCATTGAAGAACTACGCCTTTTGCAGGAAGATATCGACCAGCTTAAGCAACAAGTGAATGAAACAACTGCACAAAACAAACAGGGTGTTGCCGAATTAATTGACGTTCAACGTATAACCGTTCAATATAATTCGCTGGTAACTAAAAAAGAGAATACTGTCCGTTTACTAAGCCTGAATTATGAATTATTAAAATTTCAGATGGGCATGCCAATAGAAAGCAACCTTATACTCAAAGATAAACTCCAGGATGTTCAATTGGACTTTAGCGGGGGTGAAGCAGTGACGACCGATACTACAGCCTATCGTAACAGGATAGAATATGGTTTGCTTGAAACACAGGAGAAATTAGATGAATATGATGTAAAACTGAAAAAAGGACAGTTTTTGCCTAAGTTAACCGCGAATGCAAGTTATGCACCGTCGTATCAAAACAACAGCTTTGGCCAGCTTTATAAAATGGACTTCCCTTCAAGTTATGTGGGGCTTACCTTAAATGTTCCTGTTTTCACCGGATTTCAGCATAAATACCAGTTGAAACAGTCTCAAATTACGGTAGAAAAAGCTCAAAACAATCTGGTTGCTACAAAGAATGCCTTAAATCTTGAAGTTAGTAAGGCACGTATAACCTATATTAACGGCTTACAAACGCTAAATGACCAGCGGAAAAACATGGCGCTTGCAGCAGAAGTGTTAAGGGTGGCAAAAATTAAGTACGATCAAGGCGTCGGTTCGAGTTTAGAGGTCATACAGGCGCAAACAGCACTTCAAGATGCCGACAATACCTATATACAAGGCCTATATGATGCCCTGGTAAGCAAAGTTGACCTTGATAAAGCATACGGACGCATTAAATAATAAAAACCTTAGACGATCAATAATATACAAGACATGAAAAAACTAATATATTTTACAAGCGTAATAGTGCTGTTCGCAGCGTGTACCAGCAAACCAAAAGATAAAGCCGGCCAATTGGCCGATTTGAAGAAAGAGCAGGCGAAAATAGATTCACAGATCGTGAAGCTGCAAACTGAATTGGGTAAAAAAGATTCAGTTAAATCTACAGATGTGAGCACCGTTACTGTAATCCCGGGCAACTTTACTAATTATGTTGACCTACAAGGCCATATTGATGCACAGGACAATGTTATGGCATACTCGCAATCGCCGGGCGTTATAACAGCATTGCACGTAAGAGCAGGGGACCATGTCGGCAAAGGTCAGGTTTTGGTGCAATTGGATAATAGCGTTTTAAACCAGCAGATCGCCCAGGCACAAACACAGGTGAACCTGAACAAGACTTTATATGATCGCCAAAAAAACCTTTGGGACCAAAAGATAGGCACTGAGGTCCAATATTTGCAGGCGCAAACAGCGCTGCAAAGTTCCGAAAAGCAGGTTTCATTCTTGCGCCAGCAGGCTGATATGTACCGGATAACGGCACCTATAAGTGGGACTATTGATCAAATGGATCTTAAACTGGGCCAGGTTATCCAACCCGGGACAAATGGAATAAGGATCGTGAATACGGATAATTTAAAAGTAAAGGCAGATGTACCTGAGTCATACGCCACTGACATTAATCAGGGCGATAATGTTAAGGTTGTTATCCCTGACGCCAACGACTCGCTGATGCTGAAAGTTACGTTTGCTGCAAAAGTGATCGATCCCGGATCAAGATCCTTTGGTATCGAGATAAAACTACCGCAAAGCAAGGCATTACGCCCTAACATGACTGCTACTATCCGGGTAGCTGATTATTCTAAAAAGAATTCGCTGTCAGTTCCCTTAAATGCCATTCAACGTTCCGACACCAGTACATTTGTATTTATTAATAAAAATGGTATTGCCAAAAGGCAACCTATTAAAATAGGTAACACTTATGGCGGAAAATCTGAAGTACTAAGTGGCCTATCACAGGGCGACCAGGTGGTTACCGAAGGCGCAAGTGATATTGAAGACGGCGACAAGCTGAGAGTTCTGAACGCAGTTAACTAATCATTCAAAATAAATTTGATATGAAAGACCAGGAAAAAGAATTTGGGCCCTCCAGTTGGGCCATCGATAACAAAACCGCAGTATACGCATTCATAGTTATGATTGCCTTGCTGGGCTTGATGAGTTATATACGCCTGCCAAAAGAGAACTTTCCGGATATAGCGCAATCGAAGGTTTTTATAACCACACCATATAATGGCCAGTCGCCTCAAAATATCGAGGTATTGGTGACGAAGCAACTCGAAAAGCAATTGAAGTCGTTAAAGGGCCTAAAAAAGGTCACTTCAAACACGCAGCAAAACGTTTCGATCATAACTGCTGAGTTTAATGCCAACATTGACATAAGGAACGCGAAGCAGGATGTGAAAGATGCTGTTGACAAGGCGAAACAAGACCTTCCAAAAAATGATAACAATTTGCAGGAGTCCCAAATCTCTGATATCGACGTTGCCGACCTACCGATTCTTTACATCAATATATCTGGTAACTATAGCTTAAAAAAATTAAAGGAATATGCCGATAATTTGAAAGATGATATAGAGGCGATGAAGGAAATATCCAAGGTGGACGAAGTTGGCGCATTAACACCGAATATCCAGATAAATGTGGATATCGATAAGATGACGGCAGCCCAGGTTAGCTACAACGATATTATCCAGGCAATTGGTAACGAAAACGTAATTTCAAGCGCTGGTACCGTAAAAATTGATGGCATGCAACGCACCATTGATGTAAAAGAAGACTTTAAAAGCGCTGATGAGGTTGCCGCCTTGGTGATCCGTAACCCGCAGGGGAAAGCTGTTTATTTGAGGGACATTGCCGATATAAAAGACGGTTTCCAGGACCAGATAAGCTACGCTCGTTTAAAAACGCCGAATAACCCAAACTTTAAGAATGTAATTACATTGAATGTGGCTAAAAGATCGGGGGAAAACCTGATCGAGGCTTCGGATAAAATATATTCACTTATCAAACAAAAGCAGCAAACTGTTTTTCCGAAGGGTTTGGATATTACTGTAACAGGAGATCAATCTGACAAAACCCGTTCAACGCTGAATGACCTCATCAATACTATCGTGATCGGTTTTATATTGGTAACGGTTATCCTGATGTTCTTTATGGGTACAACGAACGCTATTTTTGTCGCGCTTTCCGTACCACTTTCTTGTTTTATAGCCTTCATGTTAATGCCGGCCATAGGCTTTACATTGAACATGATCGTCCTATTCTCGTTCCTGCTTGCATTGGGTATTGTGGTGGACGACGCCATCGTGGTAATAGAAAACACGCACCGTATTTTCGCAAATGGGGCTGTGCCAATAAAAAAAGCGGCGAAAATGGCTGCCGGCGAAGTTTTTTTACCCGTGTTTTCCGGCACCATGACTACCCTTGCACCCTTTATCCCGCTGGCGTTCTGGAATAGCCTCATCGGGCACTTTATGTTCTTTCTGCCTATTACACTCATCATAACACTGTTAGCGTCGTTGGTTGTAGCCTATATCATGAACCCTGTTTTCGCGGTTGATTTTATGAAACCGCATCACGAAGGAGAACATGATCATCCCAGGTTTGACCGCAAGGTGCGCCGTGCCCTTATCTTTTTGGTTATCGCTGCCATTTTAGGATATTTAATGAATGTGGGCGTTGGGAATTTCGTAGTTTTTGCCACAGTGCTTTATTTATTTAATCATTTCGTCCTTCTGCGTGTTATCGATAAGTTTCAAAAAAATCTTTGGCCACGTTTTCAGCATTGGTATGCACGCAGGCTTGAGTGGGCAGTACAAAGGCCATGGTGGATATTGTTCAGCGTTATTGTACTTTTTATTTTCACCATGGCTTTCACCGTTGTACGAAGCCCGAAAGTAGTATTTTTCCCATCGTCCGACCCCAATTTCGTGTACGTTTATGTAACCATGCCTATTGGCACCGACCAGGCCTATACTAACCAGGTTGTTGGAGACCTTGAAAAAAAAGTGGCGAAAATTGTAGAACCAGATAAGGATATTGTTTCCTCTATCATCTCAAACGTGTCTGTTGGTGTTACGGACCCGCAGGACGAAGATCAGGGAACCTATTACAATAAAGGAAAGATTACTGTTGCCTTTGTTGAATTTGGAAAAAGGAATGGAAAAAAAACCACGGATATTATGGACCGTATCCGTAAGTCTGTACAGGGCGTGCCGGGTGCACAAATTGCCGTAGCCCAGGAAAATTCAGGACCACCCGTGCAAAAAGATATTGATATTGAAATAGCGGGCGACAACATGGATACACTTGTGCATACTGCAGACAGGCTAAAAAAATTCATCAACCACCAAAATATAGGCGGTATTGAGGGGCTTCAAACTGATGTGCAGAATGATAAGCCGGAAATCGTGTTCGATATTGACCGCGAACGGGCAAACCGGGAAGGCATCACAACCGATCAGGTTAACAAAGCCTTATTTACTTCAGTTTATGGCGCCAAGGCTTCTGATTTTAGGAATACAACTGAAGATAATTATGAAATTGATGTACGGGCGAAAGAAGATCAGCGCAATAATATTGATGCATTAAAAAACTTAAAGATCACCTATCGCGACCTTGCAACCGGCGGGGCGATAAGGCAGGTACCTATATCGGCCTTTACAGATATACGCTATACCAATACTTATGTAAATATTAAGCATAAACAATCGCGGAGGGTTATTTCGTTAATTTCCAACGTGATAAAACCGGCTTTCAATCCCAATGAAGTTGTTGCCAGCATATCGCAGGCCATTAACAGTTTTAAAGCCCCTGATGGTGTTTCTATACGTATGGGCGGTGGGCAGGAAGACCAGGCGGAAGCGTCGACATTCCTTGGCACTGCTTTGTTGATATCCTTCGGCTTAATTTTGATCATCCTGATGATGCAGTTTAACTCCATCGGTAAAACTCTGATCATTTTAACAGAAATATTTTTCAGTATCATTGGTGTATTCCTGGGGTTAAGCCTCTTTAATATGACGTTCTGTATCGTAATGACCGGCATTGGTATCATCGCCCTTGCGGGTGTCGTCGTCCGGAATGGTATCTTGCTGGTTGAGTTTACCGACATGCTTATAGAACAGGGGCAAAACCTGCACGATGCGGTTGTTGAAGCTGCCCGCACAAGGATGACACCGGTATTGTTGACAGCGACCGCTGCTATAATGGGCTTAATACCGCTGGCATTAGGATTTAACATTGATTTTGCCGGTTTATTTACCTCGTTTAAACCACATATTTATTTCGGCGGCGACAACAATGCCTTCTGGGGTCCGTTATCATGGACAATGATCTTTGGTTTAGGTTTTGCCACAATTATTACCCTGATATTAGTGCCTTGTATGTACATAATACGTGTAAGGCTAAAAACCAGGTTATTTGGTGAAAAGAAGAAAGAGGAGAAGTTAGAATTAGAATTGGAAACGGTGTAAATAGTAGCCCTATAATAAAAAATGGCCGTGCAGTTTTAACTGTACGGCTTTTTTTATTACTTTATTTTAAATGTACGTTAAACATTATTTATCCGTTTAAACTTTAATGTTTATAAAATTTGATAGATTTGTTAAAAAAGTCAGGACATCAAACAACCAATTTTCTACTTAATTAGTATATTCTATAAATAACAGTTATCAATGATCGCTACAAATGAACTGCAGGATATAAAAAAAGAAAAGATCCTGGAAGCCGCCTATCAAAGGTTTTTACATTATGGTTATTCAAAAACCACGATGAACGAAATAGCCGGCGACCTTTCTATGTCAAAAGCGCTGTTATATTATTATTTCCCCGACAAAAGCCAGTTGTATATAGCTGTGATGCGCAGGGTGGCCGATGATTACCTTAATGTATTAAGCAGCAGGGCAAATACTTTTACCGGTTTAAAAGATGCTTTTGATTTTCAGATCAACAGCCAACACGAATTTATCCTAAAAAACTATAACTTTTTTGATTTTTTCAGGCTCAACGAGCAAAACTTACCTGACACAATATGGGAGATAGTAAGCCAGGTACACAATGCTGAAACGAACTTGCTGGTGAATGCTATCAGGACGGAAGTTGAAAAGGGAGCAATAAAACCAGTTAATAACCCTGTTGAAATTGTAGAACTGCTGTTGGAGGCATTGCATGGTGTTAGTGGAAATGCTTCATCTCACAAAAAACAGATGTTTCCCAATAGAGAACATCTGGATGATATCCGCAAAAAACGTTTATTACTGAGCGATATATTTATAAAAGGCTTATCTTATTAAAATAAAGATAGGTTGGTGTCTTTAAACTCTGTCACACCTTAGTAAAAAGACTGATACTTAGGTGAATTGACAAATCAAAGTTAATATATTTGACTTATTAATTTTAATAGTCAATATTAACGCTTCCCATATTAATTATTAAAAGTACTTCTAATTTAGAGGTGATTGTTTTAGAGTGATTGAAAGCGGGCCGGAGTATTCCAGGCCCGCTTTTTTATAAACTGATGCTATCAATTTTCTTGAAGATTAAGTAACGACCAGTTTCTATCATTTGAAATTGTTCCACCATTGTACTTAATAGTTACTGTATAATTTGTTTTAGCGTTCCCGCTGCTGGGGTCCTTTGCCTGGAAATAGGATTTAATGACATAAACAGAATCGGAACTTTTTGCATATTGATAATCTTTATCAGCAAACTCAACGTTACTTGATCTTAGCGTTGGCATAATATAGTCTTTTGCAATTTCATAAGCATCATCCCCCGACGGCATCGACGAGAAAAAGCCGCCGGCTGATTCAGATCGCCAGGCAATGCGGAACATAACCGCCAGGAAAAGCACAATGAAAATCAGTAAGATCCACATGGCCTCCCTTGTAACTTTTTTTTTCGCCGCTTTTTCGGCTAAATAATCTCTTTTCATAAAATGATATTTTGGACATACGAATAAACAAAATTGTTTTGATTTGTTTATTAATCAATAAAAATCATAACAACGCCTTGCACCTTCAAATTTATGATAAGTATCTGTGCGCGAAGGTAATGTTGTTACGTACCCCACGCTTACCTCAGAAGTGCCACTTGTATTACTATAATTTAAGCTGGAAACCGGTACATCATGACTTACGCCAAGCCGCACTTTCTCGCCGCCATCTTTATTGATAAATATATCAAATATCAGTGATACCACAATAGCGCTGGGGCCGCCGTCAACTCCGCCGCCCCGATACCATAACCCGGCGTTTATATTCGTCCGCTTATACTGAAACCCAATACTATAAGATTGTGCAGTAGACTGTTTATAAAATACAACCGAAGGAATAATGAATGATTTTTGGTCCTCATCATTATTATCATCCGGGCTAAGGTCCCAGCGGTAACTTGCGTGGCCTGTAAAGCGCATCGGCAATTTGGCCGGGATACCTGTAAACGATTCATTCGGCTGGTTAAGATGCTGAACCGCGCCGCCAATATCAAACTCGCCGGCCACAAAGTTAATCCCGGCGCCCGAATCAAAATAAAACTTATTATTAAAGGGCGCAGGATCAGCTGCTGATACCGAACCCGGTATATATCCGAATTGTGGGTCTATCTGGTCGCCAAAAATAAGTTTGCTCCAGTCGAGGGTTCGATTGCTTACGCCTGCCTGCAATCCAAACGACAATACATAATCCTGCGAACCGATACTGTAGGCGTACGTGCCGGCAATGTTATTTGTGCTAAGATAGGCCGTACCCTCGCTGCTGTGGGTGAATAATAGCCCTACGCCTCCGCCAAATTGTGGTATATTGAGGTCGATGGAGCCTGATAAGTAATTGAAACTGCCGGGTACCGAGGTAAACTGGTTACGATAAATGAGGTTCATACGTAGGTCGCCCTCAAATTGGCCGGTAAGGGCAGGGTTAAGGTAAAGCGGCGAATTAAAGAACTGTGAATACATATGGTCCTGCGCAAAACTTGTTAAGCCGGCAAGTATCATCGTTATCCATAAAATACAAGGCCTATACAGTTTCCTCATTAATTATCTTATTAGTTGTACTACGCCTACTCTTTTAGGCAATGAGTTTTTAAGCACATTCCCTTTCCATTCCGTCCCGTTAATAAATGTTGCCGATATCTGCCATATATAAACCCCCTGCGGTGCGGGCTGCCCGTTAAACGTTCCATCCCATCCATCCACCGGCGCGCCTTTGTCATCAAGTTTCGTTGTTTCCCAAACCAGCTGCGAGTAATTGTTGAATACCTGCATATGCCATTGCTTTATACCCGACCCTTTGGCCATAAATGTTCGCAATTCAAGTGTGCCTCCCGCTGGTTCAAATGCATTCGGTAAAAATAACTGACCAGGGATGCCAGTAACTCGCACAATATGCGTAATTGTACTATCGCATCCGGTAGCCGAAGCAGTTGTTAGGGTAACCTTGTAAAAGCCTGTATCGAGGTAAGTGTGCCCCGGGTTTTGGCTTGCAGATGTTGAGCCGTCGCCCAAAGTCCATGCCCAGCTAACCGGGTTTCCCGTTGTCTGATCGATAAAGTCAAAATGATAATTGGGGACACTGGTCACACTGTCCGGCTTTTCAATAAATTGTGTTGCAGGCGGCGCGGCAACATTTATGTAACCCGCTTGTGAAATTGCATTTGAACAGTTAGTGACCGGATTGGTAGCTGTTAAAGTAACCGTAAATGGCGAATTCTTAAAGCTATAAACGTGCGGCGGTGGCGTATAACCTAATGCGTGGGCTGATCCATCGCCAAAATCCCAATCGTAAAGTAATGATGTCGCCTGTATGTTTGGGTCACCGGGTGTTTGATTGGTAAAAGTAACGGTCAGTTCGCGGCAGCCGGTTGTTACATCTGTTGTAAAAGCAGGTGAAGGTATCGGGTAAACATCCACACGGATTGGCGGATTGGATTCAACTGTGGAGCAGCTATTGGCAGCGGTTACAGTGACATAAAAAGTGCCGGGAGTACTAAAGGTGTATGGCAATGGGGTTGTACCGCCCTGGCGTCTATCCACCACATTATGGTTCACATCATAAATTGTATAATAGTAATTGTCAGCCCCAAAAGAATTGTTTACAAAGGTGGCGCTAAATGGTGCGCATCCTTTACTTACCCCATTTTCGATAAACATCTGCGCCACAACATTTGTGACCGAAATGGTTATAGGTATTATATTGCTTTGGCCGGTGTTGCCGCAAAAGCCTGTTGCCACCATGTATAATGTATATTGTATAGTGCTGTTTGTGGTGATAGGATTAAACTGCACCTCGCTTTTGTCAGTTTTGGTAACTTGCTGCACGAGTGTAGCACCATTGTATAAATAGTAGGTATAGCTCTGGTTATTGCCTGGTGACAAATTATCAACCGCCAGTGTAAAAGGCGAACAACCTATAAGCTGTTTTGGGGATATATAAGCAATAGGTGTTTGTGGCCTTACCGTTATTTTTAAAGTAAAGGGTGGCCTTTGAAAACAATTATTAACAACATATAGGGATACGACGTAGGTTGTGTCCTTGCCATCGACTCGTGCGCTAAAGAGGTGTGATAGGCTGGTGGCTGTTGATTGGGCGGTTCCATCGCCAAAATCCCATAAAAAGCCGGTGCCTGTTAAAACGGTTGAAGTGTTATTGAAATTTACTGTATAATCGCCGCATCCGTCAGTTTTATCAGCTGTAAAACTTGCTGTTACATCGTTCGCATTATTAATGTTTACCGAAGCGCTGTTATCACCGCAAGGTGGAACTCCTTTTATCGTCCATGAAAAAGTATAAACATTGCCTTCTTGTAATCCGTTAACCTGTGTTTGGGCGCTGTTGGGCGATACAATAGTTGCCACGGGCCCGGCAGTTTGCGACCATATACCTTGAAATGGAGATGGATTATTGCCCTGGAGCATTGTAGTTGTAGCGCCGCATAAATTTTGATCACTGCCTGCAATTGCTTGAATCGCAGGTTGGTTTACAATGATTGTTGTTACGGTTGAAGGCTGAACGCTGCAAACACCACTTTGCACTATTGCCCTATACTGAGTGGTTGCGGTGATATTAAGGTATTGTAGTGAGGCCGTTGTATTAGTTGGGAGCACGGCTTGCCATGTTACGCCGCTATCTGTCGATGATTGCCACCCTGTCACATTTCCAACCTGGCCGGATAAGGTTATTGTTCCTGCACTACTGCCACTACAAACACTTGTGTTGCCGCTTGTTGTCCCACCTATGGACGGCAGGTCATCAATGAGTGTCATTGAATTTGAATTTGGTGCACACGGCAGCGGCGGGGTTATTGTCCAGGTGAAAGTGTAAGTACTTCCCGGAATAAGTAAACTGGCTATGGCATTTGGTAACGTAGGATTATTAAAAACAGGGCCGGCAGGCGAAACTGTCCATTTTCCTGTGCCTGGTCCCGGGCTGTTTCCGTTAAGTTTATACTGGGTAACATTACAAACCTCATTATTAGCGCCGGGGTTGGATATAACGGGCATTGGCTCAATCGTTACTACGGCTGTTGCCGCCATGCCGGGGCAACTACCATTAAAAGGGGTAATAGTATATTTTACAGTACCCGGTATAGCGCCATTATTGGTTAAAAAATCACTTATAGTTGTTGCGCTGCTTGCAATAGGCTGTTGAGTGTTGCCTGTTATGTTGCCGGTTAATACAACGCTGGTATAGGTATAAGTTGTACCTGTAACATTTGATGTTAAATTAAGACTGGTTGAACTGCCGGTACATATTGTACTATTTAGCGGAGTTACAATAGCCTTTGGCAGCGGCTTAACTGTTACCATCAACACAAAGGGAACGCCCTGGCAGCCATTGGCCACGGGGGTAATAGTATAGCTCACTACGGCATCGCCTGTACCATTGTTTATAAGGGTGTTGTTTATAGCAGGGCCGTTACCTGCTGAAAGCCCGGTAGCCGTTCCTGATGTAAGTGCAGCTGTCCAACTAAAGGTACTTGCAGGTACTGAGGAGGTTATGTTATAACCAACGGGATTGCCTGTGCATATTTGTGACGTTGACGCGCTTGTTATGGTATTTACCGAATAGATATTTATAGTAATACTCTGTTGAATATCAGCACACTGGCCTGATAGGGCCGTTTTAACATCCAGGGTCACCGTTGCACTTCCTGCGGTTATTTCGGCAGCGGTTGGTGTGTAATTGGTTGTGAGTGAGCCCGGGGCCGAAAAAGCCCCCGAACCAATCCACTGAAAAGTGGTATAGGTACCGGTAATTGCAGCCTTCAAAGTTACAGGGCTGCCAGGGCAAATAGTTGGAGCCGAAGGTGTTATTTTTACCGTTGGCGCATCCTGGAAAGTAAGGTTTTGTGACTTTGTTAACGAGCCGCAATTGTTTTGTACGGTTACACTTACCTTATAAGCAGCAAATGCCGTAAATGTTATTTGCGGATATTGACTGTTAGCGGTTGACCCCGACGCAAAGCTGTAAGCGCCGCCTGTAACTGTCCATGTATACGAGTTTGCCTGCTGCTGTCCAACGCCTGAAATTGTTGTCTGGGTTGGGCCAACGGTAGGGCCAAAGGTGAAAGATTGGTTTGTGCCGCATAATATGTCATCTGGGGACATGCTTATTGCTATTGGCGAATCAATAACAACGGTTTGTGCCGGTGTGGTAATTGTACCGCAGCTTACTGTAGTTATCCCCAGCGTAAGGGTATAAGTGCCCGCTGTTGTAAAAACAAACTGTGGCTGCGCACTATTAGCATCGGTGCCGTTTGCATAAGTTACATTCCCGCCGGCAACGGTCCAAACATATTTATTGGTCGCATTGCAATTGGCGTCTATTATCGATTGGTTGGCTGGTATAATTGTTGCTGGGGCACAACCTTTTAAGGTTGGTAACGTAAATTTAGGCTGGGGCGGGTTTTGAATACAAATAGATTCTGTTACATCTGGCGCAGAGCATAAAGCACTTGGGTTTTGCAAATGGAGGGTGATATTATGCACGCCGGAGGTAGTAAATGTATTTTTAAAACTTTGAACAAGACCATAATTAGAGGCCATTGTAACGCCGTCAACTATCCAGGTATATAGGGCATTCGTGGCCTGGCAGGTTGGCGACGTATTGTTTGGGTTTTGCCCGGGATCGGAAGTGTTGGCAAAAGTTACTTGTGTGTTAACACAGGCCGCAATTGGCCTAATAAAGCTATTTTTGGGAGCTGTAACTATTTGTGCGTAGCTCGTGACCTGGGTGCCCACTTTTCCGCAATATTTGCTTGAAGGCTGGAGGTCCACTTCAAACGAATTACTCTGGCCGTTAGGGTTATTCCCGCAGGATGACTGCGTATACTTATGGCTTATTTTCCCCCCGGATGCTATAATATCGCAAAGCGTTAATAAACTTGTTGAGCCATCCCCCCACTTAATGTTATAAATAAGGCCAGGAAAGTTGTTTTGTATTCCGCTTGGTGAACTGATATCAACATTATAGGTTAAACTGCCACCGCCACTCAAGCATATAGTGCTGTTACCTGTAACGCCAAAACTCGTATTTACCCCATTATTTATTAATAAATAAGACTCGGTACCAACAATACCACCAGCCACCGCTTTAACGGCAACTGTGTAATTAGCCGCGTTAGCAGTGAATTGAGTGCCCGCAGCGGTAGGGGTAATGGTACCTTCCGAGGCCTGCGTAACCTCGTTAAAAAACGAAGCTGTCACCGTTGCGCCCGCCGTCGAAGTATTAACGAAACTATATGGCGTATTATTAACTCCGCTGCATGTCCCAAATACTGTAGCATTAGCGGCAGCATTGATAGCCTGTGAGTTAACAGCGGCAACAACCCCTGTACCAGCGGTTATCGAAAAAGGGGCGGAAATGCTGCTCGTTACGATAGGGTTGGTTGAAACTACCTTTACAACATAACCAGCGCCTGCAGGGGTGCCCACGGGGATTACCCCATTTACAAATGTTGCGTAGAAATCAGAAAAAGTGCCGATAAGCTTTTGGGCAGCAAAACTTCCTGCAGCGTTCGACAAATAAAGATCATAAGTAGTAGTGGTATTTACGCAATTTCCGGTAACGCTTATAGGGGCGGTGATTGTTGAACCGGGAGCATAAGGGCCTGGGTCGACATTCCCTATGGTAATTGTTTGGGCAAAAGCATGCCCGCAAGCAAATAGAATAAACGTTGCTAATAAGATTAAACCTTTAGTAAATAATCTATTCATCGGGTAGATGTAAAATCCACACTAAACGCTCTCAGTCAATTATAATAAGCAATCTAAAATAACAAAATTGTTACACAATACAATTATTAAAATATGATAATGCATAAGTAGCCCGTTACTTTATACGGAAGATATTATGGAGAGTTGCCCGTAATGTTGCTTTTACCTAATTCAGGAGGAGATGTGAGATTTTAGATATGAGACGTGGCTGTTTACAGAGGGCAGATTGAATATCTCCGTCCTAATACTCAACCAAAAAACAAATAAGCAACAAAAATAGCTGCTATAATGCCGGCAAGGTCGGCAAATAAGCCAGCAGGGATGGCGTATCGGGTTTTTTTGATCCCTACTGAGCCAAAATATAAAGCTACTATATAGAAGGTAGTATCAGACGACCCATTGAATATACAGCCCAAACGCCCTGCGAAGCTATTTGTGCCAAAAGTTTGCATCACGTTGATCATCATTCCTTTTGAGCCTGATCCGCTAAGCGGTTTCATATAGGCTACTGGCATAGCATCAACAAACCTGGTATCCAGGCCCAATTGAATACATACCCATCGTAAGCCATCGTTCATATAATCAAGTGCGCCACAAGCACGGAAAACAGCAATACCAACAAGCATGGCCACCAGGTAAGGGATAATTTTGATGGAGGTTTCAAAGCCACGTTTCGCGCCTTCAATAAAAACTTCAAATACATTTATTTTTTTGATCAAAGCACCGGTTATAAATATAACGGGCACTAAAAACAATAGAAAATTACTGGCTACTTTTGATACAGCCCCTATCTCCTCTTTCGTAAGGTATTTTGTAAAATACCACACCATTAAGGTTAAGCAGGCGGTTATTCCCCCTATCCAGCTTATAATTACAGGATCCCAGAGCCTTATCTTTTGCTTTATCGATACCAATATCATACCAGCCACTGCCGAAACATAGGTGGCTATTATGCATGGGATAAAAATATCTGTAGGATCAGTAGCATGTAATATAGCACGCTGGGCAATAATAGTCACCGGTAATATTTGCAGGCCCGAAGTAAGCAAAACAAGGTACATGATCTGCGCGTTTGATGCGGTTTCTTTATCAGGGTTCAACTCCTGCAAGCTGTCAATCGCTTTTAAACCCAGTGGGGTGGCGGCATTATCAAGCCCGAGCAGGTTTGCCGAAAAACTCATCATAATATTGCCTGTGGCAGGGTGTTCTTTGGGTACCCCGGGAAATAACCGGCTAAAAAAGGGCCCTACTACGCGCGACATAAATTTAATTGCGCCAGCTTTTTCGCCGATATTCATAATGCCTAACCAAAGCGCCATGTTACCCGCTAATGGCAAGGCAATATCCATTACCGATGATTTTGAAGAATCGAACATAGCCTTTACTAAATGCATGAAAATTTCCGTATCGCCAAAAAACACGAGCCTGATGAGGCCTATAACAAAAGCAACTAAAAAAAAACCTACCCAGATATAGTTAAGCGCCATACATTAAGTTGAAGCGTTGAAGATAAAGTTTTTTGATAATTAATGGGAATAACCACCTTTAAATAAATTTTACCGGCTTTTAATTTACATGTCTTTCTGATTTTCGGTATCCCCCGCTTCAATATGTTAACATGTTAAAAACCTTTATGTAACCTTAATATAGCTTTGAACGTATTTTTGAGTAATGAGAAAAATACATTACCTCTATTGTATTTTATTGGGATTTACAGTCATCTTGTCCTCCTGTCATTCAAAAAAGGCAGTGTTAAGGGGCGAGCCGGGCGAAGTAGTAAAGCCGCAGGCCAGCATTGCCGAAAAATATTCGGTGATTTTGGGTGTTAATGAAAGTGATATCCAAAATGGGCGGCTATATGCTTTTATCGATCAGTGGATGGGAACACCTTACCGGTTTGGCGGCCAGGATAGGAGCGGGGTTGATTGTTCGGGCCTGGCACAACTATTGGAACAACAGGTTTTTGGCATTAATATTCCGCGCTCGACAAGCCAGCAAATAAATGTTATCAAACGGAAATACGAAGAGGAATTGGCTGAAGGCGACCTTGTGTTTTTTGATTACGACGGAAAAAAATTCAGCCATGTGGGCATTTACCTGCAAAACGGTTACTATGTACATGCAAGCTCATCAAAAGGCGTAACCATTACTAAACTGCATGACCCTTACACTTATAAGTACTTTTCAAGGTGTGGCTCCATAATTCCTGACGACACAAACTCGGCTCCGGGTAAATAATGTTATCTTGTTCAAACTGGAATACTTTCTTTATTTTGCGTCCCCGCATCGATGTTGATAGGTGTAATGTTTAATAATTCAATAACTTTGTGCAACTATGGGCGAAGAAAAAGAAAAATACAGTTTCTGGACAAAATATAAACGGTATGCAGGTAATGAGATACTTTTATATGTTATTATGGTAATAGGTATTATACTTGGTATCATAATTTTTGGCAAGTAACTATTCTGAAAATTAATAATATACCCAGGCGCTATTTCACCAAGCCCACGGTATAATCATCGGCATCCGCTACATCCTGGTAAAAGTCGACCATATCCTGGTAGGTGTCTTTGCTATAAGTACCATCAATAAACTGAAATTTTCGTTTGTAGATAAGCTGGCCGCCATTTACCGTTATGCTTGCCGAATAACTGCCATAAGGCTTGTTTATACTAATATTGAGATTTTTGGAATCAAAATGGTAACCTGGCGGCAGGGTATAACTCAATTCATCATCGTTGGTATAACCTCTTACAATTTTAACTTCAGTTAACCTGTCCCTTTCGTGGCGGAGCGTTATTCTTGAACGGTTTACCGGGTTAACTGAAAAATAGACCTTCCCATCATTTATCGAAGCAAATTCGCGGGCAGAGAAAGTTACATCTTCAGTTGTTACCGGCTGGATGCCTTTATCCTGTTTAAATTCCAACTTTTTAACTTCGAGGTTATTTACAGGGTAAATTCCTTTTATGCCTTTTTCCTGTTCGGAAGGGGAGTCGTGGACTGCCCATTCCCTCGAATCGTATTCAGCGCCTTTAAAAATAGTTTCCATACTTCCGGCCAGGGTGCCTTTATCATCAATTGTAAAATTGGCTTTCCTGGTCTGTTGGTTATCGGTAGCCGTGTACTTTGGTGTATGTAAAAGTTTGCCTCCTTCGGGCGTGCAGGCCAACACCGTGCGGTCATCCGTAAAGGAGCTTAAAAAGCCAAAAGGTAATTGCTGGCTGGTGCACTCAAGCCAGGTAGTGTCACTTTTAAAAGGAAGGCATAAAATTGTATGATTACCCTGGTCCATGCTGGGGAAGTCCTTCATCATGCTTACTTTCTGCCCCCTGCCGGCGGTTACAACACAATAATAGGATGGGATATTTGCTGCCAGCAGTAACGAATGCGTATAGTTTACCAATGCTTTGCAATCACCATAATTAAGCTTGTCAACATCTGATGCTAAAAAAGGTTGATAGCCGCCGATGCCAATTTGAACGCTGACATAATGCGTCCTTTGCTGCATATATTCGTATATCTTTTTGGCTTTTAGCTTTGGATCGTTTATACCGGCAACCATTTCTTTTATATGGACAATAGTTTCAACGGGCAGGTCATCCCTGTTTTTTAACAGGTTATCATATTCCCACCGGCCTAAGGTTTCCCAGCTGTTGAACATGCCTTTCATACCGCCATAGCCAAAATCTTCGGGCGCTATCTTAACTTTACTTAGTTCCGCGCTTCCGTAAGTTTCAGCTCGGGCGGCCTTAACATTACTTAGCTGCCACGAATATACCTTTAACCCACCCTGATCTGTTATTTGTGCTTTAACAGGCATATGTATTTCTTTATATCTTATATTAAAATCAGGCTTACAGGTAAATGTATATGAAGCGTTTTCGACGGCCAGGCCAACCCCGGCAGGCTCCCAATCATAAAAATAAAGTGATTGCTTAAGCTGGAATTCCAATTCGTAGACGATAGTGTAGGGGTAGCCTTCGGCCGCCGGTGTAAAGTGTTTTACTTTAATATCATTAAATAATGAGAATCCATCGTACCCACTAACATCTTCAAAATTGCTTTCGCCAAATTTGCCTGTTTGCTTCCCATCAGCACTAAAAATAACCCCTTTTATCGATTTTAAAGTTTTAAACTGATCGTGCCCGATAATTATAGGAGCCATGCTGTCGCCATTCTTATTTAATATGGTTATGGCCTTTTTTATATGATAAACTACACTGGTGAGGTCTTTTACCTCAACTGTTGTTTGTTCATTGCGTATAACCGCATTGGCATTTTGCAATAACTCTTTGGGTATGAGGCTTGCATCGTAGTTTTGCTGCTGCGCTATTACTTTATTGCCCGCTATAAATAAGCATAATGCCAATAATACTTTCTTCATTATTTTTTCCTGAAAACAAATTCTTCCTTTTCGGCGAGGATAATCTTATTATAAAACTCTTTTAACCCGGCATACCCCTCCGGCTGATATACCGAACGATTAAATTGTATCACGTTTGAAAATGTAATAGTATTACCATTTGCATCAAAGATGGATAAAAATCTGCCGCCCTGGCCGGATAGCGCCAGCGCCTGGTCATGTGGCTTAGCTTCAACAACATAATTGGCCGGCAAATGTATAGTTAATATATACCTGTTTTCTGATGGCATACCCATGTCAACCGGGTAATTACGCTCCTTCAGTTTAAACGGGTTGATACTTATTTTGTCAAACAGGTACGGGTTTAACGATAGCTTTTCATTATCTAAATTGTTTTTGACATTCACTTCAATTTCATAATGTTCGCTTATGGGTTCATCAAGACTATCAAGCCCTGATATGTTCGACTTACTGATCTTTATTTTACGTAAATGGTCACTCATATTGTCAATATAATCGCCCGGGGTATTAAAGCCTTTGATGGCTTTTCGTTTTAGATAAGCTGCATATCCTTTTGAATAATGATCGTAGGTGCCTTTTAAAGTGCCATCGTCCTGCAAGGTAAGATCAAGTGCATATGTGTTCGATCTTATTTGCCTGGTATCCATATCGGTCCAAAATGAAGGTTTATCGAGACTGAAAACCCTACCCTGGTCGTTCAGACATTTTTCCTCTAAAATGCCAAAAGGCAAAAATGCTTCCGAAGCATCTAAAAAATAACTTTTATCGGCAATGTTAGCCCCTGCAACTAAATAGTTAAAGTCACCAATTACGGGATAAAGTTTATTTATTATACCATGATCACGGGTTGAGAGTAATACCGCTTCGGTTTTTATCCCGGCTGCATTTAATGCATCTATAAGTGTAATGTTAATATCAGCAATGCTGCCGCTATGCATCTCGATAGCCTTTTTTATGCCATCGTCACTATATACGCCGGTATAATTATTCCATTTAAACCATTTTTGTGTCCAATGATAAATCGCTTTTGCTTTTTCGAGACTATCTGGCACTCGTAAAATATCCGGCGGTAAATGATCTTTTACAAGGTTTGTTTTTTTTAGTTGTGTGCCAAACCCCTGGCTAATTTTTAACTGGTTGTCTACATCACTCCACTCTGCAGTTACCCTTGTTTTTACGCCGGTGTACAGGTTTGTACGCTCTACGAGGTCAAAATTCAAAGCCGAAAGAAAATTCCTCGGTGCTGTCATATATTCCTCAACTACAAAGGCCGGTATATCTTTCATTGCATAGTCAAGTACTAAACAGCCACTGCTGCTGCTGCCTGCCGAAAAACAATTCGATTCTATGTCAGAGGACTCCTTAGTTAATTTTAAAGGGCCTCTCAAAGCAATGTTATAGTGCCAGAAGCCAGGTATCTGTGCATAATATTCCGAATACATTTTGGGTATTGGCCCCTGGAACTGCCAGCTATGAAAATGATCGAAAAATGGAGTTATATAAATGTACCTGTATTCGATAACACAACCATCATGAAGGCCGGGCATGGCAAATTTCATGGTGCTTTGATATTTGTAATCCCGTGTTGTATATATTTTTTTCTTATCAAGTTCAGCTACCTGGGTCACACCATTATCATCTTTATAACTGGTTATGCCCTCAATGTTATTAACCTCATCGCTTACTGAGTTATCCTCATTATTCCGCAGGTGAATTTCAACCGTTCCGTTTGGAAAACCTTTATGATCGAATATTTTTATCTTAACATGGTATTCATAAACCAGCCTCACCTGGCTGCCACTTGTTTGCTCAATATTGGCTTTTCCAAATTCATTTAGCACTACCGCATTTGCCGAGGTATCTTTATCGTATCTTGTCAAATCCATTTCTTCCGGACTGGCTTTTCCATACTCGAAATTTTGGGACATCGCGCAGGTTGCCAGGAAAAGAAAAAGGGCTAAAAAGGTAATTTTTTTCATGTAGAAATAATAGTGTTTTTAATTATCGCGCCGGACGGTTATTTCACAAGGCTCACTGTATAATTATCAGCATCTACCACATCCTGGTAAAAATCAACAAAATCCTGGTAAGTATCGGGGCTGTAAGTTCCGTCAATAAGCTGGAATTTGCGTTTATATGTCAGCTGGTTGCCGCTTAGTGTCATAATCGCCGTAAAGTTACCAAATGGTTTGTTTATAGATACGTTTAATGGCTCCTTTTCCAAATGATATCCCGCAGGGACAGTATAAGTAATTTCATCCTCATCAGTGGATCCGCGGTTTATATATACATTGTTCAGCCGGTTACGCACCTGTGGTGGCGGCGCATCTTCCCTGTCGACAGAATTTAACATGAAATAATACTTACCATCTGTGAGCGATGCGTAATCACGTGCACGCAGTTTTATAGTTTCTGTTGTTGAAGGGTCGAAGCTTTTATCCTGTTGTATGTCAAACCCTTCAATACTCATATTATTAATGGGGTACGTTTTTTGCAGCCTTTTATATTGTTCCGTCCGGCCTTCGTTTAGCAGGTAATCATGGGCTTCATAATCGGCACCTTTTAAAATAGTTTTCATATCACCCGATAGGTCCCCGGCTTCATTTATGGTAAAACTGGCTTTGCGGGTTTGCAAATTGGCCCCGGCTGTGTACTTAGGCGTATGTAATAGCTTGCCACCTTCGGGCGTACAGGCCAACACATTGCGGTCATCGGTAAAAGCACCAAGGTAACCGAATGGGATCGTTTCGCTCGTACAATCGGCCCAGGTAGTATCATTTTTAAACGGAAGGCACAATATGATATGATTGCCGTTTAACCCGGGGAAATCAGCAGGCATGCCTACCTTATAATCCTCGCCTGCATTGACAATACAATAATACGAATCGATATTTACAGCCTTCAATAAAGCCTGTGTGTAATTTACCAATGCTTTGCAATCACCATAATTCTGTTTGTCAACATCCGATGCTAAAAAAGGTTGCCAACCGCCAATGCCTACTTGTACACTAATATAATGGGTTTTGCCCTGCATATATTCGTATATCTTTTTAGCTTTTAATTTGGGGTCGGGAAAGTCTTTTGTGAGTTCTTTTATATGTTCAATGGTCTCAGGCGGTAATTGTTGCCTGCTTGCCACCAGGTTATCATATTCCCATTTTCCCAACTGTTTCCAGGTATCAAATGAGCCGGTAATACCATAAAAGGAGAATTTTTCAGGGGCTATTTCTACGCTGGTTAAAAAATCCCTTGCATACGGGCTGTACGGTTCGTATTTCACAGCCTTTAGACCGGTGACCTGCCACGAGTAGGTTTTTTGTTTATCAAGCCCAACGCCGATATTTACTTTATTTGTTACGTTGTTTTCTTTATACCTGATGTTAAAATCCGGCTTGCAGCTAAAAATAAATGAACTGTGCTCAACAGCGACTCCGGTATATGGATTTGCATCCCAATCGGGGAAATTCAGTGTTTGTTTTAAACGCAGTTCATATTCATAAACAATAGTATAAGGATATTCATTCACGGATGGTTTATAATACTTTAGCCTTTGGTCGGTAAACAATGAATAGCCATCCCACGCACTATAATCTTCAAAATCACCTTCGTTGAATTTGCCTGTTTGTTTACCGAATTCATTGTATATGGTCCCTTTTATATTTTTAATTACCCTGCTTTTGTCATAAGGCATCTCAATATCGGCCATATGGTCTCCATTTTTATTAATAATGGTGACGGCCATTTTTTCATGAATTATCGCATCGTCGAGGCCTTTAACATCTATGGTCATTTCATCGTTTCGCACAACTGCGCTCGCGTAGGGCAGAAGTTCTTTGGGGATGAGGCTTACGTCGTAGTTTTGCTGCGCATTTGCCAGCAGGCCAACCGTGAGCAGGCAAAAAGTTAGAATAATATATCTCATTATTTTTTCACAAAAACCATTTCCGCTTTTTCCGATTGTATGATCTTATTGTAGAGTTCTTTCAGGTAAGGATATTCAGCCGAACTGTAAACCGATTTTGTAAACTCAATAGCGTTTGAAAATGTGAAGGAATTATCCCCCGGCTCATAACTTGTTAAAAATTTACCTCCGTTGTTTGGCAGGTTCACTGCCATTGCAGCGGGAGGGGCCTGAATAGTGTATTGCGCTGGTAGATGCATGGTAAGTATAAACCTGTCTTCAGATGGCATGCCCCAGTCAACAGGGTACGAGCGTTCGGCTAATTTAAAAGGATTTTCATCTATCCTGTCCAAAAAGAAGGGGTTAAATGTAAGCTTGCCGCCAGTAACATTATCATACAAATTTACCTCTACTTCATATTTTTCGCCGATGGGCTTATCCAAACTGTCGAGATTGATGACCTCGGATTTAATGATCTTTGTTTTTTGTAATTTACTGTTCAAGTCCTCCACATATTCATCAAATGAATTGAATTTTTTGATTGCTTTCCTTTTTTCATAAGCCTGGTAACCCATGGAATAATGGATAAAAGTGCCTTTTAATTTTCCGTTATCCTGGAGGGTAAAATCGAGAGCATAAGTGGTTTTTTCTTTTTGAGGGAGATTAAGGTCCATCCAATAGGAAGGTTTATCAAGACTGAAAACCCTGCCCTTATCATTCAAACACCTTAACGGAAGCATTCCAAATGGTAGCAATGGGTCGGTTGCATCAAGCAGGTAACTTTGCCCGCCGATATTAACTTTGGCAATAACGTAATTGAAATCGTTTATAACAGGATATAGCGGGTTTACGTTGCCATTTTCTCTTGTTGAAAGTAAAACGGTCTCGGTATTTAAACCAGCCGCATTTAAGGCATTCACCAGCGAAAGGTTTATATCGGCTGCGCTGCCACTATGTGCATCCAATGCTTTGCTGAGGCCATCGATGCTTTGGATGCCGAAAAAGTCGTTCCATTTGAATGATCTTTGTATATAGGCATAAACAGCTTTTGCTTTTTCAAGATCATCAGTTTTGCCGGCAATTACCGGGACAATGCGCTCTTTAAATAACCCTCTTTTTTTTATTTGACCGCCAAAATCAGCATCGTCCTTAAGCTGATAATCAATGTCTTTCCACTCTTTTGTAACTTTGGTTTTGGCGCCGGTATAGGGGTTGGTCCACTCAACAAGTTCAAAGTTTATGGCAGATAAAAAATTTTTAGATGAGGTCATATAATCTTCATCTATAAATGCTGGGATATCCTTCATGCCATAAATCAGCAAAGAACAATCGCAGCTTGCGCCGCCTGATGAAAAACATTTTTGCTCGATTTCAGCTGAATTTTTTGTGAGCTTCAAAAAACCTTTTATTGAAGCATTAAAAGTCCAAAAGCCAGGAATATGAACCTCGTATTCCGAATAAATTTTTGGTATATCACTTTGAAAATGCCACGCAGGCATTTCGTCCCAATAAGGTGACTCCAAACGATATTTGTATTCTATTACACACCCATTTCGCAAAGCAGGTAAAGCAAAATTATAATACGCCCAGTGTTTGTTTTCTTTTACAGGGTATATTTTTTTATTTTCAAGTTCGGTTTTTTGGGCTGAGCCGTTATCATCGTTATAAAAAGTTACCCCTTCAATTTCACTAACGGTTTCATATGCATCGTGATCGCTATTGTTATAAACCGGTATTTTAACTGTTCCGTTATCAAAACCTTTGGCGTCGAATATTTTAATTTTAATATGATATTCATAATATACCTCTATCTTGTCATCATTGCCAACAGCAATCCCTGCTTTGCCAAATTCCTGCAAAACCACTGCATGTGCCGATGTATCTTTGTCATATTTTTTCATGTTTATTTCGTTGTCGGTAACTTTGCCGTAGGGGAAATCCTGTGCTGTGGCAAATTTTGTGACAAGCAATAAAGCGAATAGGGTAAATATTATTTTCATATTTTTAAATTGTAATCGGGCCGGATTGAATTTTTAATGGTTTCATCTTCCAAACTTATGACTTAGGTCATATTATCTTTTTTTAAATATAATTTCTGATTTTTCCGATTGTATAATCTTATTATAAAGTTCCTTAAGGTAAGGATATTCCCCTGGATCGTAAATAGGTTTATTTAACTGGATAACATGCGAAAATGAAAACGAGTTATCACCGGCCTCGTAGTTTGTTACAAATTTACCTCCGTTTTCAGGCAAACTAACAGCTACCGCCTGCGGCGGCGAATCAACAATGTAACCTGCAGGCAGGTGGATCGTTAGGGTAAGCCTTTGGTCCGAAGGCATGCCAAAATCAACGGGGTATGAGCGTTCTGCCAGCGTAAAAGGGTTAACTTTAAGCTTGTCCCAAAAGAAAGGGTTAAAAGCCTGGCTGTTCCCGTTAAGTTTATCGGCAATATTTATTTCAAGATCATATTTTTCTATCAAAGGCAGTTCTAAGCTATCCAGGTTTGAGATTTCCGACTTGAGTACTTTTACCCTGGGTGTCTTGCTATTAAAATCCTCGACGTACTCATCAGTAGTATTGAACTTTTTAATTGCAACCCTTTTTTCATAAGCATCGTAACCGGTTGAATAATTGATCAATGTGCCTTTCAGCGTACCATCATCCTGTAAAGTAAAATCAAGTGTTTTGGTTGTCTTTTCTTTTTGCGGGGGATTTATATCCATAAAGTAGGATGGCTTATCCAGGCTAAAAACCCGGCCTTTCCCATTTAAGCATTTTAAAGGCAACGTGCCAAACGATAACAGCGGGTCAGTTGCATCAAGCAGATAGTTTTGGTCGCCGATATCAACCCGCGCTACCACATAATTGAAATCATCGATAGACGGATAAAGCGAATTTATTGTTCCATGATCACGTGTTGAAAGTAAAACGGTACTTGCATTTAATCCTGCTGCATTTAAGGCAACAACCAGCGACAGGTTTATGTCGGCATCGTCCCCCGTATGCTTTTCAAGCGCTTTACTGATACTGAGACTATATATTTCATCATAGGTTTTATCCCATTTAAACAATTGCTGTATATAACTGTAAACTGCTTTAGACTTATCCAGGTCATCACCTTTACCAGCTATTACAGGCACAATACGGTCTTTGAAAAGCGCTTTCTTTTTTAATTGATCGCCGAAGAAAATGTGACTTTTGAGTGTGTAATCCACATCATGCCATTGCCTCGCTTTTTTTATGGTAGCTTCATTATAAGGGTCGGTATAATCGGTAAGCGCGAAACTTATCACTGCCATGAAGTTTTTTGGCGCTGTCATGTATTCTTCACTTACCAGGGCAGGGACGTCAGCCATCGCATAATTAAAGACTGAACAATCGGCGCCCTGAGCCTCGGGGCCCCCCCCACTGTTTACCATAAAACATTTTTGCTCAACGGTTGCTGTTTTTTTGATAAGCTTCAGATTTCCTTTTAATGAAATATTATAACGAAAATATGCAGGTATGTGCGCTTCATATTCTGAATAGATTTTCGGTATATCGCTTTGAAAATACCATGGATGAAAATTATTAAAATATGGAGATATTTTCTTGTATTTGTATTCTATTACACAACCATTCCGCAGCCCGGGCATTGTAAACTTATAAACAATTCCATTATTGCCTTCCTTTACCTGGAAAATATTACTCTTGTCCAGTTCAATTTTTTGAAGGCCGCCGTTGTCATCCTTATAAAAAGTAACCCCGGTAATATCTTCCATACTTTCAGAATTATCAGGATCACCGGTTGAGTGATATATAGCAGTTTCAAACGTCCCGCTATCAAAACCCTTACTATTTATGATCTTTATTTTAACATGATATTCATATACCAGCCTGATGAAATTGTCTGAACCAACAAGCGCGATGGCTGCCTTACCAAACTCATGCAACACCACCGCATGTGCCGATGTATCTTTGTCATATTTTTTCATGTTTATTTCGTCGTCGGTAACTTTGCCGTAAGGGAAATCCTGTGCCTTCGCCAGCGTTACTATCGAGAATAAAACCAAAAAAATCGATAAGGCTTTTTTCATATTGTTTAAGTTTAATTAGGAAGGGGTAAATTAATACTTTAATGGAATAATTTAAAGTGATTAAAAATTTATAGTGCAAATTCTTTTTATGACTTTTGCGACCTTTATGTGTTGGTTTATTGAGTGTACAAAATACAACAGAAATAAAAACAATATTGCCCGGACGCTAAAAGCTCCCCGGTAAAACATTATAACGCAGATGAAACTAAATTTAAAACGGCCGCTTTTTTATCATTCCAGCGTTTATATATCTCCGCCAGCTTACGTTTCGTATAAAGCGGGAAATCGCCCTGCATCATCCACGAATAATAGCTCGGTTCAATTTTCAGCACATCCTCTACCGGTTTACCTTTATGTTTCCCAAAATTGAAGGTTTCTTCACCTTTATCGTTATATACCATCCGGCCGGCAAAATCA
>Ga0207054_1041_pt1 | contig 43732 bp, 36 predicted proteins | sample Alteio_BWMinCont_60_FD_153288 | JGI IMG/M metagenome (GOLD analysis project Ga0207054, IMG submission 153288) | Enriched cells from forest soil in Barre Woods Harvard Forest LTER site, Petersham, Massachusetts, United States -... | ecosystem: Environmental > Terrestrial > Soil > Temperate forest >... | reverse complement strand
CAACACCTGATAAAGGCTTAACTACGGTAATAATAGGCAAAACATCCATTGAAGAAACCATTATACCAACCCCTGTAACAGGCCTTGATATTATGCTTTGCGGGCCTGTTCCTCCAAACTCATCTGAGTTGGTGCTATCGGCAAGGGTTAAAGAAATCATTGATTATGGTAAGGCTCATTACGATTATGTTATTGTAGATACTCCACCATTGGGCTTTATTTCAGATGCGCTTATGCTTATGAAACTGTCTGACGTTAACCTGTTTGTACTGAACACAAAATTCTCTTACAAGCAAGCCATACACTATGTAGAAGAAACTGTGCATGCCAACAGTATAAAAAACTTTGGCTTTGTGTTGAACAACGTTAAGCGCAAAAAATCGAGATACTATTACAGCCGTTATGGTTACTACGGTGGCTATGGTTACGGTGGCTACGGCGGTTATGGTGGCTACGGCAGTTATGGCAGTTGATTCTTTCATTGCTATAAAATGTAATTTAGCAGTATGTTTTCATCTTTATCTTCTTTATTAAAAACACCTTTATATCGTTTTTTATTAAATGCGGTGTGCTTTTATGTGGCATGGTATCTGCTTTACGAAGTTTGGCTGCACCCCAACTACGGGCTCGATAAATGGGTGGTAAGAATAACCATGAGCAGCGCAAAATACCTGCTCGATTTGATGGGTTTTACCACCTTCCAGTTTAAAGTACGCCTTATAGGCATTGATGGCGCCGGAGGCCTGTGGATGGGCGATAATTGCGACAGCATAGAGCTTTGTGCCATATTCATGGGTTTTATCATTGCCTTCCCCGGGTTTTGGAAACACAAACTATGGTACATACCCCTGGGTTGGATTTTAATTACCTGCATGAACATATTACGCATTGTGGCTCTGGCCATAATTCAACGGTATTACTCAAAGGGTGTGCTGGAATTTAACCATACCTATACCTTTACTATATTGGTATATGGCTTTATTTTTCTGCTCTGGTATATATGGATAAAGAAGATTACAACCGGCAGCAACGTTTTTAAAGAACCACAGGGCGCTTGAAAAAAGGACGAATTGCAATTGGATTGATACTGTTTTCATGCAGTTTTTTTTTGTTGGGCTATTTCCGTACGTATGTGTTTTTGAACATTAACGAAAGGGCATCACTCATCTACTTTAAGGAACAATACCCACCCTTCCCCGGCTTTCTAGGTGCTTTCGAAGCGTATAGCTATGCCCAGCTTAATAACCTTAAGTGGGTGCTTACATTCCTGTTCACTATAACATTTGCCTCAGTTTCGGCTTTTGCCATTTACGTTGCGTTTAAACAAAAGGCCCTCACCTATCTTACGCTGGGGTTATATGGATTTGTCTTCCTCATTTCCCTGCTGTTTATGGCTATTGGCCTGGCTTACTCTCCTTTTTATACTCATGGCTTTAATATATCGCGTAGCCTTATCCATTTCGAGCAAACACCTATGATTGCCATTGTGCTTTTTTTGAGTATATACTACTACAAAAAGGATACTCATACTTAGGCTCCTATCTCCTGTATAGTTTCTTCAGTGGCTTAAGGGGTAATTGTTTTCGATTCCTAATTCCTAATTATTAATTGTTTTTGCCTTTTCGGCAAAAACGAATGTCGTTTCATGTCGCTTGGTGTCGTACCAGAACATTTTTTTTGCCCCATTTTTTCATCTTTTTGCACTTTCTTTCCCTTTTCTTCCCCTTTCAGGGGGTGCGTATTTCGTAGTGTATTGGTTATCATTGTTTTGTGGTTTCATCATTTTAACTCATGAAATGTATTAATAAGGGGTACCCACTTTTACCACCTTGCTTACCCACAACTTGTTACTATTCAATATAAATACCCGTAAATTCATTATGCATTTTTTATACCCCATTTTGGCGGTTTTTGGCGGTTTCTGGCGGTTATATACTTTTGTTCTTACTCCATTATGATAGCGTTTTTTTACCGCAAAGGACGCCAAGTAAACAGCCACGCAAAGAACACCAAGTTTTAAATTCATAGTTCATCGCTTCTCGTTTATATCTAACACAACAAATTTACTCAATTATTTTACTATATGTAACAAAATAGTGTTTTAGTTTTAAACAACCCAAAAGTCACATTGAAGAGCGATTTTAGCTTTCGGCGCGCGAACTCAATAATAAAAAACAAGATAATAAGTGAGCAGCCAATTGCAGAAATATGGAGTAAGTACTTATGCTTCTCATTTATGAAGAATTTCCTCAAAACGGAGAAACACAAATTAAGTTACGCCAAAACCTATATATTTTCAATTACTGAAAATAAAGGCTTGAAATTTTGCAAATGACTGATTTACACCTTACCTATGCAACTTAATTACCGCTCACACCATCATACACTATATAAAATTATAACCATGAGGATACTTACACCTTCGCAATTGCGAATTGCGGCTTTAGCCATTATTTTGTCTGCAACAACTGCTGCATACGCCCAAACCACTTATTATAGCCTTGCAGCAGGTGCATGGAACAGCAATACAGAATGGAGTACAGTGAGCCAAACCGGGGCATCGTGCTCGTGCAACCCCGGTACCAACCTTGCAGGCAGCAATGTGGTGTACATATATAATAATGTTACATCTACCACACTTACCGGTGAGGCAGGCGCAGGCAAAATAACGGTCGAAAGCGGCAATACCTTAACTATAACCACTACCACCTTTGCCATGTCGGCAAGCGGAATGATTACCGTTAATGCCGGTGGTACGCTGGTATTTAATGCCAATATAACTATGGCAGGTAATACTTTAATAACTAACAATGGCACCATTGTAGTAAACAGCACCATAACCAATTCGGGGTCGGCTACCGTAACCAATAATGGCACCATGACCGTGTATGGCGCTATTACCACCAGCGGTGGCGCTTCGTTTGGCGGTACAGGCAATACCTATGCCACAGGTACAGTAAGCGGCCCGGGTACAACAGGTATATCGGTACTGCCGGCCTTATTCAGCAGCTTTACCAATGCAACAGGCACAGGCATAGTAAGCTACTCCACCAATCCGCTGGCTTTTAATGCACTGCAATTTAATGGCAACAGTAATACCTACCTTAATGGTAATGGTACGTTTACAACCCTACCCGCTGGCCCTACAGGAGCTACGGGTGCAGCAGGCGCTAACGGTACAAATGGCGCTGTTGGTGCAACCGGCCCTACAGGTGTAGCAGGTACTAATGGTACTAATGGTACTAATGGTACAAATGGTGCAGCCGGAGCTACCGGCGCAACAGGCCCTGCAGGCTCTGGCTTATCGGGTTTAATGACGGGCTATGTGCCCTTTGCAACAGCAGGCAATACATTAGGTAATTCGCCCATATTGGTAGCTAATAATAATATAGGCATTGGTTCAGTTAGCCCTACCAATAAGTTAGATGTAGATATATCGCGTTCTGCCACTACAGGAATTATTGTTGATTCGTATAGTGCGGGTGGTGGCGAATATGCTTTCTTAGGAACTAATTCGGGAAGTGCAGGTACATTAGATCTATTTGGCCCTGTTTACCAAAATGCAGTACAATTTACTGCAGATGGCTCATCTAGTAACTGGCTTGAAGGACATTTAGATATTGGCGAAGGAGTTAAAGGGCGGCAGGCATATAACGTATTAGATATGCAATTAAATGCACCTTTTACTAACAAGGGAGTTTCTATTAATACAAATGGGGCCGGCCAAATAGCTTATCTGGGCGCCGATAATAGCGGAAACTCTACGGGGCAATTACAATTATTTAGCTTTAGTAATAGTGGCTATGTAAATTTAACTGCATCAGGCAACTCCTATTTAACAGGCGGCAATGTGGGTATTGGTACAAACAACCCTACTGCTACATTACAGGTAAATGGCACATTAAATTATACCGATGGCAACCAGGCCACCGGCAAGGTGCTTACAAGCGATGCCAATGGCAATGCTACATGGCAAACTGCAAATGGAGGCACCCCCGCAATTTCAGGGCTTTCTCCAAGTCACATACCAATGGCTCTTACCTCAACTACGCTTGGCGATAGCCCACTTTATGTTGATGGAGACGGCAACCTGTTTTTAAATGGGGGCAGTATATTAATACCAAGCCCCATTTTTGGTGGGCAGGGCTTAGTAATAACAAGTACAGTAACCGGCCAAAAAATTGCTAAAATTGGAAACAACACCGGAACCGAAGGCGCTATTGATTTATATAACGGGCTAAACAGTACCGAAATTATTGCTTTAGGCGGTGGCGGGGTAAACTATGTAAATAATGGTGGGTATTTTGGTATTAATACCAGCACCCCAAGTGCTAACCTTGAGCTTGATGGCTCATTGAAATTTGTTGATGGCAACCAGGCTGCTGGAAAAGTGCTTACCAGCGATGCCAATGGTAATGCTACATGGCAGTCTATTGGTTCAGGAGGTGGTGTAAACGGAGCAAGCAAAGGAATTGCCAATTATATACCTATGTGGAAAGACTCAACTACTCTTGGTAATTCTCCTATAACGGTTTCAGGCTCTTATGTAGGTATTGGAACAACGAACCCAGCATACCCTTTACATGTGGTAGGTAATGCTGTAATTGATGGAGGCCTCATAACCCAAAACCTTGCTGTATCTAACCAACTTTCTTTAGGAAATTTCAGGTTTGTAAATGGCGCCCTCGTTAGCGGGACCGATACTATTACCAGCAATGCACAACTATTAATGCAAGCTCAGCATGTAAATGTAAATGCAGATACCATAAATTTAAATGCAGGTGAAATTGATGCGGGCCCAAGCGCATCTACAGGTATCCGTATTGATGGTGTGGCCACAAAAATCACATCCCCATCAGGCCATTTAGGCTTTGGTGCTACAAACCTTACCACTACGGGTACTATTACTGCTGGCAATATTGTCACACCAAGCCTTACCATTTCCGACAGTATAATTTCTCCTGTTGTTTATGCATCACATATTAAAGAAATGCCAGGAGATAGTACCATTCATCTTGGAGATAGCTCATTTGTTTTTTATACTAAAGGATTCAATGCAGGAAATTTAGCGTTCACGCCTGGCTATATAGGAGGCCTAGGTCTTGGTAATACTTTTGGCAAAGCAACTAGAAGTTTTTGTATTGGCTCATATAATCACATAACCAGTACAATTAACTCTTTCGTAATTGGTAATAATTTATTTAATCCAACTAACTCGTCAATTATGTTAGGCTTCTCTACTCCTGCTGTATTTATTAATCAAAATAATCAAGTGGGTATTAACACAACAGCTCCACAAGATGTATTCCAGGTAAATAATGATATTCAGAAAGTATGTATTGGCTCTATAGTACCCACTTCAACTACTCAATATGGTGAAACTTATATCGGCTTCAATGCTGCAAGGCAAGAATCAGCCCATCAATGGCAAGCAGATGGTAATACAGCAAGTAACGGAGGAAATGTGATTGTAGGAGACGGTGCAGGAAATTTATATTTCACCACAATTCCGGGTAATGGTGGTTCAAGCCAATTAGTTTCAGATGCCTCTTTGCTCGGAAACATTGTTTATGACAACCATATCCAATTGTTTATGGGTGCTTCAGGGCAATTAGGAGTTGGAACAGTGAAACCGAATGCGGCACTCACCATATCAACTACAGGAACCGGACTCAATGGCGTTACTTATCCTTATGAATTTTCAGTTGTTAACTGGTATAATAATAGTACTGTATTCAATATTGATGGTGCAGGGAATACAAATATTGCTGGTAATGTCTCTATTGGTCCAACATATAACAGCAATTATACACTTGATGTTAATGGTACTATTCGCGCTAATGAGATAAAGGTTTGCTTGTTTGGTTCCTGTGATTTTGTGTTTGATAACAATTACAAGCTAATGCCATTAGACACGCTTAATGCTTACTTAAAATACAATCACCACTTACCTGGTATAGCTTCAGCACAACAAATGGCTGATGAAGGTAATGTTGCATTAGGAAAAATGGATAGCCAGTTATTACAAAAAGTAGAAGAACTTACACTTTATATTATACAGCAGCAACAGCAAATAAAAGATATGCAAGGAAAACTGGATGCACTGACAAAACAAGTTCAGAAATAAAAATCACAATAAATACTGAACTATGAAGAAAAACAAAACATATTTATTTATCTTAGTTTTACTTGGGTTGTTTAATTCAACTTATGGGCAATACCAATGTAATAATAATGACGTAGCACCCGGAGCAACACAAGATGAGCAAGCCCTAAATACATATTGGCACTACCGTTATCGTTTGGTGAAGTACTTTATGACACTGGGGTCGGATGTTGGAATGAGCATACCAGCTGATATTAGAAATGCTGGAGACGATGCTGTAGGTGGCAATATGCAATGGACAGATGGACCCAGATTGATTGGTTGGTATTTGGAAACGTTAGCAACCGAATATAAGTTATTAAAGAATAATGGAGCAACTTCTACTCAATTACAGGAAACCGTTACTGAATTATTTTATGCCTTACATGCTTTGTATCGCCTAGATAGTATATATGTAATGGATTGCTATAATCAGTCCCCACCTGGCCCCAGCAATAAAAATGTCAGTCAAATTGTTTGCAACGGATTTAATGCTCCCAATGTTCCATTTCCAGGATTTGGGATTATGCCACCAGATGACATTCAAGCGGCCACCGCTACTAGGAAAGCAGGCCCTCAAATTGTTGCACAAACAGATCCCTTAAACGCTGGTCTTCCAATATTTCCATATAATCAATACAATGGTGTTTTTGGTACTATAGCAAACCCATATGGCCAATCTGTTGCAGAATTTGGTTCAGGAGCGGTAGGCCCAATTACTACATTAAATGGAACTGATCCTGGACAACTTGGAGTGGCAAGTAAAGATGACTATATGGCATCATTAATGGGACTTGCAATGGTTATCACCTTAGTTAATGAATCGAGCACTGACCCTTATCATTATGGTAAAACTCCTCAGGCAATGGCTCAAGCCTTAGCAACTGCATTTTATCATTATATTTTTGACATAAGCCAGTTGCAACTTGTCGGCTGCAATGATCAGGAGATTTTCCCTCAACCCAATCAAGGACCCTGGTCCAACTATTTTTTTTGGCCGTACGCATCACCGTTACAAAGTTTGGCAAATAAGCTTGGTATCCCTATAGTAATACCTTCATCGTCAGAAGCAATAAGCCAGCCAGGTGTAGCAGCATATTGGCCAAATTTTTCTTCAGAACCCCAAAATATTATTAATTATGCGTGGAGTTTAGAGGATCCATGTTATGCTGTAAACACATCTGCTGGTGGAGGATGTAGTTTAACTGGTATAGAATTAGCAGAAATGGGGGTAACAATGGGGAATAATGGCGCCAATTATAGTAGCCCGTGTGATATGATAAGTTCTCTTGGATCATGGGGAGGAGGAGGTTGTTTTTTGGGATGTAGCGGTAACGGTGGAAATACTATAAATACGGGATGGGATATTTACTATGGGGCCATAAACAATGTGCTTTATGGAACCCAATGCTCTTGTGTAGACTTATGTAAAATGAGGGATTTGATCTATAGTGCCCCATACCATGGCCCTTTTGCTCATACCACCAGCACACCTTCTTCTAATCTTATTCCTGATTATAATCGATGCGGATGGGCATCTTCAAGAAGGTTTGGAAATAATGAAAATCAAGACTTTAATGGGGATTTAGGTAATCTTGGGAATTTTAATGGCTTAGACTATATGTTATTATTTAATCTATATTATTTAGTTTCTGAGCAACAAACATATCCTCAAATTATTACAGTAAATGATTATTCTTATTCTACTGATGGGATATCTTCAACCATTAATGGCTATCCTGATGTATATCCCTATAATTACACATATGTATTGGGTTGGACTTATGTTGGTACACAAGGGAATCCTTACATTATTACTGCTAATGATTGCGCACCTATATATATTAATCAGCTTTCAGTAAATGCTAGTACGCAATTACAAAGCGGTCTCTTTGGTGTAAATACTTCAACACAAAATGGCGATTTAATTATTGAAGGGGGTGCAAGCCATTACATAGACTTTAATCCAAAGGTAGGACAACTAGTCGATGTTCAAAGTGGTGCAAATCTTACCGCATACTGCGATTTGAATTGCTGCACTGTTACTCCTCCCTTTTATAAATATCAATCTGACCCAGGTTCCAATGACGATGCAAGTATTCGTCCAGCTTATAAAAAAACCACAGAATTTGATACTATTAATGGCCAAGATGCTATAAGAAGTTACCCTAATCCTTTTCAAAATCAAATCTCTGTCGAATTCTTCTTACATACTGACGAAAATGCATCAATTTATATTGCAGATATTGCCGGTAGAAAAATAGTCGATATTGTCAAAAATCAACAATTTCAAAAAGGCACAAATATTATAAATTACAATGGTTCAAATCTAACTACTGGAAGTTATTTTTGCATACTAGAAACTGGTAAAAACAGACAAATATCTAAGATGATAAAAGTCCGGTAATCTTGTAATATAACTAAAATTACAGTATATTTGATTAAGGTAATTCATTAAGTATGAAAAAGAGAATAACTGTTTTTTATTTGGGTGTTTTTTTTATTTCAATTTCTATCTATTTTGTTGGATGCATTAAAGTAGCATCTGAACCAACGCCAAAACCAACATATATTTCCAATTTAATATCAGATCCTCTTGATTTATCTATTGATAAATCAGGGAATATATATATAACAAATGGTAATTATTATAATGTATTAAAGGTATCTACTGGGGGCACCATAACTTCAATTGCTGGAACTGGTACAAATCAGGGATGTATGGGTGATGGAGGTCTGGCTACATTGGCTAAGTTACGAAACCCTTGGGGTATATGCTTGGACTCAGTAGGTAATATTTATTTTGCAGATGCAGGATGTAACTTAGTTCATACAATCAATATTTCCACTGGGGTTATGACTGCTATTGCAGGAGATGGGAATAATGGATACGGTGGAGATGGAGGGCTTGCAACTGCCGCAAAATTAAATACTGCTATTGGCGTTACGCTGGGGAATGCAGGGGAAATCTATATTGCTGATGAAGGCAATAATAGAATTCGTAAATTAAATAATAAAACAGGTATAATTACCACAATTGCTGGTAATGGATTACCAGGAAAAACTGGAGACGGAGGGCCTGCTACCTCTTGTGAATTATATAAGCCATATGATGTTGCTTTAGATGATTCAGGGAATATATTTATTTCTGATGGTGGAAACTATATTATCAGGAAGATTAGTGCAATAACTGGTATTATAACAACAATTGCAGGAAATGGTCAAAGCTCCTTTAACGGAGATAGTATTCCTGCCACTTCTGCTGCAATTAACGCGGCATTCATTGTACTTGATTCAGCAAGAAATATATATTTAACAGACTTCAATAATAATAGAGTGCGTAAAGTAAATACGAAAACAGGTTTAGTTACAACAATTGCTGGAACTGGAATAAATGGATTTTCAGGAGAGGGCATTATAGGCACTTCCGCTGAAATATCTCAACCTGAAGGTCTTATTATAGATAATCTGGGCAACTTATATTTTTGCGATTCTGGAAATAATAGGATAAGAAAAATAACTATTTCTACGGGCATAATTACAACAGTGGCTCATAATTGATTACAATAGAATTCAATGTCAAGGAAATGAAAAAGCACCATTACTTGAACTGGTTTTATTTTTTATTGCTTTTGTACTTTCTAATTTATTCTGATATTGCCTTTGCAGGTAAAATTGATACAGTTCGCAGTGTCTGTAATGGTAATTGGAGTGACACAGCAACGTGGGATAGCAAAAAAGTACCCAATAATGATTCTGATTATGTTATTATTAACACTAGTGTTTCATTAAATATACCTGTACATATATACGTTCCTGGACTAATTTACATTTCGAGCACAGGTTTATTGTGCGGTGCAAACAATTTAGAATGTGAATTGATAAATTATGGTCCTTTGTATTTAGATGACACCCTTACCTTACAGGGTAATGATTCTAGTTATGCATTAGTTTCAACAAATGGCATCACAAGCAATGGAGGAGGTGGGACTTGGTTTTTTGGGGGTAATGGAAATACAAATTGTTGTTGTGGGTGTTCAAAAAATTGTGCACCTAATGTTCCATGTGCCCCACCCATTGCTCAGTTTAAAAGTTTTCTACATACTTGTGTTGGGCAACCAATACAATTTATTGATGAAAGTACAAATAGGCCTAGCAACTGGAGTTGGTCATTTCAGAGCGGTACTCCTTCTGTTTCCATAAAACAAAATCCAACTATAACTTATAATAACGCTGGAACATACAATGTTACTCTTATTGCAAGCAATTATTTTGGTAGTGACACCTTACAAAAAATTGCCTATCTAACTGTATACCCATTGCCAGTAGCCCCAATAATTACTGGTGGCCCAACTATTTTTTGTAAAGGTGATAGCGTATTATTAACTGAGAATGATACAAGCAGTTTTGTTTGGTCAACAGGAGCTAAAATAATGAGTTTAGATATTAAATTATCAGGCAATTATTTTGTTACCTATACTGATTCAAATAGTTGTAGTTCAAAATCCCAGATTGATTCGGTAAAGGTTTTACCATTGCCTGCAATAACTTTAACAGGAATAGATACTATATGCAAAGGAGATAGCACATTATTGACTGCTCAGGGTGGTATAAACTATATATGGAACACCGGTGCAACATCAAGTAATATAAATATTAAACCAATTACAAACACAACTTATTCGGTAATTGGCAGCAACGGTCAATGTGCAAATACTGCAAATGTGAATGTGGTTGTAAATCCTATACCTAATGCAACTATTAATGGCAAGGCCAGTATTTGTGAAGGTGCCAGCACTTTACTAAACGCCTCGGGTGGTACAAACTATAAATGGAGCACAGGGTCTTCAATAAATAGCATAATGGTATCTCCCATTTCAAATACTTCTTATTCGGTTATGGTTTCTCAAAACGGGTGTAAAGATTCGGCGATTGTTTTAATACAAGTTAATCCACTTCCTGTTCCAGTAGTATGCTGCGATAGTAGCATCCTTGCAGGTCAAAGTGTTTATCTTGCAGCTTCTGGTGGTGTGTCTTATTTATGGTCTCCGTCAGCAGGCTTAAATTGCGATACCTGCGCAAATCCAATTGCAACTCCTTTAGTTAGTACTACTTATACTGTTACTATAACAAGCGATAGTGGTTGCTCAACTGCATCTACCATTACTATTGACGTTAACTGCGGTAAAGTTTTTGTACCTGAGGCCTTTTCACCTAACGGAGATGGTCAAAATGATATTCTTTATGTTCGCGGAGATTGTATTAAAACAGTTGACTTTAATGTATTTGACCGCTGGGGTAATAAGGTATTTGAAACTACAGATAAAAATATTGGTTGGAACGGAGTTTACAAGGGCGAAGCATCCAATGCAGGATCATACGTGTATTATGTTAGTGCAACTATGTACGATGGCACAGTGATTGAGAAAAAGGGCAATGTTGCTTTGGTGAGGTAAGAATCATTCCATTTGGCTTACCCTTACCCCTATTTACCCACCCTATTCCTTTTTTTTGTACTTTTGACCGATTTTGTAAAAAGGTCAGTTTGTGGAAAAGGAAGAAAAGACAGCGATACCTCCCGAGAAGCTAAGCAAAATACTGGATATAGCCCAGAAGCGCTTTGCCCGTTTTGGCCTTACCAAAACCACCATGAGCGATATAGCCGACGACCTGGGCGTATCAAAAGCATCACTTTACTATTACTTCCCCGATAAGGAGTGCATCTTTAAAAAAGTAATGGCCAGGGAGCAGGGCGATTTTTGCCTGCAAATGAAAAAGATACTCGAATCGGATAAAAAGATAGATGCAGTGCTTACCACCTATATAGAGCACCGTATACAATACCTTAAGGCATTAATAAACCTTGGGCAGCTCAACCACGAGGCTTTTCATGCCACCAAGCCACTGTATTCGGCTTTGGGCAAGGAGTTTTTTGAACGCGAAAAGAACCTGATAGCCGAAATATTACAAAAAGCTATTACCCGCAACGAAATACAAAAGATTAACGTGGATGAGTACGCGGGCTTTTTTGTTCATGTGCTGCGCTCGCTGCGCCTATACACCCTTAACATTAAGGAGCTATGGGAACAGGGCGTTATAGATAAGCAGGTAAAAAAGGAATATATGTTCTTCACTAAAATATTTTTAAAAAGCATCGAAAAAGTATGATCTTAAAAGCAATACCAAACAAGCTTCTTCTTGTAGTCATGTTCCTTGCAGAAATGCAGATGGCGCTTGCAGGCGATACCCTAAAGTCGCGCTTTATAAGCATGGATAGCGCTGTGGCTATGGGCATAAAGCACAGTCACACGCTTGCATTATCTGCTGCACAGGTAGCACAATCGCAGGCTGCGTATAGTGAGGTTAAGGATATGATAATGCCCAATGTAGATGTATCTGTGGGCTATAGCCGCTTAAGCGATATTCCTACCGAATACTTTTCGTTCCCCGGCGTACCCGGCAAAATACCGTCTACTGCCCTATTCCCGGTTATCCTTAATGATTACTCTGCCGGAGCATCAGCATCGGAGAGTGTGTTTAACGGCTTTCAGTGGAAGAACGGATTGGTAAGCTTAGACTATGCTGAAAAAGCAACTGAGTTTTCGATGCAGAGCAAAAAGAACGATGTATCTATAAGTATTATAAACGCTTACCTTAATTTATTCAAACTGCAAAAGGCACGTTTCCTTATCGATGAAAGCCTTGACCAGGTAAAGGCGCACGTAAAAGAAGTAAGCGACTTTGAAAGGGACGGCCTAGCTACCGAAAATGATGTATTGCGCACCAAGCTGCAACAATCGAACATTGAATTATCGGAGATTGATGTTACCAACCAGATACAAACCATCAACTACAACCTCGATATAATGCTTGGCTTGGCCGATGGCACCAAAATACAGATTGATACCACTACCATTCTGGCCGATAAAACCATGCAAGCCCTGCCCTTTTACCTTCAAAAGTTCAGCAACGACCGCTACGACCTTAAAGCAGCCGAAATGCAGGAAAAAGCACAGGAAGCAGGTATTAAGGTAACACAAAGTACCCTCTATCCTAAATTACTTGTAGGTGCCGATTACAACTACCTGCGCCCTAACCCACGCATTGTTCCGCCACTGGATGCCTTTGAACCAAGTTGGGATATAGGGGTGAAACTCAGCTATAGCCTTACCGGCCTTTACGATAGCAAGCATAAAATAGAAGAGAGCCGTGCCAAGCTTACCGAAGCACAGGAAACCTATGCTATGCTGAACGATGGCGCTAAAATGGAAATAAACCAGGACTATCTGCAATACCAGCAATCGCTACAAAAAATAGTGGTGTCGCAAAAATCGTTGGACCAGGCCAACGAAAACTACCGCATTGTAAAATCGAAGTACGATAACCACGTTGCCTTGCTTACCGACCTGCTTGATGCAAATAACTTTCTACTGAACGCCCAAATAAATATTATATCGGCAAAGGCTGATGCCCAACTGGCATACTACAACCTGCTTAAAGCTGCCGGAGAACTAACACAAGCCCCTAAAAAATAATAATAACGATTATGACAAACGAAGGAACTCCAGAAGTAACCCCAAAGAAAAGAAATAAAGCGCCCTTTATTTTAGGTGCTGTATTATTGGTAGCCATTGGCATTGGTGTAAAAGAGTATATGTATTACAGCAAGGTTGAGAACACTGACGATGCACAGGTATCGAGCAATATTGACCCTGTGGTTACACGCATAACCAATTACGTAACATCTATCAACTTTCAGGATAACCAGCCTGTAACCAAAGGCCAGGTGCTTGTTACCCTCGATAATACCGATCTGAAGCTGAAAGAAGAACAGGCAGAAGCTGACCTGGCTAACGTGCAGGCTAATGTGGCTGTTGCCAAGGCAAACGCTGAATCGATTGAATCGGCGGTGGCAACTGCTAAAGACGAAATTGATGCTGCACAAATTACCTACAGCAAAGATTCTATTGACTTTGGCCGTTACAAGAACCTTATAAAAGATGGTTCTATTACACAGGAACAGTTCGACAATTCGAAGTCTGCCTTGCAAGGTGCATCCAAGCAAATTGATATTGCACGTCGTAAATACGAATCGGCCGAGAAGCAATACGAAGTAGCACAGGCTAACTTAAGCTCATCGCAAACCAATATTGCCATTAAGCAAAGTGCGGTTGACTATGCCAAGCTGCAATTATCATACGCTACCGTTATTGCCCCTATAAGCGGAAAAGCATCAAAGCGCTCTATTGAAGTAGGCCAATTGGTACAAGCTGGTTCTCCTTTACTGGCTATTGTAGAAGACAGCATGTGGATAGAGGCTAACTTTAAAGAAACCCAAATGAACAACATGAAGGTTGGGCAAATTGCAGATGTAGAAGTAGATGCACTCGATGGACGTATCATAACCGGCACCATCAGTTCGTTTGCAGGCGCTACAGGCACTATATTCTCTTTGCTCCCACCCGATAATGCTGCAGGTAACTTTGTAAAAGTTGTACAACGTGTGCCTATCAAAATAACATTAGACCCTAAGAGCGAGCTTTACAAACAACTCCGCCCCGGCCTTAGCGTTGAGGTTACGGTGAAAGTGAAGCAATAAAATACAAATATCGAATATCGAACACGCCTGCCTGTCGGCGAGACAGGAAACTCCGAATTCTGAGATAAATCCGTTGATTTAGGCTATTATTCAGGCTTAAATTTCCTCTTATAAACAAGGTAAGAAACAAGTAAAAGGATAGGAATTAGTGCAAAGTTTTCCAAATAATATCCGTCCAATTCTGCAAAAGAATCAATCCGTACTTCATTTTCTGATTGCAAATACAATAATGGAACTATATCACCAACACTGAGCTTGGTTATATAAGGTGGCATCTGTGGAAGGTATTTGAAAGTAGTTTCATGAGTTGAATCATTTAACTTAATTGTATACCAATTAGAAGTAGTCCCATCGCCTTCTGTAGTAAATGTATCTGTTATTTTTCCAACTGTGTGAATGCCATGTTGCTTAAATTCTGTTACGTAGTACAAACGATAAAAACCATCTATTAATACAACAGCAGTTGCCAATAACCAAATGACAGTAAAAATCTTATATCCCCTTGCCCGTCTTTCTTCTAAATTCAATTTAAAATAAGTTTTAGTGGTTATTCTTCAGTAAAGTTACAGTTTTTGTTTTAAACTTCAGTTTTCGATATTCCTTGTTCAATATTCGATATTGGTATTTCGCGTTAGGGATTAATGATAACCACGAAGACACTGAGAACACGAAGGTTCACGGAGTTTTTCTGTACTCTAAAACCCGGTATTAATTATTCAATATTATTTTCTCTGTGTTTCTCCATGCTCTCTGTGTCTCCGTGGTTGGTATTCCTCATTTCGGACTTCGATATTCCTTGTTCGATATTGGATATTGGTATTTCGCGTTATGGATTATTCGCACTCCATTGTTTCTTATGGAGCTCATGTGGGCTTCGCCGTTGCAGCGGCAACCCCGCAGCGCAGCGAGGAGTTAAAGCGTAAAGCCCGACCCGAGGCACGAGGGGAACGCCCAAGAAATTATTATTTGTAAATTTCTCTTTATTGCCCATTAACGATAAGCTCGTAGTTTTGTAGTGATGAGCATAGCAGAAAGAGATAAGAAAGTAATCTGGCACCCCTTCACACATTTGAAGCAAGCCAAAGAACCAATACACATTGTAAAGGGCGAAGGCGTATACCTAATAGATGATAAAGGCAATAAGTATATTGATGCATTCTCATCGTGGTGGGTTAACCTGCATGGCCATGCCAATAAATACATTGCAGATAAGATACACGAACAAGCATTGCAATTAGAGCAGGTTGCCTTTTCGAACTTTACCCATACTCAGGCCGTAACACTGGCCGAACGCTTACTTAAACACCTGCCGCCAAACCAGGCTAAAGTATTTTTTTCTGATAATGGTTCAACATCGGTTGAGGTAGCTATTAAAATGGCTTTGCAATACCACCGCAACAAAGGCGATAAAAAAACCAAAATAATAGCCCTCGAAAATGGCTACCACGGCGATACCTTTGGTGGTATGTCAGTAGCGGCACGAAACGTGTTTACTGAGGCATTCAACCCATTACTGTTTGAGGTAATACATATACCTGCCCCCACAAAAGGCAGAGAAGATCAAACTCTTACACAGTTAGAGATAGCCCTTGAGCGCGATGATATTTGCGCCTTTTTGTTTGAGCCACTGGTGCAGGGTGCCGGCGGAATGGTAATGTACGAACCGGCTATGCTCGATATTATGATTGCCCTTTGCAAAAAAATGAAATGCATAACCATTGCCGATGAGGTAATGACCGGCTTCGGACGGACCGGTAAATTCTTTGCTACCAACTACGTAACACAAAAGCCCGATATATTCTGCATGTCGAAGGGGATTACGGGTGGCTTTATGCCATTGGGCGCTACATCGTGCACACAACATATTTACGAAGCCTTTATATCGGACGATAAGAGCAATACTTTCTATCACGGGCATTCATATACTGCAAACCCGCTTGCCTGTGCTGCTGCCAATGCCAGCCTCGACTTGTTAGAAAAAGAGGAATGCCATAACCATGTGCAGATGATATCGGCATACTTTGCCCAAATGAAAACCCGTTTTGAGAAACACGCTAAGGTTATTGACTGCCGCCATATAGGCACTATACTTGCTTTAGAGCTAAAGACCGACGAAGCCACATCATACCTCAACCCCATAACAGAAAGGCTTACCGAGTTTTACTTAAAGCGAAACATCATAGTACGCCCACTGGGTAATGTATTGTACTTTATTCCGCCTTATTGCATCACCAATATCGAGCTGATGTTATTAGAAAGCACAACCGCTGACCTTCTTGAAAGCTTATGAAGAACTTTTTTTTAATAGTCTGGAAGTGGTTCAAAAGGCTCGTACTGGCTTTTTTTGCATTGAGTATATTGTCGGTTATCATATTCAAGTGGGTGCCTGTACCGGTAACGCCGCTCATGCTCATACGTTGTGTACAGCAAAAGTTTGCAGGCGAACCTATGAAGCTCGACAAGAAATGGGTATCGTTCGAAAACATATCTCCTAACCTGCCCTTTGCTGTTTTCTGTTCCGAGGACCAGGACTTTTTCAAACATCATGGCTTTAACTTTAAAGCTATACAAGATGCCCTGAAGCATGATGAACACAGCAAACGCATTGTAGGTGCCAGTACTATAAGTCAGCAGACAGCCAAGAATGTGTTCTTATCAATAAACCGCAGTTGGATACGCAAAGGCTTCGAAGCCTACTTTACGGTGCTTATAGAGCTGTTCTGGAGCAAGAAAAGAATTATGGAGGTTTATCTGAATGTAATTGAGTTCGGCAAAGGCATTTACGGTGCCGAAGCCGCATCGGAAGCCTATTTCCATAAACATGCAAAGGACTTAACTAAAGATGAAGCAGGACTACTCGCTGCTATATTACCCGATCCGTTAAAATGGTCTGCTGTGCATCCGGGGCCTTTTGTGGTAAGCCGCAAGGACTGGATACTTGGCCAAATGGCTGATTATGGTGGAAAACTTGATTTTAATAATCCACCGGGGAAATAAATATCCAATATCGAACACTGAATATCGAAGTCCGAATTAAGTCCGTTGACTTAGTTTTACTTCAGTATTGGATATTCGTTATTCAATATTCGATATTCCACAGCTACTTTTTCGCTGTAGTAGTCTCCATTTTCTTCATATCGACACCACACATGCTGCATTTACCGGGCTTAGCCTGGCTCATGTAACAATCGGGGCAATAGTAGTCGCCAACCTTTACATAGGCAACCTTATCTTTTGAGCACTCGCCTGTTTTATCAGATACTGCACCACATACAGGGCATTTGTAACTTACTGCTGTTGCGGTAGCAGGCTTTGCTGCCTTTGCAGGAATAGCCTTGGTGGTTTTTGCTTGCGCAAAAGCGCCAATGCTTAGTAAACTGAATGATATTGCAATTGCTAATGTTTTCATGTTGTTATTTTATTCAAAGTTAATTAAAAAGATTTTATTTAACACAGAGAGCACAGAGACGACAGAGCTTCACAGAGAAACAATACAGAATATCGAATAATGAATGTTGAATAACCAATATCGAAATGAAAGGCCTAAGACAACGGTTTTATTTCAGAATTCGGAATTCCTTGTTGGATATTCGATATTCTTTTATGCCTTATTCAGCATCCCTTCCAATTTCTTGGTCAAGGCTTCTTCATCCAGGTTCTTAGCAATAATATTTCCTTTTTCGTCAATCAATACACTAAACGGAATACCATCGAAGCCATAAAGCTTCACCACCTTCGAATCCCAGTATTTCAAATCGCTGCAATGGGTCCAGGTAAGGTTGAACTTCTTAATAGCATCTACCCAATGGTCTTTATCCTTATCGAGCGATACGCTGAGGACGGTGAAATTCTTATCCTTGAACTTATCATATACTCTTACAACTCCCGGTAACGAAGCACGGCAAGGCGCGCACCACGATGCCCAGAAGTCAATCAGCACCACTTTACCTTTAAAGCTCGAGAGTGATACATCTTTCCCATCAGGATCGGGCAAGGTAAAATCGGGTGCAGGAGAACCTACCATTACACGTTTTAAGTTAGCCACATCGTTGTGGAACATAGTAACGTAAGTAGATGCAGGATAGGCCTTTGAAAGTGACTCATCAAGCGCCGTGTAGGTAGATGAGTAATCGTCGAATGGGAGCATTTGTATATAAGCAAGGCAGGCAAACGAATTGGTATGCTGTTTTACAAAGTCGGTAACGTAGGCCTTTTGTGTTGCAAGCATGTCGTCGTAAGGCTTTTCGAATGCACGGCTAAGCGAATCCATTTTAACAGTATCGCCACCCATAGTATTTACAAGGGCTTGGTAAAGCTTCTTCAGCGAATCCATTTTCATTTCGCTACGCTTCATTACGGTATTTACATCGCAAAACAGCTTCGAGTCATCGGAACCGGTTACTACGTATGTGTTACCCAAAAATTGCGAGTTGCCGTCTACCTTAACCTGCTCGGCTGAATCGAGGATAAGTGTTGCATAGTCAGATTCGGTTATGCGCAGGTTATAAAAGCCTTTAACAATGCCCTTGGTATGGAAGGTATATACACCACCCTTCTCTATCTTGGTCGAATCTAAATGCACGGTACCTTGTGTGGTAAGCTTATCAAGGTAAATACTTATACCCTCACCGCCACCGGTAAGTGTACCCGATAGTTCAAATGCGCCCGATTTAGAGCCCATTTTGCAGGCTGCCAATACTGTAATAGAAGACAACAAGGCCAGGTGTTTTAGTTTCATGTAACTAGTTTTTAAAGTTTGTAAAGTTCTTAAAGTTTATAAAGTCTATGTAGTTTGTATAGTTCATCAAGTTCTTAAAGTTCATCAGGTTCTTAAAGTTTGTAAAGTCTGAAAACTGCTTTCACTTTCTACTTTATGAACTTTATAAACTTTCAACTTATTTCTCAAGCGCATCCTTTACCAATTGGTTAGCTATTTTAGGATCAGCCTTACCCTTCGATAACTTCATTACCTCGCCCATAAATAAGCCCAACAAGCCCGTTTTGCCATTCTTGTATTCGGTAACCTTATCGGGGTATTTGGCAATAACGGTCTTTACAAACTCTTCTAACACGCTGCTATCGCTCTCCTGTATCAGGTTATGTTCTTCCGCTATCTGTTGTGCTGTCTTGCCCGGGTTCTTCACCATTTCGGGGAATATGTTCTGCGATGCCACAGTATAGCTCACCTTGCCATTCTCTATCAGGACTATTATCTCGGCTATTTTAACGGCAGGCAATGGGAAATCGTTTATGGTTACCGCATTCTGGTTCAGGTACGATTTAATATCACCCATCATCCAGTTGGCAGCAGCCTTGTAATTAGTGGTCTGTTGGGTAAGTTGTTCAAAGTATAGGGCAAACTCTTTGTTATCTATTATCACTGAAGCATCGTAATTGCTCAGGCTGAACTTACCTGTGTACTTCTCCAAAAGCTCTTCAGGCAAAGGAGGGAGAGTATGCCTTACAGCATCCACATCTTCTTTGGTTACTATTACCGGTGGCAGGTCGGGCTCAGGGAAATAGCGGTAATCGTCGGCCGATTCTTTGGTCCGCATTAAAAAGGTAGTGCCCTTGGTAGCATCGAAGCTGCGGGTTTGCTGTGTCAGAACCACGCCCTTCTCTACTTCTTCTATCTGGCGCTCTATTTCATGTTCAATGGCTGAGTGCACATTGCGTATCGAGTTCATGTTCTTCACCTCTATTTTGGTGCCAAACTTATCAGCCCCTTTCAATCGGACAGATACGTTAGCATCGCACCTAAGACTGCCCTCTTCCATATTGCCATCGCAAATTTCGAGGTAGCGCACCAGGCGGCGCAGTTCGGTAAGGTATTGGTAGGCCTCGTCAGCATTGGCTATTACGGGCTCGGTAACAATTTCCAACAACGGTACTCCGGCACGGTTAAGGTCAATAAGGGTGTCGTAGGCATCCTGGTCGTGTATGCTCTTGCCGGTATCTTCCTCCATGTGTATACGGGTAAGCTCTACACGCTTTTTGCCAGCAGGGGTATTGATAGTGATGTATCCGCCTGTGCAGATAGGCGTTAAATGCTGTGTTATCTGGTAGCCCTTGGGCAAATCGGCGTAGAAGTAGTTCTTACGGGCGTATTGGTTCTCGCGGGTTATGTTGCACTTGCAGGCTATACCCAGCTTTATGGCAAACTCTATAACACTCTTGTTCACCATGGGCAAGGTGCCGGGGTGGCCCAGACTTATAGGGCTAACCTGTGTATTGGGCAATGCACCATACTCGGTAGAATCGGCACAATAGGCCTTGCTTTTGGTAAGTAGCTGTATGTGTACTTCGAGGCCTATTATAGGCTCGTATTTATCTAAGATTGCTTTATCCATAGTGAAGTCGTAAAAATACGACTTAATTATGAATTGTAAATTTTGAATTTTAAATGAAATGGCCAAATACCCGTCACTGCGAGCCTCGGCTTTGCGAGCGTGGCAGTCTCAGTTTTTTTTTACCGCAGAGGCGCTAAGACGCAAGTACATTTTGCACTAAGCCTTGGGTTCCCACTTACCCCTTACCCCTTACTCCTTGTTTTCAGACAACCCCTGTCCCTGTTTTTGCCATTGTTAATAACAATGAATAACAATAGAACCATATTAAACTAATAGATTATATAGTAGTATATAAATAATTAATAATCAATTGATTATAAACAAACAATATTAATTCAGGTTGAGTGCCACAGATTACACGGATTTTCACGAATTCTAATACTCTTTAGTTAAGAGTTTCATTTTATTTCATTTCCGTTTTCATAGTACTTTTTGGTACTGCCTCTTATACCATTAACGTACTCAACTTCGGCACTTACTTTACCATTCTCATAATAGAACTTCTCAACTCCATTCATTTGCCCATGAGTAAAAGGTATTTCCCCACATAGTTTTCCATCTGGGAAATAGAACTTTGATAATCCATTTGCTGTATCATTGACCAAAGGTGTTTCACTTTTTAATTCACCACCGTCCCAGTATACTTTAGTTATCCCTGTTATTGTATCATTGACGTATGGCGTCACCTTAACCAGTTTTCCAAAAAAATCATACTCACTGGCAATGCCATTCTTTAAGCCGTTTTTGTACATATCAGCTTCGTACATTATTCCATCGGCATAGTAATACCTTACCAACCCGGTTAAAGCTCCGTTATTATAAACAGCTAATCGGTAAAAGGGCTGTGTGGTATCTCCACTGTTCCTGAAATACTCAATCCACTTACCCTGTTTTACCCAAAGTGAGCCAAGATAAGTTGTAGCTTGGTTCGTAGCCTCAGCTTTATCCCAATTATCCCTATCAGGATGGGTAGAGCAAGTATAAGTCTGCCCAAAAGTATTAAGGGTTAAGAAAAGAGATAGAATACTAATTATGAATTTTGAATGATAAGTTATGAATGATAATGCTTTCACGTTACTTGTTTATAATATTACCAGACTCATCGTATTTAAATTCTTCTACCAGTTTATACCCCAAGTATTTTTCAAAACGACTAAGTTTTCCGTCTTGAAAATAATTTTTGGCATACCAATACCCGTCTTTATCTCTAATGTGATTAACTTCCTCCGAGGCGGTTCCACTTTCATAAAATATAGTTTCCCATAAAATATCTCCATTTTTGTATATAACAGAGTCTTCTATCTTACCGCTTTCGAAATAGCTTTTACCTGTGCCGTCTTTTTTACCATAGTCGTTGTAGGGTGTATATTCTTTTACCTGCCCATTTTCATAATAATCTTTATCGGGGCCATACTGTTTGCCGTTGGTAAAAAAAGCTTCAGTCTTCAGTGCTCCGTTATCATAAAACTTCTTATACGCACCATTCAGGTGATTATCTTTATATGGGTATATTCCCAATATCTTGCCATTTTCATAAAAGTCCTTAGCGGTATCCTGTATAACGCCATTAACATAATGAACTATCACTTTTAATTTGCCGCTTTGATAATATTTCTTTTCCGTGCCATGGCGATTATCGAAATTTATGCTTTGGTAATTCTCACAGGTATCGCAGTAAGGTATTTCAGCTTCTTTATTGCCACTTTCATAATAGTCCACCTCCACCCCTGTTTTGGCGCCTTTATGGTAAGAACATACTTCCTTAAGCCGGAAAGATTCAAAATATGTTTTACGCACCCCTTCTAATTTACCATGCAAATAACTTTCCTCTTCCTCAATATTTCCATTACTGTAATATATCTTGCACTTCCCACTTAATTCACCATTTAAATATTGACATTCACTCAATAATTTGTATTTATTGTAATTCGAATAAACTCTTCTCAGGCCATTGGGTTTATCAGCTCTGTAAATGGTTAACTCATAACAAGGAAAAGTAGTATCGGTAGTTGAATATATGGTCGACATAGTATCTCCATGTTCAAAGTACACACACCACTTCCCTTCTTTCAGTCCATTCACTATTAAATTCTTGGCTTCAGCTTTATTCGTAAAACCCAAGCTATCGGCCTGCCCAAAAGAAACAAAGGCTATAAAAAGGGCTACTATGAGGGATACAAATGGCTTCACTGGCAATTTAGTTTACAATTTTATACTTTTTATTGAATTTCAATACCCACTTTAAGCTATCGGGAAAGGGAATATTAAATTGCTTAAAATCATTTGGAAATATCAGGATATGGTCACTGCTGCTAATTTGATAATGATGTTTTGAAGTTGTATCATAAATAGCCGGGAATACTTTACCTATCAATGAATCGTAGCTAATATCCTTATCACTACAATCCTCATGGAAAGTATAGGTGTTCCCTTTTATAACTATTTGCCAAACAATACATGAAACTACAGGGTGGCCCGTAAGTTCTATTTTTGTTACCAACGCAGTTGTAAAGCCTTCATTTTTCAATAACGAATCCCTATTCTTATTATCGATGTATGTAGCAACAAAGAAACTAATGCAGGTAAAAACAATAACCCCTATAATAAAGATAATCATCCCCTTCTTACTGGTTTTTCGGGTTACCCTGAATTTTTTTGTTAAGTCCATTCTTATGATGTTATTTAATGACCTTCCCATTTTCATCGTAGATCTTCGAATTATCATATCTCCTGGTCTTAACTGCTTCCCCGTATTTATAAGTCACTTCATATTTAGTATTGCCTTTCTCATCATAGCACACTTCTGTCCCGTTTCTCTTTCCCAGTGTATACGGTATAGTTAAATAAAGCTTTCCGCCCTTATAGTACTCCCTAAGAGTGTCTACGGGCCTACCCGATTCGTAGGTGGTAAGCTTGTAAAAGGCTGCACCGGTGTCTTTTGTCTCCACCTCACCTTCGCGCTTTAGCATATAATACTCAACCCACCTGCCCTGCTTAAGGCCGTTCAGCATTTTATTGGCTGCCTGGCTCCTTTTAGTAAACCCAGTAGGCTTTGCAGGCAAATTGGTATCTGTTTGCCCAAAGGAGTTAAGGGCAAAAAATAATCCAATAATGGTAAATACTGAGTTTTGTGGTAAAAGCTTTAACCGCAAAGGGCGCAAAGTAAACAGCCCCGCAAAGTGCACAAAGGTTCTCATTATTAATTATTAATTGTTAATTTATTTAACTTCTTTACCACTCTCATCATAATTAATTGTATCCCCTTCTTTATCATCGGCCCAATTGGTTACGCTTTTTAGCTTACCATCATCGTAATACCATTTTTCGGGCCCCTGCTGTTTGCCATTTACAAAGGTATGTTCGCCCATTATAACGCCTGTTTCAGAATACTCGCGGGTAATACCATCTTTTTTGCCATGTGCATAATGCTCGGTACGGGTAAGCTTGCCATTTTCGTAGTACACCATCACATCTCCGTTCAGGGTATCGTTGGTATTATGGCGGACCTCGGCAAGGGTATCGTTTTCGTAATAATGCTTTTCAATGCCGTTTAACAAGCCATTGCTAAAGCTCGTCTCCGATTCAAGGCTTCCCGATTCAAAATACTCCTTTTGCACGCCATCAATTTTGCCATACTTATATGGCACCTCCGATTGCAGGTTTCCGTTATCGTTATATGTTTTTGCTATTCCGTTTTCTAAATCATCGGCATAGGTAATCTCCGATAATAGGCTACCCGTTTCGTAATACTTCTTCTCGGTACCATTCAGCTTGCCATAGGCATAAGGAGACTCACGCGACAGCTTCCCGTTCTCGAACCAGACCTTTAGCACTCCGTTTTCCACACCATCAGTTACGGGAGTTTCGCGGAACAGTGTACCATTTTCATAATATTCCTTTTGTATGCCACTCTCCTTACCATCTGCGGTAAAAGGGCTTTCAGCCATTAGCACCCCCTGAGCAGCGTATTGCCTTACAATACCTGTGGGGTTATCGTGCTTATATACTATCAGGTAATAAATAGTGGCATCGGCCTTGTTGGTACTCACCTCCGAATCACCAATATTTTTATAATACTCTACCCATTTGCCCTCTTTTTTGCCGTTTACAATTAAGTTTTTGGCCTCTGCTTTTTTGGTAAAGCCACTATCCGATTGCCCAAAGGCAGGGATTGAGAAGAGAAGTGGTAGTAGGAGTATTAGACTATTTAATTTCATTGCCGGTTTCATCGTAATTCTTTTCTTCTTTGTTAAGACCATTGGAATAAACAATTCTCATTTTCACTTTACCATTCTCGTAATACTTTGTGTACACCCCGTCTAATTGAAAATTATTATTATAAAAACCATCCACTTCTAGCTTCCCGCTCTCGTAATAAGCCTTATAAACACCATATTGATGATCATCTCTAAATCTCATTTCAGCTTCTATTTTGCCTGACATATAATATTCCCTCATTATTCCATTTACCTTACCTGCTTTATAAACCGTAAGGTCGTAGGAAATAGTATCATTCTCATGCGAATGATCAAACGACATTTGCTTATTATATTCACACCACTTACCTTCTTTTTTGCCATTTACCATTATGTTCTTTGCCTCTGCTTTTTTGGTAAAACCAGAATCTATCTGTCCGAAGGCCAAAAACGAGAAACAGGTAAATAATACAAGAAGCATTTTCTCTGTGAACTTTGTGCGTATTTTTCTCTGTGAACTTTGTGGTAAAAAATTTAACCGCAAAGAACGCAAAGTAAACAGCCACACAAAGGACACAAAGGTTTTCATTCCTAATTATTAATTGTTAATTATTAATTTGTTTTCCGTTCTCATCATAGTTCTTAATCACTCCTTTTACTCCATTGGTATAAACTACTGTTGCCTTTACTTTTCCGTCGTCGTAATACTCTTTTGCAGGCCCGTTTAATATGCCCTTGGCAAAGGTCATTTGTCCTTTTATAATACCGCTTTTAAAATATACGTTGGCAAGGCCATCCAGCTTACCGTTTTTATAACTGCATTCCCTGCTCAATTGTCCATTCATGTAGTAGTTTCGTCCCTTGCCATAAAGTTCACCACCTTTATAAATAACCAAACTATAAAATGTTGCCGAAACGCTATCAGTTAAAGCCTCGTTATATTCCGAATAAAACTTTATCCACTTACCCTCTCTTTTGCCATTCACCGTTAAGTTCTTAGCTTCTGCCTTGTTGGTATATCCGCTATCAGCCTGCCCAAAGGCATTAAGGGCAAAGAAAAGGGATAATATAATGACTGAAAATAATTTCATTTCCGTTTGGGATTACTGCTTATTTCGATTTGGTAACCTCTGTTTTATTAAGTCGTCTGCAGACATATATTTCCACACCATTGTTTCTTTATTGTACACAAATCTTGCATCTGGTATATACCCAAGTATACCCCCACAGGAAAGGCCAAGCGCCATATTCTTTCTCGTAATGCTTACAATTACCCAACTTGCAAGGTTAACATCAATGCTATCATTGTTATATACTATATGACTGATCCTATAAATTGTTCTTCCTTTATTTTTTTCCCATGGCCTTAGCAGCAAACCTCTGAAAGATTCATCTTCCTTGTAAAAGACAAGCCTGCTGTATCCAGCTATTTTGATAAGTCTTGCAGTATCAAAATCAGTTTTAATTATATATTTATAAGCATTACGATTACCACAACTAATACCGTCATAATTAAATGAAGCCTCTAAGACTTTGTTATAAAATGCGGCTAATAATGAATCGTTAATATTCTGCCCAAATGCGGTTAGGGAAAAGAAAAGGGATAATATGATTATTCCAATGTATTTCATTCCTAATTCGTAATTCCTAATTTTTAATTGAATATAGTGGCTAGTATTTTATTGCAATTTACATATTTTACCATACTAAAACTCCTGCTTTTGCGTTATATTTATACCATGAAGAACCTCTACTTACTAATTGTATTGTTTTGCATTACGCCTTTTATGTTAAAGGCCCAGCTTACGAGAGCCAGTGCAGATTCTATTAAAAAAGAGACAGTCCTTATAAATAACGTATTCGCTGCCGATACAATTAAAATGCATGTATCGGTTATGGCCTGCTTTGGTGGTGAGGAATACGATGTGTTAATTACTAAAACCAATGGCCACTATAAATTCTGGACCACTGAAGGGCATGGCCAGAAAGAACAAACAAAAAGCGGTGATTTAGCCAAGGAAGGCTTGCTAAGCATTAAGCATTTATTTATAAAAGGACTGAGCATAGATAATAGCAGCCTGTGCACTACCAATGAACATTTTACAGCAACAGCCCACGGACAACAAGCAGTATTTGCAGACTACCGCTGCAATGCCGACGATTACCTTGATAAAATAAAACACGAACTCGGGCAGAAATAGGAGGCCCACCTAAATCCTCCCGAAGGGAGGACCGATTAAGCCCCTCCTTGGAGGGGTTGGGGAGGCTTTCTTAAAAATGATACTCCTTATCTTTTCTTGAAAACTCATTGGCAGTAATGGCAGGGTTCACGCTTATGTTGCGGAATGTGTATTGCTCAAATAACCCTTTTTCATCTTCTACCTTTATAAAAACGGGTAGTGCAGTTGTTTTGTCAATATATAGGGTCATTGCTTTAGCATAACTATTAGGCACCATAATGGTTTTGCCTGCAACTATGCTGCTATACGAATTAAGATTATTATGCTGCAGTATCATGTATTCGCTAAGCCCGAGTTTTTTGGCAATTGTCAAAACCGTTTCACCTTTTTGCACTATATATTGCACATACTTAAAGGCAGGTTCAATTACTTTAATGTTGTAGCATTTAACACCGTTAAATACAACTTCACCCAGGTATAAAAAATGCGAATCGAACTCGTTGCCCAAATTACCTGCAGCCAGTTTCAATATACCTTCAAAGTAATCGTACCCGGTAGATGTAACGTTGTGGTGCTGGTCCTTGCGCATAAGCGAGCCGTCAGGGTCGAGCAAAAGTGTAGCGTAAGGGAACGAATTAGGGTGAACAAAGGCCCTGTTCTTATTGGTATCAGCCACCCATAATACTTCGGTTCCATCCGAAGTCTTCATATATATTTTCCGTGGTGCTTTTTGAAACTTTACATCGTTACTATCTATATGCATTCTTCCCGCCTCAAGCCTTTCGCTATACACCATAGTATAGGTTAAGGTCTTTACATTATCAATGCTCTTAAACACATCGTCGAGTATTATATGCGAGTCGGTATAACGGCCACCGCCGGCAGGCATTGCTGCAAGGGCAACAGCAGCCGAAACAAAAAGCACTGAAAATTTGACAGGTTGTATTATTCTTCTATTCATACCATTTAGCGTTATCAGTTATTAAAGACGTCTGTAAAACGATGTTGCTTTAATAAACACAAACATAAAGCGGTATACATGGGTATACCAGCACTATTAGGTAAGGTAATGATTAAAGTCAGCTAGCGGTATGATTGTGAAGGTAAAATGCTTTTATTATATTTGAATAAGCAGCACACTTACTTTACTATGCCAAAAACAAAACCAATAAAATACATTTTAGCCCTTGCACTTGTTGGCATCCTTTACATTGCATGCATTAAGGGGCACGATACGTTTATGAAAGATGACGACTGGGGTTTTGGCTTTTTACTGATATATGGGTTTGGTGCGGGTTTTTGCTTACTCGCATCGGCGGCGGCACTAATGTTTGATAAAAAGAAGGCATCACTTGCTTATTTAACCATCTGCTTTTTGAATCTCAGCTTTATACATATACCTATTATGACAAACTTCGAACGTTTCTTTCTTTGGTTCTTGATTCCCGTTGTAATGGGAATTATAATGCTGTATTTGCACATTAAACCGGCAAATACTAACTAAAAAAAAATCTGCGAGGCTCTTTATTTAATAAACAATTGGTTCCTGGCTCGAATGCCTGATTCTTGCAATTAAAATCCTCTTCGATTCTATTTTATAGGAAACACGGATATTGTCTTTACTGAAAACTCTAAATTCACCCTCATTATCCATTTTCAGTTCATCCACCCGGAATATCATCGGATTTAAAGGCAATGCTTTAATAATCCTCATTATCCTGCGCCTGACTGATAATGCGTTGGCAGGAGAGTTTTGGCTTATATGATCAATGATATTAATAAAATCTTCGAATGCTTTCTCGTCCCAGTGTATGACAAGATTTACTTTTGATCCCATTCTTCCAGCAGTGCTTCTACTTGTTGATGGGTAAGGTATTTTCCTTTTTTTATCCTTTCCACGGCCTCGTCAATTTCCTTATTATATTTTTTAATATATTTTTCCTTTGCTTTCGCCGATGATGATATCAAGGCTTTTATTTTCAACAGCATTGAATCATCGGTGGTGGTCAACACCAACTTTGCTATCTTCTCTCTTTCAGTTATTGTAGTCATAACAATATCGTTTATTCAAAATTACCAAAAACCATAATTATTATACTATACTAGGCAAAAAAGGTTTCAACAAATTAAAGTTAATGCTACAAGCCCCCAACAAAAAAGCCTCGCAAATGCGAGGCTTTTTTGTTAATTCGTGTAATTCGTGGCTAAGTTCTAAATGCCCATTTTCTTCCTTAAATCAGCAGGTATGGCATTTTTGTTTACCATTATGCTGGTTGTTTTGTAAAGGTAAAAAGGCTGCGATAAGTAAAAGTATCCTTTGCAGTAGTTAGCTGTTCCCCAACTGTTCTTTACAATGTAATACTCCTGCCCTGTTTGGTCCTTTGCAATGCCTGTAATCTGCATACCATGGTCATCGGTTGTGGCAAGATTATCAAAAGCTTCCTGGCGCATTTCCTGTGTAATTTTCTTTTGCGGTACAGGGTTCAAAAACAAGGAATCCTTTTGCGAAGCGGTCATCATACCCATATCGGCCTCAGGCATAATGGCAAGGCTGCTCTTGCGTGCATCAAAGCCGGGTTCGCTTACATCGCTACCCCACTCTATGGTATAGCCATTCATAAGTGCGTTGTCGGTTATCTTTTGCAGGTCATCTAATGGCACGTTGTACACTTCTCCGTTTTCGAAGTTATCAGCAACTTCCAAAATAAATTTGCTGTAAAAAGGATGGTGAGTAAATGAAGTTATCTCTACATAATCATCAGGATTAAGGCCTAAGTACTTGGCATAACTTTGTGGTGTATAGGTTTTACCTTCGTAGGTAAACTCGGTAGGCACCTTGCCCATGTAACCATCTAATGCACCTTTATAGGCTTCGAACCAGTTTGGGTCGAGGTGGCCTTCAGGCAACTTAAGCATGGCATCAAGCATAGCGTGCAGCACATTGTCCTGTTCGCTCAGTTCAGGCTTCTCCATAGTGGCAGGCATACCTAAGTAAGCGCTTGCAGGCACTACACCGAACATACGCAATGAGTTAATTACATCATGCGGTTCGCCTCCATCGCCAAAATTGGCATGGCCCTGATAGCGTATATAGTTTTGTGCTTTAAGCAGGTACATATTATGCACCACAAACATTTGCGATAGGTTAACTGTGCCTTTGCCCATGCGCATCAATTCAGACTCTAAGAACGACTGGGTAGAAAAACACCAGCATGTACCGGAGTGAAACTGGTTCTTTACGCTGGTAGCGCCATTATCTTTTACAATGGTAAACTGGTATTTGCTACCCGCCTTGTTGGTTAAAGGTATATCGGGTGTAGTGGCCACGTTACCGCTTCCGGGGCTATCGGGCTTTTGTGCCATAACCGAAGTACTGATTAGCGCTACGGCTAACAGGCTGTTCCAAATTTTCTGTTTCATAAAGGTGTTGGTTTGTTGATTTATACTTTAATACAATAGAACACGGATTAAACTGATTAGACGGATATTCACTGATTTATCTGTGTTAATCTGTTCAATCTGCTTCATCTGTGTGCTATTTTATAACGAAATGAATAATGAGCTTACACTTTTCTTCTTTTTACCCATAAGTCCGCGGACAGTATCAGTAATATCATCGGGGCTATAGCCACATTCCTTATACAGTTCCATTTGTGTGCCATGCTCTACCACTTTATCGGGTATACCCAGCCTTACCACTTTAGCGCTGTAGTTATTATCGGCCATAAACTCGAGCACTGCGCTGCCCATGCCGCCCATAAGGCAACCATCTTCTACGGTTATTACCTTGTCGAACTTGGTAAACACCTCGTGCAGCATAGCTGTATCAATAGGTTTTACAAAACGCAGGTCGTAATGTGCGGCATCAATGCCTTCTTCGGCTAGTGCTTTACAGGCTGTAACAGCAAAGTTACCGGGGTGGCCAATGGTTACAATAGCCACATCCTTACCCTCTTTTATTTTTCGGCCCTTGCCAATTTCAATTTCTTTAAAAGGTTGTTTCCAATCAATTACCACACCATTACCACGCGGGTAACGGATAGATATAGGAGATACCACTTTTTCTAACTGGGCAGTATACATCAGGTTACGCAATTCCAGTTCATCCATAGGCGCCGATACTATCATGTTGGGCACGCAACGAAAAAAGGCCAGATCGTAGTTACCATGGTGCGTAGGGCCATCAGAGCCTGCCACTCCGCCACGGTCCAGGCAAAAAACAACTTTAATATTTTGTATAGCCACATCATGTATCACCTGGTCGTAGGCGCGTTGCATAAATGTGGAATATATATTGCAATATGGTATAAGGCCCTGTGTGGCTAAGCCTGCTGAAAAGGTAACTGCGTGTTGTTCTGCAATGCCCACATCAAATGCGCGGTCGGGCATGGCCTTCATCATTATATTCAGCGAGCAACCCGATGGCATAGCCGGGGTAATGCCCATTATCTTCGAATTCTTTTCGGCCAGTTCTACCATGGTGTGTCCAAACACATCCTGATACTTGGGTGGTTGTGGCCCTTTGTTTTCACCTTTTATAAGTTCACCGGTATTTTTATCGAACGTACCCGGAGAGTGCCAAAGGGTTTGATCGCCACCTTCCGAAAACTTATAGCCCTTGCCTTTCATAGTAAGGGTATGCAGTATTTTAGGGCCGGGTATGTTTTTAAGTTCTTTTAATATGTGTGCAAGGCGAGTAACATCGTGCCCATCAACAGGGCCAAAGTAGCGGAAGTTCAGTGATTCGAACAAATTACTCTGGTGTAACAATGATGTCTTAACAGCGTTCTCAATCTTCGATGCAATATCCTGTGCGTTGGGGCCGAACTTGCTTATTTTACCTAACAGCTTCCAAACCTCATCCTTCATTTTATTATAACCCGGAGAGATGGTCATATCGGTAAGGTATGCCCTTAATGCACCCACATTAGGGTCTATAGACATGCAATTATCGTTGAGGACAACTAATATGTTCGATTTTGATATTCCTGCATTGTTCAAGCCCTCAAAAGCAAGGCCTGCTGTCATGGCACCATCGCCAATAACTGCTATATGTTGGCGGTCGTTCTCGCCTTTGTAGTGCGATGCCGTTGCCATACCCAAAGCGGCCGATATAGATGTAGAGGTATGCCCTACTCCAAAAGTATCGTATTCACTTTCCTTACGGTTAGGGAACCCGCTTATGCCTTTGTAAACACGGTTGGTATAAAACACATCTCGCCTGCCGGTAAGTATCTTATGTCCGTATGCCTGGTGTCCTGTATCCCATACCAGTTGGTCGTAAGGGGTATTGAATATGTAATGCAATGCTACAGTAAGCTCCACCACGCCAAGACTACCACCAAAGTGGCCGCCTTTTTCCGAAACAAGGTCAATGATAAACTGCCTTAGCTCATCACACACCTGCTTCAGGTCTGATTCTTTAAGTTTCCTTAAATCGGATGGGAAATTTATTGTACTTAAGAGATCCGGTGCTTTATCCATCAAAATGAACTGTACGTTACCTTAACATTACTTAGTGTGCAAATATAGGACAATTTCGATATTCTATAAAGCTTAAAAAAGGTTAAATAATTTGATGATTTGGTAATTTGGTGATTTGATGGTGAAATAGCACAGTAGCTTAGAAAACAGCATTATTGTTTCGCCATTATCAAATATTCAAATCTGCACATTATCAAATAAGTTCTTCCTATAATGCTTAATATTGCTGCGTATGAAAACCCCATTTTACAGTAATAAATGAGCCATAGAGCAAATACAATAGTTGTGTTTTGCCTTGTTGCGGCTCTTTTAACCGGCATAAGCATCTATTCGTATAAACGTACAAACGAATCGCGCCATGCTACCGATTGGGTAAGGCACTCTCATACTGTAATATCGTTGGCAGAAACCGGCCTTGAACAAGTTCGTGAAGCAGAAACACTCGAATTGCGTTATGTGATAACCGCGGACCAGAAATACCTCGACCGGTATAATAACAGAGTAAAAAAGATAGATACTGTTTATTCGCAACTTATCGATATGGTAAAGGACAACCCAAGCCAGGCAATTTTGCTTGATAGCCTGCACCATGCCGTAAAATTAAAGATAGCTTTTGCTGACAGTGTTATTGCATTACGGAAAAGCAAGGGGCTTGATGCAGCCAGGCAGTTTACACAAAGTGATATTGGAGGTAGCCTTATGCTATCTGTTGCAAAACTCACTTCTGCTTTTAACAACAATGAAGAAATATTGCTATCTGAGCGCTTATCAAAGGACAGGGATTCGTTTGCGTCGCTAATTCTCACCACCATATTTGGCAGGGTTGTTATGCTTATCATCCTGTTCCTTATCTTCTATTTTTACCTTAAAGAACATAACAAAAGGTTAAACTCTGAAAAAGATTTAATTGAGGCGAAGAAGTCGGCAGAAGAATCGGCCATGTTAAAAGAGACCTTCCTGGCCAATATGAGCCATGAGATACGCACCCCTATGAATTCCATTATAGGCTTTACTAACCTGCTGCTTAAACATGACCTGCAGCCACAGGAAAAAGACTATGTGCGCACTATTAAGTCGTCGGGTGAGAGCTTGTTGCAGATAGTAAATGATGTGCTCGATATTTCGAAGATCAATTCGGGGGCAATGGTATTTGAGGAACAGCCCATCAGTATAAAAGAAGTATTCAGGTCAATGCAAATTATGCTTTCACAAAAGGCAGCCGAAAAAAAACTGGACTTGTCATTTAACTACGATGCCAACCTACCCGATACTGTTTTGGGCGACGCCACGCGTTTATCGCAGATACTTATTAACCTGGTAGGCAATGCCATTAAGTTTACCAAACAAGGCAGTGTATCGGTTTATGCCAGGCTAATAACTGAGGAAGAAGAACTGTACCGTATAGAGATACTGGTAAAAGATACCGGCATAGGTATTACAGAAGATAACCTGCAACACATTTTCGAAAGGTTCAGGCAGGCTGAAGCGCATACTACACGCAATTATGGCGGTACAGGCTTGGGCTTAAGCATATCAAAACAATTAACTGAGTTGCAGGGCGGAACCATTTCGGTAAAGAGCAAAGTTGGCGAAGGCTCTGTATTTTCGTTTGTACTGCCCTATAAAAAGACAAGTAAAATATATTCGCCTGTTTACCCGCTAGACAATGAAAATAATATTACCAAGCTTGGCAACATTGCCATTTTATTGGTAGAAGATAACCCGGCGAACATAAAATTTGTATCAAGCCTTTTTGCAGAATACCATATACATGCCGATGTAGCAGAAAATGGCAGGAAGGCCATTGAAAAAATAAAAACAAAGCAGTATGATATTATACTGATGGATATAGAAATGCCTGAAATGAATGGCTATGAAACCACATCGGTTATACGCAACGACTTGAAAAGCGGCGTATCCATTATAGCTATGACAGCTAACGCCATGGCAGGCGAAAGAGAAAAATGCCTGCAGGCCGGCATGGACGAATACATTGCCAAACCTATTAACGCGGAACTGTTATTCGAGAAAATGGTTCATGCAGTGTCGTTAAAGGTAAACAACAGTAATGGAACCAGCCATGCAAACACTCTAATTAATCTCGGTTTTTTAACCCGCTCGATGCACAACAAAAAGGAAGTAATAAAGGAAACTATAGATATTGTAATTAAACAGATTCCATTAGATGCGGTTTCTATAAATGATGCTGTGCAGGGTGCAGACTATAGTAAGATCAAAACAAGTTCGCACCACATGAAATCGACCGTTTCGCTAATAGGAATAACAGCCCTGGAGAAGATACTGGAAGAAATGGAAAACCTAAGCGCCTCAGCAACCGGAATTGAAAAGATAAGAACATTAAATAATTCATTAGCTTTACTGACTGAACAAGCGATAACAGAAATACAGGAGGCTCAGAAAAATTATATTTAATAAACAATTCCCCATAATTGTGAATTTTATAAAAAGGCTTTTTACTACCACACCTGTTGCAACAAAAACAGGTATTGTTTTTATTGTAGAAGATAATAATGCTTATGCTCAATCACTGAGCGCATTTATCAAGTCCGATTTTCCACAAACAAAAGAGGTTACAGTATTTCCGGTAGGCGAAACATGTATTGCCGAGCTCGACAGAAAGCCCGATGTAATTATAATCGACTATTTTTTAGATTCAGTTTATAAGGACGCCAAAACAGGCCTCGATATAATTAAGCAAATACGCAGCACCCACCCCGAAATGAATATTATTGTGCTCAGCATACAAAAAGATATGGAGGTGGTTACCGAATCTCTCTTAGCTTACCAATGCAGCTACATCAATAAGGACGAAAAAGCATTCGGCCTTGTTGCCAGCCTGCTAAAGGAGATATTGTAAAGCCTTTTGAGACCAGTAATTACCACCCTACATTAAAAACATTTGGCACAGTAAAGTGCATCTATGTGTCATTTTCTAAGGTGCACCTTTTCACCTCACTGGCCATTGCAATATCTATTAATGGCAATTAATAAAAGAGATTCCTCACTGCGTTCGGAATGACAGGGACTTCTTGGCTTTTAAGGGGAGTATGGTGCGGGCTTCGCCCGCACCACACTCCTCACACATAAAAAACATGCTGATTGTCATCCCGAGTGAAGCGAGGGATCTCACAAACTTGCACAACGCTTCCATTTCGGTCAGTAATATCCCTATAATCGTTTACCCATCTCAGAATGTTTATATTAGCATTCTATTTAAACATAATTATATCAATGAGTACCCAAGGGCAAATCAAAATTTTCATAGTTGAAGATAATTTTATGTATTCGTATATTCTTGAAGAAATGCTTAAGGAACACGGAAACTTTAAAATTGCTTCATTTACATCGGGCGAAAAATGCATAGAACTGCTGGATAGTAACCCCGACCTGGTTATTCTCGATTATAATTTAGATGATTCAATGACAGGACTCGATGCTTTTAAAGTAATACATGCTCGTAAACCTAAAATTCCGGTTATAGTACTAAGCAGCCAGACCGATATACAAGTTGCCGCAGATCTGCTTAAACTTGGGGTTTTTGATTACATCCAGAAAAAAGACAATGAAACAGCCATGCAAAAGCTCCGCGATTCAGTTATAAAAGCTTTAAAAAGCAATTAATTGACTGAAAGGCTAAAAATAATATTTGCATCTTGCCTCAGCATTTTCGTATTAATAAGCATTGGCATTTATTCAATTGTAAGCACTAATAGTTATAAAAATGCTGCAGACTGGGTAACACATACACACATAGTAATATCAAGCGCCGATTCGCTTTTAGCAGAAATACAAGATATTGAAACAGCGCAGCGCGGTTATGTTGTTACATGTGATGAGAAGTACCTTGAACCCTATACTGACGGCATAACCAAAATAGAAAATACTTATAGCAACCTTAAGCACTTAACAAGTGATAACCCGGGGCAGCAGGTACTACTTGACACCATACATAGTGCTGTAAGCTTAAAAATTGCATTTGCAAAAAAAGTAATTAAAGCCCGGAAAACACAGGGCTTTGCCTCTGCTGAAGAACTTATGACAACCGGCACCGGCGAGGTGCTTATGAAAAAATTGCGCAGCCTGCTTAATACCTTCAACAACAACGAAAACATTTTACGGGGAAAAAGATTTGAAACTGCCAAGACAGATTTCAGTAATGCGGTAAAAATAATTGCTGTTAGTATACTACTGGCAATAGCTATTATATTAACCACAATGTTTTTTTATATAAAAGACCACAACAAGCGTGTGGCATCAGAAAAACTGGTTATAGCCAGTGAGGCCCGTATTAAAAAGTTTATCGACAGTATGCCCCTTGGTGTATTTATTGTTGACGGAAACGGCAAGCCTTATTACGCCAACAACAAAGCCAAAGAAATTTTAGGGAAAGGGATAGTACTGGGTACTGATGTTAATAATTTCCCTGAAGTATATGAAACCTATATTGCTAATACAAACGAACGCTACCCTGCAGATAAATTATCAATAGCAAGGGTACTAAAAGGCGAAAAGTATGTACTTATAAATGACATTGAAGTATTACGCGACAATATGCGCATACCACTGCGCCTCAATACAACATCTATAACTGATACTGAAAATAAGATTGAATTTGCTATTGCCGTAATAGAGGATATAACATCTATAAAAGCTGCCGAAAAAGAATTAATTGAAGCCAGAAGACTTGCTGAGCAATCGGGCCTTTTAAAGGAGGCTTTCCTTGCTAACATGAGCCATGAAATACGCACACCTATGAATGCTATTTTGGGCTTTACAAATCTGTTATTAAAAAAGGACTTTGCTGAACCGGAGAAAGAAAAACTTCAAACCATTAAAACTTCAGGCGAAACACTGCTACGCATCATTAACGACATTTTAGATATTTCTAAAATTGAGTCAGGAATGATGACATTTGAAGAAACGCCCATAAGTATTAAAGAAACATTTGGTTCGTTAAAGGCCATGCTATCTGCCAAAGCGCAGGAAAAGAACTTACGGCTGACATTTGAATGCGAAGATAGCATACCCGAAGTACTACTGGGCGACCCTACCCGGCTAACCCAAATAATACTTAACCTGCTTAGCAACGCTATTAAATTTACCAATAGAGACGGAAAAATTGATGTATTCGCAAAAAAAGCAGGTGTAAAAGACAATGTGCTGATAGTAGATTTTTCAGTAAAAGATACCGGCATTGGTATTGCTGAAGAGAAGCAGGCACAAATTTTTGAAAGATTCAGGCAAGCCGAAACAACCACTACCCGCAAATATGGTGGCACCGGCTTAGGCTTAAGCATAGCAAAGCAAATGGTTACGTTACTGGGTGGAGAGCTTAAAGTAAAAAGTGCAGTTGGTGTAGGCTCAGTGTTTTCATTTACCATGCCCTTTAAACAAACCAGCAATACACAGCTATATAAACGAAAAGAAAAACAAGATTTTAATATTACCGACCTTAATAAAAAAGCGATTTTAGTTACCGAAGACAATCCAATAAATGTAAAATTCATTACATCACTTTTTGCCGATTATGCTATTATACCCGACCTGGCAAGAGACGGCAAAGAGGCAGTTGAACTGGTAAAGAATAAGAAGTACGACCTTATACTAATGGATATTGAAATGCCGGAAATGAACGGTTATGAAGCCACCGATATTATACGCAACGAATTAAAAAGCAATGTGCCAATAATTGCAATGACAGCACATGCCATGGCAGGCGAAAGGGAAAAATGCCTGCGCCTGGGCATGAATGACTATATATCAAAACCAATTGATACGAATGCCCTTTTCGAAAAGATATTTGAAGTATCGAACATGCAAGCCCCTAATGAAAGAATAACGAATCTCGATTTTCTGATCAGGTCGATGCGCGGAAAGAAAAATGTAATACTGGAAACCTTAAACATTTTTCTGGAGCAAGTGCCTGAAGAGATTGCGGCTATTAATGAAGCAGTTGCTGCCAGCGATTATAAATCAATACGAAGGGCATCGCACCGTATGAAATCGACTGTATCGCTGGTAGGCATAACTGAAATGGTAAAAGCATTGGAAGAAATGGAAATGCTGGCCACAGCCGCAAAGAGTATTGAAGAGATAACAGCCTTAAATAATTCGTTAGTTTTGCTCAGCGTTAAGGCTTCAGAGGAAATTAGACTCGAAAAGAATAATTACATATAAAAATCAAACAATATGAGCTTTTTAAAAAACCTATTCACATCAAAACCAACAAAAACCGGTATTGTTTTTATTGTAGAAGATGCTACCATGTATGCTAAAACGCTGGCAGCTTTTGTAAAATCTACTTTTCCTCAAATAAAAGAGGTTACTATATTCCCTGTTGGCGAAACATGCCTTACAGAACTGGATAAGAACCCCGATGCAGTTATTATTGATTATTTTTTAGACTCGCGCTACGAAGATGCAGAAACCGGGCTCGAAATAATAAAAAAAATAAGGGCCACCTACCCTAAGCTGAACATTATAGTACTTAGCTCCCAAAAAGACCTGTCAGTTGTTAGAGAAGCTATGATAACATATCATTGCAGCTACGTTAAAAAAGACGAAAAAGCATTTGACTATGTTGGCGAACTACTAAAAGAAATTGTATAAGTTTTCTTATGAAACTTCTTCTTTCTCTTATTCTATTTTCGCTGACATTTTGTTTTTCAGCATTCGGGCAAGATGAACCCTTAACCTCTACCAACAAAAAAGCGATAAAGCATTTTAACGAAGGCAAGCTTGCTTACCAAAACCACCAGGACCAGGAGGCCATAAAAGCTGCGCTGCTGGCTTTAAAAGAAGATAGCCTGTTTATGGAAGCGCACTTTTTGCTGGCGCAAGCTTATTTACAAGTCGATAAATTTGAAGGCGCTATTACTGAGTTCAAAAAAGTAATTGCTATTAACCAGAATTTTTCTCATTTGGCATATTCGGTTGTAGGCAAGCTCGATCTGCAACAAGGGCATTATGATGATGGACTTATATACCTACAGCAATATGCCAACTTTGGCATAGGCGATGCCACAGCAAAAGCCGAAACACAATTGCTGATTGCAGATTGTAAATTTGCAAGCAATGCACTTAAGCACCCTGTACCTTTTATACCACAAAACATGGGCTCGGGGGTAAACACACACTACAACGAATACTTCCCTACCATTACAGCAGATGGCTCAACACTTTTGTTTACGAGAGAGTTGAGAGATTCTATTTACCCCGAAGGCAATGAAGATTTTTTCATGAGCTTTAAAATAAATGGCAAATGGGACGAAGCCTTTAACCTGGGCCGACCGCTAAATACCTTACAAAATGAAGGTGCTCCTACCCTTTCGGCAAATGGGCGCTTACTGATATTTGCAGGCTGCGACAGGCCCGATGGTTTTGGAAGCTGCGACCTATACTACTCTATAAGGCATGGCAACCAATGGTCGGAGGCACGTAATTTGGGCCCTCCTGTAAATACACGTAACTGGGAATCGCAACCCTGCTTATCGACCGATAGCCGTACACTTTATTTCGTTCGTGGTAAAGAAACAGGAGCCGGTGTAAAGAAACAGGATATATATATGACACAGCTAAGCGATACGGGCACATGGAGCGTTCCGGTAAGGCTTAGCGATAGCATTAATACACCCGGCAGAGAAGAATGCCCGTACATAGCAGCCGATAACCAAACACTCTACTTCTGCTCCGACGGATGGCCGGGCATGGGTGGTACCGATATATTTATGTCGCGACGCAAGCCCGATGGAAGCTGGGGCACACCTAAAAACCTCGGCTATCCCATTAACAGCAGCGAAGATGAAACAGGCATTATTGTTGACCCTAACGGAAAGTTGGCTTACTATTCATCGGCACGTGCAGGCGGGCATGGTGGTTTAGATCTTTACCAGTTCGAACTGTATGATTCTGCAAGACCTGCAGCAGTAACCTATATGAAGGGTAAAGTGTTCGATGCAAAAACACAAAAGCCTCTCGCAGCCAACTTCAGCCTTATCGATTTGAGTAACGGCAGTACCATTATGCAATCAACATCGATGATGGTTGATGGTACATTTTTGGTTTGCATACCCTTGCATAAAAACTATGCACTCAACGTTTCAAAAAAGGGCTACCTCTTCTACTCTGAGAATTTCTCAATAAAAGATTCGAATGCTGACCGTATACACCCTTACCTTATTAACATACCGCTGCAGCCGATAGATACCGGTGCGCACATAGTATTGAAGAACATATTTTTTCCCACCAACAAATTCGACCTGAAGCCAGAATCGCAGATAGAACTGGATAAACTGGTTGCATTTATGCAATTAAACCCAACTGTAAAAATCGAATTGAGTGGCCATACCGATAATGTGGGCAGCCCGCAAAGCAATTTACTATTATCGAAAAACCGTGCCAAATCGGTTTACGATTATTTGGTTGCACACACCATAACTGCCGACCGCCTCACCTATAAAGGCTATGGCCAAACGCGCCCAATCGCCAAAAACGATACCGAAGAGGGCCGCGCCCAAAACAGGCGTACCGAAATGAAGATTGTGGCGAAGTAAATTCAGGCTGAAGCAGGCATGGTTTTTTGTTTCTACATATTATATGTACATTTGATATATTAAAGCCACTAATCCATGAAAAACAAAAAAGTATTTACCAGCATTATCTATAGTATTGCCATAACGATATCAGGTACAGCTCAACACAAACTGCCCCAAAATTTACCCATTTATAAAAACCACAATATTAAAGGAGCAGGGGTAAAACCAAAAACGCCGAAAAAGCCATCGGGCACATTAAATTCATCTGCTTTTCTTTATTATGCTGTTTCCGACTCTATATATGCCTCAGATTATAAAGGTGAAACTTATATATCTGGATTCCAACTAATGAACATGCGTTACACATTACAAGACAGCGGAAATTCTACCTCAACACCTAACAACGAATTACTTATCCATTATTGTAGTGTGGTTTTTGACACAATACTGGATGCAGTAACATACAATGCATACCCATTAAATGCAGTTCACAATCTTACAATAGATACCATTGGGTTACAAATTGGTCAAGAAAACTTATCAGGCACGAATGATACTATTATCGTACAAATTGATTCAGTTGATGCTAATGATTACCCTACCAATAAAATATTATGGTCGAAAAACATAATAACAAATACCGGTTTGTCACCAGGAAATTCTTGGACAAATATATTTACATTACAAGTACCTGTTAACTACGCATTAACAGGGGGCAATAAATTTTGTATAACAATGTATTATTACGGCTCAAAATCAGATACCATGGGATTCATTACAGGCTATCCTGAGAGTAGTATTTCTAGTTGTTTTAATTATCCTGATACAACTTCGATAGGGCATAAATACAGCAGTAAATTAATTGCTAATAGTTATGCTACAGGTTTTCAGTATTATCTAAGAAATAGTGCAAATACTACCATTCCTTCCGAATCTGGTAATGACACACTTTTTTATGAATGCATTAATGGCACAGATACAATATACTACCCATCAGCCTTCCAGGATATTAACATCTCTGTACAAGTTTCTTTTAACAGCACCCTTGGTGGTATAAATGGAACAGAATACGTAGATGAAAACGCTAATTGCATTTATGATGCAGGAGATTTTACTATACGCTATGCTGCTTTAGATGCCCTAGACAGCCTTAACAATATTGTTGCTTCAACTTATGCGGATGGTAATGGATATTACTCTTTATCACCTTTGAATAAAGGCCAGAGATATAAGATAGAAGTTGATAGTGCTGCCAGTAACTATATCGTATCATGCACTTCTCAAAAATATGATAGTGCTATGGCGCCAACGGCAGGATTTAATGTTGCCCTTATTTGCCCGAAAGGTTTTGACATAACAGGTAATTTAAGTGCATGCATTGACACACCAACCTTTGGCAAGGCACAAGTTTATGCATGTATCTATAATTTGGGTTGTATGCCAACCAATTCAATTATGAAGTTAATAATTGATACAGCTATACATATTAATTATAAAAGTCTGGTTGCCGATACCCTGCCTATTATTAGCGGAGATACTTTAATATGGAAGTACAATGGCAATGGGTCGAGCTATGATTGTGTAAGCTTTAGCGGGGCCATTGACAACCTTCCAGCTGGTGATAGTGTTCACTTAGAATTTATTGCAGAACCAATAGCAGGAGATTCAAACCCATCAAATAACATTATTAATTATTGGGCACATGTGTTCCCGCATAATTGTATTGGCTTGCCTTATGACCCTAATGGTAAAACGGTTTCACCTGTTGGCGATATTTCGCCAACACAAAGGCTAACATATAACATTCATTTTCAAAACACAGGTACTGCACAAGCCAAAAATGTTGTTTTAGTTGATACCTTAAGCGCAAACCTTGACCCAACAACTCTCGATATAATATCAAGTAGCAGCCCAATGTCAGTTCAGATAAACAATGGACATATTGTTACATTTACTTTCAGCAATATTAACCTTGTAGATACAGGTACGAGCAAAACAGCAAGTATTGGCAATGTTATATATATTATTAAACCTACTAGCAATGTTCTCCCCGGCGCACACATACTTAATAGTGCCGGAATATACTTCGATGCGAATTCAGCTGTAATTACAAATACAACTATAAGCACTATAAACAATTCTGCTACAGGAATTCAACCAATTAACTCCCTACTAAACATAGCCTGCTTCCCCAACCCATTCAGCACTTCAACAAGTGTGCTA